>JAABUT010000741.1_pt1 | contig 45821 bp, 54 predicted proteins | sample 5559281 | NCBI WGS metagenome assembly JAABUT01 (sample SAMN10711880, study PRJNA513359) | rock metagenome | isolation source: Antarctica rocks | place: Antarctica: Victoria Land, Ricker Hills nord | collected 2016-01-04
GCTCTATGCTGATCTCTAACATTATATAAATGCTTCTTCGTTACAGACGAAGTGAAATAATCTGCATCGATTTCTTCAAGTGCTTCTGCTAGTAGTTCTTCAATTCTCTATCGACTTTGATCTAGCAACTTGCATCTATGCAGCAGCACTCATCTTTCTTCACTCGTACGCTGATCAGCGAGTATAAACAAACGATTGAAATCATTCAACTAGGTCAAAGATCAGCGAATACATCGCTCATTCAAATTCGCAAGAGATTCTTCGAGTTTGATGAGCATTCAAACGAGGTCAGTCATAAAACTGCGTGAAGTCTTTATCTCAAAGAGCAATCAAAGAGATCAGTCTAGAACTGCGTGAAGTCTTTATCTTAAGAAGCAAATCTCAGTGAGTCTGCTTCAACAACATTCTTAATGCAATGATCTACTCACTCTCATCGCTCTATTCATCAGTGAATCGATTCGCCTACTCATTCATGTGCAACTAGTGAGTCTGCTACAATGACACAATAATGTTTTCAACAATAAGCAAATCTTTGAGCTTGTTTCTATATTGAAACTCTCAGTGAGTCTGCTTCAATGACATCGTCAATGCAATGATCTTCTCATCGCTCTATCTATCAGTGAATCGATTCGCCTATCAGTTCACATGCAACTAGTGAGTCTGCTTCAATGACATGTTCAATAGTGAGTCTGCTACAAAGACATACAACGATTGATCTCTTGATTGAGTCAATCAATGAACGAAACAAGCTTTACTATGTAGTAGATCTGAATCAGAAGTGAGTCTGCTTCAATGACATGATCAATGCAATAATTTATCTATTCACATCGCACTTCTATCTTGCATAGTGAGTCTGCTACAATAGACATTTCGATTCTACACAAGGCTAAGAAAATACATTCATGTAAACATGAATCGTTGAAGAAGAGAAGTACTGTTACGATTCTAGCTACGCATTTATGTTGATAGCTATGTTGATGACTATGTTGATGACTATGTTTCTGACTATCGTCGATTGCTCGTCACTAGACTATCAAGTTGTTTCGAAGTTAACTCTATTCAGAATTAGCTTATGTTTCTCTGAGTCATATAGATAGTCGATTCTTCTCTTCTAGATACTTTTCTTTCTTAGCATTTATATACTTATTATATTACACTCATATGACTCGCTCTATGCTGATCTCTAACAATATTGAGCAAATTCTGAATGAATAAAAATGAAATATTATTAAACATAAGACATGATACTATCGTATTTTCTGATCAATTAAATATTTCTATTTCGATTTTTTTAATCTCATCAAATACGAAGCACTCAAATTGATCGCGATCAACTTTGATTTCTTCAACAGCTCACAGCAAGATCTTTAAAATGCTTAAGCATTCAGTTTTATTTATTCAGAAAGAATCATTCTCAATTTAAAACATAAATGTCACTTCTTTTTAAACATTCATAAAACGAAAAAAGAAGAATCAGACAGAGATTTTTGCTATGTTCATTGAAAACATCAATAGAAAAATCGTTTATAATACTTAATGTGAACTAGATGTCATAAACATTTTTTCAGTTGATGAAATGACTCAGAATCTAGAAGATATTAAAATCAAGCTATCATCAAAATATCAGAATTTTCTAGATATTTTTAATTGAGTTCAAGCAAACAAGTTATCATCTCATCATTCATATGATCATAAGATAAAGCTTACTAGTGACGTAACATTATCTTGCTGCTGAGCATATTGAATGTCTTTTTACAAGCTTCAGAAAGTTAAGAAATATCTAAATGAGAATCTTTTCAAAGAATTTATAATCTTTAGCAAAGCTTCGTATTTCTCACTCATTCTGTTCATTTTGAAAGCAAATGAAGATTTATGATTTTACGTTGATTATCAAAAGCTCAATGTTATTATTAAAAGAAATCATTATTTTTTATTGCTCATAAATGAAGTAATTGACAAAATAGTTAATTGTAAACATTTGACTTGATTGAATATCATTTTGACATTTAACAAACTATGAATGCATTCTGATAGTGAGAATTACACTATCTTTATTATCACGTTAGAAGCATATAAGTCAAAAGTATTACTCTTCAAACTTATCAATGATTCTGTCTTGTTTCAGCAGTATATGAATGATGTTTTATGAGACTTTCTAAATGACTTTTGTCAAGTTTATTTAAACGACATTTTGATCTACAGCAAAACTCAATGAGAACATAAACAACATGTCAAAATGATATTGAGCAAACTATGAGAAGCTGATCTACAAATGAATATTTGAAAGTGCAAATTCAATGTAGAAGAAATCGTCTTTTTAAAAGTCATAGTTTCAAAACAAGATCTTTGTATAAATCTTATCAAAGTGAAAGTCATAGTCAACTGAGCTACATCAATCAATCTAAAAGAAGTTCAAAGCTTCGTGAGATTTATTAACTTCTATCTATGTTTCATTAAGAACTTCTTGAAGCTAGTCAAATCATTCATTCAGCTGACTAGAAAGAATACATCTTTTGTATGAAATGAAGTCTGTGTTCAAGCTTTCAATGATTTAAAGAAACAAGTCAGCTCAATCTCAATACTACAGCATTTCAATTTCAAATGATAAACTATTCTGAAAATCAATACATCTGACTATGTCAAAGATGAAATACTATCACAGTATGATGATGAGAACGTTCTTCACTTAATAGCATTCTACAGCAAGAGCATGATTCTCGCTGAATGCAATTATCACATCTATGACAAGAAATTGCTAGTCATTATTCAATGTTTTAAACATTGAAGACTCAAGCTTGAATGCATTAAATTGCTCATTCAGATGTTCATTGATCATCAGACTTTGAAAATCTTCATGAAAAACAAACAGTTAACTTGACGTCAAGTCAATTATCTAAACATTCTATTTAAGTTTAACTTTCAGATCATTTTTCAATTAAACAAAATGAACATTAAAGTTAATGCTTTAATCAAAATGTCTTTGATCAATGTTTCTAAATCAACTCAATGTACTGAAAATCACTATCAGATCATTCTGACATTTAATAGAATAAATATTTTAGTTATTGAATTTGAAGTTGATTTCTATCAATGAATAAAAAATGTCAACAAGATAAATGAGCTTTGCAATGAGTATAAACAAGCTATAAACGAAAACAAGCTCAAGTTACATAGCATTAAATTGAAGCATTGCAAGATCATTGATGATGTTCTGTTCAGAAAAAATTTACTGTGAATTTCTGAGAATATGCATATGAAATTGCTAAAGAAAATTCATGATCAGTCTTTCATCTTTCACTCTGACAATCAAAAAACTATTGATTTAGTTCAACGTTTCTACTATTGATCAGATCATTAAACAATGATTAAATGTTACATTTGAAACTGTCATGTTTATCAACAAAGCAAGATATTTAAAGATAGTATCAATGAACTTCTTCATTCTCTTTTGATTTCACAGAAATGCTGAAAAGATATAGTTATGAACTTCATCACTGAGCTATCTCTATCAGAAGATTATAATATCATTTGCATAATCATATATTATCTCATTAAGAAACATCACTATGTTTTCTGTCATTGAGAAGATGAAAACATCTCAGTTGAACAAATGATTTGAATCATGCTATGAAATATCTATTGACTTCATGATTTATCTAGTTCTATTGTTTTGAACAGAGACTCTCAATTCATATTAATAATATGACAAAGTCTTTGTAAGTAACTAAGAATCACAGCTAATTTATCAACAGTTTATTATTCTGAAATCAATGATTAATTGAAATGAGTTAATCAAGATGTTGAATGTAAATTAAGAATTTACTGTAACTACATGCAGAATGACTGAGCAAAATGACTTTTCATGATGAAATTCAGCGAAAATTTCAATATTTTCTTGATCATCTCAATAACTTCGTTCTACTTCAATAAGAATTTTCACTCTCAAATGAGTTTCAATTCAAATACGATTAACTACAAAATAATTCATGAACATCTTGAAGTTAGAAAAGCAAATGATATTGCAATTTGAATGAAAGAGTTTCTTATTTTTGATTGTCAACAATTGAAAAAGACGAAGCAGATCATTGAAGCTCAGATCAATAAACATAAACAAGACATTATTTATGAAATAAATGATTGAGTTTGATTATTCTTTAGAAACATAAAGACAATTAAATCATGTAAAGATTTGAAAGATAAACAGCTAGAATTCTATCAAATCATTGTCAAAGTTGAGATCTTTTATCATTTTCATTTATCAATAAGCATGAAGCAACTGCATTCAATGTTCAGCTTAAAGCTATTACATTTTTATTCTTAAAACTTATTATCAGAACAGCATTTGAAATCTTTTAAATCATTGACAATTGAAAATGATTATCATTAAAAGATAAAAGACATTTTGAACTTTAGATGCTATCAAGATCAAATACAATACAAGATCAAATGAACAGAATTAAATCAAGATGATGAATGATACTATGTCAATAAAGAAGAATTCAAGAGCTTGAAAGAAATTCTAGTTAAATTTCATAAGTTTTATTTAAACAAGTCACACTAAGTTGAAAAACAGTAAAAGTTTGCATTTCATTTATTCTATTCATGTGAACATGAATTTTCAAAGAGAGAAATAATGTTACGAATGTGTCAGAATTGATTAAAGCTAGTCAATGATTTAGTCAATGATCTAGTCAAGATCTGATCTAGATCTGACTCAGATTTGACTCAGATATGACTCAGCATCTTTTCTCTTTTCTAGCATCTTTTAATCAGCTTCTATTATTTTCTAGACAAACACACTTCTTTATGTTATGAGTGATTAACAGATTTCTATGACAAACACATTTCTTTGTGTCATAAACATCTTTCAAATCAACATCTTTCTTATGTTTCAACATGTCTTCTTTAAAACTAGCGTCGATCTGAGTAATTACTATATAGAGCATGTTCTTCTTGTCTTTTGTATCTTCTTTCTTCTGTATTTTTAAAGTTTTAGTTATAGCTATCTTTATTGAATTAAACATTTCACTCATGACATGATTAAATTGAATATCTAAACATGATCTTAACAATTATGACTGAAGTTCAACTTTTAATATCTCATTTTAACAATAATCTTGATGATGACGTGTTAATCACTATCTCTGATACAAATTATTCAAACGACTGAATTTTTCTTCAATGACTGAAGCACTTCAATCGCTTTAGTCAAAAGCATTAAAAGAAAGCTTGAAGAATGCTTGTGATGAATAATTATAAATCTCATCATACACACGAATTTCTATTCTACTGTGAAGATCATAAGATCATATTCTTCAACTTATCTTTACATACTACTCATCTGCTTCAGTTGCTGAATGTATGTGTTTTTCAATCTCTGAAACATTGACATTTGAAGATGATTAATTGAGCTGTTCAAATGAGTGATAAAATCTTTTCAAAAGTTGAATTTTTGACTGCATTCAACAAGTTTCAAATCAAAGTCTTCAAAGAATCTATCATTCAATCTGCATGAAAGCATACTGATTTAATTTCTTTTAATTCAAAGATAGTATTAAATAAAGTTTAAATTATTGAACATATGAATCAATTTATTACATCATCATTTATTATAAATGATTCAGTCATTTGAATCACTTCTACTAGTTGAGCAGCACTTGAAAATCAGCTGCTTGAGCTAACTAAAGAATCGACAGCAGAAAATCTTGATAGAAAGCTTGAAACGTTCTGAAAAGACGCTAGTGCGATGACTCGTAAAATGAAGTTGCTGCAGAATCAATTAAGTCAAATAGAAGTCGCTGAAAATGCTTGCAAAGCATGCAAAAAGCAGTCGAATAAGATTCTTAAAATCGAAGACATCTTGTACATCAAAGATGCTTGAAGTATGATTCAAGATAAACAGAAATTGAAGAACGAGAGACAGAAGAAGCGCGAAGTGATCTGGGAAAAGCGTTATTTAAATGCACTAAAGAAGTGCTACAGAGCTACTAAGCTTCATAGAGCTGCTTGCATTAAGTTTGTTCAGACTTATCAGAAGAAATGACGGGTTATTTTGAAGAAATTGATTAAATATTATCATGTATATGATGAGTAGTTGAATTCAGCCGTTGCATGACTGAAACTGTTGCATGACTGCTGAGCACTAAGTGAAGAATGAGCTTAGTGAGAAGCACGAATACAGATTTCGCATACAACGATATTTAATTCGCAGGTCGACAGCGCATTTCTCGCTATACTCTCATCTTCTTACCTCATCTTTTCACTTCGTTTAAAGAAGCATTAGAAGCGCCTTGATCATTAATCATTTATTAATAATTATGTCTTTGATATCGCAAAGTCGTCGACTTCGAAGATTAAGAGTTTTCATTCTAGTTCTTCTTTTACACTTCAGCCTTGTTGTCTTCGACGAGCTAGAAAATCGATGAAATTCTGCGAATGTTGACGAGATAAAAGTAGAACGAAATGTCACAATCTCGCTCATTCGTGACATCTGCTCACTCTCTAGCGATAAATATCTCTCGAGCAACTTCACGCTGACTTTCGAGGTCTGTCTTTCAGGTCATGATTCACACAATTACTTTAAACTTCTGAAAATGTCAAGATGTGTTGATTATGATAGAGAAAGTCGACTCGCTATGCTCGTCACATATTCGGACGAAAAGTGTACAGATTTCGCCATAGTTCAACCTTCGCCTAATATGAGGTCAAGTTCTAGATGATGAATAGAGTTTTCCTTTCTCTTGCGCTCAGACTCACAGTACTGATCGTTAATCTTTCATTGTCATACGAAGTCATTTGACAAAATTGCGAATTCTTTCAAAAGAATATACACAACTGACGAAAAGCTTCAGAATTCTCTGAAGTCTTGAAGCTCTCTTGCCTTATGTGAGCATAGATCACTCAGACTCACAGATGGTTTGATTAAATTTGTCTATGAAGGATGCAATCATAGACAAATGAAATCTTGAAAGACGTATCAACTTTCTATCGATTATACTGAGACAATGACTGTAAAGACCTGCATGATATAAATGATATCAAGAACGAAGATTTCGCTTGAAATGCATGCCAACTTCTGAATTATACGACACGACAAGTTGAAAGCATAGTCTTTTACTGTGATGAATTTGATTTAGAAGCTGTCAGTGAAGACGTCATCGTTGAGATCACAATGAGAAAGAAAATGACACTACTTGAACCAACGTCGAAGTTGCAATCTGCATCGCTCTCTTCGAAACCATTGATATCTTTCTGAAAAGGCATGATTCTAGTCGACAGAGTAGAAGAGTGCTTCGAAGACGATCGATACATCAACCCAAAATTCGAAGTACTAGCTACAGACAGCTGTTACACAAAACTATTCTCTTCTCTCAAAATCTTTCAAGTCTCAAGATGTTTCAATTTCGCGAGAGCAAATATTGCATTTTTTACATGAACTTATTGCAAAGGATCTTCAATTTTCTACGATGGCACTGACGAGAAATTACTTGATACGTCGTTCTGCATGTCTACGTTCAACGAATATAACAGTATGGCTTTTTGGTGTGAGAGTACGAAACCATCATGACAATATCTTTCTTCTGAATCGCAGAAGCACTATCTGTTTAGCTATAGTCTAAAAAAGTTGTTACTTATCGATGAACTTTTCGCCGTGCTGATACTAGTGAGCAGAATATGATCGATGTTGAGAATTAAGAAGAAGATCAAGGTGAGTTCTTTTGATTCTATTGTTGTTTCATTACTGATTCATAACACAGAGTGTCTTTAGACGCAACCATGATTCAACTGCGTTAAAGATTTAAGTGTTACTGCGATTGTTCTTTGAAATTTCGAAGCGTCGTAGGCAAAGCTTCTGCTTGAATGTTTCACGAAACAACTGATAATGAAAGAAAGAGCTTTAATGAGAGAAGAAGCGAAGAGCACTAATTCTGAATGCTACGATGCTCAAATCCTGTTTTTTATTGCAGAAGTTCTTTCAAGATTCAGATAACGTGCTAGAATGATATTCTTTTTATGCAAGATAATGTTTGTCATAAGTTCTTAGAAATAAGTTTTAATCTTCTTCGCTGACATATTTTCAACGTCGTCAAATTTCCCCTTACGCGTCGAACCTCAAATAGATAGCCTTCAGCCGGTTTCATATCTCTGTCAGTCGATTCAGTTTTCTGATAACGCTTTTGAGAAGAGTATGATGTAGCGCTTACTATATTCATCTTGAAGACGATGATAAAAGATTAGATTCAATGTCATAAAGAAAGAGTGAGTACGAGCGCTCGTTTGAGCGTGCAGAAAGAACGGTTTCGATGTTTAAGAGTCAGGTATGATAGAGAGGTGACATGTCTCAACTAGTAGTCAGAGCTCAGAAGGCATAGTAGTAGTAGTAGTAGTAGTAGTAGTAGGGTAGATCTAGAAGGTAGGCTAGATACAGGTAGAATAGGTCAAACATCAGGTAAAAGATGACGAGAATGATGGTTCGATGCTTTACTGTTCAAGAAAGAGAAGAAAACTCTGATCGAGAAACCACTATAAGTAGTAGTCAATATCCCCGAACCAATAATGTTTCGTGAATTCTGAAGGTGCAAACAAACCAATACTGTTCCGTGAACTCTGAAGTGCGAACCAATACCGTTCCGTGAGCCCTCGAGGTGCGTGACTTCATCTCACGACAATATAAATTGATTCTCAAGGAAATATGCAGAATGTCAAACAAGCCATGCAAGCCTTTGTTTTGATATAGATATCATATATAAGGGGAAATGAATTTCTGAAGATGAGAATATCACTTGAAAACGATTTCGAGCCGTGTCTCTTATCAGCCTCTTCGCAAGCAATCAGCTAGATACACATATATCGTGCAGAGAGCGCTTCTGAAATTAATGACTGATTCGTCAAATCATAAATCTTATTGAGTTGAGAATTACGTTCAGTCATTCTAAATGTGAGATTTAATATCTGATTGAAGTTGAAATTGTTACGATTCTAGCTACGCACCTTCGTTGATAGCTATGTTGGTAGCTATGTTGATGACTATGTTGATGACTATGTTGATGGCTATCCTGAGGGCTATCGCCGATCGCTCGCCGCTAGAGCATAGGCTTGTTCCGAAGCCAACCCTATTCAGGGTTAGCTTATGTTCTCCTGAGTCATATAGATAGCCGGCCTTCCCTTCTAGATACTTTCCTTCCTTAGCATTTATATACTCGTTACATTACACTCATATGACTCGCTCTATGCTGGCCCTAACAGAAATAACAGTCAAAGTAGAGCAACTGGCAGCCCCTCAATATGTCTGTCAATATAAACCTTTTATTTTTCTCGATCGAGAAATTGCTGCATTCGTTTGACTTATGAGAGTTGAAAGTGCGGCATGTTTCAGACAGAAAAAACAATATTCGAGGCAGGCAAGAGTTTAATCGTAGACAAAAGAATTGCATTGAACGGGCAGCGTTTTGAATCTTCGTACTAGATGATTCTGACAGTGATCGTTTCACTCATTCTTGCCAGTTAAGAATTTACTCACTGCAGTCAAAGCAGAGTTTGACGAAATCATCAATGATCAGACGTTTCTTTTTGTAAAAATTGTAGATGTGCCTTTAACTTTCGATCGTCGATTTGATGTAAAGAATGAGTCTCATCAGTCACTTTCTTAGTTGTCAGAGAAAAGATTCAAAGGTGAAAACGTCACGAATTTATCAGACTTTAGCTTTTGGTTGATCATCAGACATGTGCACTTTTTCGACTTCAAGCTTGAGCGAAAGAAAATCTCGACAATCTGTTGACAGAGTGCAATCATATCACGAAGAATCAGTTCACGAAAGCGATTGTTTACGATACTGCGAAGCTTTCATTCATCGAAATAAATCTCGTGAAGGTCGGTTCCGCCGTCGACCTTGTTAGACATGTAGAAATCGTCAAAGATTCGCTCATCTTTGTATTCATCATGCTTCATTCTCTGAGCCGTCGAATAGAGCTTGTCTGCAGCTCGGATCAGTCCGGAAGATCAAATGAATCGAGGAATATTGAGAACATGTCGATAAGGTACAGACCTTCAGCTCTGAAGTCGTGGTCTGAATGGTCGAGGGACGAAGATATTCAGCGCGAACTCTTAACTTTCTGAGACGTCGGCTGAATGTGTCGGCCTTCTTCATCTCTTCATTGAAGATCATCTAGAAAAAGGGCTTGTCAAGCACACTTTCGTTCTGTCGAAGGTGATAAATCTCGTCTTTCGAAGGCTCGATCTAAAGAATTTCTTTCATGGTGCTGTAAGTAGTAGTCTCGAACTGCATGATTCGCGATGACTCTGACGAGCATCGTGAGCACTAGATGGCAAAAAAGTGGTCGAGGCTCTAACCTCTCGTGGACTGAGTGTTTCGGCCTGTTCATCAGATCAATCGTCAGCAAAGCTGTGACGACTCAGATATTTTGAATGAGTAGACGCAAACCGTGTCTCGAGTGTCAATGTCATGTTCTTAGCTTCTCGCACGACTTGAATAGCGAATTCGGCTTTCTCGTGTTCATTGCGAAAGACTTCAAAGAGTAAATTGCACGATCGTCAGCCTCGACATCGAGAGCGCGGGAAATTGATAAGCCACGGGATACCAACATTTGTGACGGACTGTGTCGCTTCGAGAGATATGAGGGAAGTATGTCTCCAACCGGCCGTGAAGTCTTTTCAATATTGGAGGACGTTTTTTTTCACCAGCCGTGGGATCATCGTAATAAACATCGATCCCGTACGCGATCATCCTCACAAAGTCCTTCAAGGTCTTCAAGACGTACGAGTCAGCGCCAGAGTGGCTCTGGGCGTATCTGTTTGAGGTAGGATGGTGTCAGGTAAATGGGCTTCTTAAGGAAATGACAAGGGGCCAAGGGAGTAAACCTGCCCATTCCAGAGGCCTAAGGCCCGCGCGTAGTTTCTCTCGGTCTTGGGTTCAAGATGTTTCTTGACTGCAGTGCCATTGGCGATGGCGTTGTTGGTGTCAGAACCGTTCTCGCGAGCTCGCTGAGTGAAATCCTCCGGAGACTTCTTCTTCGGCATTGCCGACAACAGCCGAAGCAGTATGGACAAAGCGAAGAGCGTGAACATAAGGAAGAGAGGGGGAAAAGAAGAGATAGATAAGGAGAGATGCCCAGGTATCGTAGAGGTATGTCTTGCAAGAAGCCAAGAAGGCGCGCTGAAGGCGTACTGCGAGACGAGTGGCAAAACAGTAGAGACGAGGTAGAAAGGTAGGAGAAAGGAGCAGAAAGTACGAGGGCAGCAGACAAGGCTTTATACGCAACAGTCGGGGGAGAGGGCATGGCGTAGTCCATTCATCCAGTTTTGCACCTTTTGATAGGCCTTGATCTTACCATGGCCCTCGGGCCTCACTCGAGATCGAAGGAATCTGCCTCGTTCAAGACACCTCAACGTTCATCGCCCCTCACGATAGACGATTCATCGAAGCTCTGCCAGAGGATCATTGCAAGTAGGGATTGCGATTATACTGCATCTGACCCAATATATTGATCGTGTATGTTACATGTGCGTATGGATCTTATGGAAGCGAAGAGGCATTAGCAGAGGCTTCTCGATAAGAAAACTTGTTGCGAAATTACGAAGTGATTTCTCCTTCATCCATGCGCGTTAATAAAATCCCACCTGTAGGAAATCGGGATGTGCTAGTCTTTTCCAATCTCAAATTTGCGGTATTGCCTCAATTACATTCTGCAGATTTCCATCACTAACCCAAAACCTTTTGATGCTCAAACCGGCCCTCCCGAGCAAACCCTCCCATTGAAGCTGCGTCCGTTCCATACCTCCAAAGCACATCATATTAATATCCTGCAATGCCACATGTCGCGATGCACCTATTTCCGGTATCACAGTGTCTGTGATCAGGATGCGCGAGCAGGAACTCATAGCTTGAACCGTATTACGAAGAATCGCAAGGGAGACGTCGTCGGACCAGTCATGGAAGATGCGGCGGAAGTGGTAGACTAGGGCCCCTTAGAATACCCGAAGATTGCCCCCAGTCAGTCAACCTCCTCCTTTCTCATGAGGGAGAAGAAGAAGAGTCACGAAATCGATACCAATGCCAGAAGTTCGAGTGTGCTTACCTTTAACTGGCTGACGCTCGAAGAACGAGGCAGCCATGGGCTCAATGAAGCTGGGCAGCCCACGAGCTTTCGCATCGTCAATCACGTCGTGCACATCTTGCAGCACCATCCTCCCCATCAACCCTGGAAAGGCCGCCTTGATCGCCTCCAGCGCCTGGCCTCTTCCCCCACCCACATCCACAATTGCTACATCCGATTCCCTTATATCTTCTTTCCCAAGCTCCTCATAAAAGGGATAGGGCCATGCGCTTCTTGTCGCATCGCCAACTGTTGCCAATGATTGCATACCGCTATTGAAAATTTTCGCACGTTCGGGATCCTCTTTCAAGTATTCCCAGAAACCGAGACTGGTATGGTGACCAAATTGGAAAGGGCTGTTGTTGTAGTCGGTTGGGTTTTGATACTTGGTGGACTCAAGGAAATGCGGCATGGTGTACACTCCCTGGCCAAGGAAGTCGTACATTTGCTTGAACATGTCGCGGTTTGCGGGGATGACGAAAATGGCGGAAAAGGCATTTTGCGTGTAATGTGAGGGGGAGGTCTCTTGGAAGAGATGAGTGCTCGTGCAAGCTCGCATGACTCGAACTAAAGGTTGGGCCTCTTATCAGCGATGAACGGTCGAGTTTTCCACTCTTAGAGGTGCCTTTGACTCACTGAGAAGACGCTCGTCAACCTTGAGTAATGCGGAGAGGTCTGTCACACTGATGCCGCCACCAGAGAAAGGTATCTTATCGAAAATGCCCATATTGAGAGCGGTCCTGATGGCAGCATTTTGAGCGGTCTGAATGATGAAAGCAGTCAGTGCACATTTCCAACAGTTATTTCTTGCTTTTTCCATCCATACAATAATCATACATGAGTGGCTTGAAAATACAAGTTCTCCTCTGGCTCTCTGGCTGCGATTGCAAGTCTCTCGGCATTTATGACGAGAGCTTGACGATCAGAGTTACTCAATACAGAGCCCGCATTCGTCAACTTGTTTACGACTTTGCCTATTGCTTGGGCGAGTCCCAATACACTTGCGTTGTCGGTGGGCATTTTGAGGCATGGTGTGTCAATCGAACAGAGTTTGGACACTGGCGAGGGAGTAAAGCGATCGAAAGTGTAACAAACTAGCGATACATAACTTACATTGTGCTAATCCTTTAAAACGGTCAGCCACAACTGGCGGAAGCTTACATGGTGACATGGCGACGACAGCTTACTCAATACTCATCCACCATATGGTGATAGGTATCCTCCTCCTATTTCTGGACTATTTGGCCACATCAGTAGGTAGGTATTCGTCCATCGAAAATAAGCCCTGCTGCTTTCCATCACCTCACCCGGGGTCCACCCCCCATAGCGTATTTGCCTCCTCGAGTCCATGTCCCGGCAACCATTTAACAGACGCAACCCCATGTCGATGTCAAAAATAAAATAGCAATTATAGTGCGATAAGGCGACCCGTGACTCGTGAGTCGCACTACTACCAGAGCGTAAGCGGAGGGCGCCCCTACCTAGCGTACTAGAGCTGGCAGCCTGGCACATGCGCTCTATTCTACAGGTCTGGGCGCCCAGAGCGGCTCGGAGCTATGAATGAATCTAATTGTCTTTTTCTACCAGACCATTGGTCGAGAATCTATGATTCCACGCTTTGCTAGCCTCCGCATATGCATCGTATCTAAACAGCCAAGGCTGAATCCTCGGGTGCGTCCTTTCGGTCAGGTTCAATCAGTCCTGAATTAGATACCCGAGAGTTGATTGGCTGCTCACCAAAGGTTGGCCTCATCTTCATGGTCAAACGATATCGCCAAGTGCTTGTCGCGAGACTCTTGCAATTCTCCATCAGGTAGATGGAATTCTTCCTGCTGTCGAAAAGTCTCCTCTCGAATCTTGAAAATTCTTTCCTTCCTGATTTTCTCGTATAATTCTATTACTGCGGGGATCTGTGACTTGGAATCGATCTTACCCAGCAGGGTTCCGAGAGTAGCACCGTCTTCAAGGGCTCTAAGTAAAAGAGTCCTGGAATAAGCAATCTCATTCCCGCAATGTACATGTAAAGCGCCACAAACCACATAAAGTTCAAGAAGGGACAGCCTCAGTCAATACTCACGAATTAGCTCCTTGAGCCATGTAAGGAAGGATTGGATGGCAAGAGTCCCCTGCCATGACGAAAGTCCCTTGCTTGGAACTCCACGGCTCGTCAAGTTGGAGATACATCAGTCGCCACTTGTCGACTTTCTTAACATGTGAGAGAAACTTTGTGAGTAGAGGATCCCACCCTTCGAAAAGCTTCGTCATCTCTCCAAGATCTCCCTCGGCTTTGGCTGTGTCCTGCGGTAAGTCGTCAGGAACCAAAAGCACGATGTTCAACATTTGGCCACCGAGAAGACTGTAAGCTACGGCATGAGCTCCCGGGCCCAACCAAATACGGATTCCAGGTCGAGTAATGATATCCCGAAGCTCTGCATCTTGCTTCACTTGATCGGCTGTTAGGACAATCCTGTAGGCGAGATCGCCCGTCGGCTGAGGAAGCAAAGGCTTTCCGAGAAAAGAAATTCGCGTAGAGGACCAGAGTCCATCGGCTGCAATGATTAGATCACCCTCCCGTGTATGGCCGTTCTTACAAATGACTGCTGGTCTCTCAAAGTCCACATCACAAACGCGAGAATCGAAAAACAAGCGAACTCCGAGTTTTTCTGCTCTTGTTGCTAGTGCCTTTTGCAGATCAATGCGATGAAGACACCATATTGGCTCTCCGTACCTAGTCTCGATCTCTTCACGGTAATAACCTCTATAAGCCAAGACTTTCCGTCCATCATATCGAATCATAGAAAGGGTTTCCGGGGTCGCTGCTTTTGACGTGAGTTCTTCGGTGACGCCCCATCTTCGGAGAATTCGAACCCCGTTTGGCGTGATTTGGATCCCGGCTCCAACTTGATGGAGCTGAGGTGCACTTTCAAAGACTGAAACTTGGTGACCCTCCAAGGCGATCGAGATGGCTGCCCCGAGACCACAGAGTCCTGCCCCGATAACAAGGACGTGACAAGTAGGACGCTCCATGGTCGAACTCATGCGTGAAAAGCGAAAAGCAAGGATGGGAGGTCAAGCCTGTTATAGGTTTCCCATCAAAGATCATATAGAAAGTAGGGATACCATAATTAAGCGATCAACCAAATGGGTAAAAGAGGGCGTTCTGTGGTCGAGAAGTCCGAGATACATCAGGTACATAAGGTACGATAAGGCACAGTGATGTCACTAGCTTGGCTAGAGTAGAGGATGCTGCTGCCTGGACCTCGGTCCGCGCCTGAGAAAGGCTTTGTTCATGGCCCTACTTCAGATTCAACGGTCGAATTGATTGTCGACTTTGTCGTACCTTGAGAACCACTATGGCACATCTTCCCACCCCTCACATCATGCCTCTAAGCAAGCACTCAACCCAGGGAACTACGTCTCATCCGCCTGATAGTAATATCGAGCTCGGGCCTGTAGCACAGCTCCTGACCATCGACGTTGGACGCCTCCACGAGGGAGACGAGGAGGAAGCCGCCAAGCTTTTCAAAGCTGCCAAAGAAGATGGTATCTTCTATCTCGATCTTCAAGATCGGCGTTCTATGGCAGTGATTGACACAGTCGATGATGTTTTTGCTCTTTCAAAGGACTTGTTCAGCTTGAGCGAAGAAGAGAAGATGAAGTATGATATCGATGAGCTCGATGCATTGAAGCTGAATGGGTAATCAGCCTCCGCACAAGCTGGCTACAGTGATAGTGCTAACAGACCATTTTCAGATATAAGCCAGTTGGCCGTAATTTTGGTGGTAAGCAATTTCATACCTTGCATCTTCAAAGAAGTAACACTGTCAGGTCTCAATGGCAAGCGTGACGGCTTTGAAAGTTATACCGTATTTCACCTTTCTATTTTCATGTAACTTCCTTTCCTTAAGTATGCCATTTCTGATACCACTCATCCAACACCTCCAGATCCCAGGCAAAGCCCATCTTGACTTCTCCTTCGCCCGTCCTTCCTTATTGACATGCCGTCTTCCGTCTATCACCACCTTCTTCACTCAGACCCACCAGATCCTTGCTCTCATTCTCTCGTCCCTATCTTCCTCGCTGAAATTACCACCGAACGCCTCCCTCACCGATCTCCACCGCATTGACGCCTCCTCCCCGGACATACTCCGCCTTCTTCACTATATCGCTCAGCCCGTTTCCAACACCGGCGTCCCCCAGACCCCTCACACGGACCTCGGCTCTTTAACGCTACTCTTCACGAAGACACCCGGACTGCAAGTGTTGCATCCGCATAGCACAGAATGGGCGTTTGTAGTCCCTAAGCGGGGCTGTACTGTTGTCAACATCGGAGACGGTATGTCACTCCAGCGCCCTGCTTTTCTTACTATACCGCTCCCAGTTCTACGTCTCTCCTACCGAACTCTGAATTGCTATGGTAGCCAGAGCAAGAACGCTGATACTGGAGACCTGCGTGCCCAGGTCTCACGATGCTCACAGGAGGATTATTGCATTCCTGCCTCCACCGCGTCAGTCCACGTCCCGGCCGGGCGATGGAGGAGCGGTACAGTTTTGCGTATCTGCAACGCACGGAGGATGATGTAAGGATGGAAGCTTTGCCCGGGTTTTGTAATGAGGTGGTGGGAACGAAGGAGGTCCATACCAGTCGAGAATGGTTGGAGAAGAAATTCGGCGTGCTGAGACGGAAGACATGGATGGAGGAGACGGAGACTCAGAGGATTTTGACCGGTAGAGCGGATCTGTTGACGGTTTAGATGAGCTGCGAGGTTACGACTAGGGATTTTTGGATGACTGACGTTATTCGTTGGCGATGAAGATTGACGACGATACTATGTCATTGTGTATGCACGGCCTATATAAAGCTTCATTTTCTGACGGATCAAAAGGGTTTTCTGCACTACGAACATATCTGCATCTCGTGGAGAGGAGATTCTCTCTCCTCTTCCTCCAACCAGGAAAGCGGGTATCAAAGTCTACGGGGTGGGTTGTCGACAACTACGATCCTGCAGTCGATGATATTATGACTCAAAAATACCAACTTAGCTGCCATTCAAAGGCGGAAGACAAAGATTCGAACGTCTGTGATTTTCTACGTGTAAAAGAAGTACAATTTACTTCTCGACAAGTTTGGTGGGCTCTTTTGGGTGGAGAGAGCAGCTCAAAAGTCAGGCGGGAATAAGTATGGATTCATTCTCAGGGGAAACAATAAAGTAACATCGAGAGCATTATAATTGCTCGTCTGGGTTATTCTCCTATCTGAAGTACAGGGGTATCCACCGCGGTCATGGCTCTCTTCGATAGATCTCGTAGCACAAGACTGACTTCCGCGTAGGAGCTCAGTCTACTTTGAGCCCCAAGGATGTCCTTCCGGACTTAACTTCGCATTGAGGAATCCCAACTCTGTCAATTTGCCTCCGCTGATTTCCGATGCGTGGGCATACATCTCGTCGACGTCCCAGTTGACGCTTGTAAACCCCCCTTTGAGGCAGTCGGCTTTTGGTGTGTCCAGCCAGAGCGACACGCCGCCTGTGAGAGCCTGCGTATCCTTCGCAAAGGGCGTGAAGGCGTCAACGACCATGCCTCGATCAGCGGCGTCGACAATGCCGGGATGAAGGGAGAAGACGCGAAGGTTTGGATATTCTGGGTTCTGTAAGCATGCGGTATTGAAATGAGAAAAGAGGGTTGTATGTACCAAGGCTCAAGGCCTGGCCTAGCTTAATCACGGCGAGCTTACTAGAAGCGTAGGAGCTGATACCAGGAACGGCTAGAGCAACGCCAGTGCTGACTAGATTGATAATGGTTCCTTCTCCACCGAAGCTCTGGATGAAAGACTGGACTGGGAGAAACGTGCCTTTGACGTTGGTCTCCTATCGATAGATGATCGGTCAGCTGCAAGTATCTTGTGCTAGGTGTGTTAGAAAATTACTTACAAAGTCCGCCCACCAGGATGCCAACGGAACGTCTCCAACCATACCACCGCCCATGCTTCCAGCAGAGTTGACCAAGACATGAGCTTTGTTAAACTTGGCCTTGACCTTGGCAAAGAGCGACTTGACGCTAGACTCGTCTGAGACATCTGTAGGCTCGGCAATAATGGGAATAGATTTGGAGATCTTGGTGATGTTGTCGACGGTGAGATCGAGAGTTTCGGCCTTGCGTCCAACGAGGACGATCCCGGCAGCACCCGCTTGAGCCCATGCCTTTGCGATTGCCTGATATAATAGCGTGAGCTTTGATGGACTTAGTTGTTTGTGAGGGGTCGGGAACTGACTGCTCCTATACCTCCACCGGCACCAGTGATGATGATGACCTTTCCTTTGGCGGACAAAGCTGGATTAGTAGGCTCGATGGCTGGGTAGAGATCACGGTGCATGCTCTTGGTGAGCTGGAATCGCGAGGTGAACATGTTGACATCGAATGCTTGTTCCACCATTTTGCAGTTTGACGTAGAACAGTCTTCTGGATTGTTTACTAGAATACTTTGAGTTGGACTAAAAAAATTGTGGCTTTGAGAAAACGAGAGAGAGAGTCAGAAGGCTAGACAGCCGAAAGAGAAGGAGGGTAACACAAGGTAAATCATATGAAACATCAGCTGCTCATGTCCGTCTGAGGCACAAAGCGGGGCTTTGCATGCACGAGGCTTTCAAATAACCCCAGTTCAGGCAAAGGAAAAACTTTGTTACAAATCAGCCTCGCAGGACAGCGACACTCCTTTCCCCGTCATCCTTGGTGCGTCGATCTCTTCTTGGCGCCCTTCCTGAGAAAATCCCATAGCATCACCATCATCTGTTTGACTAATTCTCTCGTGCTGATCAACGATAATGGTAAACTCCATAGTACCTTTATATAGGCTTTTCACCCATTATTGATGTTTTTTCTGATGGCATTCGAATATTGTTTCAGGTAGTGTTTGCGACTATGTGGAGTAAACTCAGAATATTAGGGAAGGCTGAGGGGCGGAGCTACAACGTTTCTTTCGTCATGCGAAGTCAAAAATCCATCAGGCGGAGCTGAACATACTTTATGGACGGATGGGGCGGGGCAGCAGAAGTTGGAGCAACAGGCTGCCCCCAATCAGGGCGAGGACCGCCGAGAGGCTCGAAAAAGGCTTCCATCGTTTGGGCGCGGTCAGAGTCTAGTCCTTAATCCCATCTCGCGTGGTGGTAGAACTTGCTGCGCTGCGTGGAGGAGGCGGGTTTGCGCTCAGCACGATAAAAGCCAGCAGGACAAGCTCCCACTTCTTGTTACGCAAGAGCGCCGAATCCTCATACGCTCCCTCAGATCCTACTTCTACATACGATAATGTGTTTTATTTTCCCATTGCTCATCACTTGCCTTCTCGCCCGAGTTCGAGCCTTGAGTCAAGAGCAGACCAATGGCGCCTCGCTATGGGGAACTTTGGGCGCTAGTACCTTTCCTCAGTTTCTTACAAGCAATCCACTCCCTGAAGGGTTTCCTTGGGGGACTAAGACAGCCAACAACTCCAACCCGTACAAGGAAGCTCCTAATACGGGCATAACTCGCCACTACCAATTCGCACTCTCCCGGGCTCAGATAGCCCCAGACGGCTATCTGAAGAACGTGATACTCGTCAATGGACAGTTCCCAGGTCCGGTCGTTGAGGCGAATTGGGGGGACTACATCGAAGGTTGGTCATCTCAAGAAAGCCTGTGCAGATAAGACAGAGCTGCCACGACGGCTAAAATCTATTTCCAAATGTAGTGCAGGTGACAAACAATATATCTGGTCCTGAGGAAGGTACAACGCTCCATTGGCATGGCCTTCTGCAAACTGCTACACCATGGTATGATGGGACACCAAGTGTCCAGCAGTGCCCAGTTGCTCCAGGTACAACTTTTACGTGAGCATCGCATTCCCCTGCTTTGAGCAAACGCTAAACAGTAGAAGCTATCGCTTCAAAGCGGATTTGTACGGTACTTCATGGTATCATTCCCACTATTCAGCACAGTATGTAGGAGGGCTCCTGGGACCCATGATTATTCACGGACCGATCAACTACGGTTATGATATTGACCTCGGACCTGTCTTACTCTCTGACTGTAGGAATCATAAGTCTAGTTCAGAGTTGCCCATTAACAATGTAGCAGACTTCCATAAGGATTATTTTGAGGTCGTGGAAGCCGGTTGGTTTTTCGAAGACACTATGATGCCCTTGATGTCACACTAACCAATATAGTCGAGGGCACGGATCGAACCAAATGGCGTCAGTACTCGGACAACAATCTTATTAATGGCAAGATGAGTTTCAATTGCTCCAGTGTCAATGACGGACGGCCCTGCACGAACAATGCCCCCCTCGCAAAGTTCACGTTCCAGAAAGGAAAGGCGCATAGAATAAGGCTGATCAATGCTGGAGCTGCTGGGCAGCAGTTCTTCTCTATCGACCAACATGAAATGACTGTGATAGCCAATGACTATGTTCCCATCAAGCCGTATACGACTAAGACTGTCTTCCTTGGGGTAAGAAATCTTTTTCTGCCAAGTAAGTTTTGTTTGGCTCAACTGACATAGGTTGGCCAACGTACCGACGTGGTTGTTCAAGCTAACGGAAATGCGAATGGGGCTTATTGGATGCGCTCCAACATCTCTACGATATGCAATCTACCTCTCCAACCTCAAGCATTGGCCGAGATTTACTATCAGAAAGCCGATACTACCACACAGCCGACCACCGAACCATGGCCCTCCATTGACAACGGCAAATGCAACAATGATGATCTATCCCTCACCACTCCGTACTATTCTATTACTCCCAACCCTGATCCGGCCAAGACGTTCGAGGTCATCGTCGATGAAAAGGTAAACGCAACAGGCCATCTCGAATGGCGTCTCAATCAGCAAGCATTCCGAGGAAATTACAACAAACCGCTACTTCTCCTGGCGCAAGAAAAGAATCAAACATACGAGCCAGAGTGGAACGTTGTACATCCGGGAGACAGCAAGACGGTTCGGCTGATAATCAATAACAACTCTACCATTTCGCATGTAAGCATCACCGGTTTACCTTCATGTCCTTCCTATGTAGATGATATCAGCGATGACTCACAACTCAGCCTATGCACCTCCACGGCCACAACATGTACATTTTACACGAGGGTGACGGCTATTGGGATGGCCAATCTATCACGAATCCGGACAATCCGCAACGCCGCGACGTTCAGATGCTGCGGCCAGGGGGACATATCGTAGCTCAGTATGATGCAGACAACCCAGGAGTATGGCCCTTCCACTGCCATATTGCATGGCATCTTTCTCTGGTATGTTCCTACCCCAGGACGTAGACCAATGGGAGTGAGGGCTGATGATCATCTACAGGGCCTTTACATGAATATTCTTGAGCGTCCGGACGATATCACCTCGATGTCCATTCCGGATGTGGTGCAAGAGACATGTAAGGGATGGGATGCGTATAGCAACCAAGTAGTGGTTGACCAGATAGATTCGGGCCTAAAGGGGTGAAAACCCCGAGTGGAAAGGTACTAGCTTCCTACCTATACAAGGTAGTGGAGACTAGAGTAACGGCTCTACCGCTAGAAATTTAAGAAATTTTTGATGACTGCCCTCTTAGACCCTAGGTTGGTCCTCCAGGTTCGTAGATAAAAGCAAAAAATCAGATCGGCAGGTCTCTCTGGCCGGCAGCTGCGTATGCAGCCAAATTGACTTTAGTGCAGACTGCGCTGCCAGTCAGCTGTCAGGAATGTACTGAGGCGCAGAGTGTCGCAGTCAGATACATATCAGCCATGCATCCACCTACTCCGTACAGATTACGGCACATGCAAGATGGGCGGATAGCAGAAAAGCAGATAGGTTAGGAATCTCCCGGCAGCCTTGCCATCCTTCTATGCGGCAAGTCATCATGGATGGACGTTGAACACGCACAGCTTGAACGAGGTGTGGAGCACAGAATCCTGCCAAGGTCTAGATGTGCGCCGTGCCACTTTTTCTCTTGGCAATTGGCTGATACTGCAATCAGCTAATGCGCGAAAAAGAAGGGGTTACTGCAGGTGCTGTGCCTCCATGGTTATCGTAAGGTAGGTACGGAGTACTCTTGTCATATCCTCGTAGCTCGTTTGCAGGTAAATGGTTTCAGAAAGCGTGTGTGCCTGGATGACTCACATGGGCGTTCGAGAGCGTGGGGTTGGCGGGATAGAGAGGCTTTGTGTGCAGCATGCTGCATGCAGGACTAGGTACTTTATGCAGGATTGGAGGAGGAAATCCGCGAGCTGCGCTACGGAATACGCCAGCCTGGTAAGGTACCTATGACCAGCGCCGTGGGCACCTTGCTAAGATGCCGTACTTCGAACTCTGTACTGGACTAACCGTATTTTGATTGGAGAACATACCTACCGTACTCGTAGGGTTACACGGGGTTTCCGCGGTTTCCGCGCAAACTGGGTTTCCGCGCACGCTAACTATGACTAATTATCTTAGTGCCATTTTTAGCACGCTAAACCCGATACTATCTGTAACTAACCTTTCCAGGTTAGAGTGCGCGGAAACCCTGTGCATACGAGTAGGTACTGTAATTTACTTCAGATGATTTTAGGGCGACAGAATAATAATTACAACTGAATAGCTTGGCGTGCTTGGCAATCCAAGATTATTCGGTGTCGTCCTAGAACTCTACATTACCTTGCCTTGTCCACCTTTCAACAGAGCCGCATTTCTCTTTTCGCCTCAGATGGCGTGTCCCTATCACGTAATCTTTGAAGGACACAGACGCAACGGCCTGCCTTACTCCGTACTACGGAGAGTGGGCCGCATATTGCAAGGTCTGTTACAGGACTGCAGCAGACTCGATGAGATGAGGGTTCATGCAACTTGTGCGTCGCGAAATCTTTCAAGTTGTGTGTAATGGTCGAAACTCAGCCGACTGACAATTTCAACGGCCAATCAGCTACGTCTCTGGGTCTTATCTCTTACGGACTACGCCCCGCAAGTACATTCTCACCCACCTTCTTTCACCTCTTTTGTGTCCTCATTCACCCCTCGTCTGGTGCAGACGGGGCTTGAGCGTGAGTATTGGTTGGCTGGATCCATTCTGTACCGCCCCCATCAGTCAGATGGGTCAGATTGATGGTGGTGCAGCAAACGGTAAACTCGGCTAAATAGGCCTGGCCTCTGCCAATCAATCGACTCATGAGTATTCGACGCATGCACGGCTGACCTCTCAATACTCCTTCTTGTTCTTTCATCCTTGCAAAGGAACTTCATCGTATTAAACGGTGCTCAGCTGATCCGCCACTTCAACTTTCCATGCGTGAGCCTCATTGCTTCGAAACATGGAAGTCCAATACCGGGGATTTTGGTCGCCCTGCGGCGTAGAGCTAATACTCCGAAGGGGACTGCGAGTCGCGCACTTATAGAATCCCTCATGCTTGTCTGATCTCTAGTGCGGCATCTGTTGCCATTCGATCTACATGCGCCCTTTCAATTATCTACAATGCCTCATCATAAGTTGCTGCCGGCGCCGGGATATACATATGAAGGCATACATGGAGCATCCAATGGCCCACAAATGCTGGTCGCAACTGGCATCACCCTCGGTTTTGCCGTCATAGCAGTAACACTTCGTATGGTCGTCAGATGGTTTATTGTGCCTCCTACGAGCAAGGAAGACTATTTTGCCATTGCGAGCTTGGTCCTTGCGATTGCACGGACGATCCTGCTCATTCTGCGTAAGTATTGAGGAAGACTACATTTGGGCCGCCATTGACCTTGTAGCAGTCACGAAGTATCATCAATTTGGGCAACATATATGGGACATCCTAACACCGAATTTCAATTACGTGTACACGGTAAATCTTGTTCCCTTTTTGGGCATAGGAAGGGTGAATAATATCAGATCCAGTGGGCCAAAGGAGCAACAATAATCTATCTAATAGCCATGGCCTGTGCTAAAGCCTCTATGCTCCTCTTCTACACCCGGTTGTTCGGGATCAGCAGGCCATTTCGATACACATGTTATACTTTGATGGCCCTTGTTACGGGATACTGCACGGCTATGATTCTCGCCAACATCTTTCAGTGCCGCCCCATCCATGCCGGCTGGGATTTCTTCTATCCGGGGCATTGTGCTTCGCTGCAAAATATCACTGTTGCTACCGGCGTGCTTAATATCCTGAGTGACGTTGCTATCGTTATAGTACCGATTCCAGTGGTACTGAAACTACAGCTACGACCTGCGAAAATGTTTGGGTTGCTTGCTATCTTCTCAAGTGGAGTCTTGTAAGGATGACCTCTTTCGCGGCTGGATCTCTGCTTGGCTGATAAAATATAGCGTTGTGGCCGTGGCTATTGTACGTGAGGTTGAGGTAGTGAGGGCTCCGAGCTTATACGATGTCACATGGTCAGATGCGACAAGAACACTGTGGCTGTAAGAAACCGATACGCTCTTGTTATTGGCAGCTTCTCTTCTAACGCCATACAGATCTGTCGAATTACATGTTGGGATCATTTGCACATGCCTCCCAGTGCTATCGCCACTCGGCAAAAGAGTTCCCGGGGCAGACTATTTCAGAAGCCGATATGCTTCAGCGGTGAGCTTGATCCGTGGGAGTCGAACTCGAAGAAAGAGCCGTGGGAGTCGGTCAACGAGCCAAAACGCCCAGCAAGAGTACGAGGACGGAACTTATATTGAATTAGAAGAGCCTGGTCTTGAGAAGTTTCGAGAACTGGATCCAATCTCCCAAGCCACGATATATGGCCAGTAGTATATAAGTAGCGTGAGCATCGAGGAGGCGGAGTGAATGTTCAAATAGTTGCCTTTTTTGATCCCATAAACATCTGGTTCAGATTCACATCTCGGACATGTACTTTAATGGTGAAACCTATATCTGTTAATTCCGCTCGGTTGCTGCCTGCTGAGGGGATGACAAAGCATCAGACGGCGGAATTCCCTCCGGTTCGTCACATCCTTTTAAATACATACGACTGCCATGTCTCGACCAGGACTTGCATTGTTCATCATCACTCTACCTCCATCACCCTCCCCTTGCCCAGCAACATATAGAACCTTTAACCAAGTCGAATGATATTCTTTACCCTTAAAATATATGCCGCAAAGTCTCTTATGAGACATCTAATTCGCACTTGACCTCTTCTTCACATTCACAAAGCGACAATGGCATCAACCTCATATTACGCCCTTTCACCACAAAACGTTGAATCCAGTCCCCACTCCTCCTACATCCCTCGAGGCATAGCCACGGCCTCCCTCAAATTCTACGCACCCCCAGTCGATGGCTCGAAGCCATTCAACTACCCCGGTGAGATCGAGCCTCCCGAAGGCCTGCCCAAGCGGAACTTCGGCGATGCAGACATCCCCGTCACAATCACCGATATCCGGGGTCAAGAATCTCTGTACAACCTCGACGACAACGCATTCACAACCTTAAAGACCAGTCCTTCCATCGAGAAAGACTTCGCCTCGGAGGAGTCGATCAAAGCGAACTACTATCCGGAAGTCGAACGACTTCTCCTGCAACACATCCCGGGCGCGAAACGTGTGTTTATCTTCGACAACACTCTCCGCCGCGTAGGCGGAAACCGACCGCCCGTCCTGCGTGTCCATATCGACCAAACGCCAGCCGCAGCGATCAGCCGCGTGCGGTCCCTCCTCCCTGACGAAGCCTCAACGCTTCTCCAAAGCCGCGTCCGCATCATCAACGTCTGGCGCCCTCTGAATGGACCCGTGCAATGCTCGCCTCTTGCGTTCGCCGACTCCAAGACGGTGAGAGATGAGGCTCTGGTTGCGGTCGAACATCGGTATCAGGATCGGACCGGCGAGACGATTTCGGTGGCGCACATGGATGAGCGGTGGTATTACTGGTCGGGCATCGATGATGATGAGAGGATTTTGTTGGAGTGTTTTGACAGTGAGAAGGGAGGGAGGGTGCCGCATACGGCGTTTGTGGACCCGAGGAGTCCGGTCGGCGGGAGGCAGAGGGAGAGTATTGAGGTTAGGGCTTTGGTGTTTGGATGAGAAGTGACTAATGTACTCGTAATTGCCCTTGCGCAAGTGGGTATATTCATCGCATCGAGAGGCGAGCACAAGTAATGGCAACGGATTTACGAAGCGATCGACATGAAGAATATGACTCTCATTGAAATGGGTTTTGAGGATTTGCGGCTTTAGCAGCAGTAGCAGAGCCGAGTCTTTGGTTCTGAGTCGACCATAATGTGAGCATGGTTTGCAGGTGAATGTGTCAGAAAATAGATATTCATTCATAGAAAACGCTCACATGGCTCGTCTGACGCACGTTGGGAAGCAAGAAATCCAAGATCCACTTTGCTTTCTTTATCTCTTCACTCGAAGAGTCAACCTCATACTAAAAGGCAAAAAATTTGACTACTGTAAGAATCCCAGGCCTACGACTCTGCCGTCAGCAACCCCGTCTTTCACATCACGACGGGTAGATTATCTCACTCGTCGGCATTTCAGAAAGGCGGCTCGTAAAATTGATGTTGCTAAAACAGCTCTCAGCAAACATTGTGGGCTGATTTCTGACCCGGGGCTAGCCCCGAGACACATTAGAATCTTTGAGCGAACTCATCACCCTACCCTACTCGCCTACCTACATGTTCAGCTACCTAGTTGTTCGCCTACTCATCAGCTTACTCGCTTCAAAACATGCTTCAAAACATGCTTCATGTGACGTGTTCAAAAACGTGTCATTCGTCTCATGATCTACTTCATGACCTACTTCATGATCTACTTCATGATCTACTTCATAGTATGCTTCGAATATGCTTCATAGCACATGCTAACTAGCTCAATAGAAAGCACTCTTCATGACTCGATATCAAACGTTCTACCAAATTCCCTACCAAACACTCTACGAAGTATCGAATTTCCTACCAAACTCTCTACCAAACTCTCTACATGCTTCAAATTACGCGTCAGTCGAATGCATAACATGCGTCAAACAATGCTTTAAACAATTCTTTCTACATGACTCGCTTCATGACTCACTTCATGATTAGACTTATCGTCAAGCCGAGTTTTCATACCTACTTTCTGACTCGATTCAAGTACTCGATATCAACATCATGACTTGACTCAAATACTCGATACTAACATCGTGACTCAGCTCAGTATCGATCTCAAGTCAGGTTTCGATTCGAGTTTTCAACTTGATTCATCAAGCAATCGAAAATTCAGGGTTCAATGGGAAGAAATACTGATTACTACTGGTAGAAGTTTCCTGAGCAGAGTCAGCATCTTCAGAATTCATGAGAATACTGACTACTACTAATAGAGATTTTTCAAGCATGATTCATAAATGATGATTGACATCTTCAGAACTCATGACTCATTGTTACGAGCATATCAAGACTGAACAAGACTGAAGTTCTAATCAATTCACAGTGAATGCTAGCGAGTTCTCTGTGTAATGATTAGAACTAGTCAATGATCTAGTCAAGATCTGATCTAGATCTGACTCAGATTTGACTCAGATATGACTCAATCTCTTTTTCTTTCTCAACATCTTTTTCTTTCAACAACATTTTGTTCATTTACATCATATTCTTTTCATATCACAAACACATCTCTTTTAAGTCTAGCGCAGTCTTTGAACATTACATAAATAAAAGTTCTTGTATCAATCTTTTTCTGTATTCTTAATATTCAGTTATAGCTATTTTTAAAGATGAAGCACTATCAACTCTGATCTTCATTAATTGTATCATTTAAACATGATTCTGACATTATATTAAGAATTCATTAATCACATGATATTGATCTCATTACTCATTCAACATACTCGTCTAAACAGAATGCATCGACAAAATCATGAGAGAAAAAAAGTCAATATTAACTGATTTTTGTTGACTTTTTCTGAGTTAGCTGTTAATCTCATATGTCAGTTAACGATTAAAATTAGCTGACTCTCTCAATTATTAACTGACTATTAGCTGATTTTTAGCTGATTTAGCTGTGCACTTAACTAATATCAATATTATCTCTTTTGTTGACTTTTTTAACATTTGCACATTTTGCTTATTAACAATCAAATATTAAATTAATGACTAAATAGTTATTGTGCTCATATAATAAATTAATTAATAATTAATTTGACTATTTAAATAATAGCTATTTACACAGTTTAATATATGCGCTGAGAAAGTTAATGAGAAAGTTAATGAAAAAGTTAATGAAAAAGTTAATGAAAAAGTCAATGAGAAAGTTAATGAAGAAGTTAATGAGAAAGTTAATGAGATAGAAAGTCATGTAGAATGTTTAATAGAAAGTCATGTAAAAAGCATTGTTTGAAACATTGTTTAACTTATGTTATGCATTCAATCAATGCATATTTTGAAGTATGTAGAATGTTTGATAAAGCATTTGATAAAAAGCTCAGTAGAAAGCTCAGTTGATAACTCAGTAGAAAGATCAGTAGAAAGATCAGTAGAAAGATCAGTAGAAAGCTTGATCAATAGCTCAGTAGAAAGATCAGTAGAAAGATCAGTAGAAAGCTCAATCAATAACTCAGTAGAAAGATCAGTAGAAAGATCAGTAGAAAGTTTAATTAATAGTTCAGTAGAAAGATCAGTAGAAAGCTCAATTGATAGCTCAGTAGAAAGATCAGTAGAAAGTTCAATTAATAGCTCAGTAGAAAGATCAGTAGAAAGTATTGTTTAAAGCATTGTTTGATGCATATTATGCATTCATTCAACGTGTATTTTGAAGCATGTAAAAAATTTGATAAAGTGTTTGATTGAAAGTTTAATATCAAGTCATGAAGAGTGCATTTTATTGAGTTAATTAGCATTATTTCGTACGAAATAAAAAGTAGAAACTACGAAAGAAAGAAGTAAGAAGAAGTAAAAACTTTGAATTCTTTGAATTTTCTAGCGTTGATCTTCGACTGAGAATGAAGATTACTAATCATGAAAGTAACAGTACTGTTTTCAAGTCATGTAGAAAGCATTGTTTGAAGCATTGTTTAACTCATGTTATGCATTCATAATTTGAAGTATGTAAAGCATTTAATAGAATGTTTGATAGAAAATTTGAGTGAGTGAGTAAATAAGTGAGTAGATGAGCGAGTAAATGAGTGAGTAAATGAGTGAGTAAATGAGTGAGTAAATGAGTGAGTAAATGAGCGAGTAAATGAATGAGTAGATGAGTGAGTAGAATGATGAGCATGTAAAATAATGAGTAGAATTAGACTGATTACGTTGAGTCGAGTACTTGAGTTCAAGTCGAGTACTCAACTTGTTAAGACTTGATTCGAGTCAGAATTCTTGACTTGAGTATTCAAGTTAAGTCAGAAGATTCAACTTAAGTATTCAAGTTGAGTCAGAAGATTGAAATTGAGTATCAACTTGAAATTTTTGACTCGACTCGTCAAGACATGAAGCAAAGTACTACTAATATTTATTTGAATATCTGATAATATAACAGAGTAATGCAATTGATGAGAGAAAATTCATGCTTGTTCATTTACTACTGCTAATCTGAGATCACTATTATCTCATCATTCTTCTTCTTCTTCTTGTACTTCTTCTTGTACTCATTCTCGTTCTCAATCATATTTGCATCATCATCTTTCTTGCTAAATTTCATCTTCTTGTCATTATCATTAATCTTGATGATATCATCAGATTCATCATTTGATGAATCTAGTGAATTAACTATCTTTCGATCAATCGCATTTTTTTCATTTGAAAATGCACTCATGAATTTGTTGAATTCTTGTATGACATCTGAATCATTCATCATTTTCAATTCATTCAATTCTTCATGATGTAAAATGCGTTGCTGAATTAATTCAATAGTAAATATCATGTATCTTGACATGTTTTTTTCAAGTTCATTTTGTTGTGCAATAGTTTAATGCATACATTAGTCTTGTCTTTTACATCAAACATAGTACATACATCAACAGTAGAAGTAGTATTGAACGTCGTCTTCATGACTATTGCTTCAAGCTTCGCTCGCTTTGCAGTCTTCTTCTTTCTCATCTTCTTCATCAAATTCATCTCAAAGCATTGAGCTATTATACAATCAGCTTTTGAAACACATATGCATTACTCAAATGCATTATCATGCAAACTCTTTCTCACTCGATTATCTGTGATCATATCTTGCATATTGTTACGAGTGTATCAAGATCAATAAGACTGAACAAGACTGAAGCTCTAATCAATTCGCAGTGCACGCTAGCAAGTACTCTGTGTAATGATTAGAGCTAGTCAACAATCTGATCGAGATCTGACTCAGATTTGACTTAGATATGACTCAACATCTTTTTTCTTTCTTAACATTCTTTTCTTTCATCAACATCTTGTTCATCTACATCATTTTCTTTTCATGTCACAAACACATTTCTTTCAAGTCTAGCGCAGTCTCTAAATATTACATAAATAGAAGCTTTTGTATCAATCTTCTTCTGTATTCTTAATATTCAGTTATAGCTATTTCTAAAGATCAAGCACTATCAATTCTGATCTTCATTGATTGTATCATTTAGATACAATTCTAACACATATTACTCTTCATGTTCATCTGCTTCTCTTTCAAGACTTTCTGATATACGCTGATGACTCTCAGCTTTGTCAGTTTTTTATGAAGAGTGACTTGATTTGCATTCTACTTAATATAAAGAGTTTTTTGATCTTCATCTCATTCAATGACTTAATTTCTACTTGCAATGAATTGCAACTTAATAGATAGATTGAACATTCTGCGATCTTGATTAGTCTCAATGATAATGCATATAAATAATGCATAATAATCTTCTTATCTGATAGTGATGTTGAACAACGTTAGAGTTAAAATAAATGTGAAACGTAGATAAAGTTAGAGTTAGAATAAACATGAAGTGTAGATAAAGTTAATGTTAAAATAGATGTGAGATGTAGATAAATTAAAGTTAAAGCTGAATTTTGAAATTCATTCATCATCTTAGAGCTGCGATCATCACAATCATCATCTCAGTGATGCAATCAACACATTCATCATAATAGTGATACAATCAACACATTCATCATAAAAGTGATACTATTAACATAGTTTGTTCAGTCATCATCTCTTGCTGACATTGTACTTTACTTTGCTTTCACTCTACTCAATTATCACTATCTTCTACTCAATTATTGCAATTTTCTACTCAATTATTGCAACTTTTTAAATCGTGATTGAATAATCTACATCATATTCATGACATGTTGCAAGCAGACAGATAATGCATTTAAATAATGCATTTCTTGTTGTGCATTGCTGACAGACTTGATTTAGAACGAAAGTCGAGCGAAGATGCATCATGTGATGATTTGAGAAAGTCAACTCGTGATGATAAATATTCATTAAATTGAATTGAGAAAAAATCAAGACAAGATCATAAAATCATGTTTGAAAGTAAAATCTTGCTTGAAAACAAGATAAATAAAATTGAGAAGATAATGCAAATATATAATGCATCAAGCAATCAACAGCTAATTTGTTGCAACAGACAAAGAGAAAATGAAAGTCAGAAATTATTGTTCTTCAAGAAATTCATCATTATCAGAAAGCTGCAAATTTGTTAATATTTAAGATCTTATTCAAAAGACTAGTATGAAAAATTCTTCAGAATGAGACTGATACAAATCAATTTAGTTCAAAAATGAGCGATGAAAACTACAGAATTCAAGCTTCGACTTTGCTTACTTTTCAGAAGATCATAGAAGCATTTCTATGTAAATTTCTTGTCAGTAAATGCATTACTCATTTGCATTATTCTTGATGTTTTACAACACTTACTGATATCATGCTTTACATATGCAGATAGCAATCTTCTTGCTATTCATGTCAAGTGAGTAATCATTCAGCAGAGAAATTTGATACTCATGAAGACTTTGATGCACAATCTTGAAATTCAGTTGAATCATGAATAGAAATAGCATTTGTGATAACTTGATCAAATCAAGCTATTTAGCATAGCAATACACTCTACAAACTGCATTATCTCTTTGCATTATTTCGTAAGTGTGTTATCATACTACATACATTGACAATGTAAAAGCAACATAAAATGAAATGATATTGAACATCTAAACATTAATAGAATGTACAACATTCTGCAAATTTGTCTTGAAAGAATCATCAGATTCATCAATCATGTTATTTTCATCTTCTTCTCTGCGATAAATATCTCATGCTTTGATGATAGTCTTTTCAGAATTCAAGTTCATGATACAATTATAATACTTAAGAAGCATTATTGATTCAACTGATTCTGAAGTTATTTGTGATCAATCTCATCAACAAACTCTTCTTGCAAAACTGAATGTTCATTCAATATTTATAAAGAATATTGAACATGAAAGAACATTCTTAGTCATTTGAGTCAATCTTAAATAGTTCAAGACGTTGTCTCTTCAATACTTTCATATTGAAAACTTCTTGACAATAGCATCAGTGCAAAGATATTAATCATCTTCACTAACAGATACAGAGTAACGTTGAGTTCTTTGAAGAAGAGTTCATGTAATCATCATAATAAACTATAGCACTGTTAACAAATGATCAATTGCATTATCATATTGCATTATTTGATCAACATCACTAGTCACTTGCACTTTGACTTCTGCAGTTGTAGTTCTCTCTTTATAATGATGATGAAAATAGTTCTTGAACTCTTTTCTGTACTTGTTGTAATAAAAATGAGAATTGTTCTCATTTACATCTCAATCTTGATACAAATTCAGCTTTTAAGTAGAATTTAAAATCATAGTGAGATTGTATATCAGTTCATCTTTGCTCTTCATCTTGAAATAGTACTTTGCAAGCTTGTTAAAAGCTAGTTCGCAAGCTTGAAGAACAAGTGCTTGTGAAGTACATACATTATCGCGTACTATCATCTCAATAACATTGAGATGATTAAAAAGAGCATCAAACATTCAAAATTCTAAATGTATATCAACATTGATGATTTTAGACACAATCAGAGTTAACTTGTAGAAAGAATTTAACATATTGTCAATAAACAATACTAGTAATCATTCATTCTTCTTTAATTGAATAGCTTGAATCTTTGCATCTATCAAGAATTTCTCAATTCATATATTGATTGTGTCATGCAGTTGATACATCGATCATTTGACGAAATCAGCTAAAACTGACTACAAGCTCATTAAGTTAGCATCAGTCAAAAATATCTGTTTAGTCGAGCTTCTAGCTCACAAGCTCTAATAGTCACTCATCAACAACTAATAACTAGCTACAAGCGCTTGTATCTTTTCATGACAGTCATTTGTTCAAAAGACATCAATTGCTCAAAAGATATAATGTGTAATACATGTTTGCTTTTCATACGTTTCTACATTTAAGATTCATATGTAATCAAATAAATCATTTGATGAATTGATTATTTAAGTAGCTATTTAATCATTTATTTAAACATGAAGAATGCTTGATAGAGAATCATGTAGAAAGTCATGAAGAGTGCTTGATAGAAAAACATGAAGAACGCTTGATAGAGAAACATGAAGAGTGCTTGATAGAAAAACATGAAGAGCGCTTGATAGAAAAACATGAAGAGTGCTTGATAGAAAAACATGAAGAGCGCTTGATAGAGAAACATGAAGAGTGCTTGATAGAAAAACATGAAGAGTGCTTGATAGAAAAACATGAAGAGCGCTTGATAGAGAAACATGAAGAGTGCTTGATAGAAAAACATGAAGAGTGCTTGATAGAAAAACATGAAGAGCGCTTGATAAAAAGTCATGTAGAAAGTCATGTAAAGAATCATGTAGAAAGCATTGTTTGACTTGTGTTATGCACTCGATCGACGCGTATTTTGAAGTATGTAGAATGTTTGATAGAGTGTTTGATAAAAAGCTCAGTTGATAGCTCAATAAATAGCTCAGTAGAAAGATCAATAAAAAGATTGATAGAAAGATTGATAGAAAGCTCAGTGAAAAGCTCAGTAGAAAGCATTGTTTGAAGCACTGTTTGACTCATGTTATGCACTTGATTGACGCGTCTTTTGAAGCATGTTTTGAAGCGAGTAGACTGACTAGTAAATGAACAAGTAAATAGCTGAGTTGATAGCTGAGTTGATAGTTGAGTTGATAGCTGAACATGTTGATATTTTGATTGTTGTTGTTCTAGAAAGTAGAAACTATGAAGGGAAAAAGAAGATGAAAACTTCAAACTCTTTAGCGTCAGCTCTATAGAGCTCGAAGCGAAGATTATTGAGTAGATAGTTGAGCATGTAGAATGATGAGTAAATAGAAAGTCATGTAGAAAGTATTGTTTGAAGCACTGTTTGATGTGTTTTATGCGCTTGATTGACACGTTTGATAGAGAGTAGAATGAAGAGTAGATGAGTGAGTAAATAGACGAGTAAAATGAAGAGTAAATGAGCGAGTAGAGTGAAGAGTAAATGAGCGAGTAGAATGAAGAGTAAAATGAGTAGATAAACAAGTAGAGTGAAGAGTAAATAAGTGAGTAAATAGATGAGTAGAATGAAGAGTAAATGAGCGAGTAAATAGACGAGTAAAATGAAGAGTAGATGAGTGAGTAGATAGATGAGTAGAATGAAGAGTAGATGAGTGAGTAGAATAAAGAGTAGATGAGCGAGTAAATAGACGAGTAGAATGAAGAGTAGATGAGCAAGTAGAATGAAGAGTAAATGAGTGAGTAGAATGAAAAGTAGATGAGCGAGTAGAATGAAGAGTAGATGAGCGAGTAAAATGAAGAGTAGATGAGCAAGTAAAGTGAAGAGTAGTGCTAAATCAGCTAAATCAGCTTATAGCTGATTTATGTAGCATGTAAGTTAATCAACGATGCAAACTCAGCTGACAGCTAGCTTGTAGCAAACGTCTCATCTAGTAGCTAGCATATGCATCTCAAGTGCATTAAGATTCAAATGTTGTTGCTCACTAGTTTACAAGCTACTTAAGCTCTTCATTGAAACATTGATGTATGCATGTTAAAGCATCAAATAAATAAAGTTTCAATGAATGCAAATGTCTTGTATCAATTTTCAAGATTTTGTGACTTGAAACTTTAAAAAGCAAAGCTTTCGTTGAGAAAAACTGTTGATGACAATAGTAAGAGCACGAATCTGTTTTACTGATTAGTAAATGCATTATCTTTTTGCATTATCAACTTAATAAATATCTTTTTGACAACAGTGCAAAGATCATTGCTTGTGATTACATTCTCAACTTGATCATTGTGTAATGACAAAGCAAAATTGTCATTCAAAGTCTTTGATTCAATAGTTCTGATAAACTCTTGAATCATTAGATTGATGATATGAGTCATACAAGATATTGAGTTTTATGCTTTATTTCATGAAATGTCACGTTGACTAAGCATTCTTTCAAGCTTCTTCTTTAAAGTGTCATTGTTGCTTGCATTATTGATAACAACATCAAAAAGCTTGTTTTTAATGTTATATGTATTCAAAATCTTGAACAGCTTTTGCATTAAATGATGATCAGTATGTTCAACTTGAAGAGATGTAAATTCATTGAAATGTTCATGATATTGAAATGTAGCATTCATTCAATATATCAAAACTTTCAAATAAGTGACTTTTTGAGAACTAAATCATGCATTCAATGCAATAGAAATCTGTCGTGACTCTTTTAAATCTTGCTTTATCTTTGCTTGAATTTCATCATATTTCAAGAAAATCATGTTTGACAATTTAGTGCAATGTACAAAAATAATCTTTGAACGAAGCATTTGTAGTAACTGTCAAAAATACTTGTTTTCAATGATTTAAAAAAACAAATTCAGTGCAACGAAAATCTGATACAATATTTTTTCTCAATTCTGTTAATTAAATTGAGATGATAAGTTGATATGACTTTTCTTTTATAAATACATCAACTTTGCATTATTTATTTGCATTATCATATTGAACTTACACGATCGAAAGATATCTTGAGCTGTGAAAGAAAGTTGAGTCGTTTTCGTTTCTGACAAGCATTTGACTTGAGATGCTTGATCATATTGAACGTACTAGATTCATTAATAGTCGTAGAATGATCTAGAATTTTAAGACAATTCTTGCATGAAATCTTAGAATATTCTTTCAACGTCAAGATCATTTAAATAAACTTGTTTCAGATGTTGAATTGTTTATTTACTTCAATCTTCTTAGCTTAAAGTGAATTATCTATCTTTCTTTGAATCTTGTTGATGATACTTTCGTCAACAGATGTCTGTAATCATCATTGTTGAAATTGAGCATTGATATCAGCATTTCACTTAACATACTGATTATTCTTTCTTAATATTAAAAGAGAAGTATCATGATGAATTTTATTCATTGCTTCTTGAAGAGTTCATTTCTTTTCAACGAAATTCTGATTGATGTTTCATGACTTTTAACTTACAAATTCATTAGAATGAAAACTATTGAAAGTAAATAAATGAATGATCAAGAAATTAAATTCTTTCTTGATCAAAGATCTTGATAATTTGTATATTTTATCAGAATCAAACATCTTGCAATATATTTTATTGATAATGCAATAAGATAATGCAAACAATGAGAAGAGAAATAAATTTATTTATTTCACGTAAGTCTTTCAAATATAATGATGTAATAGATTCAAAAATAGTAAATCTTGACATTTAACATCATTTTTGATTTCTTAATGAGTTGAGTCAAGAACTTGAATCTGATATTAATTCAAGATCAATATCAGATCAAGTCAGAATGTTGAAATTGAGTATTTAAGTTGAGTCAGAAGATTGAATTTAAGTACTTGAGTTGAGTCAGAAGATTGATATCAAAACTCAACTTGATGATCAGTTTAAGTAAAATGATGAGTAGAATGATGAGCATGTAAAGTGATGAGTAGAATGATGAGCATGTAGAGTGATGAGTAGAATAATGAGTATGTAAAGTGATGAGTAAATGAGCGAGTAAATGAGTGAGTAGATGAGCGAGTAAATGAGCAAGTAAATGAGTGAGTAAATGAGTAAGTAGATGAGTGAGTAAAATGATGAGCATGTAGAATGATGAGTAGAATGATGAGTATGTAAAGTGATGAGTAAATGAGTGAGTAAATAAGCAAGTAAATGAGCGAGTAAATGAGTGAGTAGAATGATGAGCATGTAAAGTGATGAGTAAAATGATGAGCATGTAAAGTGACAAGTAAAATGATGAGCATGTAAAGTGATGAGTAAAATGATGAGCATGTAAAATGATGAGTAAAATGATGAGCATGTAGAATGACAAGTAAAATTATGAGCATGTAAAATGACGAGTAAAGTGATGAGCATGTAGAATGATGAGTAAAATGATGAGCATGTAAAATGATGAGTAAAATGATGAGTAAAGTGATGAGCATGTAAAGTGATGAGTAAAATGATGAGCATGTAAAGTGATGAGTAAAGTAATGAGCATGTAAAGTGACGAGTAGAATAATGAGCATGTAAAGTGATGAGTAAAGTGATGAGCATGTAAAGTAATGAGTAAAATAATGAGTATGTAAAGTAATGAGTAAATGAGTGAGTAAATGAGTGAGTAAATGAGTAAGTAAATGAGCAAGTAAATGAGCGAGTAAATGAGTAAGTAAATGAGCAAGTAAATGAGCGAGTAAAATGATGAGCATGTAGAATGATGAGTAGAATGATGAGTATGTAAAGTGATGAGTAAATGAGCGAGTAAATGAGCGAGTAGAATGATGAGCATGTGAATAAATATTTTAGCTGAATTAACTGAATTAGCTGAGTTAATCAAATTTAGCTGACATTTAGCTAATTAATCAATTGTTAGCTGATTATTAATTGAATCAAGTCAACTTTTTCAGATTCTGTTATCAAGCAAAAAGTTAGCTGTTAAACATTTTGTTGATGCAAGTTTAAAGAAATTCATTTATTTAATGATCAACAACAATTAAAAGATAGAACAACATTAAAGAATTGAATAGAATCAACGACAAGACTGTTTGAATTGCTATACTACTTATTGCTCATTAAGTATATAAAGTTCACTTGATTATGAAAATCATGATAAAGAATCTTCGTGAATTGCTTAAGAATCAAATCAATTGATAGATTCAACAATAAAGAATCTTTGTTATTTATTAAAGAATCAATCAATCAACAAATAAATTTCATCTTTTTTGTTGAGAATGAATCTCACTTCATACATCTTTCTTCTTCAATCATTAAGCATCATTATTCATTCAATTCTCTTTCAAATAAATCTCATCATACTTAATTATTTGTTTATTGAAAAGTGTTTTAAAGAATTTCAAAATCATTTCTCTTAAATTTCTGATGTTGATTCATCAAAATTACGAATGAAATCATTAAGTGCTTCATCATTCATTCATGAAAATGATGAATCATTCACTGAAATGATAATACTCTTCATGTTTTATGAAATTTGAAAGACTTGAAGTTTAACTCTTAATGAAGAAACAAATTGATTTTACAAGTTAAATAAATAACAAGAAGATGAAATTAAAAAGTTGAAGACTAAACTTCAAGTTAAAAAAAACACTTTTTCTGATTTCAACTACTTTAAGCATTCTAGATCTCAAAAAATATCTAATTCTTCACTGTTTACTGATGAAAAGAATTCTACTTAAGAGAATTGATATGAAAAAATTCAGAATAAACTAAAGATCAACATTGATTTCTTTTCTAATGAATGAGTCAAATTAAACTATATACATTCTAGATTATTTGATGATGCAGCTGAGATCACTTAAGTTAAATGTAAACATGATTATGTTAATTTCTATAAGATTGTTGATGATCTTTTGAAAAAGTTAACTCAGTTGTTCAATGATTTAAATAAGAAAGTCAACTTTTGTAGAAAATACTACAACTTAATTCAAGAATTCAAGAAATTTAATGAATTTTATACTCAGTTTCAACGTTTATCTTTCTATCTAAACTATCACAAGAAGCAACTTGTTACAAAGCATGTCAACGTTGAATAAAATCTAGTTAATAAACTCTAAAAATTTCAATATATAAACAAGAAACAATGATGTTTTGAATTAAAATATGCTGAAACATTTTATTTATTTGAGCTTTAACAAATCAACTACTTCGTCTGATAAATTAATTACTTCGTCTCTTTATTCACTTTACTATAAATACAGCTTGAAACTGTTTTCTTTCTTCTGTATTCTTAGTTTTCTAGTTAGAATTATCTTTATTGATCAAACATTTTATTCAGCTATGCATTATCTTGTTGCAGTGTGATTAAATTCTAGACATGATTTCAACATAATTGATCATTGATCTGAAAAAGAAAATACACTTTTATCTTTGATTCATTTAAGTAAATCAAATAGTTCAATCTGATTCTTTAAAAGAAATTCATTTCTATTTGATTCATTTAAATAATGATCAGCGAGTTATTCAAGAAATCAAGAACAAGATCAAATGCATTAATAATTTTTCTAAAACTATCTTTCATAAAGCAACTATTATCATTTAATTAATCAATTACTTGAAGTCTGATTAGCTAAAGTCGCGTGACGTGATTTTAACTAACGTCAAAGAAGCAAACATTTTATTTGAAAGTTATTTTATATATCATAAATCAAATCATAGTTTTAAAAAATATTTCAATCAATTTACTAAAATTAATGCAGTGTGTTATGATTTTAATCTTTATTTGATTTTATTTTAATCAAGTCTAGCAAGAATCTGATTTAAAGATGATGTCATTGAAACTTTGCATCATATGTATAAAACATCAACTCAATCGAGTTTAGCACAGAGTTGAGAAATATACATATAAAAATTGAGTTCTTTTCTGTAGATACTTTTCTTTCTTAACATTTATTTATTAGTTAAATGATATTTTTATGACTCACTTTAAATTGATTTTTAACAGTAAATAAATGCTGATTAATTACTCTGCTATTGATGTGTAAACAATACAAAATAATTTACTTTTATTCAGAAAATTTGCAAGAAATTCTTTGAATTACTTTCATTAAAACACACATTCAAATTTATTTAAATTTATCAAATCAATCACTCAATCTTATCATAATTAAATTTATTTATTTATCTTTATCTTTTTCAAAATGATACATGACTCTGAATCAGTTAAGCTTTGAACAGTTCATCTGCTTAAAAGCATTGCTAGTAAATGAGTTTTTCTTATTTCTTTCAATGCTTCAATGAAATCTCAGAATGTTGCTATTTCATGAAACATCAATATGAATCAACAACTTTGTCAATGAGCTATTAATTAGTCAAACAAGATCATCAAGATGCTGATCAAGTTAAAAGATCAATAAAACATGATTTTGAAACTCAATAAACAATGAATTAATTTACAAGTTAATCATGTCAGAATTGTGTCTAAATGATATAATCAATGAAGATCAGAATTGATAGTGCTTGATCTTTAAAAATAACTATAACTGAATATTAAGAATATAGAAGAAGATTAATACAAAAGCTTTTATTTATGTAATGTTCAAAGACTGTACTAAACTTGAAAGAAATGTATTTGTGACATGAAAAGAAAATGATGTAGATGAATAAAATGTTGATGAAAGAAAAGAATGTTAAGAAAGAAAAAAAATGTTGAGTCATATTTGAGTCAAATTTGAGTCAGATTTAGATCAGATCTCGACTAGATCATTGACTAGTTTTAATCATTACACAAAGTACTCGCTAGCATGCATTGCAAATTGATTAAAACTTCAGTCTTGTTCAGTCTTATCAATCTTGATATACTTGTAACATTACTCTTTTTTTTGAAAATTCATGTTTGCATAAATGTAGTTTAATTGCTCACTTCTGTTAATAATTATTTTGATATTTAGCATGATTTGCTTGAATATAGCTTATGAAATTCATTCAAAACTTCTTCTGAATCATTAAATTTTTCTTTATTGACATAGTATTATTCATCATCTCTATTTAAATCTTTTCATTTAACTTTATACTGTATTCAATCTTAATAACGTCTGAAGTTTAATATATCATTTATCTTTCAATGTTCATCATCTTCAATAGTAATTGATTTAAGTGATTTTGAATGTTGTTTTGATAGAAAGTTTTCTGAATACAATTGTAGTAGTTTTGAGCTGAACATCAAATGCAGATGCTTCATGCTGACTGATAAATGAAAATGATAGAAGATACTCACTTTAGCAGTAATTTGATAAAGATTTAGCTGTTTGTTTTTCAAATCTTTACAGAGTCTCGTTATCTTGACGTTTTTGAAAGATAGTCAAACTCAGTCATCTACTTCATATGTGACGTTTCATCTATGTTTATTGATCTGAACTTCAATAGTCAGCTTCATCTTTTTCAATTATTAACAATCAAAGTTCAGTAGTTCTTTCATTTGAATGACAATATCATTTGCTTTTTTAACTTCAAGTTGTTCATGAGTTATTTCATAGTCAATCATATTTGAATTGAAACTCATTCAAGAGTGAAATTCTTTATTGAAGTAAAAGAAAGTCATTGAAATGATCAAGAAAATATTGAAATTGTCACTGAATTTCATCATAAATATTTATTTAACTCAGTTGTTCTGCATATAATTGCAGTAAATTCTAAGTTTGCATTCAATGTCTTGATTGACTTGTTTCAATTGATCATTAATCTCAGATTGATAAACTGTAAATAAACTAGCTGTGATTCTCAGTCATTTGCAAAGACTTTTTCACATAGTCAATATGAATTGAGAGTCTCTGTTTGAAACAATAGAACTGAGTAGATTATGCAATCAATAAACATTTCATAGCATGATTTAAATCGTTTCTTTGACTGAGATGTCATCATCTTTTCAATGACAGAAAACATAATGACATTCTTTGATGAAATAATATATAATTATGCAAATGATTTTATAGTCTTCTGATAAAGATAGTTCAGTAATGAAGTTCATAATTATATCTTTTCAGCGTTTCTGTGAAATCAAAAGAGAATGATGAAGTTCATTGATGCTATTTTTACAGACTTTACTTCTTTGACAAGCATGACAGTTTTGAATGTATCATTGAATAGTAGCTTGATGATCTGATCAATAGTAGAAACGCTGAACTAAATTGATAGTTCATTTATTATCAAAGTGAAAGATTGAAGATTGATTATGCACTTCTTGTAGTAATTTCGTGTGCATGTTTTCAGAAACTCATAGTAGATTTTTTCTAAATAGAACGTCGTCAATGATTTTGCAGTTCTTCAGTTTAGTGATATGAAATTTGAGCTTGTTTTCATTCATAGCTTGTTTATATTTGCTGCAAAACTCATTTATTTAATTTATCATATATACTCATTGATAGAAATTTGCTTTTGATTCAATAAATAGAGAATTGACTTTATCAAAGATCAGAATAGTCTGAAAATGATTTTCAAGACGCTGAGCTGAATCAGAGACATTCGTTAAAAGCATTCTGATTAAAGCATTGATTTTAATGTTCATTTTGTCTGATCTAAAGATGATCTGAAAATTGAACTTTGATAGAATGTTCAGATAGTTGATTTAATGTCGACTCAGCTGTTTGTTTTTCATGAAGATTTTCAGAGCTTGATGATTGATGAATATTTGAATGAGTAATTCAGTATATTTCAGCTCAGATCATCAATGTTTGAAACAACAAATAATGATCAGCAATTTCTTGTCATAGATATGATAGTTGATTTCAGTGAGAATCATGCTTTTGCTGTAGAAGATCATTGAGTGAAGTACATTTTCATCATTGTATTGAGACAGTATTTCATCTTTTACATAATTCAATGCATCAATTTTCAAAATAGTCTGATGTTTAAGATTGAAATGATGAAGAACTGAAGTGAAACTGATCTGTTTCTTCAAATTTTTGAAAGCTTGAATGCAAACTTCGTTTCAAACAAAAGACGTGTCTTTTCTAGTCAATTAAGTGAATAATTTGACTAGTTTGAAAAAGTTTCTAATAAAACAACAATAGAAGTTCACAAATTTTATGAAGTTCTGAATTTCTTTCAAATTGATTGAAGTAGTTCAGTTGACTATGATGATCATCTTGCTGAGATTCATGCAAAGATCTTGTTCTGATACAATGACTTCTAGAAAGACTGTCTTCTCTACATTGAATTTGCACTTTCAAATATTCATCTGTAATTCAGCTTCATGTAGTTGATTCAATACTAGTTTAATGTGATCTTTATGTTTCTTTCTTGTTTTGCTATAAATGAGAATGTCATTTAAATAGACTTGACAAAAGTCGTTCAGAAAGTTTCATAAAATGTCATTCATATATTGCTGAAAAGAGATTAATTCATTAATCAGTTCAAATGATAACATCTTGTATTTATATGCTTCTAAAGCAGTGATAAAAATGATGTAATTCTCATTATCAAGATGCATTTGAAGTTTGTTGAACGCTGATATGATGTTCAATCTAGTCAGATGCTTGCAACTCATTATTTTATCAATGATTTCATTTATCAGTAATAAAGAATATTTATTTCTTTTGAAAATGACATTTAGCTTTCAATAGTTCACACAAAATTGAAGATCTTCATTTGCTTTAAGTGCAAATAAAATAGAAAAGAAATAGAGAGTCTGATTGAAAGTGATAAATTTCTTTAACAGATTCTCGTTTAAGTACTTTTTTACTTTCAGAAGTTTGACAGAGAATATTTAATAAACTCGACAGTGAAAAAACATTGAATCATTGATGAGTTCAATTTTATGATCATAAAAGTGATGAGAAAATAGTTTATTTAATTGAACTTGATCAAAAACTTCTAGAAAATCATAATATTCTGAAAACAGCTTGACTTTAATAACTTTCAAATTCTGAGTAGTTTTTTCAATGAAAGAGATGTTCAAAGCATTCAAATTGCACTGAGTGTTGTACGTGATTTCTTTATTGATATTCTTCATGAATAGAGTGAATACTTCAGTCTGATTCTTCTTTGAGCGATTCAACAATGTTTTAAATGAAACAATATTTATGCTTTGAATTAAGAATGATTCTTTCTGAATTGTAGTTGAAATAAATCATTTGAGCATTCTAGAAATCTTTAACTGAAAGATAAAAGTAAATGAAGTTGATTGCAATCAATTTGAGTGCTTTGAATTAAAAGAAATTGAAGAAATTGAAATGAAAGTATTTAATTGATTTGAAAAAACGATGATGTTGATTTGCATATTCAGTAATATTTTATTTTTATTCATTCATGATTTTTCTAATATGACTTCATGATGATTGATGTCAGCTATCAACATAGAAACAGTCAATTTCTTATGACTTTCAATGATGAGATTCAATAGAATTTTATGAATGATAGTCTTTTTAAATATTTTTTCATCATATTCTTTTATTAACTTCTCTTTTATCAATGATATAAATTGAATTTTCAGCTCTTTACATACTTTGTTGACTAGATTGATATGTATAATCATATAAATGATTGAATCACTGTCTATCAAAGAGCAAAGACTGAATAATTCATTCTGCAAGATGAGAAAAGCATTAACTAGAAATAACTTATTAAAGTAATTTTCTTTCAATAGAATTTCATTTAGATTGCACAAAAATATAATCTTCACTTCAGTAACTGTTGAAAAGATAATTAGTTTTTTGACTTGAACTCTGATTCAATATTGAGTTTGAAATGATCATAATTCTCATCAACTGCATTAATTTTGATAAATTGATTCAAGCATTCTCTGAAACTATGATCTGATTTGTGACATATGAAACAGATTTCAACTAGAACATCTGCATTCTTGATGCTAGTCAAAACTGCGCTGCACGACTTTGATCAGTCAAACTTCAAAGTCAAAGACTGAACAGCAATAATTGTTTTAAAAATGATGATTTTTGAATTATCATGTTTAAGTAGTTTGTTCTTAATCTCTTAAACTGCTTTATGTTTATTGTTTAAGCAAATCAGATAGTTTTGAATATTTGATAGCTTGATGAGTGATTTTATCTGAGCTGTTCAAAAGATTCAAAGATGAGAGTTTATTTTATTCTTTAAATCAATGATTAGTACGTTCTTCTGATACTTTAAATAAATGTATAATCATTGAAACTGATTAAAGAAATTGCTGAATTTCTTTGATTCTTGAATCAAATTAATATATTTTCTATGATAGTTGTCTTTCTTATCAGAATCATGAAATAATTGAGCTAGTTTCTTTAGAAGTTCATTGATGATCAGATAAAGATTGTCACAGTTGAGATTGCATCTGACTTGAGTGATTTCAACGACGTCATCTGCTAATTGAAAGTTTATATAGCTCAGCTTGTAAAGTTCATTTGAAAAAATGTTGACGTTAATTGCTAGCTTTTCTCGTATGTCAAAAGATCAGTTTTCTCAAGTAGAATTCTTTTCATTACATTAACGTTTCAACAAATTCAGCTAAAATTGACTACAAGCTCATTAAGCTAGCATCAGTCAAAAACATATGTTTAGTTGAACTTCTAGCTTGCAAGCTTCAACAGCACACTCATCAACAACTAATAACTAGCTATAAGTGCTTGTATCTTTTGATGACAATTATTTGCTCAAAAGACATCAATTGCTCAAAAGATATAATGTGCAATACATGTTTACTTTTCATATGTTTTTACATTCAAGATTCGTATGTAATTAAATAAATCATTTGATGAATTGATTATTTAAATAGTTATTTAATCATCTATTTAAACATGAAGAGTGCTTGATAGAATGCTTGATAGAAAAACATGAAGAGCGCTTGATAGAAAAACATGAAGAACGCTTGATAGAGAAA
>JAABUT010000742.1_pt1 | contig 45783 bp, 44 predicted proteins | sample 5559281 | NCBI WGS metagenome assembly JAABUT01 (sample SAMN10711880, study PRJNA513359) | rock metagenome | isolation source: Antarctica rocks | place: Antarctica: Victoria Land, Ricker Hills nord | collected 2016-01-04
CTCGTACGCGCACTGAGCAAGAGCTAGAGAACTCTACACAACGCGAACCTAATCAATTTGAACACGTTGAAGCGCGTCTGCAGCAACGAGCTGAGCAAGAGCTAGGGCAAACACAAGCGAGGGGTGGGGGAGGTAGGGCGCGGGGCGAAGGTAGAGGTAGAGGGCTAGGTCGAGGAGGTAGAGGGGATGGAGGATTGGAGGGGATGGAGGGGGCGAAGGGTGAAGCTTCGGCTGAGTCTCTATCCGAACATCAGCAGGAAGCTCCAAACGGTGGAGGCTTCTACGGGGTGTTTCAAATTTGATATGTAGTTGCAAATGTAAATCAGCTTCGAAAAACATACATATCGACCCCAAAGATACTTAATTTTTGGTGAGCCGCCCATATAAAATCAAGTATCTTTAAGGTATGATGTTCGTCTGTTTCAAAACTGCCTAACCCTAGTTGGGTAGCCGCTAGACCTATTGGGGGGGGGTGTATGTGTAGTAAACGGGGGGCGTTTATGTAGTAAGTGGGGGGCGTCAATGTAGTAAAAAGGGGTGTATGTTTAGTGGGACCCTTATTTTATTACAAGACCTTTCGGGAATTCGAAGTAAAAGCTGTATACTCTCGAGTCGACTGGTCAGCAACTGATAAGCAGTGGATCTCACCGTTGAGTTTCTAGAGTCGTCGAGAAGGGGAAGGATGAAGAGAACCTTTTCTCTCTGGATGATTTACGGCTTGGAAGCAGTTCCTGGATGCAACACAGCCAACCAAAACACAACGGCCGGTCTACTGGCACCCATCGACGAATCCGCAATCTCTACGCTATCGGGGCCCTGTTGCATGCCTAATTCCGCCTATGAATTCAAAATGTCTCATTCATGAAACCAAAACAATAATCCAATAGATCCAAAGCCTTAACCGATACAGATTTCTACGCACGAATAAAAATCAATCTTAATAAACCTTAGATTCCCAAACATGATTCAGTCCCATCCACTTCACAATCCATGCAACAAACATTCTAAAACAATCCCCAAATCCCCTGCATCGACCCAACTAGCCAACCAAACCTCTCTACCCACTGTTTCCTACACTACTCTACCCTTGTTCCTGCCAACCGAACCGACGGGCCATCCGTCTTTGAAGAAACATTCTCAGCAGGCACCGCAATAGGAATCAAACCAACTAGCACGCACTCGGCCCTGAAAGAAGATTTGACGAACCTTCATGAAACCCCCTAAATCTCTGCTTATCAAATACATGGAGTCCTCCTGGTACCAGCGCCTACAGAAACCCCCCCCCCCCCCCTTTCTCCGCCCACCAAATCCTCAAACCCCCCTTATCCACCCACCCAAACCGTCAACAAACTACTGTCAACTTTAATCAACCAAAGACGCCTTCCTCATCCGAATCCCGACCACAAACGTTCGCTCCCAGCCCCCCCAAAAAAAGTTCGCCGAAATGACAGGCTGAACGTGGATGTCCTGGGGAGCTTGGGGGTTACAATCAGTTGGTTTTGAGGTAGTGCTTTTGGTTTGCTGGGTAAAGGGGATTTTGCTGAGTTGTAATGGTGTTGTATAGGCGTGGTACAGGTATATATGGATGTCTTGTAGAAACTGGGCTATTTCTCGCTACTAAGGTTTACCGAACAGGCGAAGAGATGGTTTAGTGTTTTGTTGCGTTCTTCGTTGGTTGGGTAGGAGATGGTTGCAAGGATTTTTTTGGGCTTTTTCTGACTTTGAGGATTTCGGGCTGGAGGAGTTTTGAGGGTTGGTGGATTGGGATTTTTCGGCTTGTGGTGTGGGTAAAAGTGTTCTGTAGTTTAGCTGTAGAGAATTCGTATATTTCTATAAAGTGCCGATCATTACATCTCGTCCCATTGGCCCTTTATTTTTCGCCTTTCCCCTTTCCCACCACACATCTCCCGCAGCCATAGTCCATTTCCACCATCTCATTCTTCACCATCTATCCTTCTTCTACCCTACCTAGAAAAACTATACAAGTCCAGATCTTTCCTATCACAGCACGGCCCACAGCACAAATTCAGAACCAGCAGAACTGTTTGGGATATTATGAAGCTTGTGTGGCGAGCATGATGGCTTTCCGTGTAGTGCCGCCGAACGTGTTCAGCTAGGAGCGGCGTTCTGCTTGGCATCTAATAGTTGCGACTGCGACTGCAGCACATTTTAGTTGCAGTTTTTCAAGTGACACTTACGGTTATTGGCTTGGCTTTGCCATGATTAGTTGTCTGAAAGGGCAATGGCAGATCGCTAAGACCATTAGTGATTCTGAACTCAAGACACCCAAAGTATAGTAACCATAGTAGCTATATATTCGACATACAAGATCCCCACCGGTAGTAGACTGTTTTGTAGCTGCTAATAGGATGTAGTATGCTAGAGTATCGTGAGGACCATGAAGTTGAAATGTCGAAGGCCGGAAGCCTGGAAATTAAGTAACATGCCTCAACGTCAAAACGTCAAGCCGTCCTACGCTTGACTGCCCGAGCGTAGTTTCTTGAAGGCCGTCAGCAATCTCAAATTTGACGTTGGCTCATTCAAGTTACTACTGTGAGCTTCGCAATGTAGGCACAACGGCCGAATAATCTTGAGGCTTTTAGTTCCGTCAAGTACTATAGACCAACGTGTTTCTCAAACCTATAGCATGGTCGGGTCCTCGCTTGCATCGGTCAACGAATGTCCGATACCGATCGATAGGTAGGTCAAACAATGGTATCGCGCCTTTCCGAGCCTCCTAATGCGGAGCAGGTTTCACAAAGTCCAGCGCGAACCTTTCGTTACTGAGACGCCGCACGCGAAAAGTCATGGGTTCCAGGGGGCGATTGAATGTAACAATTTCTGTTCGGGGAAGTTGCTGGAACAGCCTATTTAATTTTTCCGGAACTTGGTAATGCGGGCCCCATCTGTCAAAACGGTCACTGACGTTTTGTATCGTGTCAATGGTTATAAATCGTATATCAACAAGATGCACGCTGATGTTCGGAGCTGGGGGATCGGAGCCGGGTGGCCTGGGCCATACGAGTGGCATGAACTTCCACACTTGGTCACTGTGGTTGTAATGGAACTCGAAGTCGTTTCCCTGGTACATTATTGAACTTGTCTCTCTATAGATAGATTTGTATGTTGCCAGGATCGCTACGTAGCCTCTTTGCCAGTGTACTAGCCTTTCCTCAATACTCCATGGTGGAATGTCTGTTGTGGCTATAGTATATGGCAAGACGAAATTGTAGATAATCTCCCGAAGTTCTAACGGGAGGCGAAATAAAGAATTTTTCATATAAGCGTTCGTGAGGCGATCCTGCAATCTCTTCTGCAAATCTGGAGTAATGTTTCCAGATAAAGAAACTATGTGTGTGTTCTTCAGGCCAACAAATGGCAATAGCACAGGTGGCACACTTTGGCCATTTTCAGTACCATGGTAGTCATCTTGCAGGCAGATCTGTAGCTGATGGATCTTAGACACATTGCCAAGGATACTAACCAATTTTGCGACTTGATCTCGTACGCCATCAACCAGAGGTGAATGGCCACTGATGTTGTATTTGATCATGCCAGTGTAGCTATCAACAAGCTGTACACGGATCTGATATCTTCGAATAAGAGCCAAGTTGCGTTCTGCGAACTTGGTTGGGAACACGAAAGTGGTCTTGGGTACCAAGCCAGATGGTAGTATCCATTGGTATGCAAAAGAGATGGCATTATAACGCACGTCAATGACAAAAGTACTGGTGCCGTACATAATCTTAATCGCTTCAAAGTAAATCTGTTTATTGACTGCTAAGAATGCAGTACTACCTCGCAGCCAGGCAATCCCTTTGCCTTGGACCTGTGTCGTAGTGGGAACAACGAGTTGATAAATATGATTCCGAACTTCAACAGGCACCTCTAGCAATGGACAGCTCGTTGATGTGTGGGGTCGCTCGTGATCGCTCGATCCGTTGCCGTGTTTCCCCTCGTTGTCAAAAGATGACTCTGTAGTTGCGGGGAGCATTAGCTTATCGTATCCATACACTGAGAAGGTGAGAAGGAAGCCATCACTTGTAACAGTTGTTGTGATCTGGAGGGTTAGAGATAGAGAGTATTTCGAATGACCGCGGATGGTGCTAAGTCCAATGCAGCTAGGCTCATTTCTCGACAGCCAGACAGCTACTCTCTACTTGGTACTCTCTACTCAGTACTCTCTACTCAGTACTCTCTACTCAGTACTCTCTACCAACGTGCCATCACACCACCTCACACCACCGCCGCAGCCTAAGGTACGTCTCTCAAACTCTGGAAATATGAGATGACTACTGTTTTCTCCCACCCCTTGTTGATATCGGTTGTTCGTTCGGAAATCTCGATTTAAGACCTGTGTCGTGGTACCCAAAGCATAGCACCAACCACTAACATGAGCATTACTATCTCTCGTGCCTTCAGTTGGCTGGAATAGTCACACTTGCATATGCCGGTCACTGATGCAGAAAGCCGATCCTTGCATGTACAGTACGTAGGCAGCAGCGGTACGGAGTCTTGTCATTTATGCATCCAAGTGAGATTATCGTAAGGTAATTGTGATATTTGTGATATTCCCAGTACATTCACATCGAAAATGTGATATTCCCACTAAACTCACATGGTTGTAAATTTAAAATACACCGCCATCTGCATTTCATGTCAATCCACTCCCTCTCTCTCTCTCTACTCCACCGCCACCTTATTAGTCTACTACTGAGACAAGCCAAGCATGGGTCAACGACACCAACTCTTCGTTATTGCCAAGATAAACGGACGTTACCGCAACCTCGCTGCCGTGCACCATCAATGGCTTTACGGTGCTACGGCCCTGAAGCGTTGTCATGGGCTCGTACAGATTTTCCAAGCGGTTGAAAACCGAGTTCCGCTTGAGCAGGAGCTGCTTTCAGCTCTGCATCTGGATGAGCAGTCATGGAAGGACGAGAAAAGAGGTGTTGAAGGAAAGGCTTTCGTACCTTTCCCTATGATAGCCACGTGTCTCATTCTAGGCGCATCATTCGATTCTACTGATGGATATCTCCACGGAGTTGACATTGAGCCGTTTGGCATGGAGTACAACGAGGGAGATAACAACAATGGCATTACTATCATTGATGTTTCGGAACTGCACCATGTCCGTTACTGTTTCGCTGACATCTCACCATGGGGCATGGAGAGTCAGACTCCAGTCCCGTTGATGACGCCGCTTTCAGCGAGCGCATACCTCTGGTCGTATTACGATGAAAGCAAGAAGGAGGACCAAGAGAGGTATGGGAATGTTATCGATAGGTTGGAGAAGTGGGACTTGATTGACGTTGCCGCGTTGCGTGAAACCTGGCCGAAGGGCACTTGGAGGGATCCCGGTGAGGTAGAGGATTCTGGAGACGAAACAGATCCCGGAGGTCAATTTGAGTCTGACGAGGAAGAAGAGGTTGGGACGGAAGAAAGACATGTGGCAGAAGTAGGATCTAGGGACGTTGCAGAGCCAGGAGGTGACTCTCTTCCAATTCGCCAAGCCAAGTTGTCCCCTGATTCGTCGACCTTTCCAAACGACCCTGAAGAACCTCTTGCTGAGAAAATGGCCAGTCTTTCAACTAATGACACAGCGAAAACGCTGATTGACCAAGTTGACAATCGACCAGCTACTGGTTCCGTTACGCTTCGAGATTCTGCGATGCAAACAATGCTAGAGGCGGCCTTGCAGCAATCCGTGGCTGATCTTCGGCTGTGGATGCCCGAAGCAGAGATCCTGACCGACTTTCTGCCAAGTCTCAGACGCAAGCTATACGAGGATCCTACCGCTTTGAAGACGTCACCGGCAGGACTATATTTGTTGTGTAGAGCTTTGGAACATGAATACCATGTTGATATTGCACCGTTGAAGACACTCACAACGAAGGATATTGAAATGGTCGTCTCCAAGCTTCGCAAACAAGGCAGTATGAAGTCAATTGTTCTTTCCAACATGCCAGATCTACGTGTAGAAGACCTTGAAGAGGCTTTTGTCGGCGAATCTAGCCTCCGAAGTCTTTATCTTCTTGGGACTCCTCGCATCTCGATCAACGCTATCGTCTCGTTTGTCAATAGCCATATGGCAAGCCTACAGGACCTGTACCACACGGAACTTTTGAGACGTCCTTTGCAGCTAAGACTTCATCGGTGGCGACGTGAAGACAAAGCCAGATTCTCGGCAAACTCCGTCAACCAGATGATTTGGATCAGGACTGATGCAGTGAAGCTTAATGAGGAAGGCATGCGGCTTGGGAACGGAGAAGTGGACTGGCAAAAGCTATTGGAAGCGGAAAAGAAAAGCAGGTCATACGAGCCGTCTCTCACGTATGGTGTGTTGCCACTCGACGACATCTTATTACCTCCTGTCAAATTCGTTACCGGTTTGGCCAAATTTTTGAGATGGATGACTAGATGCGACACCTATCAAGAAGGTGTACATAGCTATGGAACCGGTGCGGCGAATTCATTTGCAATGGCCAAGTCATCAATTCAGGGATCGGATTACCAAGTTGGACCCTTGCCTTGCGCACTCTATGCTACAAAAACCAAATCCTTCCCAAGAAGATGGCCATGGATCACAAGCGAATTGATACCGGGGAAGTGGGCTATTGTTATCCATCATGAGGGGTTTTCTGCTTATGACAAACCTGAAAAACACCCTAATATTAGCGCTAAAATAAGTTATGCTTTGGTCACTACACGAGATTCTTCAGACCAAGACCCGATAGTCGCAGACATGTCTTCCTTCCTCAACAAAGTCTCCAAGGATGGGAACAATGGGGAGCTAAATGTTCAGGAGTTGCAGAACTTTTGGATTGAACAATCCAAGAACATCTTATCAGGCGGCGGTGTGGTCGAACTGTATGACGGAGGGGAAGTTCGCAACCTTCTGCGAAAGGTCTTCTCGGAGGTTGATCACGAATCTGACCGCGGCGATCCTTACGATTATTACTACGATAGCCATTGATAATGCTAGGCGCGTTCCTGAATCATAATATGAATTCGATAGGAGGATGGACTCGTGGCTGAAGGGAGAGCAGCCGAAAAAGCTTAGCAGCATGCTTTAGAAAAGTCTCAGAAGCATTCTTTAACTAAGATCAAATGATTACATAGATAAAAAAGTCATTCAAATGAACCCCTAATCGCTTTTCCCTCGCCCCTCCCCTCCGCACCTCTCCAAGCTCCCTCTCCTACCCTTCCCTCCACCAACGTCACACACCCTCCCAATATACCAACCCATAACCATCACCAGCCAAGTCAGCAAACCCAAGGTCAAGAGGCGTGAACGGCCAAGCTTTCTGATGATCAATGTAGGAGTCTCAATTTATTCATCTCACTCCAGCATCCGTGCAGAATTACATTTGCTTCCGACTATATCCGGCTTCGACAGTAGCTTCATCGGTGTGTTCTTCCTATGCACACCACTTCTCCTTTTTAGCATCCCGGCTTTCTTCATCGCTTGAATCTTCTGAATTCAGGACCTCCAACAACAACAACAACAACAACAACAACAACCCCTACCTTTCCTTTTCCCTTCCCCTCATCATGGCCATAACCCATCCCCTCCGCCACCCCACCAAACCTGCCTACACTACATACGAACCCCCAACCCCCCAAAATATCTCCCTCCTAACCATCCAAGTATTTCGATTTCCCAAGTTGCTATATGACGAGGGGGATAGCATTGGGTTGCCTCTGCTTTGCTACTTTAGGGGGGGGGGGGGGGGAGGGGGGAGGCCAAGGGTACAAGGAGAAAAAAGGGGGAAGGAGGAGACAGCAATGCGGTGTAGAGGTTGTGGAGATATTGGCCAGGTTATCGATTATGAGGGAAATAAGGGAGGAACCATCAACTAGAGAGAATTGGGGACCGTCGACGAGAGAGATCTCGACCTGTAGATTATGCGTGCCTGGTTCACAGGAGATGTCCCGCAGTTTGCAAATCCAGGGAACGAAGGCAAATCCCCAAATGGAATTTTAGGCGTAGATTTCAAACGCAAAAAAAACTTATTAGGAAATCTCGCACTGGCTGGCGAGTCGACTATGTAGCTCGTCGTGTTTTTGGTTTGGAAAGGTTTACGGGATGTTTAGAGAGTTCCCAGTCTTCTAGGTACACGATGTTACGCATGTAGCGTTTTGGCAGGTGTGTGTTTTGGCCTTGGAGGGGATTTGGCTTTGTGGGATGTTCGATTTGGGAGAGGGAGATGTAGAGTTAGATTTTTGAGAGGGGATGGGGTTTTTTTTCTTCGAAACATGCGGGAATGATTCAGTGGGGTTGAGGTGATGGGCTTATAGAAATGGAGAATTGGCGAACTCATGGAGAAGTGGAAAAGCGGTTCTTCAAAGCATAGAATTACAAACAGCGAGGACTAGAATCACCAACCGACCAAGTCTTCAATCCCCCATTGCGAGATCTTGCCCCCACCCCCCTTTCTCCGCTCAAGCAACCGTCTCCGAGCAGCGCAGACTTATCCCACACGCTTTCTCGACATCCTTGACCTCCGCAAGAACCAGCCATTCGCCAGGAGATTCAAAGGTGACGGACTGGAGCTTCGGAAGACGCGACTCTTTTAGCCCGGGCAGGCCGTCGAAAAGCCTTGTGGCGTTCCAAGTCGTCAGGTCGCCTACAATCACAAGCGTTTCGATAGAGATCGGAAGCACTTTCGCCAGCGGCTCCGGTGGGTCTGTCGTCGGATCTTCTGCGTATGAAAAGTCGTTTTCCGGTCCCCCGCTGCCATCGAAGAACCACGTTCGAGTGACTTTATGGAAGAAGAGTGCGGAATCGACCCGGACGTGCTTCAAGCTTGTGAAACGACGTAAAGAGCCCATGAATTCCTCGTGATGGAAGTCGATGGTCCTGAATTGGCGGTCGTGAAGGGTGAGATCCAGTTCTGTGAGGGTGTCGGTTGCGTACCTCAGCAGAAGGGCGACGATCACATCGGGCTCCCAGAAAGCGAAATCAAGCCCCGTTTCCGGTGTGATCGCTTCGTACTTGACCTTTTGGAGAGCGGTTGATTCGCTGAATAATTCGGCAAAGCTCGCAGCGGCAACCGAGCTCTGCTCAAGCACGATCTCGGTCACACCCAAATGTCGCGGTTCAAAGTCCCGCGGGCATGAACGTATCGCAGAGAACTCTCCTTCGATATTGTTTCCGTACAGAGTACGCACCGACGGCAGTTGAGCAAAGAACTCGAGCAAAACAAAGTTGTCCCACTCTCTGCTGGAGTTGAGGATACGTACCCCTGAGAGCTTGCTCAGAGCGGGCAGCTTCGCTGGCGGGGCCTCAATACTCGCTCTGACAATACCGCCCAGCATCTCTATCATCTCATCGTCTTGTCCCGAGAAGTTGGCCATAGTGATCGACCGCAGGTTAGGGAGGAGACTAATAGCCAAAGCAGCGCATGCCCGTCCATCGCCAGACGCAATCACTTTGATCCATCTGTCAACGGTATCTTCGTCCTTCAGATACGGTGATTTAGACACTAATGCTACGATTTGGTTTCCAACTTCTTGTATGGCAGCGAGCGTTTCTGTCTTCACCTGGGGATCCGCTTCGTCGTACATGTGTGGCCCACAACTTCCAATTCTGATCTCTTTAGGATAATGGACGTAGTGATCATCTTCCAAGATTGCCCGTAGAATCGTAACAGGATGTTGACTATTATGGAGAATAGTAAGACTCTCATCACTGGTACCGCAGAATATTGTAGAGTGTCTGGTCTTCATGCTTTGGTGGTTTTGCAGTGCTCTGGCACTGATTCCTTCGAGCTCTTTGCAACACCTGCAGAAATTCTCAAGGTCTGATGGGAGTACTTTCTTGATAATTTGCAACAGAATTTCTGTCGGAAGTCTCAATAGTGGTGACATCGTGGGACGTTCTTTGCGGTAGCGTGACTCTGTAAATGGGCTGGTGAGCTATGCCTTTCTATTTTCAGGATATGACGCTGATCGTCACATACCTTCCTGTGACTCCTAGAGTAAGTTGATAGGAAGTTCAAGCTGTTGCGCCTCTGACATTCAACAGAGAGTGATTTGCGATGATTAGCACATGGAAGTGGTATGTTATTCAGTACTAGAGTCCGAAGTGCGGACGGTGAAAGAACCTGGTATGCAACATAACAGAAGAGAATCTTTTATGTGTGGTGGCAGGTGTTGCTGCCCCAGGCTAACGCCTTTCGGCGATAGAAATCGTGAAGCATATAACACGAAAGGACTATGCCCCGCAACTCAGAGATAGAGACTTGTCTTTCAATCATGGTACATCTTGGCGAGTCGGGCTTCTTAGCAAGTGGTATACTCTCTCATGGGAGTCCTTAACATTCGTTGAGCGATGTATCCCCCAAAGTTGAAGGTACAAAGTTTTAGATGACACTATGACAATGCAACAACAACAACAAGGGAATTCAAGGCCTAGTGAACAAGGACCTGTCTAGAGTCATGATAAATTGATGTACACTAACGAAAGATGTCTCGGTGTCGCCGTGAATTTAGTGTAGCTTATTGAGTACGAATCGAGGTAGCAGATGTAAGTCTCTGAACAAACGACTCATGTATAATCTCATACCAAACTAAGCATATTATCTGATGATTAAAAGGGACAAACTAGCATCTCTAGATACGAACATTGTATGCTATAGTATTGTACGCTGAAGGGTCCAAGACTGGTGATCAGGGAGACATTACCGTGCGCCTTAGAGTAATTCCGAGCTCATCACAAATTGTTCGCATGTCCTTGTAATCAAGATCATTCGCGCTGGGGGTGGCCGCTTCGAGTGAGATTTCCGAGAGTTTAGGAAGCTGCTCCCCTTTAAGCGTTGACATTCCTGAGAACAAAAGTGTTGCTTCGCCCTTTGTAAAGAACCCCACCAACGTCAGTTTCTCGGTAGAAGCTGGGAGGATATCCAAAAATGGAAGTAGCTGATGGTCGTTCGTTGAGGTATCGTCGCTATCATCGCCACCATCGCTAATAGTGCAGTAGTGTTCAATGCCATCGATGTCTTGCCCGTTGTATCTCACAGGGCCCACATAGATTCCCTGCTCCTTCTGTTTTTCTAGACTCTCATCGCAGAACATAGCCACATTCACCCGGATGCGTTTGAGATTGTTGAAGGAGCGCAGCGAGCCCATCAGTGCCGAGTCAGCCAGCGAGATGTCCGAGTACCATGGATTGACGAAAGTGAGATCTAGCTCTTCCAGGCTATCCTTTGTGTTCCCGAGTAAGCTTGCAATGATGTCACGAGGCTGCCAAAATGAAAAATCAAAGTAAGCATCAGTCCGTTGATATTTGAAACGTTGCAAAGCCTTGATGCCCTTCAAGAATTCACCAAAGCTTGATGCACTGATCGCGCTGTCTTCAAATGCTACCTCCTTTATTTCAGATAATTGAACCTCAAACGTCCAGTGAAAATCTTCGCCCAATATTTGCGTTCCAGAGATACTACGCATTGACGGCAGTACAGTGAAGAGGGCACACATGGCGAAATCTTCGAAGAAGTCGTCATTTGTGCCAAGTATACGCACCTGCGATAGCTTAGATAGAGCAGCGGGAGACGCAGGTACAGACTCGACATTCGCTCGGACTATCTTCTCTACCATCTTTGCCAAGACAGGACCCCGAGCTCCGGAGTAATCAGTTATTGTCAGCGCCCTTACGTTTGGGAGCATGGTAAGTGCTAAGGCAATGCAAAAGCCTCCATCATCATCCAACCACTTATCATACCATTCCGAGAATTCGTCGGTGCCTTTTAGATACGGACATTCCTCGAGTAACTCAAACATTCCATCATCAAGATCCATCAGAATGGCATCGACTTCGGATAATACTTGATCATCACGTTCATCTTCATAGCCTTCATCGGTTTGAAAAAGGCAACTGTCTACTCTGATCGTTTGAGGGTAGAACCTATAGAGGCTATCTTCAAGGATCGCATGTAAGATCATAACCGGGTGTTGAGCAACCTTGAAAAGCCCTCCCGACATTGAACCGCATGAAATCGTTGAACAGTTCTTCTTCATCTCTCTGTGTTGCTCCAGCGCCTTATCAGCCAGTCCCCTTATTGCTTTACAGCATGAAGTAAAATTATCGAGGTCGTCCAGGTACACCATGTCGATAATCCGGAGAACTAATTCTGGTGGGAGATCCAGTATTCCAGCCATACTGCAGACATGCGGCTCTTAACCCAAGCTGTTATCACAACATCTTCACTTTGGACGTTCTGTTGTCTGTGAGGCTTTCCATAATTGCGCTTGTCAGTTGTAGACGAGGTAACGGCGTTTGTTGACGCGTAGTACGTCACGTGTGCGGGTATTTACCTTACCGACTATCGGGCATCGACTCCGTTTGAACTATAAATATATATTATATATGTTTGGGCAAACCCGACAGCCCCTGGCGGTTTCTAGGGCTAAATTTTGCCCCGGAAGCCGCCCTGAGGTGTCAAGCACTCCCTCTGTCTAAGCGACTGAGTCTATGGAGTGGGTGGGCGGGTCGAAAGCGCGTTTCTGCTGAATCTGAGAAACAGGAAGGGATGAAGGGGCATACAGAAGGGGGAACCGCCTATTTATCCCCCTGTTCCCCGCTTCATCTCCTTATTCCCTAGCTGCCGAGTTATGTTGGTAGCCGGGGTGGCAACCCCGGCTACCACTTTCCATGACCCCCTTCGCTTGCCGATAGCCTCCAGTCAAGCTGGCCCTTTTTTTGCAGGATTTAATGACGACGAAACTCTTGAGTGCAAAAATGTCTCCCATTACAACATGTTTCCACATCGCAGGTAGTCTTCTGGCACAATTGCTTTCATTGAGGAGCAATTTTTGCGTAGGCTGGCTCGGTGAAATGATGGTGTGAATACCCAGTCTGCAATGTTGCAGCCTCGGACGAGAGCCCCTGGAGTGCCATGGTCAATTTAGGAGTGTACGGGAGCTACATGTACGCGAGTTTGGAGCTGTTCAACATCAGATCCAGCAGCACAGCAAAGGAAAAAGGGTCCTCAACTCTATGCATCCTTCCCTCCGATGAATTGGAGAGTTAGCCCGTCATCAGCGAGCATGTGACTCAAACAGTAAGGTTGAGTCTTGAGCCAGAAATGGTCATATTGCTGAACGTTGATTGCGAGACGATACGGAGCAGATTCACAGGCGTTTGTGATCACTGCATCGTCTTTAGGGCTTGCTATAGGCCGTACACGAAGATCGTCCCAGGTCTTGAATCCGTACTGCGGTGTAGAGGAATCGCAAATATATTCATCCTCAAAGCAGCGTCTCGGTATAACCACTGCTCTGCACAGCATTTTGTTCACCGCAGTGGCGCAGAACCAACCCGTAGGCGAGTTGTTTAAGGACCTAAATCAAGTCTTCCGAGCCAAAATAATTTGTCCATTCTTTGAGTATTTGCTGCAAGGGTGCATTGACCTCTTTGTTGAGCAAAAAGGCGGCGCCAGTTTTGGTCCCTATTGCCCAATTGACGACAGTGCTGAAAAGAAGACTTATTATTATAAGATGTGGCGCAGTGTACTCCGGCGCTGTCATCATGGCGGCGTCGAACAATGTGAGCAATGCGTAAAAATCTCTGACCTGAGGTCTCCCATGCGGATCTTTGGTAAACGGTATTACAAGCGGTACTTGCTCGAGCATCTGGTTTGCAAGCATATGAAATTCGGCATTACACTCGACCAAAGCTTGGAACTCCAATATTATAGGATGAAGCGGTTTCGAGTACGACATGTGCTTTTGCAGAGCCGCGGGTTTTTTGTTGGAGGATTGACTCTTCCCAGACAGCTGATTGAGAAGTCTTTTAATGTCAAATCTAGCAAAATCCATGTTCAGAAATTGTTTCACCTTGCCGGCCAAGTATACCACTCCTCCACCTCCATCGACGACCTCACGGTTAGCGCAGCATTCGCCATCGCGTTTGGAGGCTTCTTACGCATGGATGAGTTCATGTACTTTAACACGAGCTCTGACAAACACATCTCGCAAACTAGACTTACGAGAAATGACGCCTGCTTCGCTAAGGACTTCTCTTACCTCACCTTGTGCCCTAAAACCACCAAGACGTCGACCACTGCCGTCACCGTTACTATTGCAGCTACCGGCGATCGTAACTGCCCCGTGGCCCTCCTCCGCAAACTCTACCTCGCAGATCCGTAGCCAGGTCACGCCCTGATGTTTCGTACCGCCTCCTCTGGCCGCTTCACAGGAACCTTCGCAACGAAAGCCCTCCACCAACATCTCGCCAAGTCCGGCATTGACTCCCCTGAGTTCACCGGTCACTCCTTTCGACGTGGCGCCGCGCAGAGCGCCTCGTATAATGGGTTTGCTGAGGAGGATACACAATTACTCGGGCGGTGGACTTCCGACTCGGAGAAGCGCTATTAGACGCTGGGCCCGCGAGGACACTTTGCGTTAAGTTTTCAAGCTCAACGCGGGCACCCTCCGCCTTCCACGTAGTGGCCCATATCGCCTATCTTTCCCATACTACGTTACATATCTGGGTGTCCGATTGAATCGGACGCCTTCTGCACTTTGTCTTCGGACCTCTCTCCAACGCCTCTCACTGGCCACGGGTCTTCGCGGAGGCCACCTCGCGCCCTCGCCTGCGCTCGTTGACGCCTTCTTCTCACTCTCTTGGCTCTGGGAATACTGTCTGGGCTAGGTGTGACTGTTGGTGACCCTAGCTGAGGCGGCAGCAAGCTTCAAAGCCAGATCTAGAGATCTTCGCCACCAGCTGGGGGTTTTAGCCTATGTCCAATTTGTACTCGTTGTTACCTGTGCGGTATATCTGCAACGTGTCTGCTAGGAGGAACAAATGAACAAAACGTGCATTCAATGGTTTCAAATTGCGGTCTAGATCTCCGGATATCCTTAGGATCAACGGACCCATCTATAATCATCTTCTAAGTTTCTGTCACTCGGATTGCTGATCCAGATCCCTCGGTTGCACTGCCCCACATATCACCCACGCAAAGACATCTCTATTCCAAGAGCTCTAGGATCTTCTGTTGAACAATCTCACTGCTGACGCCCCACCTTCGTCACTCTAAAAGATGCATGCCAAAAATGAGAAGACTATCCCGCTCTCGCCATTCTCCAGCAAGGAAAACAGCTTTCCCAGTCCATTCATAAACACCACTTTTCGTCATTCCAGTCTTATCCATCACTCGCTGGCTCGCTGGATTACCTTCATTCACAATTGCTCTGATGTAAAGTTTCGAGAAAGGTGTCCAAAAAGATCGCGCCCTCTTGCAGGATTCAAACGCTGCCTGCACCGACTCGGTTGCGTATCCTTTACCCCATCCGATGGGTAAGAACAAATATGCGAGTTCGACAGTCAGTGTCGTAGTCGCGGCCGCAACCGGTAACGTGAGATCCTCCGGCAACGCAAGGCTGCCAGCATCCAACGATTTCAGAGTCACGAGGCCGATGAATTCTGTTGATTTTTGCCCTGGCTCTGCGGGTTGCGGTTCGCCTTCAACAGAACCGCTCATCGACTCAAGGACCTTGTGCACAGCATAGGCGACTCTGTATGTGTTTTCTTCTCCTTCATTGGTCGGCAGATTACCTTTCATGACCTTCTCCGTGTCTTCGATGGACTTCGCCCGGCCATGGATGCTTCACAAAGTCAATCGCGAAAAAAACTTAAAGAACGAAACTCCACATGAACAAAATGGAGTAACGAAGAGAACGTCTTACCTCCACCACGTAGCCTTTTCGTTGCTGAACAGTTCATGAAACCACTCGAGCTCCGGACTTCCTCTTTCCGCTTTCGTGACGAGAGTCAATTTCAGCCGTGGTGTGAAGATAACCGGGTCCATCGGGTCGCTCCGCTGCTGCGCTTCGTCACTTTTGAGGTGATTGGCGCTGTTGACTGGTGCGTGTTTCTAGTTCCCCTCGGCCTTGCGAAAGCGTGTGTTGCTTCATTTTGTGCCAAGAACAATGTGGTGGTGTGTGCGCTTAAGCGAACTCTCGGATGACATGGAGGGCCCTTTACAGTACTTTTGGTGAGCCGCTGCCCCGCCACGATGGTACGTCTCTCGACCACAGTTCTTGCAAAAATTCTATCACGAAAGGAAGAAGGCAAGCATAGTCTTGAGAGCTAGTAAAATGAGTCGTGCTTAGCTTGGAGTGTCGTCTAGACTCTTTTCGTCGTCTCAATCGTCCAGATTACTTGCTGTAATCACAAGTCATTTAAAAGCTACTCGAGAAAAGTGAGTAATAGTCTTTAAAGATAATGAAAAGCCTAAGGGGGACCAGTCTTTTTCAACGGAGATTCGATTTCTCTCCAGGTAGAGACATCAAAAGCCAGCTATAACCCATCGGGAACTTGGCCGCGTATCACCGAAGTTGTTCAAAGTTGCGCTTAGCGGTAACCGACCTGCGTGGCGGATTTGCCTTTTACACCACATACATTGTTGCCGATGGCTGAGAAGCATTATATGAAGTATTGCATGCTCTGAATAACTTGAATTTTGCTATAAAATAGCGATAAGATGAGGATGACGACGTTGTTCTTGGAGGGTTTTGGTCGCGGCATCAGGGCACAGTGCGCGAATCAAGTGACAAGACAACCATACTTGTGTAATTTTTAGGTGGGAAGTACCTCGAATGTTAAGGACTCGCTACAGAGCACAACGATCGTAGCACTATAAAGATATCAACGTGCGCGCAGACTCTGGGTTGCTCAAAAGTCAAAGTACCTTCGACTTCTTCCGGCACACGGGGTATTTCGATACACCGGGGGGATTCATTACGACTTGAAGTGCTTTTTGCTATCATTCATTGAACTGCCTCGATCGAGTTATTGAGCGATAGCATGATGAATTGCGGCCAAAGCTCAGTCTGCCCTAGTGAATCGGTCTGAATGATATTTCGAAGCCAGTGCTGTTGGAGCGAGAGAGACTGGTAGAGATCGCCAAATTTCCATGGCGATTGAAGGAGTTTGTTCATGCCGAATGCCCCTTGCTCAGGCTCAATAGGCATAAATATCATGCTCAGATAATTATGGTCAGACATCTGTGGCCAGAGGACTTATGCGGCCGAAGAATCTACTTAACCGCATCACGTAGCGATAATCTGTTAGTGCAATCGTCCTTTGATCGCACCAATTCTTCAACCGCATATGTTCTCTGACCGCAATTGCTTTAGCCAATACAATATCAGCTAGCAAAATTTTCTTTGGCCGCACAAGTTCTCTAGCCACATGAATTCTCTATACTTAGTTTCATGCGAAGCCCGAACACGGCTGATTCCCGGGCTACAATATTCTCTGGCTGCATAAAGTTCCCTGGCCGCATAAATTTTTGGGATGAGCGCCAAAAGAGTCGCGGCTAGAGGGTCAGTATGAAGAACATGAGCGGCTAAAAACACTTGCAGCTGGAGAAACTGACGATATGAACCACAAGAGCGTTACAGCTGAAGAAGAATATGAGGGGCCAGTACGAAAGTGAGCGGCGAAGTCGGAAAAATACCGGCCTTCTTTGCCATGACCACATAGATTCTTTGGCCCGAGGGTGCGGGTGCTCTTCAGGTAAACCCACCTCTTGGGGTGGATTGGGTTGGGGTTTGTTTGGGTGTCACCCCAAATCAAAAGCCACGCTATCGAAGACAATAGAAAGACGCGAATCAGCGAGCTCACGTTAACTGCGTTTGCAGCATTTAAAACTCTCTTCAGCTTAATTGAATGACATTTGTCGAGAAGAGAGAATATATAATTAAGACTTTTAAAGATCTACAGAAACGCTGTTTTCGAGCTTAATTCGGTCAGTAATAATATTTTTTTTCGAATCGCTTCTGATGAAAGGTGTGTTAGATTGATCTGAAACGGGTGATGATCAGCTATTGTATGTTATGATGATGATAATGAGAGATTTGCAAAACAGCACAACTAGATAGGAAACTGAATTGCAAGGGGCGAAGAGACGGAACGAGACTGCCTTGTCGTCGTGGTTGCCAGTATTCGTAAATAAAGTTCTCATACCTTTGGGTAGGCTTGTCCATAAGCACCTCAAGATTTCTAATTCATAAGACCAACTAAGCTTTTCCAGAAGCAGCAACGTTAGGAACAGACATACCGCAACAGAATAGACTGTTTGCATGAAATAACGAACGTGCTAGAATCAGAGGTATTGAATACAAATTCGTAAATCATAAAGGCCGAAAATCGAATCCAAATTTGCACAAAAATCCAAAAACATAGAGCAGTAATTTCCAAGCCAGATCTCAATCTCCAACTTGCTTGATGAGCCACACGGGGGATCCGCTCATCTATGGCTTGGCCATACCCCCTCTTACCATGCCCAATGAGCCCTCAGACTCGATCTTCTATTTGCCACGTGTACTGTTCGTATCTCGACTCCATGCTGCTTGTATCAACATACATATCCTTAGTTTGCGTGATACTCTCCCCTTTGCGCACTTCCTTGAGGGCATAACTGTTATCGCTGTTCGCCTTTGGTATCTTCCTAGATCCGCGCTTTTGCAGGCAGGCGAGACGGTTGTAGAGGGGATGCAAGGTCGGTAAGCAGCCAACGATAATGCTGAGTGGTAACTCGACCCTGTGTGAGCGTCAGCCAGTATGGGTGTGTAGGTCGTGTTGGTCTACTTGCGTTTTCCATTGCACGAAGGGCATGATGGCGTCTAATGAGATGTTGTAAGACTCAGGGCCGTTCAAAAGCAGTCGGGAGATGCTTACAAGTAGGATCCTTGGCCACTGTGGTCGTGTAAGTATAGACTGTTCTGATAATACCCGCCACGGTTGTACTATGCCATTTTCAGTTGGACGGCTTTCCACAGCGCCGAGTGAACACTTACAAAGCCCCTAGCGCAAGTAAGCCACATAGTAATAACTTCTTGTAGAAACGGATCTGCAGGTTTTTCAACAAAAAGGTCGGTGTGGTGGCGAGGAGAACATCGTAGATACATGCCGAGACTGGAGGTTTATTAGAGGGCATCCATTACATATGGAAACGTCGAGACGCTCAAGAAGACTCACCGCCCTGAATGTAGATGATTACGGTCCTTGCCTCCGCATTGCAGTCCCCTTTTATCGTAGGGTCCCACAAAGCCTTGGTAGGTTTGCACGAAAAGAGGACGGCACAAAAACACATGATCGTCGTTATTAAACCAAAGACAATGAGAGTGTAGAAGAACGCTTTCCATTTCTTGTTCGTTGTGACATGGATAAGCATCAAAGAGATGGATATCTTCGCGGTAACTTCGGCAGAAGGCGTGACTTCGAATGCAATCCAGAGCCATTTGATGGCAGCTGCTGACTCTTCGGGGGTCACATTACGTCTGCCTAGACCGTAATGGACGGATGTAGACATAAGGCTCAATGCTAACAGTGTTAAAGCCTAGAAGGTACAACGTTTCGACGTTAGCCTAAAATTGTCCGCTCCAAGTGATCAAGTCCTAGTATCAAATGTTCAAACTTTACCAAAGAAGTAGCCACTACCCAGTCATCCAGGGCCACTTTCCGAATGATCTTAGCCCTAATCCACAATCTCAAGCATACAAGAACCATTGCGACCAGAGTACCCGTAGCAAATACCGCGAGGAACTCCGGGGCCTTATTGTTGTCACTTTCGGCAGCCATTCTGTAGCTATAATCAAGCAGTGGTTCCAAAGTTTAGTGGACATAAGATGCCGATTGAGAAGGTGATAGTCGAGTGCCATCTCTCAGCAAATCCAACTGGCCTGTGACATTTCTGACTCGAAGTATAATAATTCATTTGCGTTTCACTTGCTTCACTTCTTGATGAATTGATGTTACATACTTAATTGTTCTCTCAGAAGTCCAAGCCCCATCCAGCGATGATATTATCTGCTGGTGAAGCAGAGAGTGATTGCTGATTATCCGCCATGATACACTGGCTCGACATGAATTCGGCCAAGGCATACAAGGACATAATACGTAAAAGTTCCCTGGCAGAGAATCCCCGTATACGGTTGTAATTCGCTGAAAGTTAGAGATAGTGATGTCGACCTTAAAGTATGAGCCGATGTCAGGTTTTGTAGCTTTGTAGTGAGTAGATTCTATCTATTCAGGGAACGTCATTAGGATAGGTCCTGAGTATATGTGTTCCTACAGGAAGCTCATAGTTTGCTGATCCGAGAAATAAGCTACTCGAGATGTCTGGCTCGAGATGTCTGACTTTCAGTAGTATTATGGCGTGATAGATGATCGATTGACTTAGAAGCGTATATCTGTGATGGGCCAATCATTGGTTGCTACTCCGTACTGCAGTCTGCAAGTATCAATATCCAAGGCTGGAATGATAAGGCTAAGTCAGCCAATATTACCCCTCACCCTCAAATGGCCAGTGCCTCTCTTTATTCTCTTTAGTATCTTCATGTTATCTGTTTCTAACCACCCTCATTGTGAAGATGCCAAGTCAATTATGTCATGTCTGTCGTCGAATTCCTCCGGAATTCTTTTCCAAGAAATTTGACGACATATGGTCTTTCCAGGGCCTAGCGATATGCCTTCAACCAGTCAACAGCATACATCGAGCTGCTTCTTCAGGATGCTCACTTTGCGCCGTTCTCATCGCTCGCAGCCAGACGGACTTCTTGCCTCCGGACGTCCTAGAGCGGGTCCCAGTCAGCTTGAGACGAGCTGTCCTAGATACTCATCAAGCAATTGGCCTTTGGATCGGAATTGATGACATCTCTCACACTTCTTTCTTTCGCGTGCCTCCATCATGGAGTAAGTAAAAGGCTCCATCAGTCTGGCTTCAAGATCGAATTGACGAATCCATTGACAAGTTCGGAATCATCGAACATTGGATCAGAGATTGCGTGCGTAATCACAAAAAGTGTAGAATGAGCAGGCATAACCTCTGGATTGATTCGATATGCATCATCTAGGATGATGAGTAAGATGGGGTAAGAGAAGTTTGAGGGTGGCATCACGTATGAAAGCCAGAGGCTAAACAATACTAGCAATGATATACATTAGAGGCCGGAAGAGAGTGTAGCTGACTATGACTTTAGATGACTCATTGTAGACAGCACTCATATACAGCCAAAGGGTGCCGATCCATTCGGTGAGGTATTGAAAGCGTCTTTGGTGTTGCGGGCGCGCGTCATACCTGTCAATCCAATGCTCGAGACGATAAAGTACGAGAACAATTACAACGGGTCGAGGGCGACTACAACCAACGACGGTGCCAGTGCCAATGCCGCTGTTTTCTACCCCAACATCATTAGTGAGTTGCAAGACGCAGATCAAATATTCTGCGTAAGTATAAGATCAGAGCCTTTCTGGTCAGACATCTCACCCCCGCATGAACTTTATGGGAAGGGTTTTTCGACTCCAGAAGAAACGTTCGGAAATGAAATGATCATAGGCCTTACCCTCGTGCAAGGTCCGACAAACAAAGATGTGTACCGGCGTGTAGGTCTCATGCGGTGGGTGAAGAAATCCCTATTCACGGGTGTCGAGCCGTTAGTGATAACGCTTGTTTAACGATCTTTACAAGTTGCTTCGGAAAGACCTGAATATACAGTCAGATAAAAGACGTGGATGCCGCAGGACGCTAATTGCGTACAAGAGACACTCGGATTGAAGAAGTTCAAAGTCAGGCCGCATAGCTGAGCGGTCGATCCAGCCACCCATATGAAAAGCACCGCATAGAGCCCACCTAGGATAAACCCAATTCCCGGCCACGAACTAATCGTTGTACAGCAGCTCTCATAGCCATGTCTTAAGTAGAGCAAGATGAGAGTTAGTCAACTCCTGCATGCACAAGATGCTACCTTTGAAAACCTCTGTCTCAACCACTGAGCCAGTATCCAAGAGACCAAATATCAAGCCCACTCCGAAACAGCATTGCTGAGGGGACAGAAAGCAGGCCTTGGCGCGCTTTGCGGAAGTTGTTTGAAAGCAATGGTAATGCATTGATTTCATGTACATGCTAAACTCGTCAAAATATAGTCGAAATAATTGAGGCAATTACACATATTGGTATCATTGTGTATACCCAAAGTCTCCAGCTCGACAGATGCGTTGACGGGGGCGTACAATGCAAGATGTGCTAAATGCCAAATTCAGACTCACCAAATCTCTCATTATATCGTTCTTATCCTTTCAAGTGGAATGAGGTATGTTCTGTTCTGTTCATCAAGTCGCCTGTACGCCTTTTACACCTAAAGATCGCAGCCTCGAGGGTTTTCATCTGGGATTTTACTTTACTGAAAGAAATAAGTGTAAACACCAACTGTTAAAGTACGAGGCTGGGAACAAGCTGGTTTGAAATTCTGCCACGAAAGCTATCTCGGAGCAACTCCGTGAATCTCGCAGAACTGGAGAAGTCTGCCAGAACATGAGCCGTCTTTGAAAGCGAAGGAACAAATCATCTGTACTGGACTCTTGCGAGCATCTTGCGAGCAGTGATAGAACCTCATATCTAAGCACTCCTTCAAAGGGCAGAGCGCAACCATCAGCACGAGTTGTTACGTCTTCGACGTTCGATGTGCGGTTGCTAGAAGTTTCTGTTCTACACAAAAGGCTCACGACAGATTTTTGATTCTTCGACGGGCTTTGGTGTAATTCCCTCAGCAGCAGGTGCTGGATCAGTTGCCTTATCGCTTGCTTCGGCCCGCACTTCGCTTGCCGATGCAAGCTAGCCCTATCTACTCTAGGTTTAACCTAAATGCAGGGATTCACGGAGCGCGTCACTCTGACGCGTCTCCCGAATCCCAATGCTCGAACATCAACCGCATAGTTTCGTCCAACTTCCCAGCAACAGCACCATTATGGCGACAGTAACCCAGCAGCCACTGCGTGAAAGACCAGCGCGTAAGAGGAGATCAAACGCCGCTTCTTCGTGGCGATAGCTAAATTCTCCATAGATCCATCTGGCCCAACCTTCCTAACCTATACTCCGAACGGCAATCGACTGATTACAGCAGGGTCGAATAATGTCGTAAGAGTCTACACTACCGGCTCTGATGGCGAGCCTACAAACATTGATGACTGTCAAGAGAGCAATACTGCGGTTGCTGCGTCGGTGGGTGTCAATAAATTAAAGCTTCGATCAAGGCTAATTGAAGGGTAGAATGGCTTCTTCATCACCGGGTCTGAAGATGGCACGGTTTGCATGTACTCGCTCGAGACATACAGTTTCGATAAGATGCTCACGAGATGCACATTACCAATTCGAGATATCGTATTGTCGCCAGACGGAAATTGGGCGGCAGTTGCCAGCGAGTCAGTGCGGATCACCCTTGGAGTAAACATAGCCTCTGACTCATGATAGTGAGACTACAGTAAAAGTCGTCGATACAGGGGATATGACAAGGGTGCTTTATCTCCGCGACCTACCAAAACCTGCCAAGCACCTGTCCTTCCATCCAAGTGGCGCTTATCTGGCGGTCTCATGCACGGATGGTGTAGTCTACATATATAGTCTGAGCGCTGAAGTGCCGGAACTGGTCAGAAAGGTGGATGGTGTGATTCGGAGCCTCGAAGCAGACGTTGAAATAAGTGCTCGAGCTATTTGGCACCCTGACGGACGCGCCTTTGCAGCGCCAACAGCTACAAGAGAGATCCAGGTAATATCTAGGAATGATGGAGAGCGACAGAGGAGCTTCTCTGGGGGGCACATGGGGGATATCACAGCGCTTGCATGGTCAGCCAATGGCGCATTGCTCGCCAGTGCTGGGACCGACAGGAAAATCCTGCTATGGGAAACGAAGTCACAGAAGATCCTTGCTAGGTAAAATCTCGTATTGGCCCTGATTCGCGAAGCAATGCTAATAAAAGACTTAGGTATGACCACCCGAATGTCATCAATCTAGCATGGCATTCCCATGAGAATATCATCTCATTTACCACTTCCGATGGCGAGCTCTTTATTTACCCAAATTTTGTACCCACTGAACATGCCCCTTTGCTCGAGCATACGCTACAGCCGGCTCCGTTCATCCATGACCCACTTGCGGAAACCTCAGGCAATGCTCGTAAGCCACTCACAAATGGGTCAAAATATATCTCAGACAACCGCGGTAGACGGAGAGGCACCCCAGATTCACTTGATGATATCCTAGGTCCTGATTTGGTCGGGGACGAAGATGACTTTGTCGAAGATGATGACGGTGCTGGCTATCTGGACAATGTCAACGGGTACGGGAAACGGGACAATACTCACCTTGACGCCATTGATGGATATGGCACTAAACGGAGAGCAACGTATCAGGCCTGGCAGCCTAGGCTACACGCTCCCTTCCAACCTGGAAGTACACCTTGGCGAGGAAATCGAAGATATCTATGTAAGTAAAGAGCTAAGACGAATGAACAAAGCTTACGTCTTCAAGGTCTTAACCTCATAGGGTTTGCGTGGACTGTTGATCAGGACACTCATCATACGGTGACAGTAGAATTTTATGATCGAGAGTTCCACCGAGATTTCCATTTCACGGATCCTTATCTATACGACAAGGCTTGCCTTAGTAGGCGCTTCCCTGAAATGGTAGCTCTGGAAAAGTACTGACGATTACAGACGAAAGTGGCACCCTGTTTTCTTGCCCACCGGCGAACGGAAACCCTGCGATGATCTTCTACCGGCCACACGAGACCTGGACCTCAAGAGCAGATTGGCGCACTCAATTGCCGGCTGGAGAGGACGTCATATGTTAGTGTAGTGAACACATGGAGTCGAAGAAACATAGCTGACCAATTAAAGCGATATCACTTAGTGATTCCTACATTATAGTCACAACGTCCGCAGATTACGTTCGGATCTTCACCTTATACGGCACGCCATTTCGTGTATATCGGCAAAAATCTTCCCCAACAGTAACCTGTGCATCATGGCGGGACTATGTGCTGACAATGGGTAATGGGCCTGTTGGTGGTGACGGTTCTACGAAACTTATCTACACCATTGAGAACGTAAAGCGGGATGAGATATGCCAAGGTGACGACATTGTTGCTCTTACGGAAGGTGCCGAAATCAAAAACGTCTTTTTTTCGGATACCGGCGACCCTTGCATCTACGACTCAACTGGTGTTCTTTTAATCCTCCAGCACTGGCGAACACCGGGTCAGGCTCGATGGGTTCCTGTTCTTGATACGAAGCTCTTGGAGCGTCTCGCCAGCGGGCGAAAAGAAGAGACCTACTGGCCTGTGGCAGTTGCACAGGATAAGTTCCATTGCATCATTCTAAAAGGAGGAGACCAGTATCCTTATTTCCCCAAGCCATTGCTCACCGAGTTCGACTTCAAGATTCCCTGTTCGACTTTAGCACCGCGCGAAGATTCAGAAGAGGCGCCCGCAAATGACGGCACTGGGCTTGAGGAATCGTTTGTCCGTAGCTCCTTGATGCTAAGTCTCCTAGAAGATCTTGTCTCAGCAACATCCGCCACGCATAGCCAACGTGCCGAGCTGAGCCGGCGAGAAGTCGAAGTCGACAAGGCGCTATTGCAGCTCCTCAACGTCGAGTGCAGGGAGGGCGAAGAGAGGGGCATGAAAGCCTTGGAGATTGTGGGCTTGATGAAGGATCAGAGTGGAAAGATGGTTGAGGCGGCTGGTAAGGTTGCTGGCAGATATGGGAGGACAGTATTGCAGGAGAAGATTAGCGAGTTGGCTGAGAAGCGGCTGATGGGGATGGAGGACGAAGAGACATGAATACGGGTATTGGGCTATTAATGATAATGTAAGGGAATTGAACCCACCAGCTACGACTGGCTAAACGATGGTATGAACGGGATTTCCGAGACGTCTTATACCGATATTCGATTCTGGAGCCGGGAATGCGCCGTCATGGCGAGACAACCACGAAAGTACTGCCACCCGCCCCGATATTCTCGCAACTCTGGCATGTCTACAAGAACAACCACGTCCCCAACCCTCTTCTCAAAGCTTTTCTCTGTTCTCTTTGCTAGCGAAAAATCACCTCTCGGCGCTCATTGGTCGCCCCGAATCCTCAGCCTCGTCTGTCGACGCAGTCTTCTGCACGCCCTTTCCTAGCGCAAATCCTACCCAAGCGCCCTTTTCTGCACGCCCTTTTCTGCACGCCCTAGTCTCAGGACATCGCAATGGACCACACTGGGACCAATTCTGCTCGCAGCCTGCAGCCACATGCATATCTTATGCATGATGCTGCAGCTGAGCGCAGGTAAAGTTTTTTTTTTTTAACCCTGAGCTAAATAACATCCAGTCACGTCGCTCAGCATTTCTACTCGTACATATGCCTTCATACTGGTTGCGAAGTCACCTGCGCTAGTGAAACGCTTCTTGACGAGCACGTCGCGACCCACTTTCAGACGTGTCGTATGATCCGGGATGCCCCTTCTGCGTCTCATTACAACCATGCTATCAATATTGGCCAAGAACATGCCACCACCATCTATGTCCCGAACGCCAATATTAGCGCTACAGCACTCAGCCAAATTGATATTGCCGCCACTTACAACCGCATCCTCTCTCCTTACGAGGCAGCGACTGCTACAAATGGAATAGCACGCGCAAACTCTAGCTCCATGAACAGCTCTCACACGGCCATCCCAACCTCTCCTGTCTTCTCCATGGAATTTAAGCCCAAGATTCCCTGCCCTCAGTGCGCCAAGACCTTCGTCCGCGCCAGCGATCTTGAGCGACACGCCAAGAGCCATGCAAAGGGCATGCCGGAGTTTGAATGTCCAGCTCCAGGATGTGCGAGAAAAGGCATGAAGGGGTTTTGGAGAAAGGATAAGATGATGGATCATTATAAGTGCCGACATGGGCGTAGAGGGTGAATGGGGGTGTAGGGATGAAAGAGGCATGGCTGAAGAGAAGTGAGGGTAGGGGTGATGTTTGGGTGGATGAACGATTGATTAGGAAAGGAGAGAAGGAGGAAGGGATCAAGAGATTCGTTAAGACTCTTTTCTTTCCCTTTGGCAGATCTTTCCCGCTGTTTCTAGACTACTTAACGAAGCCTTTTTTGATCAAACTCCTTTTTCGGATCTGCAATCAGTGATCCTAAGCCATCACAGGTCCCCAACAAGAATAATTCGCTATCAGCAATGGTCACCAAAACCCCACACCATAATGTCCCAATTCTAGTGTAAAAGTCCCATGACACTCTGGTGATGTATTTCAACTTTATGGTCGGACAACCTGATCCTCCATGGTGGCTGGAAAACTCCCTTCTGGCATACTATCCTCGTAGCACCAGCAGTGAAAGACTCCCATGGGTCATGACTCAAACCTGATTGAGGTCGTGATACTGTGCAGCCTTCGGCAACCCATCACCGAAAGACGAAGAAGAGCGTGAGGAATACATTATACAGTCAAAGCAAGATCATTGGGGTTTCGAAGCGCTAGCCGTTTAAGAATAAGGTTGGGAGTTCTGGTTATGATCGGATCGGCCTAGTTCAATAGGCCCATCTTCCAATTGCACCGGTAGCATATCCTCTAGAAGTTGGCTCAATTCGACAATCATAATCGTTTCAGACTTCGACAGTCAGATTGTTCATTTTGAACATGTTAGCATAAAGTTTATTGCTGTAATCGAAGATGTAGACACAAACGCTTTCTTTGGCTCAGGTACTTTACCAAAAAAATATCTTGGTTACAGAAGTGTAGTACCTTTCCGATATTTTGAAGAGCTATCAGAAGCGCTTAACGCGTCTGAACAAGCGCGATCTCATGGAAAGCTTGAATGCTTAAACATTTAGCGGATTCTTACCCGAATCTCTATTCCTTTCATGACTTATCACCTTCGGGTCTTAAAAATATCTGCAAAACAGACTACTAGTCAGTAATTACCACGCCTTCAGCATGATGCTCTCCTCCCTCCCCCCACTCTTCCCCCACGACGTAACCTTCCCTCCTTAACCCCACCCTCAATTCTCCACCAAACTAAACTTTACCAGGCACACTCCCTCTACTACCTCTCACCCTCTACCCATCAACCAGCTCCCCCGTCTCAGAACTCTCAGAACCCCAATAACATCCTCTCACGCACCCCAGCTGTCAATCAATACCATCGTATCGATACACCAATCCCTGTCCGTACCGCCCTTAGCATACTACGCGCAGATGAAAATACGGTAGCGATCAGAAAAGCGAATATTCGGAGGTTTGGGGCGGGATGGCTAAGGCCGCTAGGGGTGGGGAAGACGCTGCAAGGGATGGCGGACGAGAGGGCAGAGAGGGAGGAGCAAGAGGGGGTTGCGCAGAGGTGGGTTCTCGTTACATTATCCGTCCTTTGAATTGAACATGCAATGGCCCGAACTTGGTGCCTCAATAGTGGGCTGTCTGTCGACGTGATTGACCACAGATAACAATTAGCTAACCCGTACCTTCCTACCCTCAGGGAACTCGCCCTCGCCGATGCGCAAGCCGCCGCCGAAGCCGAAGCCTTCGCCAACGGCGAAACACCAGAGGGGCTTGACCCTGAAGACGAGCTAGGGCACGATCTCGACAACGACGTCCCTGACGCAGAAGAAGGCGGCTGGGTCGACGACGATGAAATTGACGAGGACGACGAAGACAACATCGACGAACAAACACTCGCCGAGATGAATGATGAAGGCGAGGGCGATTACGCCGAACAACCGGACTTAGACGATGACGTGCCAGAAGCGGGGAGTTATCAGCATACGGACACGGAGGTGGAGGATAGTAGTAGCCTGGATGAGCCGATGGGTGCAAGGGCAGGCGATAGGAGAACAACGTTTGACATGACGCAGGAAGCGGTGGAGAGGAGTATGAGACTGGGTACGGGGGGAGGGGGAAGTGGGGTGCTGGGCAGCTCCGTGTTTGGGAGTAGTCCGGTTTTGCAGATGAGCTATCAGGGCCGGAGGGCCAGCGGAGGGGGGAGGGGGAGAGGCAGGGAGAACTGAGGGTTTAACAGGGAGGAACACCGGCTATGAGAGTGTGGGGAAGCGGCTGCGGCGAGGAGCGCGGCTTGATGGTTTCTAAAGCGATCCCGCTCATAGGAAAGGCTTTGTATTTCAGTGAGTTGGCGTGAGTGACTTGAAGTTTTGATACCCAGATTTCATTCACAGCTTTCTATTCGTTGTTACCAACAAACCCATCCGCAATAGGTACAAGTACGTCCTTGAGCCCTAGGGCAGTATTTTCATGTTATACAGACCTTCGCAGCCTAAATCTGTCCGTCATACCGTACTGTAATGCTTCCCACCACAAACGCCAACGCTATGCTGCACTTTTTCATTCCATGCGTCCAAAACGAACCGTTCGAATAGATCTCTCGTCTACCCTCCTGCACCCCTCCCCCCCCCTCCAGCTCCCCCCCAACCCCACCCTTTCCCCCCCCCTTAAAACAACCAAACCCACCAAAACACCACCCCAACCGCCGCGAAAAACCCCAGCCAAACCCTCCACCCCACCCCCGTCTTCTCGGCCATCCTCAGCATGCGGTTCATAGTCCCGCGCAGGCGCACCCGTGTGTTGTCGAAGGAGTCATTCATGGTATCGGTCAGTGCGGAGGAGTCGCGGATTTCGTCGCCGATGGCTAGGGTGATCTATTGCGGTTGGTGCTGTCAGAAGCTGGTTGGGAGCAGGGGAGGGGAGCAGGGGAGGGGGGGAAAGGGGAGAGCATACGTCTTTGAGCATCTTAACCTTCGCGCTCATCCCTTCAAGCTGGACGTCGTTCTGGCCTTCCAGCTCCGAGAGTACGGCGTCGGAGTATTGTCCCCTTATCTCCCACAAACACCCCCCTCAGCCTCTTCCATTTCACACTCTCCCACCCCCCCCCCCCAAAAACCTCAAACTCACCTCGAATTCGGCGTCGCAGGCCTAAACCCCCCATTCACACCTCCACTCCCACTCCCACTGGCCCCTGCGCCAGACCCGCCATAATTACCAGCGCCCGCATACCCATAACTCGCGCTGGCGCGGGCTGGCGATGCGCTGGCTGGGCGGTTGCGGTCGCCGGTGTAGTTTTCGAAAAGGGCGGAGCGGGGGTCGCGTTGGTGGAGGGTGGAGGTGGGGAATCTGCTGGGTTTGGACGAGGGGGGTTGGTGTTAGTGCGAGGTTATGGTGGGTTTTTATGGGGTTGGGGGTGGTTACCTTTGTGCCATGGTGTGGTGGGAGAGGATTTGGGGGGTGCGGGCGGCGAGTTTGGGGGGGGTGGGGGGGTGTAGGTGGCCTTTTGCGGAGTGGGAGGCGAGAAGGGAGTTTTTAGGGTCGGATCTGTGTGGGGCAACGCAGGGGATGGTTATGTTGTCTACACTAAATGTTGGTGTTACGAGGAGTAGTACATGTCTGTTACAACGGGTTTGAACAGGAGAGCTAGATTTTGCGCCGTAGATTTGCGCAAACGCAAGTTTCTTATGTTGAGCGGAAAACAAAGAGCCACCTACGCCACTCAACAGCCAACCTAAGATGTGGAAATGCATTCGTGAGCCAAGTGAGAATCGGAGTTGCGCAACCGAGTGTGAGTGCTAGTTGTACATTGCAGGATGCCTTTTCCACTCCATTGCGACACAGAGCCACCAAAGCGAAGAAGTATATCCATCTTAAGTCTTCGCGACATAATTCTCATAGTAACATGCTTTTGTATCTTTACTTCATCCTCCTGGCCCGTTCGTCTAAGCAATGTGATGACGATTTAGTAAGAAACGTTGAGTTCCACCGCCAGTCTGCCCCAGTGAATGCAAAGACCAATAGACTATTCTCGCATTGCATCATCTTCCTTCTCCTCGAAATCATCGTCGTCTTCGTCGTCCTCATCGCCATCCTCAGGTAATTCCTCTGCTGCCTTTGCGAAGTCGATAGTTTTTCCGCGTGTGCGACGGCCGTCGTTGATGATGTTGTCGGTGTCGATTTCCTCCATGTTATCTTCATCTGGTTCCTCATCCACTGTAACGATACGAAAATTAGCAAAGGGAATCTATTGTCAGAGCGCATTGTTCGCAAACGTACTTCCTTCTGGCGCCTATACAGATGTCAATAAAGAGATGTCCAAGTAAATGCATCAGCTATCAAAGAACTATACATCTTCTTCAGCGCCCGTCTCCTCGTCTGAGCTATCATCGTCTTCATCCATGCTCATATTCTGCGTTACAGACTCAGCAGCCTTGCCTTTGCCTTTGCCTTTGGCTTCGGCAACAGCTTCGGCAGGGTTGACATTCTCTTCGCCAGCTGTGCGAGTACGGTCGTTGTCGTCCATGATGCAGCCCAGTATTTGGTTGATAAATTGCTATGCTTGAAGGTGTTGATGTTTGGGGAGCGGAAGATCGCGAAGTCGAGATCTGAGCGCGACGTGAGACGCTAAGGTATCTAGTACTCAGTAGGGCTGCAGCTACCAAGCTTGGACGTCCACTCACCAGCTCCAGCAGATTGATGAGTTCTATCCATGACTTAATCTTTCCCCCTTGCCCATGCTCTGCAATTCAGCGTAATGAATATATTGCTTTGAGATGATCTTGAATCTGCTCATTCTATCAGATGCTTGGATGGGAATTATGCACTGTTTACTGACTTTTGGCTCTCTTTGGTGCAGGCAATTAGACAGACTAAGTGACGGTTGATGACTTTCCCATGTTCCTTTGCTCATTTCTTCTTATTGCCTTGCTTTACATCTGTTCAATTCGATTCAATGGTTACGCCATATTGAGAAAACGAGTTGATTTGTCTACCTCAATATGCTCTCGACGATGGTACGTTTATTTACTGGCTTTCGACTCTCTGTGGTGCAGGACCGGCCAACTATTAGACTAAGTGGCAGTTTGGCTCTGGAAAATCACGATTCGTTCAATTTCGTATGTTCCTTTGCCCAAGTCGTCTAATTGAATGATGTTTAAATTCGCCCCAAAGCAAAAATTCTGCCGCCTCAAGAACGCTATGAGGCTAGTTATTTATTTGTTAAGATCGGTTTACTCTTTGCTGGATTTTGGCTACCATTGTCGAAAGACAGGTCTGTCTCGACGCGCATGGGTCCTCGAGTGACTCAAGACACGCTTCCAATAATGGTGGTAGGCCTGAGGGCCTTGCTGATAGGTCATCCGAATATCTATACATAGCAACCATTGTGGATTTCTTCTGCCTAACTTCTTGGAAGTCTTCTGATACTTTACGGGGTACAAATTTGCCGATAGGAGATACCGAAGCCCTTTTCTCGGTTTTTTATGCGTTTTCGAGTAGATTTATCGCAGGCAACTCTCCCGTGCATCCCCTCATAAACACCAAGTTTACGACCACTACTGAATAAACAAAACTTCAGACCTTCTCCTGGACCTTTTTGTCTCCCGATCCTTACACTAGCCTATGAGCGCACAGCTTGTTCTGTGCGCCAAGTCATCTCAACACCCGGGCCAAATTCAGGCTGTTTCCACTTCTCCTCTAATAAGATCTCCCGGGAGAAGTCAGCTCCCCAGTCCTCCACTCGTTCTGCTTTGTTGGGCCCCTCAGCCCGTCCGACATATAGAAGGTGCCCATAGGATGGCTCCCATGCACCGAGATCATTAATGTGGAACTCGAGTTTCATGTCCCACTGTCGGTCCTGAGTAGGCTCCACTACGCTGCAGAAGCCACACTAGACTGCCAGTTATTATCAATCATATATAACCAAGTCAAAGTTGTAGAAAGCCCCTATGGTTTTCTTACCGTAACCTTTCTTCCGCGCCGTACAACAATTAGATGCTGATATGCTTCGTCTTTCTCTCGACGTACAAACTCGAAATAGTCATAACTTAGTTCCAGGAACGCGTAAAGCGCATGAGGGTTCCACTTGTACAAGAGCGTAGCAACACCGTCTGCTGCCCGGAGGTTGGTGATATCGCTGCCTTCTTGGAATTCTTGGCTGATAACATGCGGATGACCCAGCGGCGCACATGCAGGGAGCCCAAGGTAGGAAGTATGATAGGCGAGGGGTTCCATGACCTCTTCGTTAGGTCGCAACGTGGTAAAAACGGGACAGGGTAGTTCCTAACGATCCTTGAAGGCCAAAATTAATCCAACGTAGAAGCAGCTTTATGAAAGCCAACGCAGCTGCTGCCCAATGCCTCTGTGCAAGAAAGCTATCGAAGCCTTCGTTCCTATCTGTTGAAGCTGCTGCAATTGTGAAGATTTTGTAAAGAAAGTCGGACAAGAATAAAGTAACAGTATGAGTAATTGAAAGCCAGATAGGACACTAAGTTCATGACAGGGCAGAGCCGACTATGGTGACGGAAGAGCATGTCTTGCCTTAGACATAGTAGAACTAGGTAGGACTTTGGTATATCTCCATGCCGTTTGATTAACACAACATGGAAACGTGAATTGAACAGCAAGCATCGTTGCATGATTGCCAGAAATGTTGTCTCTTCTTAGTGGCTAGCCGTCTAGATATGACTCACTACCATACACCTGCTTGGTCCTTCTCTCAAGGATGTCAATGCTACTGTCATAACACTCAGATAATTCAACCTCAGGCAGGACAATTGCTCTTTCCGCAGTGAATGAGAAATATAGTAATTCATAGCGAAGAGGCATCACTCATTGGTTGTAGTTGCTCGTGTCTTCGTGTAAGAAGTGAAGATGTAAGGCATGCCTATTCAGTAGAAAGGCTTGGGTAAGTCTGCAATAGCCGATGAAATGGAACCTCTCCCAATTCCCAGAAATTCCATTTTCAACTCAAAGCAGTCAATGAGAGAAGTGAAAAACAGGAGACAGCAAAGTAGGCATGTTGCATGCGTTATGGCACTCGACAACATCCGGATCTATAGATCGTAGAATAGAACGTGTTCACTTCAACTTTACGTACGACCTTGATTAAGACAGGCAAGGCAAGCTCATAAAAGATATTTCCGCAGCTTCTTGACGCGAAGGACATTGATTAGGATCTCCGTCACAAAAATGTAATTGAGCATCCGTTGTGTCCTATTTCCAAAATGAGTCCTGTCTCTACGACCGCTTGAGATTGCGACCCCCTCCACTGCCATTGACCGGTTTCATTCGACAGTATGGTAGAGCACTCGCTCCCAGATGATCTCATCCTCTCATTACAAAATTCAATTCCCTGCAGGGAACTACAGATCCAACAGTTGTGTAGTCTTTTAGACGTAAGGTTCAATACCTACGCCCTACTGCTTAGACATTAACGTCCACCAAGCCCAGATTCGCTAGTCCGCCTGTGCTCCTAGTTCACGGTCTTGAAGCAACTGGCAAGAGCTTGACGATTAGACATGTTATCGAATCTCTTGGTGTGCCTTCAGCATTCGCTGGCTCAAAAGAATGCATTACCGCGCGGCACCTGTTGGAACGGACTCTGGCTGCTGCTATCGATACCCTGGACGGTACAAATAACAATGAGACTATGACCAATTCTGATGGCAGGTGTGACAGCATCAGTGCGTTTGTTGTGCAACTACAGTATCTATTGGAGGGAAAGGGCAGATTTATCTTGGTTTTCGACGGAATAGATCGCCAAAGGGAAGCTCCCCCGACACTCCTGCCTGCTATCGCTCGGCTTGGAGAAATTGTAAGCTTAGCTATATGATCTCTTATACCAAGACTAAACCTGTGTAGATACCAAACCTTACCATTATTCTAATCGTCACCTCGCCTCCTTCTGGTCTCCTTCAACTAAGAGGCGTACCCTGCATTCACTTTCCCACTTACACTCGAGCTCAGAGCCTTTCAATTGTTTCGAAGCCTCCTCTTCCAATATACAGGACGCCCAGCGATCAAACTACGTCAAGCCCAAGCGAGCATTCTGCAAGTGGTGAGGATGATTCAGCTTGGCTATGGAAACGTTTCTGTACTGCAGTATGGGACTCTCTTGGGCAAGCTGCTGCGCGGGATGTCCTGAGTTTTCGGGATGTCTGCGAGAGACTTTGGAAACCATTTGTACAACCTATTGTAGATGGTAGCTATGGTACTCGAGAGTTCTCGAAATTAATGGTTAAAAACCGGGCCCTTTTCCAGGGTGAAGCTGCGATAAGGGAAAGCATCATATCCATGAGCTCAGCGCCGAACATTCAACTCGCAAAAAGTAGGTCGTGCCATTAGCATTGATTGTCAAAGGAGATTGCTCATATAACCCCCACAGGTCAACATACCCTTCCCTATTACACCAAGTACCTCCTTTCTGCGGCATACCTCGCCTCATATAACCCAGCCCGCCAAGATCTCATCTTTTTCACAAAAGCTAGTGAGAAGAAAAGACGCAAGAGAGGTGGTGGCACGGCTGTAAGTCATTTTCGACCATCCAAACACCGAAAGATTCAGCGAAGATTGCTTGGCCCGCAGGCATTCGTCCTAGAACGCTTAATTGCGATTTTTCACGCTATACTGCCCCACAGTGTTGCGAGTGGAAGTGCAGACATTATGACGCAGGTTGCCACATTAGTCAATCTCCGGTTACTAACAAAGACAGCTGGTGGAGGGGATATTCTGGACGCTGTGACTAAATGGAGGGTCAACGTAGGCTGGGAGTACATCCAGGAGTTAGCACGAAGCCTTCGGTTTGACATAGAGAACTACCTCATTGAATAGGCAGATATTCGTCTCCGGTACAAGCAATGCCAAAGCAACGTCGCGAACTCCATTCCATTTCGATGGAATTACTGTTCAGGGCAATCCGGGATCAATGGCCAAGGTCCATGGTTTGTCAGTGACAACATGTGGTAAAGTGGATTACCAGCGGGTGCAGGAAATCAGCGAACAACAATTGGTAGCCAGGTCAACTATCTGGATCTGAAAGGCAAGATTGACCAGCTTCATTAGGTCCTTTGCATAATTCTTCTTATCGCAGAGCGAAGGATTACAGTATGCTGAGAATGCAAGGAGTCTGTTCGTCCATTTGAGTATTTCTACAACTACACTAGTTGTGCGATGACTTTTGTGCCCTCTAATAACGATTCTTATCCAGGATCAGCGGTCGTCTGATTACCTTGCAACATTATTAGCTAATCTTATGTATTCAGTATTATATACAAGCTTGGTGCACCATCTCCTTGATAGCCGTTACCATGTGTTTGTCCATTGACCAGTCTAGCCTCCGCCAGGCCTGCTTCCTTCCAGCTCACGAACCTTTGCCTGCTCAATACTGCCTTCCAGTTCGCTAGGTACCATCTGTCCATCAATCTCTGTCCTCTGGAATCCCTTGGCCTCATGAGCGGATTTCGCGGCTGTCACAGTATCCAACTCACTGGCCCGAGAAGTTTTCGTGCGATGCTGCGAGCCGGCTTGTTGCCGTCGCCTCCGCGAAAAAAGAAACCACAATGCTCCGCCGATAATGGCAATTGCGGCAATGCCGCCAACAACTCCGCCAACTATGGCCCCGGTGTTGCTATGGTGGATAGGAGTGGCCGACGAAGTGGCTGGGGAAGTCGCGGTCGCAGTTGCACTACTGGTCGAAGTCGAAGTCGTCGCCGTTGCGTTGACAGGCATAGCTAGACCCTGGGCAATCCGGAATCCGTTCCCACAGCAAGTTGACTGAGTCACATTCACTCCACAACAATATATATCGCTTTCAGCGTTACACTGCGTGAGCTGCACGTCAAATGCTGCCATGGGACCATCAGAATCTATGCAGGAACACTCAATCAGCGACTTTCACCCACTCATTACATTTTACAACTCTGCTCCGAACACCTCGTCTTACTTGATCCATCGACACACAGCTTTATGCAGTTGGGACTCTGCCAACTACGGTCGGTACAGCTCTCACGCCAATATTGTCCGCTAGCATCTTTGCACAGGCCATTAGATTGACATGTATCTTGGCCATTGGGACCGGGGAGTCGGCAGCACATGCTGGCTGCCGATGAGTTCGCGGAGCATGATTGGTAAAGGTCGAATGACTGCCCGACATTTCTATCGGTACCGATTTTGTTCCAGCAGTTGGCTGAAGTCGTGGGAAGCCAGCAATGTAGGAGGGAGAGTAGCACGAAGACGGATCGAGCGTTGAACATCGTTGCTGGCTTGTGGATTAAATCGTCGTTGGCATACCGTGGTTTTTACGCATGATGGAAGTGAAGAAACGGACGGAGGTTCGTAGCGTCAGCTTCAGCTTTGCTAAAACTTAGAAGGATTCATAGTTTCAAATTTTGGATCCTTTTGGGTCGCGCAACTTCGAGAGCCTGACCAATCATATCTCGACGCTGCCTACTATCTTTACTCGGCTAATCTCTCCACTGACCAAATAGGGCTAGCACACACTAGTACCTTAAGTCGATACTTGAGCTATCAGCCTCAGCCTTGCGCACCCGAATCCGACCTTTTAGACCAGTGGGCAGCCTCTCTAGAGCTCAAAGAAGCAACAACAAGAGGCATCCACAACAACTTCCCAGACACGAGATTCAAGTACTCGTATCAATTGCAGTTACAATCTCTGATCATGACAGCTCAGTAGATTGCGGATAATGCTAATGTTCTGTGACCTGAATTCTAGAGCTGCTATGCCGCAAGGCTGCCGAATCCTTCGAGGCTGGGATATTGTTTGCCTTTGCTACCTATTTCTTATTAAGATGGCGCCTTTTGGTAGTTTCAAACGACACTCCACCCTAACGTTGCTTTCTCAGACCTGACTTCTGATTGCTTTCTATCTCGAGCTTAACTTGACTCCATGGGGTCAGAATGGAGGTACCCTTTGATGGATTGCTGCAGTCCCTGCGGAATCTGTGGGTCTTGACTCTTAGCGGTGGATCCCAGAAGTTGCTAAGAAGGAAACCAGGCTGTCAGGCGTTCTGGTGCCCATGCTGTCTCTTTGGCAAGACAAAAGCTCGCCGAACGGATCCGACTCTTTAACGCTTCTCTCAGTGCAACGGTAGCGTAAGATATCTTCTCTCAGCACTCTGCCGCGTGCTTCTCAACTTCACTAGCAACGGCCATCTACAACACCGAGGGCATGCTTGCTTGGAAAATCTAATCGCTGACTGTTCTATTACATCTAGTGCATGACCTACTGTGTTACTCTGCCCTGCGGTCTTTGTTTCATCCCGCAAATGGTCGAACGTAGCAACATTCGCTTCCAGCGCAAAATCGGCGGCTCCTGCTGCGGCGACTGCTTCCAGACCGCCTGTTGTCCATGCTGCGTTCTAGTACAGGAAGAAAAGGAGGAGCTGGAAAATTCAGCGCAAATTGGTCAGCCTGGCTACCAATCACAACAGCAGCCTATGGCGTACAGTCAACCACAACAACAAAGACCAGCAGCGAGGCATCACCTGTCAGAGACTTTGGCAAACGATTTTACAAAGATTGTGGTTGCTGGTATTAATAGTGGGAATTGATGATTTCTGAATATTACAAATGGAATAGAGCGATGGGGTTATAGCTGATTTTTGGACGATCTTTACGGGAGCACATAGAAGGGAGAACATAGTATGTACGTATCGGGCATTGGAAGCATGGTTTTGACACTATACCTGACTTTGGTCATCGGGGATATCGTATATTGAGTGTATTGTAATAATTGATAGCTAGACCTATATTCACACAGTGGACTTTTACAACAGATGTCCCAGGGTCTTTAACTTGTACTGCTCTATTCCGACATGGCGAAGTGACGACTCTGCCGCTTCTTCGGTCAGTTCCTGGTATAAAACTCACTCGGTGGAGGGTCGAAAAGTTTGTCCCAAGCGATTAGGGTTAGGGTTATCTGCGGCTTGAACCAAATCCAAAGTTCTCACTCTCGATGCGCATAAGACATTTTCGTGCTATTAAACCATTGGACATTATCCACAGGATAATTATGTGAAGCTCCCATGCATACAAATTGTCGAGCTCTCTATCCTAGCCCTCATATCAGACAATGTCTCGAATTGAGGAACTCCCAGCCGACTTTGACGAGTCTCTCGACCTGAATGCCTTTCCTCCAGCACCATCCCAAAAATCTGGTCTCCCTTCAGCTGCCCCTACGTCTTCAACACCGTTCCCAATACCGGCCAAAGCAAAAGGTCAATATGACTCGACACCTACGCTGCCACCGCACATGGAGTCCGTCCGCTCGCACACTGCCGATGAAATTGTCAAGATGATGAACCAGACACCGCTGTTCATGACTTCACTGGAGAACGCAGATCCTGAAGGTAGGTTCGCTAGCTAATTAGCACTACCATCAAGAATTTGTTCATCTGAGGCAGCAGATTAGACGGCGAAAACGTGGGCTTGGAGGCCATACGCGCGCTTCAGTACGAAGGTTCGCGGGCTGAGGTTGCCCGAGGCTTCAAGGAGAGAGGAAATGAGATGGTGAAGGAGAAGCGGTGGAAGGATGCCAAGGAATCCTATACACAAGGTCTCGGGGCGCTGTCACGGAAGGTCGATGCGTCCAACAAGGCGACAGTAGACGAGAAAAAGGCAGACGCGAAGCCGGCTTCAGAAGAAGAAAAGGAGACCGAGCGGTCTGAAGAGGCCTTATACGTAAATCGCGCGCTTTGCAACCTCGAGCTAAGTACGTCCATAACATCCAATCTACGAGGAACGTCCTGACCTCAGAACTTAACCGCTGACGCCCCTCCCTAGAAAACTACCGCTCCACAACCCTCGACTGCGCATCCACCCTCCGCCTCAACCCCCAAAACATCAAAGCCTACTACCGCTCCTCTCTCGCCCTCCTCGCCCTCGACAAGCTCCCCGAAGCCTTCGACACCTGCACCCGCGGCCTCACCATCGACCCCGAAAACACCGCTCTCGAATCCCTCTTCTTCGACAAGCTGCAGCCCCGAGAATCAGAGCTCAGAGCGCGATCTCAGAAGCAAAACGCGCAGCTCGAACGCGCGCGGCAGGAAAACCTCGTTCTGGCCGCTGCGCTTCGCGCGAGAGGTTTAAGAACGCGCACGACAGCCCAGCCCCCAGACATGGAAGACGCATCTATCCACCTCTCCCCGGACCCCATATCCCCCAAGAGCACACTCGTATTCCCCGTCATCCTGCTCTACCCCCTGCACGCCCAGTCCGACTTCATCAAAGCCTTTCCCGAACAAGATACCATCCCCCAGCATCTCGAGTACATTTTCCCCTTGCCCTGGGATACGGCGCACGAATACAGTATTGGCAGTGTGGAGTTTTACATGGAGACGATTAGTGGTGGACTGATCAAGGTGGGGAGGAATATGAGCTTATTGGGGATACTTGGGGGTGGGAAGGTGGAGATTGTGGATGGGGTTATTAGGGTGAATGTGTTGCTGAAGGGGAAAGCGGGGAAGTGGATTGAGGAGGTTAAGGCGAGGAAGGGAAAATCACAAGGCCGATGACAAGCAATACCGCATATCTGTGGTAAATGTGATTGAGATTTTTGCCTTGGTACCTCACGTCCTACCAAGAAGCACCCGCGTACGTTACATCGGGGGAAAAAGTAAATATTACGTTGTGTATCTGTTCTCATCCACCCCCACCCCATCCCCCGGTCCATCCCCTCATCCCCTCATCCCCTCATCCCCTTCCCTTCCCTCCTCCATCCCTCATCCCCTTCCCTCCTCCATCCCAATCCCCCTCCATACGCACAGCACACCCCCCCACTGCAGCTTTTCGCCTTCCCTTACTACGATGAACAGCACAGCTATTATGTTTCTTCGACAGCGCGGGTGTTGTTTGCTGTCGTGGACTCGTAGTGTCAATCTTCATGTTCGTGATCATAGCGATTCGTGAGACTGCCTGGGTGGTTGGGTAGGGGTCTGAGCAACAAGATGCGGGGGGTCTTTGAGTGGAAATACGGGAGAGCGGTTGGATAGGCTTGATTGGTCTTCGAAATGTGTTTTTTGATTTGTATGCGCTCTACGGAGAGAGTTGGTGTAATGCTTTGTGCGGGGGGGGCGTGGAGAGCATGGTTCGTCGTGGTGCTGATGTTGTTTTAACTTCCGTGCCTTCTGTTGACGTTGAGCGCTGCCATGTCGTCTTATTGAACAGAGTGTGTGAAGTGAACGTATGATGAGAGTATCCCCCAAACTTATCAAGCGTTTCCCGTTTCGATAGGCAATATGTCGATGTGTCCGCAGCGATTATCTAAATGTATGCTCATCGAATCCAGAAGTTGAAACTCTTGAACGTTGAGCGAGCTTCGGCGTTGTTGTCTTCTGGCTGTTTGGTTCCTGAGTGGCGACATTCCGCTTCATCTACTGCATCGTCTCCGTGCTCATTGCCACATGATCGATGTTGCTCTCCAAACATCCCCACCACAGCTCATAAAAATTACGCTGCAAACGCATAACTTCCAAGCATAGCATACATGGACCAGGGATTGGTTCCACGTGTGCTCTCCAACGTCTCTGCGACGAAGTTCGCGTTCCGGATGCCGATGTCATTGGACATGAATCGTAGTTGCTTGATGATCCAAGGCTTGATCTTAGTAGTGTCGTTCCCATACAAACATGCGACGTAGAGCGGAAAGAGGAGAGTGTAGCATCGTAGTCTCTGGGTTGCAGAATTGGTCTGGCTCGTTGGAGTGGTATCTTCGTATACTGTGTACTGCGGTGCAGTGGCACAAATCTCTTTCGCTAAGACGTCTATATTATTTATCGCAGTATTCAACATATGGAAGGTAGTGACTTCTTTACTAAATTCGGTTGGGCTCTCAATACAGTACGTACGGATAATGTCGTTTAGTAGTATCCTCATGATTCGAAGAACATTCCACGTCTGAGCAGTGAAATGATCTGGATATGTATCAAAGTGTTGTTCGAGAACCCTTTCTGAGGCCTCTTCTAGGCACGTCGCCTTGTAGAGCCCCGGTGAAGGCATGTTTCTGGCGAGTGATACAAACTCGCAATCAAGCTCAGTTGCGCATGCGATGATATCTGAGCCGGAAAGACAGCCATCTTGTATGGCTCCTTTCAGGTTGGCGTATTTGACCACAAGCCCTGAGACCAGCCACTTTGGATTGTCCTTGTTTATGAAGGGTTCAAGGTCAGATCGGAGCGAGATCAACGCAGACGGTACTGGAGAATTCGCCGCAACACAACTGATCAGAAGATTGGTGCTCAGGCGTACAAACAGCCGAAGACCAATGTAGTTTTGGAATTGCTGGTTATTACGCAACTTGACCAGGGCCAAAGCACCATTCACGTGACTCATCCAAGAGTCGGTAGATCGAGGATTGTTGTTGGTGAACTTCTCAAAAAGATCAAGTAGAAGCACTGCCAACAAGGTTGAATCACTCGTTGCAGTTTCGGGCGACCGAAGTGCGTTGTTGAGCAGTGGTAGAGCGTACGAATATTTTTCTCTTGCGAAATGCGAAGCCTTGGTACAGTCGAATTGGGAAGAGAAGAATGCCAAGCTAACGGCATCAACACTCGCACTCAGGTGTCGGTCCAACGAGGATTGCTCATAGAGCGAATCAAGTATATCGTAGGTTTTTGAAAAGCCAGACACATAGTGAGAAAAGAAAGCATTCCTCGCTCTATATTCGATCGTACCAGTCACGGTCTGTGGGATCATTCTAGACCTACGGGTCAACGCCTTTTGCTTAGTCGTCTGACTTTCGTCCTGGATCCTCAACTGCTGGGTATCGCGATAGCCGGAGCACACGAGGGTGGCTCTGATACATTGACCGCACGAGTCTCTTTGGATATCACACTAATGTTTTTTGGTCAACAAAGGAACGTTCAGTACGCCAATTCCGGCTTACACGAAGCTTCCTCCTTCTGCATTGCACGCAAGCCTTGGACGGTTTGCCGCGGTACACCATCTCAAGGTGGGAAACGGCAGCCTATTGGATTCCGCACAAAACTCTGTATCTTGTTGCGTGGAACATGATAGATTACAAGGGGCCCCATACTGAGCTACTCAGCTGTTCGAACACTCGTCAACGTCTTTGGGATATTCGGTGATTGTCCGGACTTAGTCGGCGATACCCGCGCTTTCACCTCAATGCCGCGCACCTCTCACTATTCGATCTAGCCGTATAGGGTGTTAGTGTACCCTTATCGAGGCTTGCTTTACTGTACAGCGACTAGGCCTAAAAGCGTAGGTGTTCCGTTGACATCAGTGGCTCCAGTCGGCGAGGCACCGTCAGTCAGCATCCCTATCACGACCATACTCGATGCGGCATACAAAACGTTATGATGGTTCAGGAGGTAGCATTGCCCTCTTGAACCCAGTAAATATTCTGCAGAAGCATGTCATCTGTATCGAATTTTATGTCTGTTTGGTCGAACAGCCGTGATGTCTATATCGTTAAAGCCGACGGACGGTCATCATGCTTTGACCCCGAAGGTGTATAAAAGAGAGTTCCCCCAGACAGGTTGACTACAATCATCGAATTCCAAAGTCGAACCCGACGACTTCCTCAAACTGAATTCACTCAAGTACGAGACCATTGAATTCAAAGATGCCTTTCCAATACAGACGCGTTCTTTTGATCGGTGCCACAGCCGGGATAGGTGCTGCCATGGCCGACCGTCTCGTTCTTGAAGGCTCCAAAGTCATTGCCGTTGGCCGAAGGCAAGACAGACTCGACGACTTCGTCCGCAAGCATGGGAAAGACAAGGCCAGCGCTATTAAATTCGACATCAGCGACAGGCAGAACATGGACCGATTCGTGACTGAGTCAGTTTCCCTTTGCCCTTGATTGTGAGATCGAGACCCTTACTATTACCCCAGCATCACAAGTACATTCCCTGACCTAGATTGTGTCTTCCTGAACTCTGGAACACAAAGTCCTACCAATCTTGCAGAGCCAGCGAAAGTAGATTTATCCGACTTTCACTCTCAGGTCACCATCAACTTCTCTTGCTCCGTGGACCTGACAATGAAGTTTCTACCCTTTCTGATGAAGAAGGAGACCGAGACAAGCTTGATATAGTAAGCCCAATTTTTGCTCGTCAATTACGAACACCTCTACAACAGTGATAGTACCGGTTCCAATCTGGCCATTATACCCTCGGCTAGCCTTTCCGCATACTCTGCTTCCAAAGCTGCGTTGAACTCATTCATCCTCTGCCTCCGCGAGCAGCTCAGAAACTCAACAGTCAAAATTATCGAGCTGTCGCCTCCTGCTGTACAGAGTGAGTCATCCAAAGACCAAGATATTGTGACAGAATTGACACCTCCAAGCGGAACTACACGACTACATGGGCGAAGAACGCGGTCGACAGCTTGGTATGCCACTGGAACCTTTTATAGATGAGGCCTTCAAAGGTCTCGCATCTGGTCGTGATCAGCTTATTATCGGGTCTATTGGTCCGGCTGCCACCTTCAATGAAATCATTGACAAGAGGAGAGTTGCTTTTGAGAACCTTGCAAAGATGATGAGAGGCGAGAACTAAAGCCAGTTGTGATCTAACGGAGGAGAGGGTGTGGTTTGATTTTGCTATGAAGCTTCAAGCACATTCGAATTAGCCACCTAGAAGACCACGATATAGAATACCAATTCCGTCTGCGGAGCTTCCACATGTCTATGGCTATAATCCCCTTCATTTCCATCCCATTTGGACCTTGGGTGACGCAAATCCTCTTCCCGCACGCCAGGCAAAGTTGCTCTTCCAAGAAAGAAAACAGTTCCAGATCCTTTGAGATTTCAATCCGCAACTTCCGCAGCAACACCATCGCAGCGAGTCACGACATGACTCTCAGAGTGGACAAGGCGACTTACATATTTGCAAGAAATGGAAGTTATTAGCGAGATACCGTATAAACCTTTTATTGACACCCAAACCCGCCCTCGAAGGATCAACATGGCACCATGCTGGTAGCCGGGTTGGTAAGGTAAGCTCTGCACTGTAGGGCCGAGGTCGCTATTCTCCTCGCTATGACTCCAAATATCTACCTCAACAGTCATTCCTTGAGACTCAGCTAGAAACTCGCTTTCGCTTTTGCTACTCACTCTGCTACCCACTCTACTACCTACTCTACTACCTACACTGCTACCCACTTTACTACCCACTGCTACCCACTGCTATCCACCGCCGCCATCACTGCCATGGCCGCTGCTACTCGCCGCAAGGTTACCCCCTCTGCAAAGGCCCGCGCCAATGCCGCCGCCGCCAGGAGACGTAAACCCCGCCCCTGCTCCCCGACCTCTGGCCCTCAGGGGGGGAGCCGACCCAGAGCAAGCCGACGAGACCCCAACAGCCCTCGCCCTGCGGCAGAGGATCAAAGCCGCTCGTCAAGCAAATATAGAACAGGAGCTGAATTGGAACTTCAAAGGGTAGAAGCTCAGAGTGCGACGCTGAAAACCCAGGCGTTGGGAAGCGACTCAGCGTCAGGGGGCATTACCAGCCAAACATCAGATACCATCCCCTCAGGTCCTGATCCCCGCATTCAAGCAATGATAGCACGCTATCCCTTTATTGATATCATTCAACTCGTCAATATCTTCAAAAATGAATTTCGAGCCGTCAATATTTTTAAGCTGGTCAACGATCATATACCAAATTCAGCCAGCAAACAAGGTTCTCAGTCTTCGGGAATGTTGCAGTTGACTGACTTTTCTTTGAGATAAGATAGATGATGTATTCGACGTCAGCGACCATCAACGTTCGGTACCAGATTCAGCGATGAGAATATAAAGCGTTGAGGAATATGATGAACCTCGATTAGTCGATCACAGCGAAACTGCTGTTTCAAATCGGCTTGAAGAGTTTCTGAAGCTTCATTTGCTGAGGAAAGATTCTTGCTTAAAATCATTTGATCAGAGTCTCGATAGTCGATATTCAACTTTTGCCTCATGTTCGATGATAAACAGCAGTGTTTGAACATACGTACGATCGAGGTGTCTGAATAGCTGTGCTTGCCATGCGCATGCGTTTAGAGGGCCCTTGCGCGCTAGGGAAACCTCGTCGGCCTTCATGAACTGATATGGGAAGAATTCTGAGATTGATATCAGTGAGGCCAGAACCCAGAGTCATTTCTTTCCGACTGGCTGACTGTTTGAATTTGATGTTTTGCAATTGATAGCAGCGTGGGTTTCA
>JAABUT010000743.1_pt1 | contig 45749 bp, 42 predicted proteins | sample 5559281 | NCBI WGS metagenome assembly JAABUT01 (sample SAMN10711880, study PRJNA513359) | rock metagenome | isolation source: Antarctica rocks | place: Antarctica: Victoria Land, Ricker Hills nord | collected 2016-01-04
CTGGATACGGGTTTTATACAGCAAATTGTTGGCTGCTACCTGCATACTCCATACAAAATGATTAAAATTCAAGTCTTTTATCTGTTTCCAAAACCAATAAACAGCAGTAACCAGCAAACTAAAAAACAAGAATATCACGAAGAAGAAAACGAAAAGTGATAGAAAGTCGGCAAACTTTTTATCCTCCATGCTCACCACAATTAGTTTGCGTTGATTAAGCTGGTAAATCAAATGGCTGTAACTACCGGCCGGATCTGTGGTTTCCAGCAGCGTATATTTTGCTTTAGCTTTAAACTGATTATTAACCAGGTTGTATTCATACTTTCCGTTTTGGTTAAGCAACTTATTGTCTTTATAAAAAGCGTAAGAATAGTTTTTTAAATTATTTTGCTGCTGAAAGTTTTTGTCGGACAGCAATTGCGGAAAAGAAGTGTTGCTTTCCAGTGATTTTGACTTCAGATCAACCACCAGCGTCCCTTCCAGCTCCTGCCCTTTTTTTATCGGAATAAGTGCAAAATACCTTCTTAATCCAAAAGCATCCGTAATCCGGTAAAAGCATGACGTGCCTTTTACCAGTAATGAACCATAAACTACCTGATGCTGAAAAACATCTAATTCGTAATCCTGCTGACCGGATATATTATGATGCTGGCAATTGTAAGCATACATTTTGAAATTATATTTGGACAGATAATCATCAAAATAAGATCTGCGAAGATGGTTTTTGAGATACACTTCGTTCCTTTCCGGATTAGAAAAATAATTAATCAGGATGGTATCTTCCTTGATTTTATTTTCTACACGCTGAAAAATTACTTCTGCATCGGTATCGGTGGTATTTGCCAGTTTTTGTACTAGTATTTTCCTGTTTTCGGCATCCAATATCGTTTGGATATAAGAAAGCTTAATGGTTGCAATCAGTGCAGATAAACACAAAATCAAAACATAAGCCATAGCAGGCATTTTTCCATTTTGATAAGAAACGTTGTAAGCCCTCCAAGCCACTACAGTACCCCACAAAAGATAGAAAACCGTGAAATAATGTTCAATATAAAAATGTGCTACAGTTGCCAGCACGATCAATGCGGCAAAAACAAACAGTTTAATCTTGTTTGAAATAGTCAGTTTTGTACAAACAATAATACAGGTTTCGGCGATCAGATAAAAAATAAGGTAGGAAAGGCACAGCATAATCGAACCCAAAAAATTGTAAACGGTGAGATTTAGCAGGTTATCAATATCAAACTGAATGCGGGAATCAATGATCAGACTGGAAAACAAGTTGGAAAAAGCAATAGATAAACCGATGAGTAAAAACAGCATCAGCAACAACAAAACATAGCTAATGGCCGGACTAATCATAGAATTGATAAGCCGACTGCGGTTGCTGTACACAAACATTGCAAACCAACTGAAAATCAGAATAATAAGTGTAATATCACCAATAGAAAAATAGGAAACATAAATATTGTTCAACCGCAGCTCCGGAAGTGCTCTTGCCCCGGAAACATAATCCGTGCCGTGCAGAAAAATATTGACACCAATACACGCCAATACAAATAAACCAGCAAGCAGCAACGCCCATTTTACATAACCTTTATGAGCAATGTAGGTGCAAAAATTGTAAACCAGTACAAACAGTACAAAGATGCTTAAAGACCATAAAACCACTTCAAATGAAGCAAAGTAATTTTTGTGATAATCCGGTTTTAGCTTAACATAAAACAGAGGCTGGTGGTGCAGGCTTGTTATTTTAAAAGCCTGTTTTTCCTGTGGTTTGGCAAAAGTTAGGTAATCGTTGTCTAAAAGCTGTGCCGAAAAACTGTTGTTCAGATATTGGTTTTGAAAACTGTATGCTGTTTTTACCGGTATAAAAAACAAGACTGAAAAATCACCTTGTACTTTTTTGATGACTTCATAATAACCATTATTTTCCAGGGTAAAAGAAGTACCGGTTTGATAATCCGAAGAACTATCAGGAACGATGCGGATACTGCTCCAGAAGTTGAGTTTATTGTGCTTGTAAGTACAGAAATAAATTTTTTTATCCTTGCTGAGCGATTGGATCAGCTGCAAAGCATATTTCTCATCATGGACAAGGTTTTGTAGTTTTTGGATACTGGCCGGACCTTTTAAAAAATCTTCTACAAATGATTCCTTTTCATTCAGTTTTTGCTGTAAAGTAAGCGCAGAACCAGTCAGCAAATTACTGGAATCGGAAGTCATTTTTACAGTTAAAGCTGTCAAAAAAAGACTTACACAAAGCACCAGCAACAGAAACCGTACTTTAACAGATGTATTCAAAGCAATTGTTCAATCTGTATAAATGTAGTATAAATTGGTTTAAACTATAAAATTAAATCCAGGCATGTTCGGTTGCCACATTTCGGTCAACTTTTTTAACCAAGCCTTGCAACACATTACCCGGACCGGTTTCAATAAAACAGTTTGCACCGTCTTGCAACATGCGCTGCATGGTTTGCGTCCAGCGTACGGCACCTGTCAATTGTTTGTTCAAATTGAGTTTTATGGTATCAGGATCTGTAGTTGGCTGTGCATTTACATTTTGATAAACCGGGCAAACCGGCACTTTAATTTGAGTATTTAAAATCGCTGTTTCCAGTTCCGCGCGCGCCAATTCCATCAGCGGAGAGTGGAAAGCACCGCCCACATTTAGCGGCACAACGCGTTTGGCCCCGGCTTCTTTCAGTTTTTCGCTTGCTTCGTTTACCCCTTCAATTGTCCCGGAGATAACCAACTGGCCCGGACAGTTGTAATTGGCCGGCACCACAGTGCTGCTGGTGCGCTGGCAAATATCTTCCACCGTAAAATCATCCAGGCCCAAAACGGCGGCCATGGTAGAAGGCTGGATTTCGCAGGCATGTTGCATCGCATTGGCACGGGCGGCAACTAAGCGCAAACCATCTTCAAAAGTGATAGAACCGGCAGCAACCAGCGCAGAAAACTCGCCTAAAGAATGCCCGGCAACCATTTTCGGCTCAAAGCTATTTCCAAGCGTTTTGGCCAGGATCACGGAATGTAAAAAAATGGCCGGTTGCGTTACACGGGTTTGCTTCAGGTCTTCATCCGTACCAGTGAACATTACATCGGTGATACGGAAACCTAAAATTTCGTTGGCTTGTTCAAACAGCTCTCGGGCATCTTGGTGCTTTTCGTACAAACCGGTTCCCATACCGGGAAACTGCGCACCTTGCCCTGGAAATAGGTAGGCTTTCATCAAAATGATATTGGTTTTAACTTAATTTAGAAGAAATCAACTGCAAAAATTCACTGCGTGTTTTATCATGCAAAAAAGCACCGGTAAAAGCAGAAGTAGTGGTAAACGAATTTTGCTTCTGGATACCGCGCATACTCATGCACAAATGCCGGCACTCGATCACTACGCCCACGCCAATCGGGTTTAAAGTTGACTGGATACAATCGCGGATTTCGTTCGTCAAACGCTCCTGCACCTGCAAACGGCGCGCAAAAGCATCCACCACACGCGGGATTTTACTCAACCCAACAATATGCCCGTTCGGGATATAAGCAATATGTGCCTTGCCAAAAAACGGCAGCATGTGGTGCTCGCACATCGAATACACTTCAATATCTTTTACCACCACCATTTGGCTGTATTCTTCTTTAAACATGGCCGATTTTAAAATATCTACCGGATTTAAATCGTAACCATGCGTGAGATAAGTTAAGGATTTGGCCACACGTTCCGGCGTTTTTAATAAACCTTCACGCTGAGGGTTTTCGCCTAATTGTTTTAAAATATCCTGATAATGATCGGCAATTTTACTGATCACATCATCATTATATCGGTCTATTTTAAGATAGCTATCCTGCTCTTCTTCAGTATCAGGACTATAGTTTTCGTTGTTCATTTTGTAATGCTTCTTTTATCCGCCAAAATATTCTGCCGAATTATTTTCGGTTTCGTACAGTTTTACCGAATGCAGGAACACGCCCGAATGCAGTTCTATCGGTTTTTTAAGCTGATTAAAAATTTCAATCGTCAGCAGTTCTGTCGAAGCCATTTTGCCTTTCATAAAATCTACATCCAGGTTGATGTTTTTATGGTCCAGCTTCTCGATCACATAATTATTGATGATCACTTTCAGGTCTTTCAAATCCATTAAATAACCCGTTTCCTGCGTCACTTCACCTTTAATCGTTACAAACAAATTGTAATTATGGCCGTGCCAGTTCGGGTTGGCGCATTTGCCAAACATTTGCTCGTTTTGCTCGGCACTCCACTCCTCGCGGTACATCCGATGCGCCGCGTTAAAATGTTCTTTCCGTGTAATGTGAATCATCATAACCTAAATTGCTGCAAATATATCAAAACAAAAGAAGCCTGCTATTTTTAACTTTGCCCGAAATATTTCACATGGAAATCCTGCTGGTAGCTGCAACGCAACCCGAAATACAGCCTTTGTTAGATCATTTTGGAGAAGAAAAACCTTTTGATGTTTTGATTACCGGCGTTGGAATGGTAGCCACAGCGTTTGCTTTAGGCCAGCAGTTTGCACAAAAAAAATATGACCTGGCCATAAATTTAGGGATTGCCGGCAGTTTTGACAGAACGCTAAATTTAGGTGAAGTGGTTGAAATTGAGCAAGATACATTATCAGAATTAGGTGCTGAAGATGATTCTGAATTTTTACCAATAGAAAAGTTAGGTTTTGGAAAAAGTACATTTAAACCGATTGATCCGATGCTTCTTTTATCCACTAAAAAAGTGCGTGCCATTACTGTAAATACCGTTCATGGTGAGGAAAATTCCATTCAAAAAATAACCGAAAGATTAAACCCGCAATTGGAAAGCATGGAAGGGGCTGCCTTTTTTTATGCCTGTAAAAACAGTATGGTGCCCTCGATACAAATCAGGTCGGTGTCAAATTATGTTGAAAAACGCAACCGAGAAAACTGGAAAATCGGTTTGGCCGTTAAGAATTTGAATGATTTTGTCATTGAATTATTAAGAACATTATAAGTCACGCGCTGTCATCCTGAACTTGTTTCAGGATCCCTCTTGCATAATTTGACTTTTATAGTGAGATACCGAAACAAGTTCGGCATGACAAAAACACACAACTTTCAACCAAAAACACACAACCGAACAACATGAAACTTACCCTCGGCTTTTCGCCTTGCCCAAACGATACTTTTATTTTTGATGCTTTAATCCACCATAAAATTGATACGGAAGGTTTAGATTTTGAAGTGTTTTTTGATGATGTGGAAACGCTGAACCAAAAAGCTTTCCGCGGAGAACTGGACGTTACAAAACTGAGTTATCACGCTTTTGCTTACGTAACCGGGCAATACGTTTTGCTGGATGCCGGAAGTGCGCTTGGTTTTGGCGTTGGCCCGTTGCTGATTTGTAAGGATGAAAAGTTTTTGGACCAGGAATATCTGAATGCCCAGATTTCAAATCTTAAAATTGCCATTCCGGGAAAATATACAACGGCAAACTTTCTGCTCAGTTTGGCTTTCCCCGAAGGAAAAAACAAAAATGAAGTGCTTTTTTCAGAAATAGAAAACCAGTTGATCCGCGGTGAAACAGATTTAGGATTGATCATCCACGAAAACCGTTTTACTTATCAGGATAAAGGTTTGCACAAAATTTTGGATCTGGGCGATTACTGGGAACAGCAAACCGGCTGCGCAATCCCGCTTGGCGGAATTGTAGCAAACCGGAATTTGCCGCAAAACATTCAGCATAAAATAAACCGTGTGCTGCAAAAATCTGTGGAGTTTGCTTTTGCAAATCCAAAATCCGGGTTAGAATTTATCCGCTCGCATTCGCAGGAAATGAGCGAGGAAGTAATGTATAAACATATTGATTTGTATGTGAACCAATATTCAGTTGATTTGGGAACAGAAGGCCGCAAAGCAATCCGTATACTTTTTGAGAAAGCACTGCAATCCGGCATCATCCCAAAAAGTAAAAACGAGCTTTTTTTAACCTTATAAATCTTTCATTCTTTGTTATAAATATGTGTTCTTTATCCTTAAAAAAGTAAAAAAATGAATCTTTGGTTTAAGCACTTTCGTAAAACCAGGGCTGATAGAAATTAAGCTTACAAAAGAAGCATGAAGAATTTTATTGAAACGATTAATTTGTTAGAAAACTCTAACTTTTATTATGTCATCATCGCCGGAATGGACAGTAATTACAGGTATGTAAATACGCATTATGCGTCTGCTTTTGGTTATATTGCTGAAAACATGGTTGGCAAACCTTATTATATTACGATGCATCCTGATGACCGGAAAGTATGTGAGGAAACCTCTATAAAATGCTTTCATAATCCGGACAGGTCGTTTCCGGCAACGATTCGTAAACATGATGGTAAAGGCGGTTATATTATTACTCAATGGGAATATCGCGCCATGCTTGACGATGATAAACAGCCATCAGGCATGTTTTGTATGGGATATGATATTACCGAATACGAAAAAGCAAACGAGCAGCTGGAAGTTGCCAAAACAGAAATTGTACAAAAAAATACTGTTTTAGAGCAAATTGGCTGGGAACAATCACATATTATTCGTCGTCCGGTTGCTAATATTATCGGACTGGTCAATATTTTAAACAAGATGGAACTGGACCAGAACCTGATCAATATTTGCGAAATGCTGACAGATAGTGCCGAACAACTGGACGAAGCAATTAATAATATTGTGCGGAAAACAGAGTAACAATGCTTTTTTTATGCCCTGATTTTACTTGATCGGCCGATCAATATAGTACAAAATTAATCAGGATCAACCAACTGTTTTTGCGCATTTCCTGATGCTTCTTCTATCACCTGTTTTTTTGTTTCGTTACTGAAAACCATTAATTTTTACCGTCCAAAATAAGCGGCACACTTTTACTATTGCCCATAATAATTACTTTGGAATTGGGCGACAAGGCAATGGCTTTTTGCGCTTGTATGGATTCGTATTGCAATTGCTGCTCGGTTAAATTGGTAGAAATGATACGCTGATAATCAGCAATACCTTGTGCCTGTATCCTTTTTTGCTCTGCTTGTTGCCGCTCTTTCTGCAATACAAACTGCATTTTTTGCGCATCTTGCTCAGCATTAATTTTCGATTCGATCGTTGCCCTTACAGATTGCGGCAAGGTAATGTTCCGTACCAAAAGTTGCTGTAATTCTAAGCCTCTTTTTGCAAAACTTTCGCTGATTGTTTTATAGATCTGGTCCTGAAACTGCTGCCTTTTGGTAGAATAAAGTGCTACGGCATCATAATAAACGGCATTATCCCGAATGGCGGTACGCGAAACCGGACGAACGATTTTGTCCACATAATCTGCACCAATGTTTTGCAGGATAAAAGGCGCGCGGTCTGCTTTTAAACGGAAAAGTACAGATAGGTCAATGGTTACTTCCAGCCCATCGGCAGATAAAATACGTATGGCATCATCGCCTTCTTTCTGGCCTTCGGTAGTAACCCCGCTCATCGTATAGTTTTGGGTCTTTACATCAAAAGTAGTAACATCTACCAGTGGATTGATCAGGTGCAAACCGCTTGGAAGTACATCATTATCAACCTTACCAAATAAAGTTTTAACGCCGACCCTGCCAGGCTCTACCACTTTAAAAGCCGAAAAACTAAGCCCTAAAAGAAGTATGGCAATACCGGCGATAGAAATTACCGGTGCATAAGCCGGGTTGATGGAAGGCGTACGTTTAAACCAGCTGCTGGTAATCAGCAGGATTATGCCCAGGATAATTAACAGCATTTGATTTTTCTAATTAATTTTTTTGATTTTTTTGCATTGCGCGTACTTCTTTTGTCAGCCTGATTTTCAAAATAACAGTCACCACGAGGATGAAAATCCCGGCCGCTGTCCAGTCGTAGCGATGATGGTTGATGCTCCAGTAAATCAGTATCACACACAAAATAATACTCAAATTATAGAGGATATTGAGCAGCAGTTTGGCACCCATTTTAGTAAACCTGAATTTCCGGATCGATTTCTTCGGCCCAAGCCAATATTCCGCCTTTCAGATTGTACAAATCCGTAAAACCCTGCTGCTCCAATTGCATAATAGCGGCGGCACTGCGCTTGCCGCTGCGGCACATAATTATGGCAGGTTTTGTTTTATCTATTTTGCCGGATTCGATCAGGATACCGCTTAGCGGGATCAGTTCGCCGCCCAGGTTAGACATTTCGTATTCAAAATCTTCCCGCACATCGATCAGCTGAAAATCCTCACCCAAATCCATTTTTTCTTTTAATTCCTGAACGCTAATTTCTTTCATTGTTATAAATATTATAGTTCAAAGTTAAGGCTTTAATTGATTTTTGAACCACATTTTACAGCTGCGCAATAATTATTCATACCGATGACCGTTCTCTCCGGATACTGTTTTTACCAGGTAAAAAAAGCATCGATAAAAGAAGCATCGACCTAAATATGAGCAGGATAGCAATTTTGTTATGTACTTTTGAAAAATGAAACAAGTAAACCGTTTTTTCTGGTTCTGCTCCGGCGTGCATGTAGACACTTTAAAAAAGTATCCGATCGAGCTGAATAAATATGTGGGCATTGGCGCAACTATATTTTTTACGGCCTTGTTTGCCGCTTTATCCGGCGGTTACGCCATGTATTTCGTGTTCAGCGGAAACCCTGGTGCACCATTTTTTGCCATTTTGTTTGGGTTGATCTGGGGCGCGGCGATCTTCAACATGGACCGATATATTGTGGGCAGCATCAACAAAAGAGGTTCTGTTAATTCCCAGATTTTGCAAGCTACGCCACGGATTTTGCTGGCGATTATGATTGGTATTGTAATTTCCCGTCCGCTGGAATTAAAGATTTTTGATAAAGAAATCCGCAACAAACTCAAAAGCTCTTACCTCAAAGGCCAGCGTTCTAAAATTGATACCATGAACATTACTTTCAACAAAAAGTATGGCATGGACCTGGCAAAAACAGCTGATATTAAAGCAGAAAGGGATTCGCTGCAAAAAGATATTACCCGCTCCCGCTACCAATTAAACCAGGAGATTTTTGGTGATAAAACCAACCAAACTTCCGGCAAAAACGGTTTCGGCACGTATGCCAAGCAAAAAGATGCAGTTTTGAAGGAAAAAGAAGCACGGCTAAATACGGTTCGCGATGATCAGCTTAAAATGGATCAATACATTACTACCCGAAAAAATGTGGAAGGCGTTACAGATACCAAACTTTTTAACGATCATCAGCTGGACAGTTTGGCCAATGTAGCCGGTTTTGCTGATCGGAACTGGGCTTTGGGCCAGCTTTCGTACAACACCAACGGCACGCGCGAACTGGACACTTATCTGGCGCAATCCTTTATCAGTTACCTGTTTATTTTGTTTGAATGTTTGCCGGTTTTGGTTAAGCTGATGTCGCCGAAAGGGCCATATGACGTGGCTTTGGGCAAAACCGAAGAAGCCAATATCCACTTTGCCGAAAAAGATATGGAACAGGACATAACGGTTACCGATGCCGTGCAGGACCATCGCATCAGCACCAATATCAACCTCACCAAAAACAATATTTCCAAACGTGCCGAACGGAAGTTGGAGCGCGAAGATTTGAAAACGTAAATGCTTCTTTTACCATACTTTTTTTGAACAACCTTCGCTTTAAGCTAATTAACATTTATGAAATTAACCCTGATACTGTTTTTACCTGCCTTTTTTTGTTGCCAGGCCTTCGCACAAAACCCCGAGCAATTGATTGTTAAAACCGACGTAGAACGCATAATCAAAACGCTTTCTGCGGATGACATGCAAGGCCGCGCCACATTTACGCCGGGAATCGAAAAAGCGGCGCAGTTTATCGAAAACGAATATAGGAACATTGGTTTACAGCCACTTACCGGAAACAAAGATTACCGGCAAAATTTCAACATGACGCGGAGTACGGCCTTAAATATTTCGGCTTCGATCAATAACAATATTATTACGAAAGAAAACGTGTTTGCTGTCAGCGGTGCAGAAACCTTTAGCTGGAGCAATAATGCTGATGTGGAAGTGGTAAAAATTGGTGCTGAAAAAAACTTAGTCAAAGAATATTTTAACTTAATCGGCAGTAATAAAAAGGCTTTGATTTTGGTTGATCCACACTTTGAATCATTGTTCAAACGTTTGATGGCCAGAAGTTCTGGCGGCAACATTTACAAAGAAGCCAACCCAAACCAGCAACTCGTTTTTGTTTTAGGTGATTTTACCGAAGTAAAAGCTTTTTCCGTCAATTATAGCGGCAAAGTTGAAAAACTGCCTTTATTTAACATCGCCGGAATGATTCCCGGAAAAACAAAAAAACAGGAATACGTCGTTTTTTCCGGCCATTATGATCATTTAGGGATTATTAAATCCGTTGCAGGCGATTCGATTGCCAACGGAGCGGATGATGATGCCAGCGGAACAACAGCTGTAATCGAGCTGGCCAAGTATTATAAAAAGCTGAACAACAATGCCCGAACGCTTATTTTTGTGGCTTTTACAGCGGAGGAAATCGGCGAATTTGGTTCGGCTTATTTTGCCACCCAAATTGACCCGGTAAAAACAGTATCTATGTTTAACATTGAGATGATTGGCAAGCAATCCAAATTTGGAGAAAATTCTGCTTTTATCACCGGTTTTGAGCGATCTGATTTTGGTTCGATCCTGCAAAAAAACCTGGAAGGCACAACTTTTAAGTTTTATCCTGATCCTTATCCCGAGCAAAACCTTTTTTACCGCAGCGACAATGCTTCTTTAGCAAAAGTTGGCGTTCCGGCGCATACTATTTCTACCGATCAGATTGATTCTGACAAATTATATCATACCGTAAAAGATGAATTGGGTTCATTGGATGTGAACAATATTACAGCCACAATCCGTGCAATTGCTTTGAGTTCGAGAAGTATTGTGAGTGGAAAAGATACGCCAAAACGGATCCCGAAACTGGAGGAATAAGGCTTAAACAAACAATATCACAAAAATACAGTAGTAGCTTAACAAGCTAAACCGAATAAATTTATGACATCTATTCAAAACATACAGCCACTAACCGCTGAGGCACTTTTTGACCTTTTAAAAAAAGAATTTCCAGCTTACATCAACGAGAAATTAGATTCGACCCTGGCGATTGAATTTGCCCACGTTTATGATATTATCAATATTTCGTTTCCGGAAGTTATTGCCGGAATTGTTTTAACAATCACTGTTTCTGATGATAATATTGTGGTTACCGATAATGAAACTACCTCTGAAGAAAGATTAGAATACAATACAGAATTATTAGAAAGCCATTTGGTTGACTTTCTGAAAATGAAAGCTGAATAACGGTTTTGCCGTTTAGGATTGATTGATAAATCGATTTAAGCTGATGGTTTGCATCCATTTTTTTATTATAGCTTCTTCTGCAATCCTGACCTTTTCTTCATCAACCTAAAAAACGTTAAATCTTTGTATATTTAAGAGTCTGTTCAAATTTATTTTCTATGCTTCTTTTATCACCTAAAAAATAAGAAAATCCATGCTTCTTTTATCGGTATAAAATGCAAACACAAAATTTACAGGCATAAAAGAAGCATTATAAATTTTTCTGATATAAATTGAAAAGACTCTAAGAGTATGGAAAGAAAAATGGTGATGGCAGTTAACCATGTTAAAATGGAAGATGAAGACCACTTGGATGTACAATTTTGGAAAGCAAAGAGCAGCACAGAAAGGCTTGCAGAAGTTACCCGGTTAAGAATTAATTACTATACCTGGCTAAATAGTTTTTACCCGGAAAAAATAGCCAAAGTGGTTACCACAAGAATAGTATGATCTTTAAAAAGATTTTGTTGATTTTATAGAATTATTAAATGCAATATCCGGAGTTGATTTTGAAGACGCTTATAAAGGAAAAATAGATGCACAAGTAGATGGTCTGCAAATTTCATACATCAACATTAAAGACTTTATTGCTAATAAGCAGGCATCAGGCAGAGCAAAAGATTTAGGAGATATTGAGGCACTTAAAAGGAAAGCCTGACTAAGAATATTTTACAACTCCTTCTGCACTACAAAATTAGTAAGCAAATAATTATCCAGCGGCCGATATACTTCTTTTACCACCTTAAAATCCAATTTTTCATAAAAGCTTCTGGCTTTGTTTTGAAGTTGTTTAAACTTTTAGGCTACGTTTAATTTTGAAGAATAAAAAAACACCCATGCTTCTTTTACCGGGTAAAAATTGGTGTTTGCATCCATTTTAATAAATCAAAACCCAAGAGCCAAATTTTTAGGTGGTAAAAGAAGCATCAACCAAAAAAACAGTGCCAGAAAAAAAGTTTAAACAACTTCTTTGTGTGAATTCAATTCTGAAAATGTTTTCCGGCTATCATCACCAAATATATTCCTGTTAAGAAGAACTTATAAACTCTCAAACTTTAATCAATTCTGTAGCTTTATCTATTTATGCCTGAAAGTTTTGACATTGGCATTGTAGGTGCCGGATGCGCCGGGTTACAATTATTGCAGCAACTGGCCTTACATCAGGATTGGCCAACTCAAAAATTGTTATTGATTGATGATGGCTCCGAAAAACTTCAGTCCTGGTGCTTTTGGTCCAAAAACAGTCATCCCTTACAGCACTTAGTTACCAAAACCTGGCATCAGCTAAGTTTTCGTGCTGTAAATATTTCTATAAACGAAAGTATTAGCCCGTACGCTTATCATTATATATCCGGAAAAGATTTTTATACTTACTTCAACCATGATTTTATTCCGGCTAATCCCAACATTACTTTAGTACTTGGAAAAGTAAACCTTATCACAAAAACTAATGCTGGTTTTAGCATAAGTACAGATGATGTAACCTGGAATGTAAAACAGTGCTTCAGCAGTTTATTGCCTTTTTCTCAAAATAAACGCTTGATGATATGGCAGCATTTTAAAGGCTGGTATATTGAAACTGAAAAAGCTGTTTTTAATGACCGCACGGCTTTTTTAATGGATTTTTCCCTTCCCACTAAAGGCAAGGTAAACTTTATATATCTGCTTCCTTTTTCCAAAAACTTAGCACTGATTGAAGCCACTTATTTTTCTGCTGAAATAGCAGATGATGCTGTTTATGATGATTTACTAAAACAGTACATCAAACAGAAATTTCCGGATATAAAGTTTAAAATCAAAAATACCGAGAAGGGCCGTATCCCAATGAGCAAAGAGTTGTTTAACCGTTATGGCCCGGCCGGGGAAGTATTAATTGGAAAAGCGGCAGGAATGGTAAAAGCAACTACCGGTTATACTTTTAACCGAATTGCTAATGATAGTGCTTTGCTGGCACAAACTTTTTTTCAAAAAAAGCCTTTCGCCTGGCCGGCAACAAAAGGAAGGTTCCGGTTTTATGATCAACTGCTGCTGAACATCATCGCTGAACGTGCAGCATTGGTGCCTAAAATATTTACCAGGTTGTTCAAATACAACCGACTGCCGTTGGTGCTTCAATTTTTAGATGAAGAAACAGATTTTACAGCAGAAGTAAAAATATTTTTCACTCTTCCGATTGTCCCGTTTTTGAAAGAAGCTTTAAAACAGGTAATGAAACAACTGATGTAAAATGATGATGCCGGGGAAAAATCAATTAGTTTGGATAACGGTTTTGGCTGCTGTTACAATGGTTGCCTGGCAGAATTATGTAAGCGGACTTAGCTATTTTTTTCAAATATTATTTTTTGCGTTTGCGATATTTAGTTTTGGCATTCCTCATGGTGCTTTAGATCATTTGGTAGGAGAAGAAATTGCAAAACACCGCAAAAGCAAATTCAGCCTGACAAAATTCTTATTCAATTATCTTGTATCAATAGTTCTTTATGCCCTGTTATGGTACTGGTTTCCACAACTTAGCTTGCTGATATTTTTAATTCTGTCCTGCTGGCATTTTGCAGAAACAGATGTAGTTGTTGTTTTCGGCAGATCTTCAATTACAGCCGCGCTTAAATTAATTTATGGCCTGGCTGTTTTGGCCTGGCTTTTATGGGCGCATGTGGCCGAAGTTTCTGCAATACTGAAACATCTTATTCCTGCAAAAAGCCTGTTTTTTATTGGATGGCTTGCAGGGGTTGTTCATGCTTCTTTTATCCTTCTAATTTCAGCAATAATTATTTTGGTTGTTTTGAGTTTGCCATCATTCATAAAGCACAAAACAGGCTATTTTTTATCAAGACTGCCATTGGTTATCATTCTGGCTTGTGGTTATACTTTACCGCTGCTGCCTGCCTTTGCTTTGTACTTTGCAGGCTGGCATTCTTTAATAACCTTATATAACATTAAAGGGTTTATTGGATATGAAACAATCCCCAATAAACCCTTATCTATTTTAAAACTGTGGTTAAAAGCCATGCCTTTCAGCCTTTTAGCTATTGGCGGATTGCTATTAACTGGTTATTTATTAAGGCATTACGCACCTTTATTTGATCCGTTACCATTACTTTTTGTTTTTTTATCCCTCATTACACTGCCGCATATGCAGGTAATGCATGGACTAAACAGCAAGCTTTAAATTACCTAATCTATTACATGACCATTCATTACGGCTTCTTCCGGAACTCGTTTTTCCAATAATTTTTTAGTCGCCAAATAAACCACGGCACCTGCACCTACTTTATTAATTACATCGGCAATGCTAAAAGAAATATGAATGTAATTTAAGTTAAATCCATCTATCATAGTTAATAGATAACCGATTGGGTAAACACCCCAAGTGGTTACAGTTGATAAAGCCAGTATTTTAAAAGCCCATCTTTCTTCTGGCTGAACACTATCTTTATATTGTTTCCAAAATTGATACAAAATAAACGGTACAATAATATATCCAATGGTTGATATAGCACCCCAGATTAGCTTATTGCCTACCAGAATATGACCATCTGCACCAATTTGCTGCTCGCCAATATAACCGGTAACTACCATAAACAAATCGGCAAATAACAGCCAGAAGATACTTCTTTTAGCTTCATATGGTTCTATCTTTAGCATGGTAACCATTTTTAACAACAGTAAAGGTGTTGTAATAGCCCAGTCAATATAGCGTAGCTGGCCAATGGCATTATAAGAAGTGCGAACAAGTTCATCGCGCTGGGCAGGATCGGTAATGTGAGACAATTCTTCCAGCATGTTATGATAAAAATGTGCGATGAGCATATAAGATACTCCCGCTACCGCAGCAATGATGGCTGAAAAATAGCGCGATATACGATGTTCCGGGGCTACGCTTGATTTGCTGAGCCAGGAAAAAATAAAGCCGCCTAAAAATGCATAAGCTGCAAAAATCAGGAAAAAGTATGTGATCATAGATGACATACCCACACTGTTGGCCGTAGGAAGAAAAGCTTCAGATAGTTTCATAATTGTAATCAATTTTTAAATGTTCACTAATAATAATTTGTAGCCAACTTATGTTTTAAAAAAATAAATTTTTTAAAACATAGTTAAATTACGAATTATGGCATCAACTGTGAAAGCCTGCATTTACAATTTCTTCTACAATTCTGTTGAACAATCCTTTTGCATAATATAATCCTGTAAAATATAAGGCCCAAAAGGAATATCCAAAGTTTCGATGATTTTAAAGCCCAACTTTTCGTAAAAAAACCGGGTCTTATTTTGCCGGTGCACGTTTAGTTTTAAAAAATGCTTGCCGGCTTCCTGCACTTTGCTGCATACTGTTTTTATGAGCAATTTTCCGTAACCTTTGCCCTGGGTTTCGGGCAGCGCATAAAGTTTGTGCAGTTTATAAATTTCGGGGTTTTCTGTCTGCAAGCCGTAAGCGGCAAAAGCAACCGTTTTTTCATCTTCCTGCAACAATAAAAAAGTTTGTTCGCCGGTTTCTATCTGCTGCCGAAGCTTATCTTCTGCATAAATCTCATCCAGCATAAACCGGATTTGTTCTTTGCTGAGAATGGCTGAATACGTTGGCCACCATATTTTTTCTGCCAGTAAACGAAGCATCGCTGCATCTTCGGCTACGGCATTTCTAATTGCTACCATACGGCGAAATTATACAGAAAAGTAGCTTTCCAATTCTGCCAAAGTGTTTACATCGGTGTAAATATCCTTGATAATCCGGCCCTGTTCCATCAATAAAATCCGCTGGCAAACATCGGTAATGTGGTTTAGATCATGACTGGAGATCAGCGTGGTCATGCTGTTTTTAGCACCTAAATCTTTCAATAGGTTTTTTAAACGGATTTGTGTTGTTGGGTCGATGTTGGCAAAAGGTTCATCCAGCATTAAAATTTCCGGGTTTTGGAGGAGACATGCCGCCACGCCAACTTTACACTGGTTTCCTTTAGATAAATCCCGGATATATTTGCCCTTTTGCAGGATTTCCCCATTAAAAAAATCGGTTAAACCGCTAAGTTTTTCATCTACATAAACCTTATTTTGGTTGTGCAAACTGCCAATAAAATAAAAATATTCTTCGGGCGTGAGGTAATCGATCAAAAAACCTTCATCCAGGTACGAAGCCGTATAATCCTTCCATTGCTCATCGTGCATTACATTTTTTCCGTTGGACAAAACCTCGCCGCTTTCCGGCCGGATCAAATCCAGGATCATGCGAAAAAGTGTTGTTTTTCCAGCTCCGTTATTTCCAACCAAACCAATTGTTTCGCCTTTTTGGATAACCAAACTCGGAATATCAACTACTATAATGCCGGCATAAGATTTTGTTAGATTTTTAATTTCGATCATGGTTATTTGTTTCTGAAACCCTCGGCAATGGTGTATTTTTTTCCTTCAAAATCTGCTTGTAAAGTTTTGATCCAATAACTTCTGGTCAGTACAAAAACGGTTCCGGTAATGCCCAGCAAAACCAACCCGATATCTGCATGGCCGAGCCAGGAACTTGGCCAATAAATTATAAATGGGACCAGCAAAATGGGCAAACCCATCAGCAACTGCGTGGCACCAACGCCTTCCCAGTTGAAAGATGCGCCTTTGGAAAGATCAATCCGTTTGTAATTTCGGTTGGCAAAAAACAGCACGATAACGGTGTTTACGCCAATGTTCCACAAATACATGCAAAAATGAACGAAGATAACGTGCCAGCCGAAGTAAACATAAGGCAGCGTGAGCAGAAAAGCCAAAGTAGAAACAGTTGTAAAAAGCAGGAATTTCGCTTTTAAAAAATCCGGAAATGAGATTTTGCTGATCAGGATCCCGTCAAAATGAGAACCTTGCCAGCTGAACATAAACTGGCCGTAATTGATGATGAAAAGGCCGGTCATGAACGTGCCGCAAAACAGTTTCATGCCTTCGCCATAATTCGGATTGGTGTAAAAAAGCAGTCCGTAAAACAAGAAAGCACCCGTCATGATGATAGCAGAACGGCTTCGCTTGTTGCGCAAAATCAGTTTAATTTCGTTGGAAGCCAGATCACCGATTTTGCCAAAACGATTGAAAAACGGAATATCGGTACTGTTTTTATAGGCAGTTTTTTTGCTTCCGAGTTCTTCCAGGTACAGATTATTTTTGAGGTAAATGAAGTTGATGGAATACATCGCCACGGCCAAAACAACCGGCAGCAAAACCAACTCAGGATGATGGACCAAGCCACCAAAAAATACAAAAGATAAATTGCGGATAGAGTACAAATGCCAGGAAAAATCTGCCGTGGTAACCAGCACCAGCAAAAGCGCAAAGCTGATATAGACCCAGCCGTTTAAGTTGGCTTTCCGCTTGATAAACAGGCTTAAATAATTGTTGAAAACCGTAAAAGCCAAAATGGCAATGATGAAAATGAAGGCTGTACCATGACCGGCATCAACCCAGATTACTTTAAAAATGAAGGGTAAAAACAGCAATACCGGCCACAGATTGAAAGTAGAAAGCAGGGAAGCAAACGACAAATATCGTACAATTTCATTTTTTTTGATCCGTAAATGCAGGTAAGGCTGCACCTGCAAAGTGGGCAATTCCTGCAATTGGAAACGCCATAACAGATCGAACAGAAAGTAGTATAAAATAATTTTGCAGAAAGCCGCGATCAGATCTTCATTCGGAAAAACTTCTTCCAAAATTTTATCCATAAAAAAAGCAAGGGCCAGCACATTAAGCAACAGGTATAAAATCAAAATACCCATAATTACTTTTATAGCGATGCCTTTGCCAGCGCCAACCGTGCGGAGAAAGGATTTGATTTCGTGCTGGAAGAAAATGCGGATCATGAGAAGAGGCTTTTGGAGAAAAGTAAGAATTTTATACAACTATAAATTTAAACCCTTTCAAGATTACTAAATAACTTTTTCTAAATGCAATTCCACAGAATCAATTTCAAACACTTCTACTGATTTGCATTCAGTTTTATTATCATTAAAAATGGCTAAGTTTATACCTCCTTTATGTAATGCACTGCCGTACTCAATTGCGTCATAGTTTAAACTTTTGACGTATTCACATAAATACTGTGTTGGAAGATAGTCTAACTCCTTATCAAACCTTCGAACTGGTTTGGATAATTCCCTTTCAAGTCTTGCTAAATATTTTTGATGTACTACATAGTTTTCTACATCATCTCCTAAAACGAAAGGACTTATATTTTGAATTTCTCTTAAGCTAATAACAGATAAATTTTCTATTAATTTAAAAGTGCCAATCGTAATATAATCAAGATATGATGAACGACTTTCGTATTCAGTTGTCTTTTGAGTAGCAGAAACATATAAATAAGGAATACCACTGGGATTGGCTCTTCCGGATGTAGTCTTTTCTACTGGTGGTTTTCCCATTTCTTTTGTAGAAAACCCTTCTTTTCCAGAGATTCTTGCCCTATAAAACATCTTTCCCTTATTATATGTCTTTTCGTGTACGCGCAATAGTTTTCGTAATAAATCTAAATCTACTGTTTGCCTTAAAAAAAATCGATTAGAAGATTTTATTTCATAAGCAAAATTTTCCCATTTCCTTTCATGTAGATTTGCATCTATTGCAATATTATGTAATACACTAATTTCCACATAGTCATTAAATAAGGGATCGTTAGATCGAATAGTTCCTGACACAATATCTTGTATCAAATTATTCCGTACTCTTAAAGATTTTAAGTTAAAGATTTTCCAATCAGTTTGTAATTTTTCAGAAAGCTTCATTTTGTTAGAAACAGTTATAGATAATTTAGAAACTGTGTTGTAGATATTAATAACAGGAAGAAACATTTCCTCTAATTCACGTGGATCAATCAATTCAACATTTTCTTTTTTACAATAATTACAAGTCCCAACAATAGTTGAATTGGAGAAAATAAATCCAATAATCTCCTTGTCTTTAAAACAATTGGTACAACAGTTCATACTTTAGTCCAATAGTTCTAAAAGTAGTTCTAAATGATTTTTTATAGATAGTTTTTTAAGGCTTCCTAATCCTGGATAATGCTGATTTCTATAATGCTCTCGAAACTCATTTGCAGCATCTGTTTGTATGTTCTGCTCATTGATAAATTCCATAAGTTTTCCAAGTGCTTCACCAAGCTTACCAGCAACATCAATAGTATCTCTGTTGCTATCTGATACAAAATGCCTTATCCATATCTTTTGATCTGCATGATTAATATAAGTTAAATGTATTGCAACTGCGTAAGGTAAAAAACCTGACTCCGAATAATCACTGCCAACTGTTAAATAGTCAGAAAACCCAATGTTACCATCATCTTGATAATATAAATGTTCATCACTAAAGAATTCGTCAGGATTTTGAAGATATGCCGAATTTTTAGGTTGTGCGTGAAAATTGTCCTCTAAAATAATTTTTGAATCAGCAGTGACAAGGCCTCTATACCTTCTTATGGGTATGTTTTCGTTATAAAGATTATATTTAATTTCATGATTTGCTGACCATTGTAGTAATGATTCAATATCGTTCGGGCGTACTAAATGTATAATTGATAAGGATTTTAACGTTAAGATTTTATCTAATAAATTATCTATTCTTTCAAGATTTGTAAACTGATTAATCAATATTCCTATTTGAAAATTGGTATAGTTTAAAAGTTTTGTATTTATTAGAGTTATAATTGAACTATTGTTATCTATAAAATCACCAACAGATGGATTTATTATGATAGTGAAATTTACATTAAACCTGATTAAAGAATCTATAGCACGTTCTAAGGTACTAATGGATTTTTTGACTGGCTCTAATATTGGGCAGACTTTTCCTGAAGAACCTAATCTTTGACTTAGCTCTCGTAATGCAAGAAGTTCAAACTGTTTACATCTTAAATAAGGAAAATACATCAAATAGTCAAATTTAAAAAATTAAACAAGTTTTGATATTCAATTTTATTAGGGTTTGAACATAAACATATATGTTTTAGTTCAAATGGCACATTATTAGATTGTACAAGGTTCATTTCTTCTATTTCCCTTTCCCTAAGTTTTTTTAGCATCATTTCATGAAATTTTTCAGGCTCTATCTGTTGTATTAAATTCTGACATTCTCTGTAAAACTTAATATTAGATACTTGAGGAATACTTCCAAAATAGTTTTGAATAATACTTGAATACTCTTCTTTTCTTAAAGTTTCCAGCATTACAGTATTATTTAGAAAATTTGAATCAGTCAAAGCTTCATTAACAACGATGAAGTTATTTTCTTGAGATAAGGAGATCAAACCTACAGAACTTTTATTAATAATATCTGCATATTTATTTATAAGTGTATGATGAGTTACCAAGTAAACTTTAGGAGATATTTTTTTGTAATCTTCAATTTGCTTTTTTAACTTATCAGGAGAATCTAATTCTGTTTTAATTTCATAAACAGTATTAGTTCCGTTAATTATAACTACATCAGCAATTGATCTTCCAATTCTAAATTCATTAATTAAAGTTGCATTATTTAAATCATGCATTTCTAAAAATATTTTATTGGCTATGATGCTTTTATAAATATATTCGTTACGATAATTTAAGCTTAAATAATTATAGGTTTTATTCACAACATTTTTAATTTTAGTGTCGTTACGAATCCCTATTGACTTTCGATACTTATTTATCTTCTCAACAAAGTAATCACTATATCCACTTTTAAATATTTCTTTAAAAGTAGGAACAGTGAACATTGCTGACATAGCCCTATTAAAATCGCTATTGATATTTTTTTTCATTTAGCGTTAAAAATATATCAGTATAATAAGAATAGCTTGAAAATAGTAAGTGCTGGTAACATAAGTTTAAAACGTACTAATGTGAGTAATTCGCTTTACTGCCGCAAATTAAATCAAATATATTCTTCTGACTTAATATCCGTACTTCCCCTTCCACAAACCCTTTAACCGTTCCTTAGCTTTATCTTCCGCCGCATTATTGCCAGGCTCATACAACTTTGTTCCGCTAATAGTTTCCGGCAGATATTCCTGATCGGCAAAGTTCCCTTCAAAAGCATGTGCATACTGGTATTCTTTGCCGTAACCGATGTTTTTCATGAGTTTAGTCGGCGCATTGCGGAGATGTAACGGCACGGGCAAATCTCCGGTTTGGGCAACCAATTGCTGCGCTTTTGAAATCGCTTCGTAGCTGGCGTTGCTTTTAGGGGAAGTTGCCAGATAAACGACGGTTTGAGAAAGGATAATCCGCGATTCTGGCCAGCCAATTACATTTACCGCCTGGAAACAATTGTTGGCCAAAAGCAGCGCGTTCGGATTGGCATTGCCAATATCTTCGGAATTTCCCCGACTGCCTTACAATACCCTTATTTACACCTTAATACGGCCGAATAATATTAATACTCTTTAATAAAATACGCCAAATAAGGTTAGATACTTTACCATGGACCTGGAAAAAAAAGACGGTATAAATTACCAAAAAGGGATTTTCCGGATTGTTTACAGTACGCTAAAAAACGATAAGCCACTAACACTTGCCTTATTTGAAATACCCACAGAATAAGCAAGCTGTTTTTACTGCTGATTTTTAAGGCTGAAGAATTTGAAAAGAATTGTGTGAGCCTATTTATTTATAACCTGCGAAAGCTACTTAAGATATTCCGCTTAAAAAACCTGCATGTCCGAGGTTTGCTTCCACAGGTGGCCGTGTACACAGGCATACTGTTTTTATCCGTACTTTTTTGTCCCTCTCTGGCCGCTGCCGATGATGATGACGACCCTCCCTACGAGGAAATATCTGTTTATTTTAACTTGTTAAATATTCCCGGCCAAGAATTGCCTGCTCTTTATAGCAAGGAGAACTTATATATTTCGGTTACCGATCTTTTTACTTATTTGCACATTATGTGCAAGCCCTCCACGGATTTAAAATCTGTAGAAGGGTTCTTTATCAATCAGAACGACCACTACCAGATCGATAAAGCCAACAATAGAGTTACGTTCAAAAATATTGTATATCCTTTAAAAGCCGGAGACCTAATAAAGAACTCGACCAGCCTATATTTAAAAACGTCCTGGTTTAATAAAGTATTCGGTCTTAATTGCGTTTTTAATTTCAGGAGCTTGTCTGTAACATTAAAAACCCAGCTTGACCTTCCTGTAATACGGGAAAAGCGCCTTGAATACTTGCGCAACAATATTAACCGCCTTAAACAGGAAGTAAAAGCAGACAGCATTATCCCCCGCAGCACTTCACTGATTAATTTTGGCGCCGTGGACTGGTCTGTTATTTCCAGTCAGCAGAATGAAGGACACGGTTATAGCAGGATTAACGTGCAAGCCGGGGCAATGCTAGCCGGAGGAGAAACTACCCTAAACTTAACGCAGCAAACAGACCAGCAATTTTCTGAAAGACAGCAATATTATCGCTGGCGTTACGTAAACAATGAAAACTACTTGATACGGCAGTTTATTGCCGGAAAAATAGCTCTGCAATCTGTTTCATCAATATATGTTCCGATTATTGGAGTCCAGTTTACAAACACACCTACCATTTACCGGAAATCATTTGCAGACTATACGATAAGTGATTTTACCCATGCCGGCTGGATAGTGGAACTGTATGTAAACAACATGCTTGTTAATTACGTGCGGGCAGATGCTTCTGGATTTTTTACCTTAAAAGTGCCGCTAATTTATGGAGGTTCAGATGTTCAGCTTCGCTTTTATGGAACTTACGGAGAAGTGCAGACCCGCTCACAGTATTTAGCTGTTCCATATAACTTTCTTCCCCCAAAAGAATTGGAATACACTTTTAGCGCAGGTATTTTGGAGGATGGAAGGCAAAGCCGTTTTTCCAGGCTATACTTGAATTATGGTTTGAGCCAGTACATTACAGTAGGCGGCGGAGTAGAATATCTATCAAATGTAAATCCGCATAATGCTATGCCTTTTGTAAGTACTTCTTTTAGGGCACTAAATAACTTGTTGCTCTCTTTTGATTATACATATGCTGTAAGGTCAAGGACTATACTTAGTTATCGATTGCCGCATGATATGTTATTCGAATTAAACTATACGAAATATAACCCTGGACAAACAGCAATCAGTTATAACTACCTGGAAGAAAGAAAAGCGAGCTTTTCTTTCCCCTTCCGTGCTAAATATCTGTCGGGCTACTCACGGCTAACTTTCAATCAGATCATTTTGCCCGGAGGCCGTCAAACTACCGGAGAGTACGTTTTGTCTGCTACATCTGGTGCCATAAGCACCAATTTTACAACTAATGCAGTCGTTTTTGGACAAAGTTACAGTAACATTTATAGCAACCTTGCCTTGTCATTCAGGCTTTTTAACAGATTTACACTAAAGCCTCAAGTGCAGTATTTGTACCGCACCGGGAGTATCAGTGAAATCAAATGTAATCTGGATAAACAGATCCTGCATAATAGCTATCTAAATTTATCTTATCAAAACAACCTGAATTATGGAATATCAAGTTTTAACCTTGGTTTGCGCCTTGATCTTTCTTTTGCCAGGGCTGCTTTTTCTGCAAGGCAAAGCAACCAAACAACAATTTTAACAGAGTCTTTTCAAGGCAGTTTACTGTTTGACCGAAGGGCGAGTAGCATTAAAGCGAATAACCGGAGCAGCGTAGGCATGGGCGGCCTCATAGTCTATACTTATCTCGATCTTAACTCAAATAATAGACGTGATAAAAATGAGCCGAAAATAAAAGGACTTAAATTAAAGATCAACGGGGCCAGGAGCCAAAATATTGACAGAGACAGCAGTATCAGGGTTTATGATTTGATGCCCTACACAAATTATTATCTGGAGTTGGACCGCAACAGTTTTGATAATATAGGCTGGCAAATAAAAAACGCTGTTATTAAAGTTACAGCAGAGCCTAATAACCTAAAAACTATTGAAGTTCCGGTTAGTGTTTTGGCTGAAGCTTCGGGAACCGTAAACCTTAGCCACGCAGGATCAACGGAAGGGATTGGCAGAATACTGGTTAACTTTTATAACCAGCAAGGGCGGTTGGTTGCCAAGACGCAAACAGAGCCGGATGGCTATTTTAGTTACCTCGGGTTATTACCCGGAAAATACAGGGCAGAAGTCGATTCGGTACAGTTAAAAAACCTAAAAATGCGTTGCCTTAAACCCATGCTTTTTAAAGTGCTGCCTAAACTTGAAGGAGATGTTGTCAGCGGACTAAAGCTTGATCTGTACTCAGATGAAAAAGAACAGAACCCTGTCAGTAATCATATAACGAAAGCCATCCCGAAAGTTCAAGCAATCAGGAAAACTAATAAAGGTATAACAACAAAAATACATTTAAAAAAAGTGCACTTACCTTAATTGCTATTTTAAAAGGTAATAATTGAACCTAATTCCTTTATTCTGAGCTATTAGATTCCCCAAACTCATTTCTCAGAATGACCATAGTGTAAGGAATTAATACTTGTATTTATCTTTCCAAAGCTGCTTTAACCGTTCTTTAGATTTAGCTTCTGCAGGATTGTTACCAGGTACATACAGTTTTGTTCCACTAATAGCATCCGGCAAATACTCCTGATCGGCAAAATTCCCATCAAAAGCATGTGCATATTGATATTCTTTGCCGTAGCCGATGTTTTTCATCAGTTTGGTAGGCGCATTGCGGAGATGTAAAGGAACCGGTAAATCGCCGGTTTGTGTAACCAGTTGCTGCGCTTTACTTATCGCTTCGTAACTGGCGTTACTTTTCGGTGAAGTTGCCAGATAAACCACCGTTTGCGAAAGGATAATCCGCGATTCCGGCCAGCCAATTACATTCACAGCCTGGAAACAAGTATTTGCCAAAAGCAGTGCATTTGGGTTAGCGTTGCCGATATCTTCCGAAGCTAAAATCAACAATCTTCGGGCGATAAAAGAAGCATCTTCACCGCCGGCAATCATCCGCGCCAGCCAGTAAACGGCCGCATTGGGGTCGCTGCCGCGAATGGATTTGATAAAAGCCGAAATAATATCGTAATGCTGCTCGCCGGCTTTGTCGTACAGTGCCATATTTTGCTGCACATTATCCAGTACAAGTTTATTGGTGATGGTAATTTCGTCGCTATCCAAAGCATTTACCAGCAATTCAAAAATATTAAGCAGCTTGCGTGCATCGCCGCCGGAAAGCCGGATCAATGCTTCGTATTCTTCAATTTCGATTTTTTTAGTGCTAAAAACAGCATCGGTTTTGATAGCTTTTTGCAGCAGGCCAATCAGCTCTTCTTCCGTCAGGTTTTTGAGGATATAAACCTGGCATCGCGAAAGCAAAGCGGAAATGACTTCGAAAGATGGATTTTCTGTCGTGGCACCAATCAGCGTAACAATCCCTTTTTCCACTGCGCCCAATAAAGAATCCTGTTGCGATTTGAAGAAACGATGGATTTCATCAATAAATAAAACCGGCTGCGGTTGTCCGCCTTTTTTTAATAACGAAGCTTTTTCGATTACTTCCCGTACTTCTTTTACACCCGAATTTATGGCACTCAAAGCAAAAAACGGCCGGTCCAAAGATTGGGAAATGATGTTTGCCAAAGTAGTTTTACCAACGCCCGGCGGCCCCCACAAAATAATGGAAGGCATATTCCCGGATTCAATCGCGCGGCGCAAAACTGCGCCTGTGCCAACCAAATGCTGCTGACCGGCGTAATCGTCCAAACTATTTGGCCGCATACGTTCGGCTAAAGGAGGTAAATTGTTCATCAATACAAATTACCTAAAATGATTGCTTATGGAAAAAATTTATAAACGTTTTTTCGGGGAAGGAAATAGTTTGATATTATTTTTCAATTGCTGCGTTCAGCCAAGCTTCAAACTCTTCTTTTTCTTCTTTTGTGGCAATCGGCTCGTCTTTCACTTCCTGCATCGCTGCCAAAAGATATTCGTCTTCTTCATCTTCCGACAATTCAACCTCAACAACTTTAAAATCAAGTGCTTTGGCCATTTCAGCTATCCATTTATAATGTTCGCTTTTTACGTTTTCGATCACCAGCTTCATAAACAAATATAAAAAAATTAGCCTATAAAAACAGCATTGAGCTCATTTCATACGGCATTACCTCGAACAAATAAAACTACGTTTTTTCGGTTTTGTTAAGAGCCTGTTTAAGTTTATATCGAAAAAAATCATCGTGCTTCTTTTATGCCCATAAATCTTGTTTTTCAAATTTAAGCCGATAAAAGAAGCATAGAAAATAGATTGGATAAAATTTAAACAGGCTCTAAAGTTATTATATAAAACTATACTGCTTTGATTTTTGCAGATAAAAACAGTATCAGCCTGTTGCTAATTAGTGCCAATCGCATTTAAGACCAGTTCGGCACGCTCTTCAACACTCAAATTGTTTAATCTTAAAATTGGTACATTGATTTTTTGCAGCCAATTTTCATGCGATTTAACATTTCTGTTTGCAATGCCGCTGCATTTATCATAATCTGCTGCCCAATTTATAAAAGTTTGATATTTATTTTTTCTGTCATCATCATAGTAAATCAAATCTCCATATCTTTCAAACTCCCGGTTTCTAAGTCTTTGCGATCTAATATCAGGCTCAACCCACAAAAAAACAATCAAATCAAAATCGGGAAAAACACCGTTGCCCCAATTAATAATCGAACCACCTAAAATCCAGCTTTCGTGTACATTTAAATCATTTTTGATGATTTGATTTCTAATTTCCGGATTGCGTTTCATGGTAAAAGGCATATCAGTTTTTTCCCAGAAATAATTATCGCTGTCAAAATATGGAAGGTTTAATAACTTTGATAAATGCGTTCCTAAAGTTGTTACACCACTTCCCGAAGCACCAAAAATATGAAGTTTCATATAGCTGATTTACGGCATCACCTCGAACAAAAAGAACTGTGTTTTCTCAGTCTTACTAAAGTTATTATCCGCCACAAAAATGATGGATTGATGTCCGTTTGGAAGCTTCGGGCCGAAAGTTGCACCTTCCACATTATCAATATAAAATTTAAGATCATCCATATTGAGCAGCAGCTTTTTGCTGATTAAATGTTGCGGCGGGTTTTTGATTAATGACGGATTGGAAATTATATTATCGGCACCATTTAAATCGGCCAGAAAAACCTTGATCACGCAGCCATCATGGCCATCAGAAAAAGAACGCTCCGTAACCAGCAACTGATTTTTATTGACAGCAAGAATATCCGGAACGCCATTCACTTTAAAACCGTTTTCGGGTTTTGCCGGATAAGCAATCGGCTCCAGTTTATACGCATATTGCGCTATGTTTTTCTTGGTTTTCCAGTCAAATTTAAAAATCCGGATCAGCGGGTTTACATCTGTCAAATCTGCGCGCGGCCCATCCTGATACAGCGGTTCTTCCAGGTTTATATAAAGCGTTTTGTAGTTATCGGCAAAAGCCAAACCTTCTAAAACACCGTTTCTGCGCGGGCCGCTTTCGGTAGCGTGCATTTTCAAAATTTCGGGCAAAGCTAAAATGCTGCTCAGTTTTCCATCGGTAAAAACAGTATTAACGGATGGATCAATCAGCACCGTATCTCCTTGTTTTACAATACGTTCGCCTTCACTGCTCCAAACCAATTGACGGGTTTTCGGGTTGAAACGCATTGCTTCCGGATCGACTGTTTGTGTGGTATGTTTTTTCAAATCCGGATAAGGCTGCCCGTTTTCCTGGCGCAAAGTAGTAACCGCGACCATTTTTACACTGTTAATTTCGTTTAAATTCAAGCTGATTTTAGCGGTATAAAAACGCGATGGATTGAGCTCGGAACGATCATCACTGATCAAATAATACACATCGTTTTGGGCATCATAATCAATAGATGATAAACCGCCAACCGTTGTGTTTTTGTATTGAAGATTGTAGGGCAAATCATATTCGTCCAAAAATTTCAAACTGCTGATGGTGGTTGATACTGTTTTTATCGATGTTTTTTTGAGTACCGAACAGGCAGAAAATAACAGACAAAATGCCAGATAAAAAAAGCTGCTTTTTACTTTGATAAAATTCATGATTGTTTAAATTTTCAAAATAAAAGAAAAATCTGATAGCCTGTTTAAAATTCTATCAGTGAAAATCATAATGCTTCTTTTATGCCTATATTTTCGTGTTTGTTTTCTATAACAATGTAATAAGCAAAGGACTTTTTCAATTTTGGGGTGATAAAAGAAGCATACAAAAATATTTGGAATGAAATTTAAACAGGCCCTGATAGCAGCAGCTAAATATCCGTAATCGGCATAAACTTCGGTACAAGTGTTTTCATTATCACCCAAGCAATAATGTAGGCAACAGCACAAAAAGTAAACATAATGGTATAACCGGTTTGGATGTGCCCCAGTAATTTGTAATGATCAAACAAAGCACCACCTGTTTTGGATACGATTACACCGCCAATACCGCCAGCCATGCCACCAATCCCGATAATTGAACCGATCGCTTTTTTAGGGAACATATCCGAAACGGTAGTAAAAATATTGGCAGACCATGCCTGGTGTGCTGATGCGCCAATGCCGATTAAAACTACCGGAACCCAATACGTGTAATGCCCCAACGGTTGCGCAAGCAAAATTACAAGTGGAAATAACGCAATTACCATCATGGCCTTCATGCGCGCTTCATAAGCATTGTACCCTTTTTTAAGAAAATAAGCCGGGAACCAGCCGCCGCCAATGCTTCCGATCATGGTCATGCTGTACAAAACAAACAGCGGAAAAGAAATTGAGGTGCCTTCCATTCCGTACTGTGCTTTTAAAAAAGAAGGCAGCCAGAACAGGAAAAACCACCAAACGCCGTCCGTCATAAATTTGCCAAATGTAAAAGCCCAGGTTTGTTTGTAGCCCAATAACTTAAACCAGGAAACTTTTTTTGCCTCTGTTTCAGATTCGCTTGGAACGATCTCTTTTTCATCCTTGTCCAGCAAAATATATGCTAACTCAGTTTTGGATAACCGTTTTTGCTGCTCGGGTTTATCATAAAAAATAAACCAGAATATCAGCCATAAAAAACCTGCTCCGCCGATAATTAAAAAAGCGGTTTCCCAGCCCCAAATTTTGGCAATGTACGGCACTGTTGCCGGTGCCAAAATAGCACCAACATTGGCACCAGAATTAAAAATACCCGTTGCAAAAGAACGTTCCTGTTTGGGGAAATACTCGGCTGTTGCTTTAATAGCTGCCGGGAAGTTTCCTGATTCGCCAAAACCTAAAACGGCTCTCGAAAAAATAAAACCCAGTACAGAAACCGATAAGCCGGTAATGCCAACCAATGCAAAAACAGAAGATATTGCCCCGCCGATAGGAATGGCTTTTGCGTGCAAAATGGCACCGAAAGACCAAATAATGATGGCAATTGCATAACCCCATTTGGTTCCTAACCTGTCAATCAGTCGCCCCGCAAAAAGCATGGAAATAGCATAAATAAACTGAAACGCTGCCGTAATATTTGCATAATCTGTATTTGTCCAACCGAACTCTTCTTCCAATTTGCCCGAAAGGAGGCTTAAAACCTGCCTGTCCAGATAATTTATGGTTGTAGCAAAAAACAACAATGCGCAGATCGTCCATCTGTATTTACCTATTTTCTTGTCCATTATATTTTAGATTGATCGACAGTTTTTTACTAACTCATGTGCTTCTTTTGTGGCATAAAAAAGCTCATCATAAAGTTTGCCTTCCATAATTTTTTTGCTGATGAGCTTGCTACCTAATCCAACTGCACTTACGCCAGCTTTAAACCAGCCGCTGATGTTGTCTTCCGTCAGATCCACGCCGCCGGTCGGGATAAATAACTGACCTACAAACAGCTCTTTGATCGATGACAGAAATGCCGTGCCCAAAATATTCGCCGGAAAAAGTTTGATCAACGCGGCGTGGTTTTGCTGTGCCAGATAAATTTCCGTCGGCGTCATGCAGCCCGGAATCCACAGCAGATCGGCTTCATACAGCAACTGCCCAACTTCTGCGTTCACCACCGGACTCACAATAAAATCCGCTCCCGCAGCCAAAAAATCCTGTGCTTCTTTTACCGACTTAATTGTGCCGATGCCCAAATCCAAATCCGGCATTTCTTCATTTACCAACTTTCTGATCAGCTTAAAATTTTCCAAAGCTTCCGGCCCGCGGTTGGTATATTCAAAAATACGGACGCCTGCTTTGTAAATCGTACGCACAATTTCCAGGCTTACTTCCGCGTCTTTATAAAAAAACAAAGGCAATGTGCCTTGTTCCAGTATTTTTTTTAACGATATGCTTCTTTTACCGTTCATTTTTAATCGTTTTTTTGATCGCCTCAACGCTCATCGTTGTGGCATCGCTCTCAATAAATAATTTGCCGTAAGCCGCCGCTGTTGCAAATTCCAATGCTTCTTTTACCGGTATTTTTTTGTACAAACCGTAAATTAATCCGGCCATAAAACAATCGCCGCTGCCAACTTTATCTACAATATGCGCCGAAGTATATTCCTGCGAAACCTCCAGTTTTCCATCGGTAAAAACAGTAGTGTAATACTCAATTCCCGGCTCGCCAAAACGAAAAGTATTGGCCACATATTTACATTTTGGATAAGCTTTGATGATCGCTTCCGAGGTTTTTACCGCGTGATTTAAATAGTTTTCTTTTGTTCCGATGTCATGGATATTTTCATCCACATCAGTTCCCAGCATTTGGTTTGCTGCCCAAATATTGCCCATAATTAAATCGCAATGTTTAGCCAGATTTGGCATAATGTCAATTGGATTTTTACCATATTTCCAAAGTTTTGCGCGATAATTCAGATCCAAAGAAATGAATATATTTTTTTCAGCAGCAACTTTCAAAGCTTCTTCGCAAACATCAGCTATATTTTGGTTGATGGCCGGGCAAATTGCGCTGAAATGAAACCAGGAAACATCGTTAAAAACAGTATCCCAATCGATGGTTTTAGGTTGAAGTTCTGCAAACGATGAATAATTACGGTCATAAATCACGCCCGCATTTTTTAAATCTTTTCCTTTCGGGAGATAATAAGTACCGATCCGGTTTCCTTGGAAAACAACTTGCGAAGTATCGATTTTTTTGTCCCGAAGATAGTTGATCAGATGGTCTGAGAGCATATTTTCGGGCAATGCAGTCAGGTAAGCAGAAGGCAAACCCCACAAAGCCAAAGCAGTTGCAACGTTCAGTTCGGCACCGCCAACATAAAAAGGCAAGTTGTTTTGTTTCAGCCAGTTGCCGTCGGTGTCCGGACAAATCCGCAGCAACAACTCGCCGAAACTGAGTATTTTCCCCATCATTAAAAGCCGAAATAATTTTTAGCGTTGTAATAGCAGATATCTGAAATGATTTTTCCGATCAGTTCCATATCGTTTGGCAGTTCTCCGTTTTCCACGTCTTCCCCAAATAAATTACAGAGCAACCTCCTAAAATATTCATGCCTCGGAAATGATAAAAAACTGCGCGAATCCGTAAGCATTCCAACAAATTTACTTAACAAACCCATGTTGGACAAAGCATTGATTTGCTTGGTCATGCCATCTTTTTGATCCAAAAACCACCAAGCCGAGCCGAACTGCACTTTTCCGGCCACAGAACCGTCGTTGTAGTTTCCGATCATCGTCGCAATTAACTCATTATCCGCAGGATTCAGGTTATAAATAATGGTTTTGGCCAAACGATCTTCCGAATCCAAGCGGTTTAAGAACTTAGACAAAGCGCGCCCCTGATTAAAATCACCGATAGAATCCCAGCCCGTGTCTGGCCCCAATTGCTTCAGCTTTCGTGCATTGTTGTTTCGCAGCGCGCCCAAATGATATTGCTGCACCCAACCTTTTTCATGGTCCCAAACGGCAAACTGAAAAAGCATGGCCGATTTAAATTTCAGGTTTTCTTCCTGACTGATGCTTCGTTTAGCACGTATTTTTTGGAAAATGTTTTTGATTTCTTCATCGGTATAATCTTCTGCATAAACCTGCTCTAAACCATGATCTGAAACGGAGCAGCCGTTCTCTGCAAAGTAATTATGACGGGATTTTAAAGCGGATAAATATGTATCATAACTACTTATAGAAGTGTTTGTTACCGATTCCAATTTATCGATATAAGCATTCAAAACTTCTAAATCGTCGGGGTTCATGGCTTTATCCGGACGAAAAGCAGGCAGCATTTTCACCGTTCCGCTTTCGTTTTTCAATTGCTGATGAAATTGCAGGTTATCGGTCGGGTCATCGGTTGTACAAATAGTTTCGACGTTCATCTTTTGCAACAAACCCTGAACCGAAAATTCCGGTGTTTGCAATTTCGCAGTGGCCTCATTATAAACGCTTTGTGCTGTTTTTATCGATAATAAATCGTCAATGCCGAAATAACGCTTCAACTCCAGATGTGTCCAAACATAAAGCGGGTTTCTCAACGTATATGGAACGGTTTCCGCCCATTTTTCAAACTTTTCGTAATCGATTTTTCCTCCGGTGATGAAAGCTTCGTCAATTCCGTTCGCACGCATCGCCCGCCATTTATAATGATCGCCGTAAAGCCAAACCTGCGTCAGGTTTTCAAAGTTGATGTTGCCCGCAACCTGGTCCGGCGGCAAGTGGTTGTGGTAATCAATGATCGGCAGTTTCTCTGCAAAATCATGATAAAGTTTTTGCGCGGTTGGCGTTTGCAGCAGAAATTCTTCGTCTAAAAAAGCTTTCATTGGTTAATTTTTTATGCTGATCAACAGTTTAAATTCGGGTTTTTAGGTGATAAAAGAAGCATCGGGTTACAAAGAAACGCCTCTTTTCCAGGGAATAAAATCATCCTGACCATGGCGGACGGCGCTCACTTCAATTTCGCCGCTGGCCACGCGGATCACATAATCCAAAATGCGTTCCCCAGCCTGCTCAATGGTTTCTTCACCTTCTATCACGGATCCGGTATTAATGTCGATAATATCGCGCATTTTGTTAAACATTTTGGTATTACTGGAGATTTTTACAACTGGCGCAACAGGATTTCCGGTCGGCGTGCCCAAACCTGTGGTAAATAAAACCACATTGGCACCGGAAGCAACTTCGGCCGTCGTCGATTCCACGTCATTTCCAGGCGTACACAATAAATTTAAACCCGGTTTGGTTACTTTTTCGGGATAATCCAGCACATCGACCACAGGAGAAGTGCCGCCTTTTTTGGCTGCTCCGGCAGATTTTATGGCGTCGGTAATCAAACCGTCTTTGATATTTCCCGGCGAAGGGTTCATGTCGAAACCAGAACCTACTGCTTTTGCACGATCATTATAAGTGCGCATCAAATGCGAAAAACGTTCGGCATTTTCCACGTCCACACAACGGTCGCTCATGTTCTGCTCTACGCCGCACAATTCGGGAAATTCGGCCAAAATAACCGAACCACCAGCAGCAACCAGCAAATCTGATGTATAACCGATTGCTGGATTGGCAGAAATGCCGGAAAAACCATCCGAACCGCCGCACTCCAAACCGATACAAATTTTACTGATTGGCGCGGGTTGCCTGTTGTTTTTATTGGCCAAAACTAATCCTGCAAAAGTTTGCTTGATCGCCAGGGAAAGTAAATCTGCTTCGGTTCCGACTTTTTGCTGTTCCAGTACAAAAAACGGTTTGTCAAACATCGGTACGCGTTTTTTAATTTCTTCTTCGAGGATGGAAACCTGTGCATTCTGGCAACCTAAACTTAAAACCGTTGCACCGGCAACATTTGGATGCGTAATGTATCCCGCCAGCAAACCGCAAAGTGCCTGCGCATCCTGGCGTGTGCCGCCGCAACCGCCGTTGTGCACCAAAAACTTGATGCCATCAACGTTTGGAAACAGGCGTTCCTGTTTGGAAATCTGCTCGACATAAGGCATTTCCGCATTCAAAATTTGTGCAATATCACTGCCGGATTTGTACATTTTAATCAGTTCCTGCGCCTGGTTTGCATAAATCTTGTTCCGGCCATAACCCAAAGGATTAATCAGCGCTTCTTCCAAAACTTCCAGGTTCCGGTTTTCGCAAAAAACCATCGGAATGACCAGCCAATAATTCGCCGTTCCAACGCTGCCGTCGGAGCGTGGAAAACCGTAAAAAGTACGGTCCGCAAATTTGCTGATGTCCGGTTTGTTCCATTCTGTTTGACGTTCGCCGATAAAAAAATCATTGGCGGCATGATGGATATTTTTGGTGGTCAGCAATCCGCCCGCGGGAATAAAAGTTTGCGCTTTGCCAACCAAAACGCCATACATCGTAATGTCGTCGTTTTGTTGAAAATCCTGCGCGGCAAATTTGTGTTTTGCCTGCACATTATCCGTTAATACAAATTGTTGGTTATTGTAAGCAACTACTGAACCCTGTGGCAAATCTGTTAAGGCTACAATTATATTATCATTAGGGTTTACTTTTAAAACCTGGTTTTTCATTTTGTATTAATCTTGTTTTTGCAGTTGACAGTTAGGGCTTAATGTCAGTCTTTAAAATAGCTTGTTAATTTCAACAAACATTTTTTCAAACCGGTCTAACGTCTTAGGGTCAAAATATTTTTTGTCAACACCCAATTGGTTTAATTTATTAGCTGGTCTATAATGATTAAATCTGTCCTTGCCAATAACTTTATTTATTTGTTTTAAAATTGTATCTATTGAATTGTCAAGGTCAGTAAGTTTATTTTCTGGATATTCTTTGTCAAATGCAGAGTTGAATAATTTTATATACTCTTCCTTTTCAAAAAGGTCTTCAATGTCTGCTGTCGTTTTTTCATTGTTAGTAAATTCGTCAAAAAAGCGAATGTGTTTTTCCTTAATTATTTTATGTCTAATAAGGTCATCAACTTTTTGTTTGCCTTTTTGGTCTGTAAAAGTGTCAAGCAAACAAACTATATTTAATTTAGAGCCACGTAGCAGAGAAATGAATGTTGAAACTTTGTCTAAGCCACCTACTGGAACAATGGTAATAGTATCTTTTAGAGAAGTTCTTTTTTCAGCTTCGAGAATACTTGAAATAACTGTAAAGTAAATTAAATCCGCAGGACCTTCAACAAGCAAATTGTTTTTTGAAATGAACAAATTTTGAGCAATGTCATAACCCAATGCAGCTTGTAGAGGGAAAAGAGTATTTGGGTCTTTTTCTTGTATTGAATCAGATATTATAGTTCCTCCTTCTGTTTCAAAGCAAGTTCTTACTCTGTCAAGATGTTGAGTCTCGACCATAAATGGTGAATGTGTTGTATAAATTATTTGATATTTTTTTGCAAGGTCATCGAAGAAACGTAGTAAATCTGCTTGTGCAGAGGCGTGAAGATTTAAACCTGGCTCATCAAGTAACAAAATATAATCAGAATTTTTGTCTGCTTGGATTTTGCTAAACCAGATTATGAATGAGAAGAACCAATTAAATCCCTTGCTTCTTCTGTCCAACGGTAGTGTGATTTTATGGCGTTGGTTTTTTACTCTTATATCAAGGATTTTTTCAGGTTGCCCTTGTGGATTGGTTATATTTTGTATTTTAAATTCAATGTCAAGGTTGCTGTTTGTTGACCAGTACTTAAAAATTTCTTTTGTTATTTTGTTTGAAGAAGCTTCTAATAAAGCAATATATTTCTCATAATCTTGTTCCGTGGCATTCAAAATTTCTTCTGGCTTTATCCTCGCAAGTTCAAAAAGTGCTTTTGATGTTTTGTCTTTTTCTTCTGTCGGTGGTTGATTTATAAGTTTATTAATATTTATTTTACCACCTAATGGGTAATAATCATCAAAATACCAAAATTTTGGCATTTTAGCCTTTATCCAAGTTTTCGCAATGTATGACTCTACTAAATTTCCCCATGTTGGATAACCTCCATCAATTATTTTTTTAATCTCTGCTTTAAATATCGCTAAATCTGTATCGCCTTCTATAGCCACAATCTTTGCAATTTCATTTAATGATACAGCATTATTTATTATTTCTTTCGTTGATTCAGATAATTCAAATTCTGCGACTTTTAGTTCTAAATATTTTTTTTGATTTGTGTAAAAACCCTCAAATGAAGTTGTTTTGGATTTATAATGATGAGTGTATGAAAAGTCTTTTGTTGTAAAAACGCCCTTACCACAATCATCTTCAATTTGTTTTAGCAACTCAGATGAAATCTCATAACTGCATTTTATTATATCGCTATCCTCATCACTATTTTGAAAATCAATGAGGTCATTTCTTGGATAGTCTTGCGTTACATCAAAAACAAAATCAGGGTCTGTTGTAAAATAATTAGTTTTTGCTATTGCTGTAAGGAATGAAGTTTTACCTGCTTCATTCATTCCTACTATTGTGGTAATTGCAGAATCGATGTCAACCGTTTGTGGGTTTTGAATGCTCTTGTATTTGTCAATAGTCACTTGGACTAATTTTATCATTGCCATTTGTTAGTATGTTTATTTTGTGTAGGATATCTCGTAGGGTTGCAGGCGACTATTTTATCGCCGCCAAAGCACCATCAGTAATTATAACATTATAATCCGCTTCCACAGCATCCAAAAAGCCTGGCAATAAAGTCAAATCTGTTCCCCAAACATCTGTATTACTTAAGATCGTATAAACCCAAAGATCAGCGGGAATGCTGTTTTTAAGGCCATAAAAATAGTGTGCTTTATCGTCGTTTACCGGATAGCTTTTCCCGTTCAATTCACCAAAATATTTGCCGTTTTCTTCTTTTTGAACTTGCACAAAACGTAAAAAAGCAGCAAAACCCAAAGCTATCCGCTGCGGGATTTCATCGGATTTCTGATAATGATTAAGCAAAACCGGCAGCACGCGCATTTTCAGTTTGGCCGTACTTTGCATCGTGATCGCGATCCACCGATGATTGATATGCGGATTGCGAAAACGATCTAAAACCTGCGACGAAAATTCATCACTCTGCTGTTTGTCCACTTCGTAAGGAATTGCCGATGCGATTTCTTCCCGCATCAATTTACTGATAAAACCGGAAAACGCTTCGTTGTCCATTGCTTCTTTTACCGTATCAAAACCGGCAAGAAAAGCCAGTGTACAACTTAAAGTATGCGTGCCGTTCAGCATTCTTAGTTTTAATTCGCGGTAAATTTCAATATCCGGCGCAATGATCACGCCTTGATCTGCCCCGGCAAAACTCAAAACAGATTTTACTTTTTCACCGCCTTGTATCGCCCACAAACGGTAAACTTCGGAAACGATCAACAATTTATCTTCATACCCGGCTTTTTCCTGAAAAGCAGAAACAGTTTCCGCATCTGGTTTTCCAGGTACAATCCTGTCGACCAGCGAATTACAGAACGAATTGTGCTGCTCAATCCAGGCGAGCAATGCTTCGTTTAGCTGATTAAATTTTGCTAATTCCAGCACAATTGCTTTTAGTTTTTCGCCGTTTCCAACAATCAATTCTGTTGGGATAATTACCATTCCGCTTTCTTCGCTTCCGCTGAAAGCGTGATAACGTTCTACTAAAAAAGCTAATAATTTTGCCGGAAAGGAAGCTGGCGGATTAGCTTCAATACTTTCTTTAACCAGTTGAATCCCAACTTCCGTCGTGTTGGAAATCACAATTTGCATTTCCCGATTATGCGCACATTTCAAAATCTCATTCCAGTTTTCTCCTGCTGATAAAACCCGGCTAATGGCCGAACAAATGATATTTTCTTCCACTTTTTGTCCGTTTTCGATACCTCTTACGCACAAAGTATACAAACCATCCTGCTCGTCAAAATCCGAAGAACTTCCTGCAGCAGTAGATTTAACCACCACAATTCTGCCGTTAAACATTCCTTTTCGGTTGGCTTTATCGATAAAATAATCCGGCAAGCCGCGCAGCAAAACACCAGTCCCGAATTGTAAAACTTTTTCGGGGAGATTAAAAGTTGACGTATCAGGAATTATAACTTCGGAATAGTGAATATCTTTTAAACTACTTTTTGATAAGATCATGGATGAATTTGCTTGGTATTGGTTACTTACTTAAAGAAGTTGCAGCTTTGAAAAGTAGCATTTTTTAAAACAGGATCAAAATCAATACTTTACCAATTGCTTTCGTGCCGATGCTTCTTTTATCGGCATAAAATTGTCAACACTAAAAAAACACCTGTAAAAGAAGCATCGGTTTGTTGCCTTATTTAATTCTTGCCCGGAACTTGTTTGATGAGCCAGTTTACCAAATCGTTGCAGGCTTTAAAGTTATCGTAACCGGCCGGAAGGTTTCGGCCATCGGTATATTCATCATAAAACCAGGGATCGCCAACGGCAAACACCGCTCCTTTACCATATTTTGCTGTGGCAATGAGCACCGTTTTTTTATCGGTAAAAGAAGCAACAGCTGGCGGATTGACTTTGAAAGTGGAAATATCTTTGAGGTAAATTTGCTTTGCTGTTTTAAAAATCGGATCAGTGGGCGGAACCTGCAAAGTGCCCAATTTGATTTGCGAACCAATTACTTTATTGTAGATGTCTTCGTTAAAATGGATCCCGAATTTTTCGGCCAAAATATTAAAATGCTCCAGGTCGCAGTTTCCGGCATCGTTTCCCATCAAAACCAAAACACCGCCAGCTTTTACCCAGGCCGCTATAACGGTTGCAGTTTCCTGATTGACATAATTTGGGTTTTCGGTTTCCTTTTGCGTATCCGGGTCAACAATTAGGTAAATATTTGAGCCTTTTAAATTAGCAGTTGTTGGTGCTGCATTTAGCGTTTCTGTTTTTACACCATGATAATTGAAAGCATTTTTGAAGAAATAAAAGCCGTTATTGTCCATTTCGTCCCATTTGTAATGGAAAGGGATTGTGCGGCCGGTTACGTCTTTCATAAACTCATTATTGAAATACGAATCCAGCATTACGGTTTGGCCTTTCCCTGTTTTTGGGATTTCTGCCAGTTCCATTTCATTGGCTGCAAGGATAAAAACACCAGCATCTTTTGGCTTTATGGTGTTTCCGGCTGCTTCGTTTTTAACCATTGTCTGGTAGCCTTTTTTAGCAATATTTTTATATTTTTCGGGGAGATAACCTAAACGCATACCTTTTGCCAGCGTGTAAACTAACATTCCGTTTTCAGAATTTTGATTAAACTGAAAAGCAGTAGCAAAGCGGTTTAAAATAGCCAGCAATGTTTTTCGTTGCGGATGGTTTTCGGGGAAATATTCCAGCACATCAACCAAAGCCATTCCGTAATTGCCCATTGCATTTCCGTTAAAACCCTTTTTTGGATTAAATATTAGCTTTTCCTTCGAAATAAACTGATTGGCAATCGTATCAAAAGCAGCAGGTTCATCAAAAACCGCTGCGTATTCGGCATAAAATTGTTTAATGCTAAACCAATCGTTTGGCTGCATTTGGTTGATCTTTTTAGGCTGATTTTTCAGTCGTTCTCGCAACTGCTGCAAAGCTTTATAGTATTTTTCCTGGCTGGTTACGCGGTAAAGCAGCAGCAAAGAACGGCCAAGATTTATATTATCAATATTAAAATCTTCTTTCGTGAAGTTTTTGATCGTTCCGTTTTCAGCAATCCAATTGTCTGTATTTTGTTGGATATAACGATAATAATCCGCGTTAGCTGTCCGTTTCCAAACTGCTGCCAAGCCTTCCAGCAAAAAACCCTGATTAAAAGACGCTTTGGTAACTGCAGATTTGCTGGTGTCCGGCCAGGTTTTCATGGCTGTTCCGGCTACTTTTTCTGAAAGCGATTGCGCATTACCGGTAAACGATAAAACAACCAGCAACAAAAAAACGATGCTTCTTTTACAGGTGTTTTTTTTATGAGAAAATTTATTCATGAAGCTTGTGTTTTTTATGCCATAAAAGAAGTATTAAACCCGAACAGCCAGTACTAAAGAATTATGTCAGTAATAAAAATATTCCTTCAATTGCACATATCTTCCGGAATCTCACGAGTGATTTTTTGTACTTTGGTTACCACCATCGTACTATCAAACTCGGCACCAATACCTTCTTCACCCGATGGGCGTTTTAAAGCTTCCACTTCCACATAAACCGGTTCGTAGGGCTTTTCAAAGTTCATGTTAGAATAATCCAGCTCCAGCTTGCCCGAACTGTCTTTCACCCAATATTCGCGGCCGGTGCTGCATTCTTTAAAAGACTTTACTTCAAGCCCAAAACTGTATAAACCTTTGTAAACTTTTGTATCGGTCTGATTGTGACTGTTGCAGCTGCAAACAGCTACTATGCCCAAAAAACTTCCAATGAAAATGATCCTTTTCATGCTGCTAATTTACAGTTCCTGATTAATTTCATCGAGTTTTTGTACACTTAAACGGGCACTAATGCCGGAAGCGATCACAGAAATACCGGTTACCGTAACAAATACCAGCAAAAAATCACTTGCCTTCAGCGTTACCGGATACGGCTGCACCATCGTGGAGCCGCCCATCGTAATAAACCCGGATTTTTGCTGCAGCAGGGCAAATATCAATCCGGTTGCCATGCCGATGATGCAGCCCACTACCGTGATCAACATGCCTTCATAAAAGAAAATCCGTTGGACCAGGGTTTTATCGGCACCCAAACTGGTCAGTACGGCAATATCTTTTCGCTTGTCCATCACCAGCATAGTCAGCGAACCAACAATGTTGAAAATGGCGATAATCAGCACAAAAGTCAGGATCAAAAACACCGACCATCGTTCAGAATTAAGCAATTTGTACAGGGAAGTATTTTGCTGCTGCCGGTTTTTGATCACGAAATTATTGCCTAACCGCTGTTGCAATTGTTGCTGCATCCGGTTCACGTTGGCATTATCCTGTAAATTCAGTTCTACATAAGATATTTTTACGGGTTCATCCAGCAAATCCCGCGTAAAAGCAATCGGCGTAATCACCATATCGTCAAACTCCTGCTGCACCGAAAAAACGCCCGAAGGCACGATGCTCCGCAGTACAAATTCGTCCATCGGGTTGAAAGAATTAACCACATTGTGTTTGGGCGAATAAACCTGCAGCATGGCCAGCTGATCTTTGGTATTGACACCCAAACTGATGGCTACCGAAGCACCAATCACCGCCAGGTTTTGGCCGTCTTCCTTCAAGGTAAAAGAACCGGCTTGCAGCGTGCTATCTAAGTGCTGGCTTTTCAAAAACTCATCGCCCACGCCTTTTATCGTACCAATAAACTGGCCTTTGCCGTAGCGAAGCAGCACTTTTTCTTCCAGCACTTCGGTAACCGAATACATGCCCGGCATTTTCCGCAGATTGTTTAAATGCAAGGTTGCCGGATCAAACGTTTTTCCTTTTGCCGGAAGCACTTTCAATTCGGGTGTAAAACTGCTGTAAAGCGACACAATCTGCGTTTCAATGCCATTAAATACCGACAAGATCAGGATCAGCGCGGCACTGCCCACCAAAACGCCCAACATTGAAATGCCGGAAATGATATTGATGGCATTGGTAGATTTTTTAGAAAAAAGGTAACGCCGGGCTATAAATGCAGAGGTATTCAATTTTGGTTAGATGCTTCTTTTAGGATACTTTTTTTAACGTTCAATTCAAAAATGGATTGTACACTTTTTCATGGCCGATGGTAGTTTCGGGTCCGTGGCCGGGATAAACGATCACTTTATCGGGCAGCGTAAACAATTTTTCCTCAATGTTTTTCAGGAGTTGCGCCGTGTTGCCGCCAGGCAAATCCGTGCGGCCGATACTTTCGCGAAAAAGCACATCGCCACCCATCAAAACAGAATCTTTTTCAGCATAAAAACACAAATGTGCCGGCGAATGGCCGGGCGCAAAAATCAGTTTTAGTTCCGTTTCGCCAAATTTGATTGTTCCGGTTTCGGGCAAATACGTTTCCGGGAAAGGCGAAACTTCATAACGGATGCCCATCTGCGGTGCATAACCCGGAACAGCCGCAAGCACCGGCAGCTCGCCTTCATGAAATTGCGGCTTCAACCCAAATTGATCAAACACAAACTTATTACCCAGCACGTGGTCGATATGGCAATGCGTATTGAGCAGTAAAACCGGTTTTAAATGATTGGAACGGATGAAACCGACTACCTTATTTTGCTCCCCGGCGGTATACATTCCGGGATCAATGATCGCACATTCCAAACTGTCATCATACAGCAAATAAGTATTTTCCTGATACGGATTGTTGGCAAAAGATTGAATATGCAGCATAATTTTTAACCGATAAAAGAAGTACGAAAGTTACTGTTATAAGTTAAAACACAAAGCTTTGTTGAGGCGGGAAATTATTTTTTGAAGAAAACCGTAAAACGTGTGCCTTTGTTCAGCCCGCTTTTACTTCAACTTTGCCGCCGACCAGAATAAATTGAATTGCAGGTAAAGGCGTTTTTATCATTAATTTTAGCCAAATATTTGTTCGCCCGTGTTGATTGAAATATAGGGTTTTATATAAATATATCAGCTAAAAACTGAAACGGCTTCTGTAATAAAAAATTGAAATAATGAAATTTAAATTAGGCGATTTTGTACGTTTTGTGGAAGAGAAACGCGAAGGTTTTATCACCCGGATTATTGATGAGCAAACCATCGGCGTAACGGGCGACGATGATTTTGAAATACCGGTTTTGGCCACAAAAGTAACTTCGGTACACGGCCGGGAAGCCAAAATTGCCGCCGCCAAAGAGCAGGAAATCGAAATAGAAGTAGCTTCGGCAGAGTTTGTGGCAAAAGGGGTTTATCTGGCTGCCATTCCGGAGAAACAGGTTACTTCCGTGGTGCAGTTCTATCTGATCAACAATACTTCATACACGCTGCTTGCTTCTTTTAGCACCGAAAAAAACCAGGAATATAAAGGCGAATTTGCCGGGCAGATCAATCCGAAAACTGCAGTAAAAGTTTACTCTGCCGCACTGCCGGACCTGGCAATCTGGCCAAAATTTATTTTCCAGATCCTGTACCACAGCAAACAAAAAGCTGATTTTTTGGATCCGCTAACTTATAATGAACGTTTTAAAGCGAAAGATTTTGCCGGTGCAAAAACCGCCGTTCATGTTTTAAACCAACAAGGCTGGCAGTTTCAGCTGGATCTGGGCGAGGTAAAAGTGGATGCCGAAAAACTGAAAGAAAGCTTTTATAAATCTGCGGAGGAAAAAAAAGTAGTAGAAAAACCTTTGAAAGAAGTTGATCTCCATATTGAAAAACTGCGCGAAGATTATCAGTTTTTAAGCAGCAGCGACATTATCAAAACGCAACTGGACCGTTTCCAGAAAACTTTGGACGCGGCGATTGTGCACCAGTTGCCCTCAATTGTGTTTATTCACGGCGTTGGAAATGGGATTTTGCGCCACGAAATCCATAAAGTTGTCAGCAAACATCCGCAAGTAAAAACGTTTGCCGATGCCCGCAAAGAAAAGTTTGGTTACGGTGCCACAGAGGTTTTTTTGAAATGAATTTTTACCCGATAAAAACAGTATCGACCTGAAATTATGTTTTCCGCAGAAACAAAACCGCTGTATAACTGGCTTTATTTTTTTATCGCTTTGGCAGTTCTGCTCAATTTTAGCGGTCTTTTTGTGCCAATTTTGGGTTTGGATGGGCCGCTTTACGCCACTATTTCCAAAACGATGGTTTTAAAGCATGATTATGTCAACCTGTTTTCGGAAGGCAAAGACTGGCTGGATAAACCGCATTTCCCGTTTTGGGTAGCGGCTTTTTCGTTTAATCTTTTTGGGTTTACAACCTGGGCCTACAAATTGCCAGCTATTTTATTTGTGCTGATGGGCGGCGTTTACACTTATCTTTTCTGCAAAAAGCTGTATAATCAGGAAGTTGCATTGTGGTCTGTTTTGATTTTTTTCACTTCCGAGCATCTGATCATTTCCAACAACGATGTGCGTGCCGAACCTTATCTCACCGGTTTGATCATCGCTTCGGTTTATCATTTCTATAAAACACCCGGTAAAAACAGTATCGGGCATCTGGTTTTGGCTTGTGTTTTTGCCGCCTGCGCTGTGATGACAAAAGGTATTTTTGCACTGATCCCGATTTTTGGTGCTTTTGCCGGACAATTTATCCTAACCAAAAACTGGAAACAGCTTTTCCACCCGCGCTGGCTGCTGGCTTTCGTTTTGACCATGCTGTTTTTAGCACCCGAAATCTATTGCTTGCACGAGCAGTTTGATCTGCATCCGGAGAAATTGGTTTTTGGCCAACACAATGTTTCCGGCATCAAATTCTTTTTCTGGGATAGCCAGTTTGGCCGGTTTTTCAATACCGGGCCAATTAAAGGCGGCGGCGATAAGTTCTTCTTTTTTCATACGTTGCTTTGGGCGTTTATTCCATGGTCAATATTGCTGTATATTGCTGTCGTTCAGTTTTTTAGAAATCCTAATTATCAAAAACGAGAATGGTTTTGCATCAGTGGCGCGCTGCTGACTTTCCTGGTTTTTTCGGCTTCCAAGTTCCAGTTGCCGCATTACATCACCATTATTTTTCCGTTTTTTGCGATTATAACTGCTCAATATTTAATCAGCATAAAAACAGCAAAAGCTTTGCGCGCCATCCGCATAACGCAAAGTGTGGTTTTGGTTTTGCTGATCCTGATCATCCTGATCCTGCAATATTTTTATCGTGCCGAAAACATCACCGTTTTTACGGTTTTGCCTTTGATCGCAGCAATTTCAATTTTCATTTTTATATCGATAAAAGAAGCATTTTGCAGCAAATACAAACTGCTTTTTCAGTCGGTTTTGGTTTCGATATTCGTTAATTTATATCTCAACCTAAACTTTTATCCCGCGCTTTTAAAATACCAATCCGGCAGTGAAGCCGCATTTTATATCGATAAAAACAGTATGCGGGATTTGCCGGTGGCGCAGTTGCAAAACGATGAATATTCGCACGCGCTGGAATTTTACTTAAACCGTCCACTTATTTTGGTGAATGAAGATGAAAAAGGAAATTTCCCGAAAAAACCTTTTCTGCTGTATGCTTCCGAAGCATCTGTAAAGCAACTGAAGCAAAAAGGCTGGAAAATCAACCTGATAAAAAGCTTTGATGATTATTTGGTAACGCGTTTAAAAGGGAAATTTTTGAATTGGAAAACACGAAAAGAAGCAACTTCGCAAACGCAATTGGTTTTGGTGCAACAGCAAGTAGTTGCGAAATGAATACTTGAGCAAGTTTTACGGAAAGCTGTTATAAATATTTTTTCTGTGATCGGCAATTACTAAACGAACAAGATTGTTCTCTTCCAAAATAAAGCCCAAACGATAGTTACCTATTTTATATCGGTGAATAGGCGAATACAGATTTATAAGCATAAAAGAAGCATTATTAATTTTTTAATATAAATTTATTGAATTAGGCGTTTAACTGATAATCATTTTATAGGTGCAGGGCGGTTTTTGAACCATCCGTGCCATAAGATTTTCAAAAATGCCCTCTTTCATCTTATGTCTGTTGAAGCGGTAT
>JAABUT010000265.1_pt1 | contig 45737 bp, 43 predicted proteins | sample 5559281 | NCBI WGS metagenome assembly JAABUT01 (sample SAMN10711880, study PRJNA513359) | rock metagenome | isolation source: Antarctica rocks | place: Antarctica: Victoria Land, Ricker Hills nord | collected 2016-01-04
TTCGCCGCTATCCGCTCCTACACCGGCACCGCCGGCAAGCAAAACATCAACCTCTACCAGGCGCTCACCCAGCTCGCCGCCGGGCACCCATGGCTACCAAGCCCACAAACCACCTGACTAGTTACAACGAAATAACAGCGATGGACTCTAGGTACGGCTAGGACAGAGCCAGCCGGAGCCAGCCCGGATGATTCATAGCGTCGCTGAACCGCTTGGTAGCGCGATCCTGCTAGCGCTCGGTAGTCGTCCTCCCAGCAGCTCAGGCGGTGGGCCTGCAGCGGTCAGACCTGAGCCAGTGCTCTGACGTAGCGCGCCGTGATCCTTCAGCACCTGGCCCGGTCGCCGCTATGGACCCTGCGGAGGTGCGGCCGCGACGGGTCGGAGGGGCACCGTGGGCTGGCGTAGCCCGACGGCAGTACGGGCCGTGAGGACCAGCCCGCATGCCGCGGCCAGCGCCAGGACGGGTCCGGGTGGCAGGACCTCGGCCAGGGCGCCCCCGCCGAGGATGCCAAGTCCCTGCAGCACCATCAGCCCCGAGGACTGGACGGCCAGTACCCGGCCCCGCTCAGCCGGGTTCATCTCGGCCAGCACCAGGGCGTCGAGCCCCTGCGCATAGCAGGCACCCAGCCCTACCAGCACCAACAGGGCGACGGCCACCGGCAGGGACGGGCTCACCGGAATCCCAGCAGCGGCACGAGCATGGCCAGGGCCAACGGCACGACGAGACGCCGCCGCAGGGGCACCGGCAACCGGGCCGCCAGCAGTTCCCCGAGCACCGTGCCGCCGGCCAATGCGCACAGCAGCAGGCTGGCGCCTGCCGCTCCCGACCCCACCCGCGCGGAGTAGGTCACCGCGAGCCCGTCCGCGGCCGCGGCGAAGGTCCATGGCAACCACCCGAGCAGCAGCAGCCGGCGCAACCTCGGGCGTCCGCTCAACAGTTGGATGGCCAGCCGGCTCTCAGCCGCCGGGGAGGGGCCTTGGCCCCGGGCGTGCGGAGTCCGAGCAGGACGCGCAGGCGTCCCCGCGCGGAGGACGGCCGCCGAGAGCAGAAATGACACCGCGTCCACCAGGAGCAGCTCCCGCGGTCCCATCACGATGAGCAGCACTCCGCCGAGGGCGAAGCCCCCCACGAGCGCGGTCTGGGCGAGGATCCGCAGCGCGGACCGGGCGAGCAGCCAGAGGCCGCCGGGCAGCGTACCGGCCAGGTCAGCACTGCGCGCCGAGTTGAAGACCGGCGGGACCGTCCCGAGCAGGACGACCAGGCCCAGAAGCGCCTAGACCGGCAGCCCGGGCAGGAGCATCAGGGCGACGATGGCCGCGCTGAGCAGGTCGCAGGCGACGAGCAGCCGGCGTACGGGGTAGCGATCGGCCAGGCCGGACAGCACCGTGCCGCCCAGCACGTTCGGCAGGAAGCCCAGAGCGAGCGCGGCCGCGGACAGCAGGCTCGAGCCGGTCCGGGCGTACACCAGCACCGACAGCGCGACCTCCGCGACCACCGACCCGGTCATCGACAGGCCATGCGCGAGCAGGACCGCCCGCATCTGCCGGACCGACAGCAGGTCGCGGTAGCGGACGTAGGGCGATGCGGTGGTCACGACCGGCAGCCTCGCCTCGGCGTACCGTCGGTGGAAGGCATTCGGCCGGGGCCGAAGCAAGCAGGACCGGAGTGCGCATGACGACGACTCTGCGCTTCACGGCGCTGGACCCCCTGCACTGCCGCTTCGCGGTGTCCCCGCTCTGGGAGGCGTTGGCTGCCGTGCGCGCCCTGCGGGAGGACCGCGGCCGGCATGCGCCCTGGTTGGCAGGGCTCGACGTTCCGGCGCTGCGGGAGACCTTATCGCTGCTGCTTCTGCTGCAGCCCCAACACGGTTACGTGCCGGACTTCCTCACCCCACCACCTCGCACGGCGAGCACCACGGTCGATGCGGAGCTCGAGCGGGTGAAGGCGACCCCGACACCGGTGGTCCAGCGTGAGCTGGACGTCAGCCTGGCCCAGCAGGACGGTCCTGAGATCCAGGAGCTGCTCGCCGACCCGGCTGCCGCCCGCGACCGGCTCGCCGGGTTGCAGGAGCTTGCCTGGCAGCTGCTGGTCGAGCCGTACTGGGTCCGGCTGTCCAGGCTGCTACAAGACGATGTCGCCCACCACGCCGCGCAACTGGCCCGCGAGGGACTCGCTCGCGTGCTCGTCAGCCTGCACCGCGACATCAGCTGGCGCGGAGATGAACTCGTGTTGGAGCGACTCCCCGACGAGCAGCGCGAGCTCGGGGGCGAGGGCCTGGTCCTGGTGCCGAGCGCCTTCTCCTGGCCGCAGGCCTGCGTGCTGACCGACCCGGCGTACAGCCCGATGCTGGTCTATCCCTGCCGAGGTGTGGCGGCGCTCTGGGCGCAGAGTGCGCCCGCGCCAGACGCACTCGCCCGCCTGCTCGGGCGCGGCCGAGCAGCAGTGCTCTCCGCACTGGTCGACCCGGCCAGCACGACGCAGCTGTCTACTGCGCTGCAGCTGAGCCCGAGCACCGTCTCGGAGCACCTCACGGCGCTGCGCGAAGCCGGGCTGCTACATCATCGGCGCAGCGGCCATCACGTCCGCTACTCCCGCACTCCGCTGGGTGACGCGCTCGCAGAATCCGCCGGCTGTGGGGCATAGGAGTCAGCTGGCGTCGGGTGCGGCACAGCGACGAGCGTCAGTCCGCTCATGCCGGTGAAGTCGCTCGGGTTGCACGTGTACAAGGGCAGGTCGTTCGCCACGGCCACGAGGCGATGAGCGCGTCGAGGGCACGCGGCCGTACCTCACGCCCGGCACGTCGCAAGGCAGACGACACACGCCGGAATGCCCGTGCAGCGGATGCATCGAACGGCAGCGGATCGAAAACCGCCTCCGTCTCCTGCAGCCGCGCTTGACGGGCAGCGCGCTCGTGGGGATCATCCGTCGCCAGCGGACCGACCGACAACTCGGCGAGCGTTACAGCTGTGATCAACGGCTCGGCCGGCAGATCCTCGGCACCAGAAGCACGACCATGTTGGTGTCCAGGACACCAATCGGGTGGGCTGTCACAGCTGCTGGTCGAGAAAGGCGTCGATGTCCTCCCGCAGCCGCCGCGGGTCCACCTCAGGCAATTGGCGGAAGCGACCGATGAGCACCTCGGCGCCGAGCCGACCACGTGCCGCGGGCTCCAGGCGGGCGACTGGTTTGCCGTCTCGGGTAATGGTCACGCGCTCGCCGGCTGCTACCCGATCGAGGACTCGACCGCCCTGATTGCGCAGGTCACGCGCCGTCGCCTCACTCACACCAGCACCGTATAACGGTGAGACACGACAGAGCCGATGCCTGAGGACGTGACCGCCCCGGGACCGATCCGCTCGGGAACGCCTGACCACACCGCTGCGTGCAATCGTGATATCGAAGTAGATGTCATTGGCGTATGCCGAACGTACTCATTCGGGACGTGCCGCCCGATGACCTCGATCAGATCCGCGCAGTGGCAGCGGGGCGGGGCACGTCGTTGCAGAGCTTTTTGCGCGACGCCATTCACGCCCAGGCGGTGTACCTGCGGCGGCAAGCCGCGATCGCTCGCACCGCAGAGCGACTGCGAGGTCAGGCCGAGCTGCCCGATAGCGAGCGGGATGCGGTGCTGGCGGCAGTCGATCGCGCACATAACGAGCGCGCCGCTCAGCTGAGTGGTCGGCCAGCGAGTTGATCGTCGACGCGTCGCTGGTCATCGACGCTGTTGCTGATCCTGGTTCGCGAGGTGTCGCGGCGCGTGCGGCGTTGGCGGCTGTGCCGGCCACTGACCAAGTTATCGCGCCGGGGCACTTCGCGTTCGAGGTCATGTCCGGTCTCGGCGCCGCTGCGAACCGGCCGAATCATCCCTTTCAGCCGGCGGACCTTGGCCCGGCTCTCCAGGCGGCAGAGGCGCTCGAGATCGCCATCGAGGCGACACCATGGTCCGACGTCCGCCGAGCGTGGGACCTCGCGCAAGGCTCACTTCGCTACGCCGACGCGATCTACGTCGCCGCCGCTGAACGGCACGGAACGGCGCTGCTGACGGCCGACAGCCAGATTGAACGGTCCGGCGCGCTCATTAGGTGCGAGGTCATCACCCTCCGGCCTACAGCAGAACGTTGATGCTCGTCGCGGTCAAGGATCGGCGATCGCCTCCCGGCAGTCGGTGCGAGTCCGTTGCCAGCGGGACCTGAACAGCTTCAGGTGCCTCGTTAACCCGGCGGCCCGATCAGGTGCCAGGCTGCACGCATGGACTTCCTGCGGCCCTCGCCCCGGCTCTGGCGGGTCCGGCTGGTCGAGCTCGGCGCAGCCGCCGCTCTGCTCACCCTCGGGGCCATCGTTGTGGCAGTAGTCCAGGGCGGTCTGGTCGCCCTTGCCGCCTTCCTACTCCTGCTCGTGGCCACGGGCACGGCGGCTACGGTCCTGCGCCGCCGGGTCCTGTCGTGGGGGTACGCCGAGCGGGAGGACGACCTCGTCGTACGCCGTGGGGTGCTGGTACGCCGACTGACCGTCGTGCCGTACGGGCGGATGCAGTTCATCGACGTGACCGCGGGCCCGTTCGAGCGGGCCTTCGGGCTGGCGACCGTGCAGCTGCACACTGCCGCCGCTGCGACCGACGCGCGCATCCCCGGACTCGACGCCGCAGAGGCGGCCCGGCTGCGCGACCGCCTGTCACAGCTCGGCGAGGCGCGGGCGGCGGGGCTGTGAGTGAGGCAGCGATCCCCGTCACCTCGGTCACCTCCCTGCCCTCGCAGTGGGCCCGGCTGCACCCACTGTCGCCCGTTGCCCGCGGCAGCAGGGCAATCGTCGCCCTCGCGCTGGTCGGCGGCCGGTCGCAGGTCTATAGCGGCGGGACGGACCCCTCCCGGCTGTACGTCGACCTCGCCGTCGCCGTGGTCGCCGTCATCGCCGGTGTCCTGTCCTGGCTGGTCACCCGCTGGCGGGTCGAGGGCGGAGAGCTGCAGGTTGAGACCGGCCTGCTGCGGCGGCAGTCGATCCGGGTGCCGCTCGCTCGGGTCCAAGCAGTCGACGTGGTCCGGCCGCTGGCCGCCCGGCTGCTCGGCATCTCCGAGCTGCGGCTGGTGCTCGCCGGCCGTGGTACCGGCAAGGCGAGGTTGTCGTTCTTGCCGCAGGAGCGCGCCGTGGAGGTACGGGCGCAGCTGCTCGCACTCGCCCACGGACTCGCCGGCGACACCCCGGAGGCGCCGGAACGGCCGATCGCCGCAGTGCCTAACCGCCGCCTCGTGATGAGCACCCTGCTGGGTGTCCCGGTCACGCTCGCCGCGATCGTGGTGCCCCTGCTGGTTGTGCTTGCCGTGCTCGCGCCGCAGTCCGTGGGACCGACTTCCGGAGCCCTGGTCACGTCCCTGCTGGGCGCCGGTGCCGCGACCCTGCGCCGGCTCAACGTGGAGTTCAGCTTCTTTGTCGCCGAGTCCCCGGACGGGCTGCGCCTGCGGTCGGGGTTGTTGCAGACCAGGTCCGAGACGATCCCGTTCGGGCGGGTCCAGGCCGTCCGGCTGCTGGAGCCGCTGCTGTGGCGGCCGTTCGGCTGGTGCCGCCTGGAGGTGGACGTGGCCCAGCAGCGCGAACGCGAGGCCGGGGAGACCGATTCGCGGCAGCTGACCCGCGCCCTGCTGCCCGTCGGCTCGCGGGCCGACGCCGAGCAGCTGCTCGCCCGCGTACTGCCCGGCGCCGACCTGACCCCTCCGGCGGGCTCGGCGCCGCCGCGCCGCGCCCGTGCCAAAGCGCCCCTGTCCTTTCACCTGCTGGCCGCCTGGTACAACCCAACTTACGCCGTCACCCGCACCGGGCGGCTGCGCCCGGAGACCGTTGTCGTACCGCTGGCCAAGGTGCAGAGCGTGCGCTGGACGCAGGGGCCGGTGCAGCGACGCCTGCGCCTCGCCACGGTCCGCGTCGACACCGCAGGGCGCCGCTGGCGGGCCCAGGCCCGGGACCGCGACGCCGAACAGGCCAACGAGCTGGTGTCGCTGCTGGTTGACGCGGCCCGGGCGTCCAGGGCGGCACCCCGGACGGCGCCGGCGGCACACGTCCCTGTCAAGATCTCGGGGTGAGTACCTGGGAGGACCGTTTCCGCGCGGCCCGGATGAGCCGGCCCGACTGGGCCCTCGACGCCCCACACCGCAACGTCTTCGTGAGCAACGCGAGCGGCACCTTCGAGCTCTACACCTGGGACCGCTCGACCGGGGAGACCCGTCGTGCGACCTCCCGCCCGAACGGCACCATCGACGGCCACCTGTCCCCGGATGGCGAGCAGCTGTGGTGGTTCGACGACGCCGACGGCGACGAGTTCGGCAGCTGGGTCCGGCAGGGCTTCCAGGGCGGCGCCCCCGAGCCGGCCGCACCCGGTGTGCCAGCCGGCTACGGCGCGGGCTGCGAGGTCGGCCGCACCCTGACGGTGGTGGGGACCTCGACCGACGGCGGCTCGACCGTGCATGTCGTACGCCCGGAGGGAACGTCCCTGCTGTACGCCAGCGCGCATGACGCCGACGTCGCGGCCCTTTCCCGCGACGACCGTCGCGTGCTGCTCGAGCACTCCGAGCACGGCGACTCCCGGCACCGGGCCCTGCGGGTGCTGGACGTGGACGGCGGTCTCGTCGCAGAGCTCTGGGACGGGGACGGGCTCGGGCTGCACGGCGTGGACTTCTCGCCCGTCGACGGCCGGGTCCTGGCCCTGCACGAGCAGGGCGGCCGGCCCCTTCCGCTGCTCTGGGACCCTGACACCGGCGAGGTGCAGCGCTTCGAGATCGACGTCGAGGGCGAGGTCTCGGCGGACTGGTACGCCGACGGCGCCGCCCTGCTGCTGCTCGTCGAGGCGCGTGGCCGCTCGACCCTGCACCTGCTCCCGCTCGACGGGTCGGCGCCCACGTTGCTCCAGACCCCGCCCGGCAGTGTCGGCGACGCTGCTGCGCGGCCCGACGGGGACGTGGAGTACTCCTGGTCCTGCGCCGCTGCGCCTAGGGTGGTCCGCTCGACGTCTGGACAGGTGGTGCTCAGCCCGCCGGGGCCTGCGGCGCCTGCCTCGGTGCCGGTCGAGGATGTGTTCGTCGACGGTCCTGCCGGCTGTGTACACGCGCTGGTCGCCCGGCCAGGAGGGCCCGGGCCGTGGCCGACGGTCTTCCTCGTGCACGGCGGTCCGACCTATCACGACAGCGACGCCTTTGCGGCCGACCGGGCGGCGTACGTCGACCTCGGTTGCGCTGTGGTGCAGGTGAACTACCGCGGCTCGACCGGGTACGGCGCGGCCTGGCGCGACGCCATCGAGGGCCGGCCCGGCCTGACCGAACTGGAGGACCTCGCCGCCGTACGGGCGTGGGCGGTGGAGTCCGGGCTGGCCTCGACCTGCGTGCTGACCGGTGCGTCCTGGGGCGGTTACCTCACGCTGCTCGGCCTCGGTACCCAGCCGGAGCTGTGGTCGGCCGGCGTCGCGAGCGTGCCGGTCGCGGACTACGTCGCGGCCTACGAGGACGAGATGGAGCCGCTACGGGCCTTCGACCGGTCGCTGTTCGGAGGCTCTCCGCAGGAGCTGCCGGAGCTCTACCAGCGCTGCTCCCCCCTGACCTACGTCGGGGCGGTCCAGGCGCCGGTACTGGTGCTGGCCGGCGCGAACGACCCACGCTGCCCCCTCCGGCAGATCGAGAACTGGATCGAGGCCGCCGCAGCGCTCGGCACGGCCGTCGAGGTCTACCGCTACGACGCCGGGCACGGCTCGCTCGTGGTCGAGGAAAGGCTGCGGCAGATGCGGGCCGAGCTGGAGTTCGTGGCCCGCCACGTCGGGCTGCCGGCCCCCGACTAGCTACCGGGCAGCGCTGGTTCCCGGGGCCGTCATCGGTGCGGCAGCGTCGACTCCGGGACCGGCCCGGGCTGCGAGTCCGAGCTGGGGCTGCTCGAGCCGTCGCCCTTCTTGCCACCACCCTTGCCCCTGTCCTTGGTGGGCTCCGGTGAGGGGGTCGTCGGTGCCGGCGGCGTCGTGGGCTTGCCGGTAGGCGCCACCGGGGCCGGGGCCGGGGGCGTGGTCATCGTCGGGGGCGGGGGCAAGGGCGCGGCGGTGGCGGGGGCCGTTGTCGTGGGAGCGGTCGTGGCGGGCGCCGTGCTAGGCGGTACGGTAGGCGTCAGCAGACCGGCGTCGGACCGCACCCTCACCGCATAGGTGTGTAGCGCCGCGTACTCCGCCTGGGTCAGGCTGCCCGCGGCGAGCTGCATCGACAGGGTGCCCAGCAGGTCGTCAGCAGCTCTGACCAACTGCGGGGACAGCCCGCTGTTGGCCGCGTCGACCATTGCCTTCACCTTGTCCCGGCGGACATCGGCGGGGGACGTCGACGAACTGCAGCCCGCGAGCAGCAGGCCGGCTAGGGCGACCGCCGCGACCCGCCTCATTTGACCGACTCCTGTAGCCGTTGCAGGTCGCTCTTGAGCTGGCCCGGCACGTTGATGTTTACGGTCCCGGTCCCGGTGCCGTGCCGGCTGCCACTCTTCGCGGCGACGATGCCCCCGACACCCAGGGCCAGCAGGGCGACCAGGAGGGCGACGATCAGCGCGACGCCGTACGACCGCCGGGGCCTCGCAGGTGCCGCAGGTGCCGCGGCGGGCCGGCGCGGCGCGACCGGTGGCGCCGCAGCGGTCCTCGGGGCCGTCCCCACGGGTGCGGCCGTGGTCATGGCCCGGGTCGGCGACGCGATCACCTGCGTCGCGTCCCCGTGCAGGAGTCCGGTCAGCGCGTCCGAGACGGCCGAGGCAGTGGGCCGCCCGGCCGGCTCGCGCTCGGTCATGGCCGACAACAGCGGCCCCCACCCCGCAGGCAGCCAGTCGGGCACCACCGGTGCGCGCGACAGCCGGGCAAGGGCCACCTCGACGGTGCTGCCGGCATACTCGCGCTCGCCCCGCAGGGTCTCCAGAACCACCAGGCCGAGGGCATACACGTCCGCCGGCGGCCCGACCGGGTCCCCAACGACCTGCTCAGGAGCCAGGTAGGACGCCGTGCCGACCATCAGTCCGGTCGAGGTCACCCGCGCGGAGTCCACCAGCCGGGCGATGCCGAAGTCGGTGAGCCGTACCCGGCCGTTGGTCCCGATCAGGACGTTCGCCGGCTTGACGTCGCGGTGCACCAGACCCTGGGCGTGGACGTAGGCCAGGGCCTCGGCGACGGCCTGCCCGGTGGCGGCGGCCCGGGGCGGGGCAAGGGGGCCGCGCTGCAACGCCTGGCTCAGCGTTTCCCCCTCGACCAGCTCCATGACCACCCATGGTCGGCCGTCGTCGTCGGTGCCGGCGTCGTACACCGGGACCAGGCCCGGGTGGTTGAGCCGGGCAAGCGTCCGCGCCTCGTCGCCCGCCCGCTTGGAGCTCTCATCCGCGACGACAGTGACGAGCTTGAGGGCGACCGTACGGCCCAGCGCGGTGTCGTCCGCCCGCCACACCTCGGCCGAGCCGCCGCGGCCGATGAGAGCTTCGAGGGCGTACCGGCCGGCGATGAGGCCATGGGGCACAGCCTGGGTGGGCGCGTCGTAGAGGTGCGCCTGCGTGGCCTGGTCCTGCTGGGCCCGGGTGGCCTCATCGCGCTGCTCCCGGGTGGGGTCCTCGGTCATCGGCGCCCGGCCAGGAACAGCTCGGCGAGCTGCACGGCGTTCAGCGCCGCGCCCTTGCGAAGGTTGTCGTTGCTGACGAACAGCGCCAGACCGTGCGCGCCGTCCTGCCGCAGCCGGCCGACGTAGCTCGGGTCCCGGCCGGCGGCCTGCAATGGCGTGGGGACGTCGCAGAGCTCGACCCCCGGCGCGCCGGCGAGCCGTTCGAGGGCGCGCGAGACCGGCAGCGGGCGGGCGAACTCCAGGTTCATCGACAGCGAGTGGCCGGTGAAGACCGGCACGCGCACGCACGTGCCGGACACCCGCAGGTCGGGGATGCCCAGGATCTTGCGGCTCTCGTTGCGGAACTTGTGCTCCTCGTCGGTCTCGAACGAGCCGTCGTCCACCATCTGGCCGGCGAGCGGCAGGACGTTGTACGCGATCGGCGCGACGTAGGCCTTGGCAGGGGGGAAATCCACCGCCGACCCGTCGTGCACCAGCTCGACGGCCCGGTCGGCAACGGCGCGCACCTGGCCGTCGAGCTCCTCGACACCGGCGAGCCCGCTGCCCGACACCGCCTGGTAGGTGCTGGCGATCAGGCGCACCAGACCGGCCTCGTCGTGCAGCGGCTTGAGCACCGGCATCGCGGCCATCGTCGTGCAGTTGGGGTTGGCCACGATGCCCTTGTCCGCGTGCGCCATCGCGCCCGGGTTGACCTCGCTGACGACCAGCGGCACGTCCGGGTCCATCCGCCAGGCCGAGGAGTTGTCGATCACCAGCGCGCCCGCCGCAGCGAACCGGGGGGCCAGCGCCAGCGAAGCGTGGGCGCCGCACGATAACAGAGCCAGGTCCAGACCCGCCGGGTCGGCCAGCGCGGCGTCCTCCACGACGACCTGGCCGCCGGCCCAGGGCAGGGTCGAGCCGGCCGACCGGGCGGAGGCGAAGAAGCGGATCTGCTCCACCGGGAAGTCTCGCTCGGCCAGCAACCGGCGCATCACGATGCCGACCTGGCCGGTCGCCCCCACGACGGCGACGCGCAGGCCGGTCACCGGCCGGTCCCGGCGTACACGGTCGCGCCCTCGCCGTCGGGGTCGCCGAGCTCGAACGCCTCGTGCACGGCCTTCACCGCCGCCGGGAGGTCGGTGTCCCGACAGACCACCGAGATCCGGATCTCACTGGTCGAGATGGCCTCGGCGTTGATGCTGCCCTGGGCCAGTGCCTCGAAGAAGGTCGCCGTGACACCCGGATGCGACTTCATCCCGGCGCCGACCAGGGACACCTTGCCGATGTGCTCGTCGGACAGCACCCGCTCGAAGCCGACCCGGGCCTGCAGCTTGGCCAGCGCCGCAACCGCGGTGGCAAGGTCGGCCTTGGGCAGCGTGAAGGAGATGTCGGTCCGGTTCGTCGCGCCCGACACGTTCTGCACGATCATGTCGATGTTGACCTCGGCGTCGGCGACGGCGCGGAAGATTGCCGCCGCCTCACCGGGCTTGTCGGGCACACCGACCACGGTGACCCGAGCCTCGGACAGGTCGTGGGCGACCCCGCTGATGATGGCCTGCTCCACGGCGCCTGCTCCTGTGATCGTCGTGCCGGGCTTGGTCGAGAACGACGAGCGCACGACCAGCCGCACGTCATACCTGCGGGCGTACTCCACGCAACGCAGGTGCAGGATCTTGGCCCCGCACGCGGCCAGTTCGAGCATCTCCTCGTAGGAGACGTGCTGCAGCTGACGGGCGTCCTTGACGATCCGCGGGTCCGCCGAGAACACCCCGTCGACATCGCTGTAGATCTCACAGACCTCGGCGCCCAGCGCAGCAGCCAGGGCCACCGCAGTCGTATCCGAGCCACCCCGCCCCAGCGTGGTGATGTCCTTGCTGTCCTGGGAGACGCCCTGGAAGCCGGCCACGATCGCGATGTGGCCCTTGTCGAGGGCCTCGGAAATCCGGCCCGGCGTGACGTCGATGATGCGCGCCCGCCCGTGCACGGAGTCGGTGATGACGCCCGCCTGGCTGCCTGTGAACGAGCGCGCGGACAACCCGAGCGAGGAGATCGCCATGGCCAGCAGGGCCATCGAGATGCGCTCCCCGGCCGTCAGCAGCATGTCCAGCTCGCGACCGGGCGGCAGCGGCGTGACCTGCTGGGCGAGGCTGAGCAGGTCATCGGTGGTGTCGCCCATCGCGCTCACCACGACGCAGACGTCGTGCCCCGCCTTGCGCGTGGCCACGATGCGCTCCGCGACGCGCTTGATCCGCTCGGCGTCGGACACGGAGCTGCCGCCGTACTTCTGCACGACCAGGCCCATGTCCCCAGGGTAGCGGCGCAGGCCCCCGTTCCCCCGTACCTTGCGCGCATGACGCAGGTGCCGCTCGACGCGCCGCGCGGCTCCGGGGTCGTGGCGAGGGGGGTCGCGCGCAGCTTCGGCGATGTACGGGCGGTGAGCGGCATCGACCTCACCGCACGGCCCGGCGAGGTCACGGCGCTCGTCGGGCCGAACGGCGCAGGCAAGACGACCCTGCTGCTGGTCCTCGCGACGTTGCTGGTGCCGGATCGCGGCGAGGTGCGGGTCGCCGGCTTCGACCCCACGACCGAGTACGACCAGGTGCGCGCGCGGATGGGCTGGGCGCCGGACGTGTTCGGGCTCTACGACACGCTGACCGCACAGGAGTACCTCGAGTTCGTCGGGCAGTCCTACCGGCTCGCCCGCAGGGAAAGCAGTCGGCGCGCGACCGAGCTGCTCGAGCTGATCGGCCTGCCGGACTGGGCCGGCCGCCCCGTGCACACCTTGTCCCGCGGGCAAAAGCAGCGGCTCGGTCTGGCCCGGGCGATCGTGCACGCGCCCGAGGTCCTGCTGCTCGACGAGCCGGCCTCCGGCCTGGATCCGCGCGCCCGGGTCGAGCTGCGCGACCTGCTGCGCTCACTGGCCCGAGAAGGCACCGCGGTCATCGTGTCGAGCCACCTGCTCGGCGACCTGGAGGAGCTCGCGGACTCAGTGGTCTTCGTCGACCGCGGCGTCACCGTCGGCGAGCACCGCGTCGACCAGCTGCCGGCCTCCACCGCGACCCGTCCCTGGCGCCTGCGCGCCCTGGACCCGACGGCGCTGCTCGCGGCGCTCACCCGGAACGGCTTCACCTTCGACGCCCCCACTGCAGCCGGGGTGGACGTGGCCCTGGCCTCCGACGAGCAGGCGGCGGACCTGCTCGCCGGCCTCGTGCGCGACGGCGTGCCGGTCGTGTCGTGCCAACCGCTCGGCGGCCGGCTCGAGGCGACCTACCTGGCGCTGACCCGGTGACCGGCGCCGGGATCGCGACCGTGGCCCGTCAAGAGTTCCGACTGCGCATCCGGGCTGGGCGCTGGAAGGTGCTGCTCGGCATCTGGTTCTTGCTCCTGGCGCTGTTCACCGGGCTGCTCACCGCCGCGCTGGGCGGCCTGGCCGGGCGCAAGGTCCTCGACGAGGGCGTCGTGCTGTACGGCGGCCTGGTGCTGTTCGTCCTCGGGCTCGCGCTGCTCGTCGTACCCGCCCTGGCCGCGCAGTCGGTGAACGGCGACCGGGAGCGCGGCACGCTGGCGACGCTGCAGGTCTCCCGGCTGACCCCGGGCGACATCGCGCTGGGCAAGTTCTTCGCCGCGTGGGGTACCTCGCTGGCGTTCCTCGCCCTCGTCCTGCCGTCCGTCGTGTTCGCCTCGACCCGGGGCGGGGTCTCGCTGGGCCGCGTCCTGGCCACGACCGGTGTGCTGGCACTGCTGCTCGGCACGGTCTGCGCGATCGCGTTGGCCCTGTCGGCCTGCCTGTCCCGTACGACGACCTCCGGTGTGCTCGCCTACCTCTCGGTCGCCGGCCTTACTCTGGGAACGCTGCTGGCCTTCCTGCTGGTCACGGCGACCACGACCGAGCATTTCAGCCAAGCCCCTACCTGCCCGACGCCGGCAGACCTGCCGGCCGAGATGTCCCCGGACCAGAAGTCGATGACCATCAGCGAGTGCCAGCGCTCCGGCCCGTACACCAGCACCCGGACGCGCACCGACCGCACCTGGTGGCTGCTGGCCGCGAATCCCTTCGTCGTCCTGGCCGACGCCGCACCGCAGCTGCCACCGCTGACCCCGGCTGAGCGGCGCGACCGCCAGCAGCTCCAGGATCGCGGCGAGACCGTCACTGACGCTCGGGACGTCGACCCGCTCGGGGCGATCGGGCGATCAGTCCGCGGTCTGCGGCGCGCGCCGGATCCACTGGCCCGTGGCGCCGCCGTCTACACCGCCAACCGCGACCCCTCGACGGTCGAACCCCGCGGCCGCCTGGTCTGGCCCACCGGGCTCGCCATCGACCTGGCCCTCGCCGCCGGCTCGCTCGTGCTGACCATCCGCCAGCTGCGTACGCCCTCGAACCGCCTCGCCCGCGGTCAACGCATCGCCTGACCGGACGGCTCAGCGAGACCGGGGATCCAACGGTTCAGCCGTACCGACCCGGCGGCGGGCTCTCGAACCCCCGACCGTACCGATCGCTGTTGCGTTCTTCGGGCCGAAAACGGGGCGCTGCGCGCAACGCGGATCGGTAGGCGTCAGACGTCGACCTGTCGGCGTCCTTCGAACGCCCGACCGAGAGTGACCTCGTCGGCGTACTCCAAGTCACCGCCGACCGGCAGCCCGCTGGCCAGCCGGGTCACGCGCAACCCCATCGGCTTGACGAGCCGGGCCAGATAGGAGGCGGTTGCCTCCCCCTCCAGGTTCGGGTCGGTAGCCAGGATCAGCTCGACGATCGAGCCGTCGGCCAGGCGGGACATCAGGTCGCGCATCCGCAGGTCGTCCGGGCCGATCCCCTCGATCGGCGAGATCGCCCCACCGAGCACGTGGTAACGGCCGCGGAACTCACGTGTCTTCTCGATCGCGACGACGTCCTTGGGCTCCTCGACCACGCAGATGCAGGTCAGGTCGCGGCGTGGGTCGCGGCAGATGCGGCACTCGTCCTGCTCGGTGACGTTGCCGCAGATCCGGCAGAAGCGCACCTTGTCCTTCACCTCGGTCAATGCACCGACCAGCCGCCGGACGTCGGTCGGGTCGGCGGACAGCAGGTGGAAGGCGATCCGCTGCGCGCTCTTGGGGCCGACTCCCGGCAGCCGCCCCAGCTCGTCGATCAAATCCTGAACCGCCCCCTCGTACACCTACAGGCCCGGCAGGCCGAGACCGCCCGCGCCGCCGGACAGCGGACCCATCGTGGTCTGGGCCAGGTCCTGCGCCGCCCGCGAGCCGTCCCGGATCGCGGCCACCACGAGGTCCTCCAGGCTCTCGACGTCGTCCGGGTCGACCGCCTTCGGGTCGATCTTGACCGTCAGCACCTCGCCGGCACCGCTGAGCGTCACCGTCACCAGGCCGCCGCCTGCCGACCCGCTCACCTCGGTCTGGGCGAGCTGCTCCTGCGCAGCCTCCATCTGGGCCTGCATCTTCTGGGCCTGCTTCATCAGCTGCTGCATGTTGGGCTGGGCGCCCGGAGGTCCGCCTGACCTGGCCACGTGTGCTCCCGCTCGTCGTCGTCGTCACCTGCGAGCCTACGGGCAGCCGCCGACAGTCCTAGGCATCCCCGATCGTGCCGACGACCGTGCCCCCCAGCTGCTCGGCCACGAGCGCGAGCGCCGCGTCCTCCCCGGCCACCACGCGCCCGGCGGTCGGCAGGTCCGGGTCCTCCGGCACCTCCTCGTCGCCGGGCGCGAACCCGTCGTAGGCCGGGCGGACCGGCCTTTTGGACCGGCCCACCTGGTCCGGCGCCGCGGCCGGGACTGCTCCGGCGACCGTGCAGCTCACCTCCAAGTCGGCCCCGAGTACGACCTGGAACGCCTCCGCGAGGACCTCGGCGTTGGTGCTGCTGGAGAACTGGCGCAGCAGCGCGGCCGTGGTGAAGGCAAGGGTCACCGTCCGACCCGTGAGCTCGACGACCTGGGCATTGAGCAGCAGGGCGTGCGTGGTCTTCTTGCGTTCCTTCGCCGCCTCCAGCACCGCGTCCCAGGATCGGCGCACCGCGATGGCATCGAGCCCGCCAGGGGTAGGCGCGCCGGAAGCTGCCGGATCGTGCCCGTGCTCGGGCTCCCGGTCCTGCGCCGGTGTCGGGACGGGGGCGGGGGCTGCAGCTGGCGCGCCGGGCACGGCTGCGACCGGCCACCCGGCCGTGGTCGTCGCGGGCGCACCTGGCTGCGGCTGATCCCGGGGAGGGCGCTGCAGCCGGCCCGGAGCATCGGCCCGACCTGCATGATCGTCGGAAGAATTGATGGGCGGCGAGGTGTCCACGGGGGCACTCGCGCGTCGATGCGTCTGTTGATCAAGCACACTCGCCGCGGGGGCAGCGGTGGTGGCCGGAGGAGACGCCGGGCTAGCCGGTGCAGCCGACCGCCCCGAGTCCGCAGGTGCGCCACTACCGGGGTGCTCAGCGTGGTGCGGACCAGGGACATGGGGCGGCGGCACCACGGGCGAGGCCTCATCCGCGATGTCGAAGCGCCGCTCGAGCCGTTCGAGCCGGCTGAGCACCGCGCCGTCACTCGCGCTGGCGGCCGGCAGCAGCACCCGGGCGCAGACCAGTTCCAGCAGCAGGCGCGGCGCCGTCGTACCCCGCATCTCGGTCAGGCCGGAGTGGAACAGGTCTGCGGCGCGCGACAGCCCAGCCGTCCCGAGCGAGGTGGCCTGGCGCGCCATCCGGGTCAGCTGCTCGGGCGGGCAGTCGAGCAGGCCCTTGTCGCCGGCCTCGGGTACCGCGTCCAGGATGACCAGGTCGCGCAGGCGCTCGAGCACGTCCGAGGCGAAGCGGCGCGGGTCGTGACCGTTCTCCATGACCCGGTCGACCGTGGCGAACACCGCCGCTGCGTCCCGCACCGCGAACCCGTCGACCACGTCGTCGAGCAGCGTGTCGGGGGTGACGCCGAGCAGCGAGGCGGCGGCGTCCCGGGTCACGCCGTCCGTGCCGGCGGCCGACAGCACCTGGTCCAGGATCGACAGGCCGTCCCGGGCGCTGCCGGCGGCGGCGCGGACGACCAGCGGCAGGACCGTGGGGTCCACCGAGATGCCCTCGGAGGCCACGACGTCCTGCAGCAGCTCGGTGAGGTCGCGCCGCGGCATGAGGCGGAACGGGTAGTGGTGCGTACGCGACCGGATGGTCGACAGCACCTTCTCCGGCTCGGTCGTGGCAAACACGAAGCGCAAGAACTCCGGCGGCTCCTCGACCAGCTTGAGCAGGGCGTTAAAGCCCTCCCGGGAGACCATGTGCGCCTCGTCGATGATGTACACCTTGTACCTACTCGACACCGGCGCGTAGAACGCTCGTTCGCGCAGGTCACGGGCGTCGTCGACGCCGCCGTGCGAGGCCGCGTCGATCTCCACCACGTCCAGCGAACCCGGGCCGTTCGGGGCCAGCGCGACGCAGGAGTCGCAGACGCCACAGGGTTCGGGCGTGGGCCCCTGATCGCAGTTCAGCGACCGGGCCAGGATCCGCGCGCTGGAGGTCTTGCCGCATCCCCGCGGCCCGCTGAACAGGTACGCGTGATGCACCCGGCCGTTGCGCAGCGCCTGCTGCAGCGGCGCCGTGACGTGCTCCTGGCCCTTGACCTCGGCGAAGTTGGCCGGCCGGTACTTGCGGTACAGGGCCAGGCCCACGATGCCTCCCAGACGGTGAAAGGACCCCTCGCGCACCCACCCAGAGCCCGCCTGCCCTTGCTGCCTTCCGGCCCTGGGGGGGTTCAGCGAGATGGGCGCCGCACGAGGGGTCTGCCGACCACTCTAGACGTACGACGGGAGGGCGCGGCCGCCCCTGTGGGGCCGTGCTTCCCGTCGGCTCCAGTTACCCGTACGGGTAGGTTTCCCGACCGCTGGCTGCTCTTGTAGCCTGCTCGACGGAGGATTCGCCTAGTTGGCCTATGGCGCACGCTTGGAAAGCGTGTTGGGGGCAACCCCTCGCGAGTTCGAATCTCGCATCCTCCGCCACGCCATTCCGCGCCGCCGCCCACGCCGCGTCGCCGCCGCTCGCGCCCGTACCAGGTGCTCCGCCGCAGATCCCCAGGGCCAGGCTGCTGGGGATCTGCTGCTGATCTCCAGCGAGCAGCCTGTGCGCGCGCGGTCGCCGGTGCGGCAGCCCTATCCGTGCGAGGCTGGACCTACAGGAGCCGCGAGCGCGGCCGATAACTCTCCTGACGTGCCACGCTCCTGTCCACGGAAGGCCCTCGTGCCTCATTCCTCCGGCATCATCATGCCGCCCCTTCGGACGATGCTCGGCGGCATCGGGTCGCAAGTCATCGAGGGCACGCTGATCCCTGCGCTGCTGTTCTGGGCGGTGCTGCATCTGTCCGGCCTGGTGTGGGCCCTGGTCGCCGGGCTCGCCTGGTGCTATCTGGCCATCGCCCGCCGCTGGGTTCGCGGCCGGGCGCTGCCCGCGGTCCTAGTGCTCGGCGCGCTGCTGTTCACGACGAGGACGGGCGTTGCGCTGGCCTTCCACTCGACCTTCATCTACCTGCTGACGCCCACGATCAACGCCTTCGTGCTCGCGGCTGCCTTCGCCGGTTCCACCCTGCTGCGCCAGCCGCTGACCGAGCGCTTCGCCCGGGACTTCGTGGGGCTGCCCGCCCACGTCACAGCCCTGGCCCGCGTGCGGACGGCGCTTCGCCGGCTCAGTCTGATCTGGGCGCTGGTGAACCTTATCAACGGTTGGGTCGCGCTGCAGTTGCTCCTGGCCGACCGCTACGACGCGGTGCTGTTGACGCGGTCGCTACTGGCGCCGGCGCTGTCGGCCATCGCCGTGGTCTGCTGCGTGCTCATGGGCCGCCGGGCCCTGCACGCCGAGGGCATCCACCTGCATCTGCGCTGGCGGGATGCACCCGTCCGGTAACGGACAGCAGGAGCGGCCGTTAGGGACGCCGCGCGGGTTCGCCGGTGGTCTGGTGGTGCCATTTCCTTGGACCGCCAGCCGGATCACCTTCGTGATGCTGCTGCTGATCAGCATGAACTTCGACGGGTTGCTGGCGAGGCAGCAGTCGGCCTCGTTCGAACGAGGCAGGGTCGGCGCGAACCCGAGCGGCGTGGAGGACCTGCGCACCGTCAGCTTCGTGCTGCTGACCGCCGTGATCTGGTACCTCGGGGTGGTGGTCATCGTGGCGGTGCACGTCGTCGCAGTAGTACTCGCTCTCCGCCACCTCGCCGGCAGCGCCCGGGACGAGCGGCGCGGCCGGCGCAGCGAGCACCGTGGCCGGTCGCGATGGTCACCTGCACCGCCTTCAGTCTCTACCTCATCGCTCAGCCCCTGGTGCAGGAGAAAGGACCCCAGCAGGCGCAGCCCGCAGCGGCCCCGCGCCCTCGTCGTGACGGTGGCACTGGCCCCGGCCGGTGAACCGGGCCGGTCACCGCGTGTCCAAACAGGCCAGTCTCCCCTCGACGACAGTCGCGTCCAGCTCCTCGCATCGGACTGCGGCCGAGGTGAAGCCTGTAGCTGTCAAAGCTTGGACGACCTGCGGAGCCTGTTCTTCGCTGGACTCAAGCAGGAGACGCCCCCCCGGCCGTAGCCAGTTGGCGGCGCCGGCTATGACCTGCCGCACGACGTCGAGTCCGTCCTCCCCACCATCGAGCGCAAGCTGGGGTTCATGCAGACGTGCCTCCGGCGGCAGCAGTCCCATGAGGGCCATGGGCACGTACGGCGTGCTGGCGACCACCAGGTCCACCCGTCCCCGGATGCGGGTCGGGAGCGGCGTGAACAAGTCGCCGAGATAGACCGGGGCTCGGTCGCGAAGGTTGGTCCTGGCACAGACGACCGCTGCGGGGTCAATGTCGACCAAATGCAGATCCAGACCAGGAACAAGGGACAGCAGGATGGCGCCGATCGCACCGGACCCGCAGCACAGGTCCACAACGATCGAGCCGTGCCAGGTGCCGCGATGCGCTCGCGTCACGAGGAACTCGCTGCGGTGACGCGGAATGAAGACACCCCTACTGACCTGGATGTGTTCGCCGCAAAACTCGGCCCACCCCACGACATGCTCCAGCGGCCGTCCGAGCAGGCGCTGAGCCAACATGTCTTCGAGGTGAGCCGATGAGGTAGCTGACGCGAGGAGCAGTTCGGCCTCGTCCTCGGCGAAGACACAGCCGGCCTGACGAAGGCGGTGAACGAGGAGGGACTGATCCAGAGGAAATATCTGCACGAAACGCCTTTCGGGAACCCCGAGGGCGCTCTGCCTTTCAGCCGCAGCGGTACTGCGCGCGGACGTCCAGACAGATCACCCAACCTGTACCAGCGGGCATGGGTTTCACCTCCTGTGATGTCTTCTGCGCGAAGCGCGGAATGTAGCATCCCGGCGTCGAACCGGCACCGGCCGCCGGAAGAAGGTAGCGGCTGTTGCACCAGGTCGAATGCGGCTTGGATCGCCTCATGACAACGACGCGCTCTTGACGGCGGCCCGGCACGACGGGCCGCAGTCACACGCGCTGGTGGTCCTGCTCGGCATGCTCGGCCTCTGGGTCAGCGAAGCTGCGGCGCGAACGTCACCGACCTGCACTACGACAGCGGCTATGAGCCACTCACGATCATGGGCAAGGGCCACAAGCCAGCCCAGATCCCACTCTCGGTCGCGGACCTCCGCGCGGTCCACGAGGCCGTCACCGACCGGAAGGCCGGACCGATCCTGCTCAACCGCAGCGGGACCCGGATGACCCCCGCCTCCGCCGCTGGCCGGCTTCGGAGGCTAACCCGAGGGATCGGTCGCAAGCACCCGATTAGCCCCAACAACCTGCGCCGGACGTTTTGCACTGCTGGCGTGGTCTCGCGCGTGCCGCTGACCACTTGGCCCCGAAATCGAAGTTGGTGACGGGCTTCCGACGAATGTCGCTGACCTGGGGTGACGGACGGGGATGATGGCTCGTTTCCCGGTCGTGTCAAGATCGTTACCCGAATGTCGGATAGCCGGGATCATCTAGTTGATCACCCGAATGCGATCGGCCGGGAGCGCACCTACCCTCGCCGGGTGCCGCGAGCGAAGAACGGCACCTAGTCTTGGCGGGTCGGGAGGGCCAGCACGGTGTCGGCGAATGGTGGCGCAAGGTGCATTGCGCGCAGTCTCGGATTGCTCGCGGACCTGTGCGTCGCGCTGACTGCGGCAGCCGTCGCGTTGCCCCTAGCGTTGGGCATGTCGATTGCCCTCGCTGGCATCGCCAGTTGCGACTCGCCCTGCGACGGGCCGCCGATGACCGGGCTGGCGGTCTGGGCGGTGGGCGCGCCGGTCGGCGGCCTCGCCTACCTTTTTTTCTCGTTCCGCCGCAAGCGAACGATTGGCAACCGCCTCTTCAAGGTGCCTGGATAACGGCACTTCTTCGCGCTCACGACCACAACGAATTGGCAGTTCCACCTGAGGCAATTCGGATGGCCGATGATACCGGCATGGGCAGTACAGGCGGCAAGCGCGAGCAGCACATCCGGTCCTCCAACCTCTGCGCTTCTCGCGCTACGCGCATGTGCTGATCTTCGCCCTTCTGCCCTTTGCCCTACTGCTCGACCCCCCACCCGGCGAACCGTTCACGTGGCTACTTGTGACCGCATTCTTGGAGTGGTTCGCGTGGCGAGGGCTGAGACTTGGGGCACGCGTAGGTCCGAGCCGGGTCGTTGTTCGTGGCCATCTTTGGGACCGCACCATCTCGCGCCAGTCCATCACCGGCTGACCGACTACGTGTCGGTCCTTTGGACGGACGGTCGCGGTCAGACCCGCGAGCGTCCCATACGCGCACTCGCCTACAACCCGCGCGCCCTGGCTTCGATCAACAGAGAGGCGGAGACGGAGTCCCGCCGGTTACGTCAGGCCCTGGGGTTCGACGCGCGCGTTCGCAAGCCGCCCTACCGTCAGTGAATGCTTACCGAAGCGCAACTCGACGTTCTCATCGCCCTCAGCGATGCCTGTGAGATCCGCGGCTCCGTCGAACTTGACCCGGCCCGCCCGCTGCCGAACGTCCTCGCGAGCCTCGGTCGCCCCGCCGCCGAGGTACAGCAGGCCGTCGCCGATTTGCACGAACTCGACCTGATCACCCGCGTCGTCGTCGCTGAGTGCCAGCACCCATCCAGGTCTCGCGGGAGCGTGGTCTTCACCAGGGGCCAACAGAAGACGTTCGAGGCGCTGCGCCGCGCCGCGGGATCCGAAATCGCCCGGACCATCCCCTCGGTCCGGGACTCCGGCGCGTTCACCAAGTAGAAGTTCAGCCGGTCGACCTCGGTCGCGTCCTGCACAACCAGCGCCTCTTGGTCCAGCCCTCCGCCGACCTCGCGGTTCTCGCCCGGTCCCCTAGGCACCGTCCCGACCACCGACGACACTGCCCCGAAAGGCACCGGTAGGGCGCGGGCCGTCCGTTGACGCTCCAGCGAGGCCGCCGCCGACCCTCCCAGACCGGCCTCCGACCTCATGTGCGCGGACGAGTAGCAGCCCCGAAGATCTTAAGGAGCCGGCTGCCTCAGCGGCGATTCGGGGACGTCCTCGATCCACGGCCGTACTTGGTCAGGGAGTGTCGCAGGATCGCGATCATCAGCCAGATCACGCCGGAGAGCATCACCAGGAACGCCAGGAAGCTGGGATCTTCGGCGAGTCCACCGGATCCGTCGCCGGTGTCCAGGGGTGGCGCCACCAAGAACCCGACGAAACCCAGGACGATCATGAGTCCGGGCCATCGAGTGCGGCGCCGGAGGAGAGCAGCGCGAGCGGCGCGGAGAGCATCCTCGTGGGCCTGATCTGAGGCGGAGGGAGGGACCCAGTCCGGCGCAAGGCGAGCGCGCTCGGCTGAGATGAGCCGCAGGCCTTTGCGCCGCAGCAAGAGGTGCACGCCCATGAACGCTAGGGGCAGCGGGACCCCGGGGAAGCCACCGTCGGACAGATCGCCCGGCGAATAGGACGGCGAGGTCACAGCGCCGATGACCAGCAAAACGGCCCCGACCGCACTCAGACCCGTGTAGACCTGCACGAGCACGTTCAGGTTGGCGATCCTGGGATTGTCACTTTCGGATTCCCCCTTCACGACGATCGGTCTCTGAACAGTTGGCCGGTACGACGCAGCCGACGGCCGAGGTACCACGTGTCGGCAACCCCCGCCGTCATAGCCGCAATCGTGAGGACGGTCGCGAGGGGCGAGAGAAGGAACGGGACAACCGAGCAGACGACAACGCCGGCGATCGTGTTCCCGAGCTCGACCTGTCGCCATCTTCGGACCATCACCGTTCGGTCCACGTTCGCCTCCCGTCCGGGCCCGGGCACAGGGACTACCACCGCCGTCCTGCCCTATGACGCCCTCGACGACCGAATTGGTACATGCCGACGCCGATTCCTGCAGTTCCCCAGACCGGCAGTGTCGCCATACCTACGTGCGTTACCTGAGTCATATGCTGCCCGATTCTCCGTGAGGTGTGCTAGTCGCTGTGCCGTCTACCCCTGCCACTGCTGTCGGTCGCGCAAGAGTCCCGGGTGACGCGAACGGGTCGCCGGCGCTCGGCGAGGGCGGCGGCTACCAGGACGGCGACGAATGGTTCCTCTCCGGCGACGACCCGCCGGACCACGACTAGCTGCCAGCGGCCCTCGCACACGGCACACAGCACGCCCGAGCACCCGGCCCGCCTACGCGGGACGGGGCTCAGGCATGTCCCGCCGTGGCCAGCGACGATCGGGAAGATCGTTACCCGACCGTCGGCGGCCTCCAAGCGGTCCTGCAGGATCGCCGAACCACCCACAAACGACCGAGCTATCGCCGGAGACCGGCGACAGCAAGATCGTCACCGACTTTCGTGGTCGTTCGGGACTTATTCGTCGGAAGCCCGCGCGTGGCGGTGGCGGTGGCGGTGGCGGTGGCGGTGGCGGTGGCGGTGGGATTTGAACCCACGGACGTGTTGCCACGTCACACGCTTTCGAGGCGTGCTCCTTCGGCCGCTCGGACACGCCACCGTCAATGACCTTAGCGGAGACCGCGCCGCTGCTCGAAGAACGTCTGAAGCAGCTGGCCGCACTCCTGCGCCAGCACGCCGGCGATCACCTCGGGCCGGGAGTTGAGACGCCGGTCGCGGACGACGTCCCACAGCGAGCCGACGGCTCCCGCCTTCGGGTCAGCGGCGCCGTAGACCAGCCGGGCCACCCGGGCGAGCACCAGCGCACCGGCGCACATGGTGCACGGCTCGAGGGTCACCACGAGCGTGCACCCCGTCAGTCGCCAGCCGCCGGTGACTGCGGCCGCAACCCTCAGCGCCTGCACCTCGGCGTGCGCCGTCGGGTCGCTGCTGCCCTCGCGGTCGTTGTGCGCGCGGGACAGCACCGCACCCTCCGCCGACAGCACGAGGGCGCCGACGGGTACGTCTCCGCTCGCGAGGGCCAGCGTGGCTTCTTCGAGGGCGAGCTGCATGCTCCCGACGTACGGGGTCACCCCTCGCGCAGGCCGTCGAGCACATCCACGCACCCAGCCCGCTCGCAGACCACTGTCAGGACATCAGCCGGCAGCAGGCCCTCCTCGGCGCACAGGTCCAGCAGCTGCTCGGGTGGGGTGCCGAGGTCGTCCAGCACGGCCGGGTCACCGACCGGCTCGGCGATAGCTTGCGTGCCCTCGTCCTGCTCGTCATCGAGATCCCCGGCAGCGACGTCGTCCCAGAGCAGCGTGGCGACCCCGCCGGTGTGGACCGCGCGCCGGTCGGACAGGAAGACGCGGGGCTCGTCCAGACCGCCCGCGCCACCATCGACGCGGACGACGGCGACGTACTCCTCGTCCTGCTCCAGCAGCAGCAGAGCCGGCCCGGCACCCTCCCCGGTCAACTCGCGCAGGTCGTCGACGAGGGCTTCCAGGTCCTCGACCTCGTCCAGATCGAGCTCCAGGCCCGTCCAACCGACCTCGGTACGGGCGAGCGCGGCGGCGAAGTAGGTCACGGGTCTCCAGTGCTAGTCGGCGAATGCGCCGACTACCCGCTCGTAGGAGTCGGCGAACCCCAGCCGGAGCGCGAGCGCCGAAAGCAGCTCGTCGGCGTACAGATCGGTGTCGGACAAGATGGCCCCCAGCTCCATCTCCTCCAGCCCGAGATCAGCGAAGACCCCGAGGTCGCCGGCCGGCCACACCTCCTCGAGGTCGTCTTCGCCGGGCACGTCCAGGCCGAGTCGCTCCAGTACCTGCGCCGCCAGGTCCCAGGCCACGGCCGCCGTCACGTCGGAAAGCAGGAGCCGCTCGCGACCCATGACCACCCGGACCACCACGAAGAACTCGTCGGCGACGTCGACGAGCGCGAACGAGCCGACCTCCCCCGGCTGCCGGTGCACCGCGGCAACAAGCCCGTCCAGATCACCGGCCAGGGCGCCCGGCAGCTCCCGGACCTGCCACCGGCCCTCCTCGCGGTGCACCACCACGGCGTACGCGTCGCTGTCCGGCACGTGCACCTCCTGCTGGCAGGTTCCTGATCGGCGCACTGTGGCAGAAGGCCGGCCGCCGTGGGAAGCGCAGGGTTCATTCGCTCCTAACGGGGGCAGGCGATGGGGCAGGCAAAGACGCACCCGACCACGCCCTCCGGAGGACCCAACATGTCTGAGCGCAACACCCTCGCCCACTTCCTGCACGACGCCGGTCTGGCTGCCTGGTTCGGCGGGTCGCTCATGGGCGCCGTCGGCGTGAACGGCGCGGCCGCGGATGTCGACGACCCGCGTCAGCGGGCACGTGTGGCCAACGCCGGCTGGTCCCGCTGGACGCCGATCAACGCCTTGGCCATCGGCGCCCATCTGTTCGGTGGCGCCCAGCTGCTGAAGCAGAACAAGGCCCGCGTCAAGACTCAGCAGGGCGTCCTGGCCAACACCAACATCAAGATGGGGCTTACGGCCGCCGCCCTCGGCGCCACCGGTTACGCGCGTATCACCGGACAGAAGATGATCAAGGCCGGCGACGTCCCGGTCGCCGGTGGCACCGCGGCGCTGCCGTCCACCCCGCCCGCGGTGGCCAAGGCGCAGAAGCAGCTCAAGGCGCTGCAGTGGGCGATCCCCGCTCTGACTGGCGCGATCATCGCCTCCTCCGCCCTGCACGAGGAGCAGCAGCGCCCGTCGGAGGTCGCCAAGGGCTCGCTCAAGGGCCTGCCCTCGACCATCGGCTCGCTCGGCAGCTCGCTTGGGTCCTCAATCAGCAGCGCCGCCAGCACTGCCATGGACAAGGCCAAGGAGTCCGTACCGAGCAACTGCAGCTAGTCCCAAGGTGCCGTACGACGGCCCGCGCAGCCCGTCGGGTGCGCGGGCCGTCTGCTGCCCCGATCAGCTGCCAGTACTAGGGGCTGGAAACACGGCCATGACGGCGCCTGGCTGCATCAGGCCTCGCGGACGAACTTGTTGAACCGGCTCAGGCTGCCGTCAGCAGTGTGCTCCTGGTAGAGGAAGTCCACATCGCTGCTGTCGAACGTGGCGAAGAACTCGGTCCAGTCGATGTCCGCCAGGCGGTCGGCCGGGTCCTGGAAGTCGATCCGCAGAACCCCTGCCCCCTTGCCTTTCCTCGTGCCTCGTACGTCGGCCGGCGTGCCTCCGCGCCCTCCGGCCCACTTCTTGATCACATCGTGGTCCCGGGTGAGGTAGCTCGCGCCTGTCGTCGGGGCCTTGGTCTGCCGCTTGACCGCGCTCGGCTTGCCCAGCTCGGCCGCCACCTCGCTGCCCGACGCCTTCGCCTTCTTCCTGCTGCCGGCGCCCTTGTCTCCTGCTGCCTTGCTTGCCTTCTTGTCCGCAGCCTTCTTGTCGGTCGCCTTCTTGTCGGTCGCCTTCTTGTCGGTCGCTTTCTTGTCGGTCGCCTTCTTGTCGGTCGCCTTCTTGTCCGCCGCCTTGCGCGTCGTGGTGGTCGCGGCCATGGTGCTCCTCGGGTCCGGACGATGTGTGGAGGGCGCTTGCCCTCACCAGCCCCGCGGAAACGCTTGTTTCCCGCCAGGGGGGTCGGGCAGCCACAGGCCGTGAAGGTCCTCACCTGGCACGTCCACGGCTCCTACCTCTGGTACCTCAGTCACATCCCGGTCACTTGGGTCCTGCCGGTACGGCCGGGGCGCGATCAGGGGTACGGCGGCCGCACACCGAGCTTTCCCTGGCCCGACAACGTGCTCGAAGTACCCGCCGGTGACGTCGCCGCCCTGGACGACCTCGACCTGGTCCTGACGCAGCACCGCCAGAACTGGGACGTCGACCGGCACGAGCTGCTCGGCGGCCGAGCCGGCGAGCTGCCGCGGATCCACCTCGAGCACGACCCGCCCCAGGGCTGGCCCAACGACGCCCTACACCCGGTACAGGACGCGGGCGCGCTGCTCGTCCACGTGACGCCGTTCAACGAGTTGATGTGGGACAACGGGATCACCCCCACGCGCGTCGTCGAGCACGGCGTCGTCGTTCCGGACGTGCCCTGGACGGGCGAGCTCGAGACGGCCGTGACCGTGGTCAACAACCTGTACCGCCGAGGACGACGGCTCGGCCCGGACGTGTTCGACCGGGTCGCCGCGCAGGTTCCGGTGGACCTTGCCGGCATGCACGGCGAGCCGCACCCGCGGTGGCTCGGCGACGTGCGGCTGGACGAGCTGCACCGACGGCTAGCGGCGTACCGCTGCCTGTTCAACCCGATCCGGTACACCTCGCTCGGGCTCGCGGTCTGCGAGGCGATGGCTCTGGGGCTGCCCGTCGTCGGGCTGGCGACGACCGAGATGTCCACCGCGGTCCGTAACGGTGTCAACGGTTACGTCGAGACCGACGTCGAGGTGCTCGTCACGCACCTGCGCCGGCTGCTCCGAGACCGCGAGGAGGCGGCGGAGCTGTCGGCGGGCGCCAAGGCCGTGGCGGCACTGCGGTTCGGCATCGACCGGTTCGTCAACGACTGGTGCGAGGTCCTGGCCGAAGCCGCCGGCGTCCCCGTACCGATCGATGTTGCGTGAGAACCAGCCCGAACTGCCCCTGAGCGCGCAACATGGTTCGGTACGGCAGGGTAGGGCCGCAGGACGGCGCGGGTTAAAGGAAAGTCCCGACGAGCACAGGCTCGGGAACGAGCTCGACGCCGAACGCCGCGCGCACCCCGTCCCGCACCTCGCGCGCGAGCGCGAGCAGGTCCGCTGTCCGGCCGCTGCCCCGGTTGACCAGTGCCAGGGTGTGCTTGGTCGAGAGGCCGACGGGGCCGTCCCCGTACCCGCGGGTGAAGCCGGCTTGCTCGATCAGCCACGCCGCGCTTACCTTGGTGCGCCCGTCGCCCTCGGGCCAGGTGGGCGCCAAGGGGGCGCGGGCGAGCAGGGACGCGGCCGCGCCCGGCGGCAGGACCGGGTTCGTGAAGAACGAGCCCGCACTGCGACTGTCCGGGTCGGTGGAGTCCACGACCATCCCCTTGCCCCGGCGCAGGGCCAGCACCGCCTCCCGCACGTCCGCCAGCGGAGCAGGGGAACCGAGCGGTACGCCGAGCACGCGGGCCAGCTCGGCGTACCGCACGGGGAGCCCTAGGCCACCCTCGACGAGGCCGAACAGCACCGACAGCACGATCCACCGGCCGGGAGCGGCCTTGAACGCGCTGCTCCGGTAGGAGAAGCCGCAGTCGGCTGCCGGCAGCACCGTCACGGCGTCCGAAAGCGTGTCCAGGACGCGGACGGACACGATCGTGCGGGCGACGTCGCCGCCGTACGCACCGATGTTCTGCACCGGACTGGCCCCGACCGTGCCCGGGATGCCGGACAGTGCCTCGAGCCCCACCAGGCCGTCGGCCACGCAGAGCGCCACAAGAGCGTCCCAGTCCTGACCGGCGGCCACCTCGAGCAGCACCCGGTCGCCGTCGCGGCGACCGGACAGCCCGTAGCTGCGCACGAGCACCACGGTGTCGAGCCCGGCGTCGGGCAGCACCAGGTTGCTGCCGCCTGCGAGCACCAGGGCCCCGGGCGCTGATCGGACGGCGGCCACCAGCTCGGCCTCGTCGTACGCCGTCAGGAGGCGCTGGGCCGGACCCCCGAGCCGCAGGGTCGTCAGCGGCGCGAGCGGCACGTCCCGACGTTCGAGCACCCGGCCAGGCTAACGGGCTGGGCACAACCCGACCGGCAGCTGCGTGCTGGTGAACCAGGCTCGCGGCCGGGATTGCCCCTCGACATCTGGGGGACGACCGCCAGATGGTGGACATCGGGTACACGATCATGGGCGAGCAACGTGGGCCGCGCGAGCTCGTCGCCGACGCGGTGCTGGCGGAGCAGGCGGGCTTTGACTTCCTGGTCGCGAGCGATCACTACTCGCCGTGGCTGGAGGCCCAGGGGCACGCGCCGTACACCTGGGCGGTTCTGGGCGCCGTCGCACAGGCGACCTCACGGATCGAGCTGATGACCTACGTGACCTGCCCCACAGTTCGTTACCATCCCGCGGTCGTGGCCCAGAAGGCCGCGACGCTAGGTCTGCTGTCGCAGGGCCGCTTCTCGCTGGGCCTCGGCGCCGGCGAGAACCTCAACGAGCACGTCGTCGGGCGCGGCTGGCGCCCGGTGGACGTGCGGCACGAGATGCTTACCGAAGCCGTCGAGATCATCCGCGAGCTGTTCGACGGTGGCTTCGTCAACTACCGCGGCCAGCACTTCGATGTCGAGAGCGCCAAGCTGTACGACCTGCCTGAGACACCGGTTCGCATCGGTATCGCGGCCTCGGGCACGCAGTCCTGCACGCTCGCTGCGACCCTCGGCGACTTCGCCATCGGCACCGAGCCGACCATGCCCGCGACCTACCGCACAGTGGGCGGGTCCGCTGAGTCGGTGGGGCAGTTCCCCGTCTGCTACGGCGAACCGGCCGCCTCCCGGACCCTGCTGCGCGAGCAGTTCCGCTGGGCCGCGTTGGGCTGGAAGGTCCAGGCTGAGCTGCCGGGTACCGCATCCTTCGACGCCGCCTCGGCGTACGTCCGCGAGCAGGACATGTCCTCGCTCGGGGTGTCCGGGGATGAGGTGTCGGCGTACGTCGAGAAGGTCCGCGAGTTCACCGACGCCGGCTACGAGCGGGTCGCCCTCGTGCAGGTGGGGCCGGACCAGGAGGCGTTCTGCTCCTGGTACGCCGAGACGCTCGCCCCAGCCCTCCGCACCGCCCTGGCGTGATCCAGCAGATCCGACCCACACCTTGCGGGGGCTACGCCCAGGGCACATGATGGCTGCGGTTGAGTGGACAGCCGTTGCGCGAGGGCATGAACTCGCTTGCTACGCCCGTACGCCCTTGACCGGAAGCGTTGCAGAGGACTCACGTGGACCACGGCTGGACACCCCGGACGTCGATGCAGCTGATCACCGATCAGGTAGCCGGCATCGACGCGTGGAACCGCGCCCGGAGCCGGCGTCAGGACGTTGCCGACGCCACCGCCGTCAGCCGGGAGATGCGGCAGGATCTGGCACGACGGACCGAGGCGCGCCGCCGTACGCAGGAGGCCGTGCTGAACCGGGCTGACAATCACCTGCGCCAGTCCGGCAAACTGCTGCTGAGCTCGCCGCGCTGCCGTGCAGTCCTGGTCCACCGCAACGCGTGGTTGCGGGAGAAGGTCGCGGCGGGTCTGCGGGACAGCGGAGTCCAGGTCGTCGCGTCACTCGAGGACGGCGCAGACGCCATCGGCACGCTCGTGGTGGAGCAGCCCGACATCGTGTTCGTCGAGGACCGGCTTCCGTCCGTGACCGGCCTGCAGGTCGTGCGGCAGGCCCGCCGCTTCGCCAAGGGCAGTGTCGTAGCGGCTCACCTGCTCGACGGCGCCCAGGTCGATGTCTTCCTCGGCGCCGGTGCGGACGTGGTCTTCACCCGGCGGATCTCACCCGCCGACATGGTCCGGGAGCTCCTGGGCCACACGACCGGCGGGCCACGGGCGATGACCCTGGTCTAGCCGGGCCGGCGCAGCAGTCGAGCGTTGCGCCGCCGCAGGCGATCAGGTCGTCACGTCCCGCGTGGTGAAGCGGGCCCAAGCCAGCGCGCCACACACCGCGACCCAGCCGATCTGCACGGTCAGTCCGGACAGCAGCCGGGCTGCGGGGACCGGGGCCCGCAGCAGGTCCCCGAGGTCGAACCAGTGGTGGGTCAGCAGGAACGGGTGCAGCCAGGACAGCTGCGGCACGCTGTCCAGGATCTCGCTGACCACCGGCACCACCGCGGTCGCGGCCATTGCCCCGACCGGCACCTCGGTGAGCGTCGACACGAGCAGGCCCAGCGCCACCAGCCCGGTGAGTGACACCGTGACGTACGCCGCGACGAGCAACACGCGTAGGAGGCCGACCGAGAACGGCACGGTGGTGCCCGGCAGCAGCGTGACGTCGCCGACCGGGAACAGCAGCGCACCGACGATGACGCCGGTCGTCGCCACCGCTACGGCCAGCGTGAGGCAGAAGGTGAGGCTGGACAGGTACTTCACGAGCAGCAGGCGACCCCGTCCCACCGGGACCGTCAGCAGGTAGCGCAGGGTCCCGGTGCTCGCCTCCCCCGAGACGGAGTCCGCGGACACGACCGAGACCGCCAGCGGGATGAGCAGCGGCAGCAGCGCCACGAGCCCGGCCACGGCCAGGTAGAGACCGTTGCCGGCGATGCGGCCGATGAAGGCCGGGCCGCCACCGCCGGAGCGGGACGACAACCGGATCGCGGTGCCGAGCAGCACCGGCGCGAGGCACAGCACCACGAGCAGGGCCTGCGTCCGGCGGCGGCCGAACAGCAGCCGCAACTCCGAGCGGTAGAGCCGCAGGAACGCCCCCGGCCGGGCCCTGGTCGTGGGACGGCTCGAGGTCACCTCCGGCGCGGTCAGCAGCTCACTGGGCAACGTCGAACCCCTCCCCGGTCAGTGCCACGAACACGTCCTCGAGCGACGGGCGGGCGACGGCGAACCCGCGTACGCCAATCCCGGCCCGGACCAGCTCGGCGCAGATGTCCTCGGGTCGCCGGTCACCGAGGTCGGCGTGCACCGCGTCCTCGACCAGCTCCACGCCGGCGAGTCCGGCGGCGTCGAGGACGCCAGCCGCCGCCTGCGGGTCGTTCGCCTCGACCCTCACACGGGGACGGCTTCCGGCGCTGAGCTCAGCGAGCGTGCCGGACACCAGCAGGCGGCCCTGGCTCATGACCCCGACATGGCTGCACACCTGCTCGACCTCGCTGAGCAGGTGGGTGGACAGCACGACCGTGATCCCTTCGGCGGCGAGCTCGCGCACGAGCGCCCGCACCTCGCGGGTGCCCTGCGGATCCAGGCCGTTGGTGGGCTCGTCGAGCACGAGCAGCTCGCGCGGCTGCAGCAGGGCGGCGGCGATCCCGAGTCGCTGCTTCATGCCGAGGGAGTAGCGACGGAACTTCTTCTCCGCCGCGATCGCGAGCCCCACCCGCTCCAGGGCCTGCTCGACCCGAGCCTTCGAGGTCGAGGGGTCGGCGGTCGCGTCCACCGCGTCCAGCCGCGCCAGGTTTGCCCGCCCGGTGAGGAACGGGTGGAAGGCGGGCCCTTCGACGAGCGCACCGACGCGCGGCAGGACCGACCGGCTGCGCGCCGGCACCGGCTCGCCGAGCAGCTGCACCGTGCCGGACGTCGGGGTCACCAGGCCGAGCAGCATCCGGATGGTCGTGGTCTTGCCCGAGCCGTTCGGACCGAGGAAGCCGTAGACGCTGCCGCTGTCCACGAGCAGGTCGATGGTGTCGACTGCGACCTGCCCGCTGGAGAACCGCTTGGTCAGACCGCGGGCCTCGACGGCCAGACCCGGACCGGCGAGCGTCGCGGGCGCCGCGCTGTCGAGCGTCGCCGCGGTCACCGCTTGGCGGCGAGGGCTGTCAGCGTCCCAGGCGTGACCGCCCCGGCGTAGGCCCGGCCGTCGTCCAGGACCAGGACCGACACCAGCGTGCTGGTGAACAGGTGACCCTTGACCGTGCCGACGGTGACCGGCGTCGTGACCTGGTCGAGCATCCCGGCGGCCTTCAGGTCGACGCCGCTTGCCTCGACAACGGCGGTCCAGCCGGTCCCGACGATCTTGGTGACCGGCGCCTTTGCGCGTACGCCCTCACCCGGGTGCGAGAACCTGGTACGAGGCTGGGTGGGCGCCTGCACGAGGGCCTTGCCGGTAGGCGTGGCGAACACGCTGGCAGGCGGCGCGGTGAAATCGACCTGGGTGAACCCCAGGGAGAAGGCCGGCTTGGCGGTGTGCCGGGCCAGCACCTGGACCTGGAGCGGGACCTTGGTGGCGCTGTCCACGGCGACCCGCACGCTGCCGATCAGGCTTGTACGGTCCTTCGGCGTCAGCACCAGCTCGTAGGCGGGCCGGCCCGCCACGTAGCGGTTCTTCTCGACCTGCACGACCGTGCTCGGGTCCAGCGCGGCCAGCGCGGCCGCGGCCGCTTCCTGCGGGGTGTGCGCCTTTGTCAGGTCCGGCGCTGCCGGCTTGGCGGGATGAGCCGGCAGCGCGAGGTGGGTGACCTGGTCGGTCTCGCTGTCGTAGGTCCACGCGTCAGCGCCTCGGCGCACCACGTCGTACTCGTGCAGGCTGTCGTCCAGCTCGAGGCGGGAGGCGGTCTCGCCGGCCGACCAGACGCGCAGGGTGTGCGTGCCGGAGGCCAAGGCGCCGGCGCTGCCCTTCACGCCCAGCTGCTCGAGCGAGGGCAAGCCCAGCGCCGAACTCGAGGTGACCGTGCCGGTGAGGCCGGCGACCCGGGCCTGGCCCACGTCGGCGAGCAGCGCCGAGGCGGTCAGGGTCGGCAGCTTCGGCGCAGGATCCGCGGAGGCGAGCGTCGGGACGAGGGTGACGCCGAGAACGACGGCGGCAACGCCGGCCGGAACGGTCCAACGGACACGGGAGGAGACCATGGGGAACGCCTTTCGACAGGTGCCCTGACGACAGGAGCTGCTGACGACACGGGATGCTTGCGATACGGGGTGGTGACGGGGTGCTGAGGATGAGCGTGCCCGGCCGTCCTGAGAGCGGCCTGAGACCCGGCCCGCCGCGACCCCACGCACCGCGCGAGCGGGCACACTGCCGACGTGCGCCTGCTGGTGGTCGATGACGAGGTCCGGCTCGCCGCTGCCCTGCAGCGCGGACTCACTGCGGAGGGGTTCGCGGTCGACCTCGCGCATGACGGTCCGACTGCGCTGGCGATGGCGCGCGCCGGGTCGTACGACGTGGTGGTGCTTGACATCATGCTGCCGGGGCTGTCGGGCTACCGGGTGGTGGAGGCGCTGCGCAAGGACGGCAACGACGTGCCCGTGCTGCTGCTCTCGGCGAAGGACGGCGAGCACGACCAGGCCGACGGGCTCGATCTGGGCGCCGACGACTACCTCACCAAGCCGTTCTCCTTCGTGGTGCTCGTGGCCCGGCTGCGGGCGCTGCTGCGACGCGGCGGAGCGACCGCGCCTGCCGTCCTGGCCGTCGGCGACCTGCGGCTCGACCCGGGCCGGCGCGAGGTGCACTCCGGCCGTGAGCAGGTGGCCCTGACCGCGCGGGAGTTCGGGCTGCTGGAGTACCTCATGCGGCGGGCCGGGCAGGTCGTCACCAAGACCGAATTGCTCGACCACGTGTGGGACGCGCCGATGGACGTGGACCCCAACGTCGTCGAGGTGTACGTCGGCTACCTGCGCCGCAAACTCGGCGCGGCGGCCGTGCAGACCGTACGCGGCGTGGGCTACCGGGTACCGGCGGCCTGAGGTGGCGTGGTGGCGGCGGCGCTCGCTGCGCTTCCGGCTGACCGCGCTGGCCACCGCCGTCCTCGCGATCGGGCTCGGCGTCGGCGCCCTGCTGTTCGTCCACGTCGTGTCGAGCTCGCTGGCCGGCGGTGTCGACCGCACCGCCCGCGACCGCGCCCGCGAGGTCGCCGCGTCCTACGACCTGTCCCGGCTGCAGGGTTCTCAGCTGCAGGGGTCGCGGGGTCCGGGATCCGGGACGCCGCAGCTGCTCGGGCAGCGCGGGGACGGCCTGCTGGTGCAGGTGGTGTCCGACAGCGGGACGGTCGTCGCCGCATCGCCGGACGCCGCCCGGCTGCCGCCACTGCAGGCCGGCCCACTGGTCGTCGCGGGCGAGCCGCTGCGCGCGGTTGCGCTGGCGCTGCCGGGCGGCCGGGTCGTCGTCGCCGCACCGGTGCGGGACATCACCGCCGGCGTGCACATCGTCGTGGTCGCCCTGCTGGTCGGCGTACCCCTGCTTGCCGCGCTCGTGGCCGCCGGCTGCTGGCTGCTGGTGGGTTCCGCGCTGCGACCGGTCGAGGAACTGCGCCGGGCGGCGGCAGGGGTCACCCCGGGCCAGGGAGCCGTGCGTCTGGCCGTGCCGGGCTCCTCCGACGAGCTGGCGCGGCTCGCCACGACCTTGGACGACATGCTGGCGCGACTCGACCGGGCGTCGGTGCGGCAGCGCCGCTTTGTCGCCGATGCAGCCCACGAGCTCCGGTCGCCGCTGGCTGCCGCCCGGGTCGAGTTGGAGGTCGCGCTGCAGGTCGGGGGCGACTGGAACGCTGTCGGCGCCGATGTGCTCGTCGAGGTGCTGCGGCTCGGCCGGCTCGTGGAGGACCTGCTGGAGCTGGCGCGGGTGGACGACAGCGGGGTCACGCGCCGCGCCGTGCAGCTGGACCTGGCTGCGGTCGCTCACGAAGCGGTGCGCCGGACCGGGACCGCGCGCGTCCCCGTCAGCGTGGTGTCGGACGAGCTCGGGCCCGCCGTCCACGCCGACCCGGACGCCCTCGCCCGCGTCCTGCGCAACCTGCTCGACAACGCCGTACGGCACGCCAGCTCACGTGTGGTCGTCAGCGTGCGACGCCGCGGCGAGCACGCGGAGCTGCTGGTGCGCGACGACGGGCCCGGGGTCCCCACGACCCAGCGCGAGCTGGTCTTCGACCGGTTCGCCCGGCTCGACGACGGCCGGGCCCGCGACGAGGGCGGTACCGGGCTCGGGCTGCCCATCGCCCGCGAGCTGGCCCGCGCCGAGGGCGGCGACGTGCTGCTGCTGCCGGCCGGGAAAGGCGGGCCGGGCGCGACCTTCGTCGTACGGCTGCCGGCGCCGCGCTGATCCAAGAACCCCGCGGGGCGCCGCGTGGGCGTACCGGGCCGGCCCGGCGCTCCGGCAGACTGTCCGCTCCACCCGTGGACCCGGAGGCCGAAATGAGCGAGCTCGACCGCGAGGTCGCGCGGGAGCAGGCGCACGTCGAGGTTGCCCTCGCCCGTCTGGAGGTCCTGCGGGCCGAGGCGGTGCGCCGCGAGAAGGAGAGCCTGCGGCCGGCCGGTGGCTCGCCCCAGGCGGTGTACGAGCGCGACGTGACCGCGCTGGCCGCGGCGGCTCGACGAGGCGACCTCGACGCGGCCGGGGAGGGGCTGGTGTTCGGGCGGCTGGACGTCACCGACGGCGCGCCATTGCACGTCGGTCGCCTCGGCCTGCGCACCGAGGACCAGGAGCCGATCGTCGTCGACTGGCGCGCACCTGCTGCCGCGCCCTTCTACCGGGCGACGGCGGCCGACCCGCTGGGCGTCGTACGCCGGCGGACGATCAGCTGTGCGGGACCTCGCGTCACCGGAGTCGAGGACGAGCTGCTGGACCCGACCGCGGAGCTGGACGGGACCGTCGTGGTCGGCGACGGAGCCTTCCTGGCGGCGGTGTCGCGGGCGCGCGGGCCGCAGATGCGCGACATCGTGGCGACGATCCAACGCGAGCAGGACCTCGCCGTACGCGCGCCGGATGACGGTGCGCTCGTGGTCACCGGCGGCCCCGGGACGGGCAAGACGGCCGTCGCGCTGCACCGCGTGGCCTACCTGATGTATGCCAAGCGCGAGTGGTACGGCCGGCGCGGCGTCCTGGTGGTCGGGCCGTCCCCGGTCTTCGTGGACTACATCGCTGCGGTCCTGCCCTCACTCGGCGAGACCAGCGTCCGCCTGTCCGACCTCGGCGGCCTGCCCGTGCTGCCCCGGGGGTTCACCGTTGACGGCTACGACGCTCCCGCCGTCGTCGCCCTCAAGGGGTCGGCCCGGATGGCGCAGCTGCTGGCCCGGATCGTGCGTCAGCTCGCCACCGTCGCGCGCGTGCCGGACCTCGAGCTGACCCGCTGGGGCCACACTTTCGTCGTGCCCGCCCGTGAGCTCGTGCAGCGGCGCCAGCAGGTCGGCCGCTCGCCGCGCAGCCACAACGGTGGTCACGCGGCGTACGCCGTCGCGTTGATCGACATTGCCTGGCGTGCATGGGAACGCCGGCCGGCTGCGGCGCGCCCCGAGCCCGGCGACCGTGAGGACTTCGGTGCGTGGCTGCGGGCCGACCCGAGCTTCCAGCGCGTGCTCGGCCTGGCCTGGCCGGTGCTGCTGCCGGAGCAGGTGCTCGACGCCCTGCGGTCCGGCTCGGTCCCGTTGCCGTCCGGGACCTACTCCGGCGACGAGCTCCGCCTGTTGTCGGCCTCCTGGCCGGCAACGTCGCTGTCGGCCGCGGACACAGCCATCGTGGACGAGCTGGCTGCGCTGCTGGGCGCCCCACCGGAGCCCGAGCCCGACCCGGACGAGGACTGGGACGAGCTGGCCGACCTGGACGCCCGAGCCCGGGCGGCCGAGGTGACGACCTTCGCCGACCGCAACCGCAGCACGCGTCCCTCCGTGCTGACCGGCGCGGATCTGCGCACCTACGCCCACGTCGTGGTGGACGAGGCGCAGGACGTCACGCCCATGCAGTGGCGCATGCTCGGCCGGCGGGCCCGCGGCGCGACCTGGACCATCGTGGGCGACTGGGCCCAGTCCGCCTGGCCTGACGTCGAGGAGGTCCGCTCGGCGCTGTCCGACGTGCTCGGCCGCTCCCGGGTGCGCACCGTCGAGCTCACCACCAACTACCGCACCACCACCGAGGTGGCCGCTCTCGCCACCCGGGTCCTGGCCCGCGTCGACCCCGCCGCCGTCTCGCCCGCCGCCGTGCGCACCTCGGGATGGGAACCGACCTGGGAGCTCGTGCCCTCCCTGGCCCCTATCAGTGACGCCCTGCTCGCAGCACTGCCCGGCGCGGTGGCCGCGCTGCTGGTCGCGGTGTCTGGGACGGTCGGGGTCGTCTGCCCGCACGGCCTGCTCGTCCCGGCCCTGGCCACGCTCGGCGGGCTCGACCCCCGGGTGTCTGTCGTGGACACCTGGCAGGTCAAGGGGCTGGAGTACGACGGCTGCATCGTGCTGGCCCCAGAGCAGGTGGTGACCGAGTCCCTCACCGCCCAGGCCGGCCTCCGCACGCTCTACGTCGCGCTCACCCGCGCCACGCAGCGCCTCACGGTCCTGTCCGCTGTCAGCCTCGAGGCCCTCTTGTCCTGAGTGGCGGCCTGGCGCCTACCGGCACAACAGCAGGGTCGCGAGCGGATCGAGCACCCGGGCGCGCAACCGCACGCTTGCCGGCCACCACCCGGGTCGCCGACCTGCTGTTGTGCTCGCCTTCTTGCTCACGCCGCGGACACGGAACGGTTCTCGCCGGACGGCGCCGGACCACAACAGCACCAGAGTAGACAGCCGCCCGCGGCTCTTGCGCTCCCTTTGGCGCTAACAGCCCCCCGCCCAGCCCTGCTGTGTGCCGTTGTGGTCGCTGGCCCGGGCAAACCCACCGCGCTCGCCGCCAACCGCGTTCAGGCGGCCCGCGCAGCACCTAGCGAGTCCCTGACCAGCTGCACGACGTACTCCGGATCCCGCACGACTTCATCCCAGGTCACCCGCAGGACGCGCCAGCCCAGCCGGACCACTTCGTTGTCTCGGCGCCGGTCCCGGTCCCGGGCGTCCTCCGGGTCGTGCCACCGGTGTCCGTCGCACTCCAGCACGAGCCCCGCCGCCGACCAGAAGAAGTCGACCCTGGCGAAGGGCTGACCCTTGACTGTCCTCAGGACGCGCTGCGACCGGGGGTGCATGCCGTTGCGAGCAAGCAGAACCCGCAGCAGTGACTCGAGCACCGAGCCGGAGTCGGGGTCGACGAGATTGAGCACCCCGCGCAGGCGCCGGGCCCCTGGGCGGCCACCATGCCGGCGCACTGCGGCGACGAGCTGCTCCAGGGTGATCCGCCCTGTGCGCAGGGCGCTGTCAGCGATCACCACGGCCTCCTGCCGCGGTCGCGTCAGGGCACACTCGACCACCGCCGCCAACGCACTCACCAGCCGAAGGTCCTGATGGTCGGCCACCCGGTGCAGCTCGGCGTCCTGAACGGTGCAACGGCGGACCAAGACTCCGGGCAGTGCGACATGACCTCGACCTCGCGCAACCGTGACCTCGATCTGCGAGGGCTCAACAGCGAGGTCGAACCCCCACAGGACAGCGGCCGTTCGCCCTCCTGCTGCAGCGCTGCCTCCGAGCGACAGCAGGACTGCTCGGACCTGCTCCACGTACGCGTGGTCCGGGTGGCCGCCGCTGAGCAGGTGCCGGGCGCGGGGTGCCAGCGGGCCGGCGGCGTACACGCCGCGCCGGACGCGGACGAGCTCGCCGCGGGCCAGGAGCGCACGGAGCCGGCCGCGGGTGATGCCGAGCTCGGCCAACTGCCGCCCCGTCCGCGCGGTGGGTCCCGGGCAGCACGCGTGACGGGTCTGCACGGATCAGATCCTCGGCGCTGCCGACGGCCGGTGCGGAGGGCCTGTGGACAGGGCATGGGTCGGTCCCTCCTCGGCGGCGGACGACCCGCGCGAGCGCGGCCATGACGCTGGCGTTGCCCAGCAACCACAACTACACACGACAGGCGACTTCAGGCGGACAAGCACGCTCACCGGCACCCGATCCGGGGCCGCTCTGGTGCCGTTTTGGTTGCAGCCACCCGCCCATCGCCGTCGGGCATGGTCCTGCGGGTGGGCAGCGTGGCCGCGTGCAGGGGCCCGCGCCTCGATGCGGGGTGGGCGGCCGCGCGGGGTGGGCGGGCGGGCGCGCGCGAGTGGGGGGCTACGCAATGGGCGGTGACGCTAGGGAGCGGTGGCTGAGCGGCGCTCCCACTCAGCGGTGACGCGCTGCTGCACCGACGGGTGCTGCGCGAAGACAGCGTTGAGCTCGTCATAGCCGACGCGCAAGGCCCGTACCTCGCTGACGCTGACGACCGTTGCGTTGCGGCGGCGGCTGGCCACGATCGCGGCCTCGCCCACGAGCGAGCCGGCCCCGAGCGTGGCCAGCACGTCCTTGCCGTGCCGGACCTCGGTGCTGCCCGCCAGCAGGACGTACACCGAGTCGGCGGGGGTGTTCTCGGCGATCAGGGCCCAGTTGGAAGGCAGGTGCACCAGGCGGCCGGCGTCGACCAGGGCGTCGACGGCCCTGCCGCTGAGCCCGGAGAACACCTCCAGCCGGCCCACCTCGTCGCTCAGTGCTCTCGCGCTCTTGTCCCGCACAGTGGTTCCCCTCGTCCTCGGTGACCGTCCAGGCTAGGGGACTGGATGAAAAGCGACGATCTACAGGCCGAGCTCGCGGGCGACGAGCATCAGCTGCACTTCGGTCGTCCCCTCGCCGATCTCCAGGATCTTGGAGTCCCGGTAGTGGCGGGCGACCGGGAAGTCGTTGATGTAGCCGTAGCCGCCGTGCACCTGGGTGGCGTCCCGGGCGTTGTCCATGGCCGCCTCGCCGGAGATGAGCTTGGCGATCGCAGCCTGCTTCTTGAACGGCAGCCCGGCGAGCATCCTGGCGGCCGCGTCGTAGTAGGCCGTCCGGGCACCGTGGGCGCGCGCCTCCATCCGTGCGATCTTGAAGGCGATGCCCTGGTGCTGTGCGATGGGGCGGCCGAACGCCTCGCGCTGCTTGGCGTACTTCACGCTCTCATCGACGCAGCCCTGTGCCGCCCCTACCGACAGCGCGCTGATCGCGATGCGCCCCTCGTCCAGGATGTGCAGGAAGTTCGCGTAGCCGCGGCCGCGCTCGCCCAGCAGGTTCGCCTCGGGCACGCGGACGTCATCGAACGACAGCGGGTGCGTGTCCGAGGCGTGCCACCCCACTTTGTCGTACGCCGGCTGCGCCGTGAAGCCCGGCGTCGGCACCGGCACCAGGAAGGAGCTGATCTCCTTGCGGCCCCCAGCCTGCTGACCGGTCACGGCGGTACACGTGACCAACGTCGTGATCTCGGTGCCGCTGTTGGTAATGAACTCCTTCGTGCCGTTGATCCGCCACGATCCGTCCTCGAGCACGGCTGAGGTACGGGTGCCGCCGGCGTCGCTGCCCGCACCCGGCTCGGTGAGCCCGAACGCACCTAGCGCGGTACCGGCGGTCAGCGAGGGGAGCCACTGCTGCTTCTGCGCCTCGGTACCGAACCGGAAGACGGGCATCGCGCCGAGCGAGACCCCGGCCTCCAGGGTGATCGCGACGGATTGGTCGACGCGGGCGAGCTCCTCCAGGGCCAGGCAGAGGGTGAAATAGTCGCCGCCCATCCCGCCGTACTGCTCGGGGAAGGGCAGGCCGAACAGCCCCATCTCGCCCATCTGCCGCACGACGGCGTACGGGAAGGTGGCCGTACGGTCGTAGTGGGCTGCAACCGGCGCTACGACCTCGTTCGCGAACTCCTCGACCGTCTTGCGCAGCGACTGCTGCTCGTCGGTCAACCGGGTGTCGAGCATCAGGACTCCTTGGTCGGTGGGAGCGGCGCCAGCGCCTGTACGGCGCGGGATGGGCTGGGGCGGCCGAGCTGCTCGGCCATCCACAGGCTGGTCTGCACCAGGGCGTCGAGGTCGACGCCGGTCGAGATGCCCAGGCCGTGCAGCTGCCAGAGCAGGTCCTCGGTGGCGAGGTTGCCGGTGGCGCTCTCGGCGTACGGGCAGCCGCCGAGCCCGCCGGCGCTGGAGTCCACAGTGGTGACCCCGTGCTGCAGCGCGACGACGGTGTTGGCCAGGGCCTGGCCGTAGGTGTCGTGGAAGTGCACGGCCAACGCCGCCGGCTCGACGTCTAGGGCGGCAAGGGCGTCGAGCAGCGCCACGACCTGCCCTGGGGTAGCGACGCCGATCGTGTCCCCGAGCGAGAGCTCGGTGATGCCCAGGTCGAACAGGGTGCGTCCGTGCCCGGCGACGACGGCCGGGTCGACGGCGCCCTCCCACGGGTCGCCGAAGCACATCGACAGGTACCCCCGCACCGCCAGGCCCTCGCGACGAGCCCGGGCGATCACGGGCGCGAACAGCGCCAGCGACTCGGCGACGGTGCGGTTGACGTTCTTCCTGGCGAAGGTCTCGGTGGCACTGCCGAAAACTGCGACCTCGCGCGCGCCGGCGGCCAACGCCCGGTCCAGACCGCGCTCGTTGGGCACGAGCACCGGCATCCGTACGCCGTCCGGTGCCGGTCCCAGGGCGGCCAGCAGCTGGTCCGCGTCGGACAGCTGCGGTACCCACCTAGGCGACACGAAGCTGGTCGTCTCGACCGCGGTGTGTCCGGCGGCGAGCAGCCGGCGTACGAACTCGGCCTTGACCTCGACGGGCAGGACAACGCGCTCGTTCTGCAGCCCGTCGCGCGGACCGACCTCATAGACCGCGACCCGGGCGGGCAGGCCGGCGAGGGCGGTCGCGGTCACCGCGTCACCGCGTCACCCGGCACAGCAGCTGGTCGACGGCCACCTGTTCGCCGACCCGCACCAGCAGCTCGGCGACCACCCCGTCGTACGGCGCGGTGAGCGTGTGCTCCATCTTCATCGCCTCCACCAGGACCAGCGGCTGCCCGGTCACCACCGTCGCACCGGCCGCCGCCGGCACGGCGACCACGCTGCCGGGCATCGGGCTGCGCACCTCACCGTCGTGCTCGCCGGCGGCTTGCGGGCGCACCGTGCGGACCTGCTCCGACAGCGCCCAGGATGCGCCCTCGCACCCCAGCCACACGACCGGGCCGTCGGCGGCGCAGGCCCAGCGCGAGGTCGTCCCGTCCACGGTCAGCAGCAGCCCGCAGCCGGTCAGGACGGCGGAGGCGACGAACGGCTGGCCGCCGTCGACCGACACGTGGCCGGCCCGCAGGACGACCGTTGCCGTGGCGCCGCCGGGCAGTACCAGCAACCAGGTCAGCGCCGCTGGACCGGTGACCCGCCAGGCGCCGGGGTCGTCCCACGGGTCGCTGCCGACGGGCTGCAGGACCTCGCGCAGGACGTACGCCACCAACGCCTCGCGCGGCACGGGTGACGCGGTGAGCTCGTCGAGGTGCCGCTCGACCAGGCCGGTGTCCAGCCGGCCGGCCTGCACGTCCGGGTGGGCGAGCAACTGCCGGACAAAACCAGTGTTGGTGCCCAGGCCGAGCACGACCTGGTCGGCGAGCGCGCGGTCGAGGCGGGCCAGGGCCGTGGGCCGGTCCGGTCCCCAGGCGATGACCTTGTTGAGCATCGGGTCGTAGCTGCTGCCGACGACCGTGCCGGGCAGCAGCCCGCTGTCCACGCGCACGTGCCGACCCACCGGCTCGCGCAGCTGCAGGACCGTGCCGCCGGTCGGCAGGAACCCACGGCTGGGGTCCTCGGCGTACGTGCGCACCTCGACGGCGTGACCGGTCAGCCGCACGTCGTCCTGGGTGAACGGCAGCGGCAGCCCGGCGGCCACCCGGACCTGCTGCTCGACCAGGTCGACGCCGGTGACCAGCTCGGTGACCGGGTGCTCGACCTGCAGCCGGGTGTTCATCTCCAGGAAGAAGAACTCCTCCGGCCGTTCAGCAGCCACGAGGAACTCCACGGTCCCGGCGCCGGTGTAGCCGACGGCGCGGGCGGTCTCGACTGCAGCAGCACCGATCCGAGCACGGGTCGGCTCGTCGAGCAGGGGCGAGGGCGCCTCCTCGACGACCTTCTGGTGACGGCGCTGCAGCGAGCACTCCCGTTCTCCGAGATGCACTGTGGCGCCGAGGGTGTCGGCCAGGACCTGCACCTCGATGTGCCGCGGCCGCAGGACGTACCGCTCCAGGAACAGCGTGTCGTCGCCGAACGACGAGGCGGCCTCGCGCCGTGCAGACGCCAGGGCGTCAGGGAGCTCCGAGCGGGAGGTGACCTGGCGCATGCCCTTGCCGCCGCCGCCCGCGGACGGCTTGACCAGGACCGGGTAGCCGACCTCGTCCGCGGCCGCGAGCAGGTCGGCATCGGTCATGCCGGGTTCGGAGCGGCCTGGTACGACCGGAACCCCCGCCGCCGACACCGCCTGCTTGGCGCGGATCTTGTCCCCCATCACCCGTACCGCGTGCACCGGCGGTCCGATGAACACGACACCGGCGGCCGCGCAGGCCTCGGCGAAGGAGGCGTTCTCGGCCAGAAAGCCGTAGCCCGGGTGCACGGCCTGCGCGCCGGAGACCCGGCACGCAGCGAGCACCCGCTCGATGCTCAGGTAGCTCTCCCGGGCCGGCGCCGGACCGAGCCGTACGGCAGCGTCGGCCTCCTGCACGTGGCGGGCCCCGTCGTCGGCGTCGCTGTAGACCGCGACCGACCGGATACCCATCTCGCGCAGCGTCCGCAGCACGCGTACGGCGATCTCGCCGCGATTGGCAACGAGCACGGTGGAGAACATGGCCGTCACATCCGGAAGACGCCGTAGCGGACCGGCTCGAGGGGGGCGTTCCCGGCAGCGGACAGCGCCAGGCCGATCACGGTACGGGTGTCGCGCGGGTCGATGACGCCGTCGTCCCACAGCCGGGCCGTGGAGTAGTACGGGTTGCCTTGGTCCTCGTACTGCTGGCGGACCGGCGCCTTGAACGCCTCCTCGTCCTGGGCGGACCAGGCATCGCCGAGGGCGGCCCGGCGGATCGTCGCCAGCACCGAGGCGGCCTGCTCACCGCCCATCACCGAGATGCGCGCTCCGGGCCACATCCACAGGAACCGGGGGCTGTACGCCCGGCCGCACATCGAGTAGTTGCCCGCGCCGAAGGAGCCGCCGATGACGACGGTGAGCTTGGGCACCCGGGCGCACGCCACTGCCGTCACCATCTTGGCGCCGGCTTTGGCGATACCGCCTGCCTCGTACTCCCGCCCGACCATGAAGCCGGTGATGTTCTGCAGGAACAGCAGCGGCACCTGGCGCTGGTCGCACAGCTCGATGAAGTGTGCGCCCTTCAGGGCCGACTCGCTGAACAGCACGCCGTTGTTGGCCACGATCCCGACCGGGTGGCCGTGCACGTGGGCGAAGCCGCACACCAGCGTCGCGCCGTACTCCTGCTTGAACTCCAGGAACCGGCTGCCGTCCACCAGGCGCCCGATGACCTCGCGCACGTCGTACGGCGTGCGCTGGTCGGCTGGGACGATGCCGTACAGGTCCGCCTCGGGCAGCGCCGGCGACTCGACCGGCGCCACGGGCCAGGGGGGCGCCATCGCGGGGGCGAACGTGCCGACGATGGAGCGCACGATGCGCAGGGCGTGCGCGTCGTCGTCGGCAAGGTGGTCGGTAACCCCCGAGGTCCTGCTGTGCAGCAGGCCGCCCCCGAGGTCCTCGGCGCTGACGACTTCCCCGGTTGCGGCCTTCACCAGAGGCGGCCCGGCCAGGAAGATCGTGCCCTGGTCGCGGACGATGACGGCCTCGTCGGCCATCGCCGGGACGTAGGCCCCGCCGGCGGTGCACGACCCGAGCACGGCCGCGACCTGCGGGATCCCCTGCGCGCTCATGGTCGCCTGGTTGTAGAAGATGCGCCCGAAGTGCTCGCGGTCGGGGAACACCTCGTCCTGCCGTGGCAGGAAGGCGCCACCGGAGTCCACCAGGCACAGGCACGGCAGCCGGTTGTGCAGCGCCACCTCCTGCGCCCGCAGGTGCTTCTTCACCGTCATCGGGTAGTAGGTGCCGCCCTTGACGGTGGCGTCGTTTGCCACGATCACGCAGGGGCGACCGGCGACCCGGCCGACCCCGGTGATCAGGCCCGCGCCCGGGGCCTGACCGTCGTACATCCCGTGCGCGGCCAGGGGGCTGAGCTCCAGGAACGGGCTGCCGCGGTCGAGCAGGGCATCGACCCGATCCCGCGGCAAGAGCTTGCCGCGGGCGACGTGCCGCTCCCGGCTGGGCTGCGGGCCGCCGAGCGCCGCTGCTGCGAGCTGGTCCTGGAGCTCGGCGACCAGGGCCGTCTGGTGAGCGGTGTTGCGCCGGAACGCCAGGCTGCCGGGGTCGGCGGCGGTACGCAGGACGGGCGCGTCCACGGTGCTCCTCAGCTCAGCGCTCCTCGGTCGGTCCCGGGATGCTAGCGGGGAAGGTTGCGGTTCCCAGTTGCGTTGGGCACAGTAGTTGCAATCGCAAACACCCAGGAGCACATCATGGCCGCTGTCACCGCTGACACCCTGACCCTCGCGCGCGTCCCGACGGCCGCCCTCGGCGACGTGGAGCGTCCGGTTCGCTCGGTCACCACCGCGCCGCAAGGCTTGG
>JAABUT010000744.1_pt1 | contig 45616 bp, 47 predicted proteins | sample 5559281 | NCBI WGS metagenome assembly JAABUT01 (sample SAMN10711880, study PRJNA513359) | rock metagenome | isolation source: Antarctica rocks | place: Antarctica: Victoria Land, Ricker Hills nord | collected 2016-01-04
GCAAGCGGGTTGTAGCCGGTCGAGAGCGCCGGGTCGAGGAAATCGAAGGCGAGCACGCGGTCGTCGCCGTAGGTCGCGCGGAGAGAGGGCGAGGTCAGCCGCAGCAATTCGCGCTTCGGGTCGGTGATGACCAGCGAGCGCGTCCCCGGCTCGCGCAGCAGGTTCGGCAGGATCAGGCCGCCCGTCTTCCCGGCCCCGGTCGGCGCGACGAGGAGCAGGTGCTGATACTGCTCTTCCTCGGGGATCGCCACCGCGTGCCGCCCGGCCCGCCCGACGATGAGATCGGCGCATCCTTCGCGGGGGCGTCGCCCGCGCCGCTCGCCGCGCGAGGCCCAGCGGGCGCTGCCGTGGCTCGTCCCCGGTCGTCCGGGGCGCTGCGTCAGGATCAGCGCCGCGACGAACCAGCCGCCGCGCGCGAGCGGCCAGCCGATGAGCCGCCCGCCGCCGAGGAGCATCCCCGCGAGCAGTATCCCTCCGGTAATGCGCGTGGCCTGGCGCACCCCGCGCCACTCGTCGCTCGTGTAACGCGACCAGCGCACGGCCACCGCTTGCGCCTGCCACGCCGCGAATGACGGCACCTCTCCCACCGCCGTCTCTTCCGGCCGTGCGGTCGCCGCGCCGCCCTCGCGTACCGCCTGCCAGAGCGCGAGGCTGGCTTGCGCGTGCAGGATCGGCCAGACGAGCGCCAGTTCCGCGCGGCGCTCCGCGACGAGCCAGGGCGTGAAGGCGGCACTGAGGGGGCGGCGCGCGACCACGAGTCCACACGCCAGGAGCGCGATCACCAGCAGTGGGGAGAGGCGACAGATCATCGTGCGGCTCATCGTCGCCCCCTCACCGCTCGATCAGTGCGCGCGCGTCGCGCAGGCCGTCGTCCCCGCGCGCCGCCGTCGCGAGGGCGTGCTCCCAGTCGCCCCGGATGCGCGCCTCCATCCGGCAGTAGTCGGCGGCGCTCGCCTTCAGTTGCGCATGGTCGGCGCGGTCGAGCCGCAAGTCGCGCGGGACGTCGCCGCCCGCCAGGACGATGTGGACGTGGGGCTGGTCGGTGTTGCGGTGCTCCACCGCCACCCAGATCAGTGTCCGCTCCTTCTCACGCCCGAGTTCGCGCATGGCGCGATAGGTCATCGCGCGCAGGTCCTCGGGGCATTCACCGTCGCTCGGCGAGAGCATTAACCGGTGGGCGAGGTAGCGATCGTGCGGCGGCTGGTGCTGGTCGAGCAGGTGGTACGCCTCATCGCGCGTCAGCGCCCCCTCCGGCCCGAAGATCGCGCGCGGCGGTTCGTCCGCACCACGCGGGCGCATCTGGTAGTAGCGCAGCGCGGCGTGGGCGGTGTCGCGGCTGCGGGTGTAGGTGTGCCGGAGGATCACCGCGCTAGCCCCCCTCTCCCGCCCGCAGGCCGCGCGCGGTGTAAGCGGAGCCGGATGCCAGCCGTGCCTCGTCGGTGAGGCGGCGTGCGAGCGCGCGGTCGCCCGTCACCTGCTCGAGGATCGCCGCGCCGATGCCGCAGGCGCTACGCGCGTCCTTGCCGCTCTTGACCAGCAATCCGGCCAGCCGGTCGGTCTGCGCCCGCAGGAGCGCGCCGACCTCCTCGCGCACCACCCGCTCCGCCGCCGCCTCGACCTGGCGGGCCACCTCCGGGGCCAGGAGGCCGTCCATGCCCGGGTCGACCGCGGACAGCAGGGCACGTTTCAGGAGGAGGGAGGTAGCCGCCGAGCGGGTCGGCAGCGTGCGGCGATGGCGACGCTGGTACGCGTCGAGCGCCGCGAGGACCGTGGGGTCCAGGTGGAGTGTGGTCTTGATGTTCGTCATCGGGGTTCCTCCGTGTCGGTGTTAGGCCGGTGTTAGCCGCGTCCATCCCCGCTCGCTACCGGGCTACCGGGCGTGCCGACGGCACGATCCAAGCCTGAGTCTGGGGTGTTAGCAGGGCGGATTGCACAGCGGGCACGCCGGTTGGCGGCCTCCCGCCGTCGCCCCTTTATCTTGCCTTCACCGCGCGTGCGGCCCGGCCCTGGCCGTATCCACTCACCGCTCAGGGCAGCAGCGGGGGATGCGTCGGCGTCGGCACCGGCCCGCGCAGGTAGGCCACCGACGCCAGCGCGACGAAGAGCGCCAGCCCAAGCGCCACGAGGCAGAGCACCAGCAGCACCCCGATCAGCCACCAGCGAGCCAACACTCGTAGCGCCCGTCCCACGTCCGTCTCGGTCGGCCCCATCGCGCCCCTCCCCTCCGGTTCGCCGCCCCGTCATCGCCCACCATCCTCCGTGCGCGCGGTGCCTGTCGACCGCGTCGCCATGCGTGCCGCGCCGCGCGCGCGGGCATTCAGGGCGGCGGCACCGCCCAACGTCGTCGCCGCACCGCCCGTCGCCGCCAGTGTGGCCGCGCCCACCAGTCGTCCGGCCTGCTGCACCACCACCTGCCCGTAGCGGGTGACGGTGAAGCGCGCATGGAAGGTCCAGGGGGTCCCGGCCATGATGACGAGGAGGGCGAGGGCGGTGAGCGCGCCGAGTGCGCCGATGCCGAGCGAGAACTGCCCTTGCGCGTCGAAGAAGGTGAGCCCACCGGCGATCGCCCCGAAGATCCGGAACTCGACCGCCCAGAGGATCGGCCAGAGGAGCGCCTTCAGCAGGTGCTCGGCCCACAGCCCCACCCAGCCGGCCGTGCGCGGGTGGATCCCCAGCGGCAGGAGCAGCGGACCGGCGGCGTAGGTGAGGAGCAGGAAGGCGATGCCGAGGATCTTCACCACGCCGATCGCGATGATCAGCCCGCCGCCGATCAGGCTGAGCAGGTACCACAGGGGCAGCGCGGCCGGGATGAGCGCCTTGAGCGCCCCGGTGACATAGCCGGTGGTCGTGTCGCCACCGATCGCGAGGACCCCGAGCGCGATCGCATTCGCCCCACGCAAGAGCCAGCCGACGAACGTGCGATAGAAGCCCAGCGCGACCAACACCGCCAGCAAGCGCCCCAGCGCCGCCTGGGGTGCCTGCTCGTGCCCGGCCATGAAATGCACGACCGTAAGGGTGAAGGCGACCAGGCACGCCCCCACGGCCGCCAGCCGGAGCGCATCGACGAGACGCTGGATATTCGCCATGCCGCCATCCTCGGCGAGCAGGTTCGGCGTTGCCAGCAGGAAGCCGGCGATCTGATCCCCGAGCTGCATGATGCCGTCGCCAACGACGAGTTCGTAGAGCCCCTTGAGGAGCCCGGTCAGCACCGCCTTCCAGTCGATCGCGCCCAGCGCCGACCGGACGAAGCCCACCGGATCGAAGCCAAAGGAGCCGCCCCCGCCGCCGGTGCCCCCGCCGCTGGCGCTGCCGTCCGCCACACAGCCTTTCGCCTGGCCCGCCCAGTAATCGGGGCAGTTATGTTGCGAGCCGATCATGTCGGGCGGGGCGGCGTAACCCGAGTCGGCCCAGTTTTCCCCTTGTGCCTGGTACTCGGAGTAGAGGCGCTGCACGCTGTCGGCCTCGCAGTTGCTGCCGCCCGCCTTGCGGCAGTCGTCCGCCCAGCGTGCCACCCGGTCCCCGGCGGTCTCAGGGTGGCCGTTTGGCCCGCAGTCCCCGCAACCCTTGTCCCGCTTGGGGTCGTAGGGCGGGATTGCACCGGATGCTGCGGGCGCGGGGGTCGCGGCCGCCCCGGCGGCGGTTGGCTTTGCGGCGATGGTGGGGGTTGGGATCGGCGCTCTCGGTACGGTGGTCGGAGCCGGGGTGCCCGGCGCGGCCGCCAGCATCACGCTGGGTGTGACCAACGCCGCGAGTACGAGAGCGACAAGGAGGACAAAGACGGCGAGGCGATGACCGTTGATCGACATGGTAAGTGTCCCTCCTTCGCACCGCTCAACGGCGCGTGCAGCAGGCGTAGACGGCGCGCAGCAGACCAACGGCGTCGTAGCCGTCGCTCCCCGCCCCGCCCGTGGGGCCGCTCCCGGTCAGGATCTCCGGGCCGATCCCGAGGTGGAGGTGGGCCTCGCCGCCGTCGGCGTTGCCGCTCCGCCCCAGGAAGCCGAGCGGCTGCCCGGTGGCGACCGTCGTCCCCGCGCTCACCAGCGGGCGGTCGCGCAGGTGGGCGTACCAGTAGCGCAGCCCGTCGTCCCCGGCGACGAGGACCGCCCAGCCGCCGAGGGTGTCGTAGTCGGCGTACTCGACCCGCCCCTCGCGCATCACCAGGAGCGGCGTGCCGAGCGGCGCGAAGAGATCGCTCGCGCCGGGGTAGCTCCCCCAATGCAGATCGATCGGGCCGGCGTAGCCGACGATCGGGAAGACATAGCCGGTCAGTGCCGCGCCCGCGCCGGGAGTCGCCGCCAGCAGGGCGGGAGGGCCGGCGTGATCCTGGAGCAGCCCGAGGAGGATCGCGGCGTAGTTTGCGCCGCACGGGAAGCCGTTCTTCGCGTTCTCCACATCCACGCAGGGGTTGTAGACCCCCGCAAACGTCCCGAAGTCGTCGCCGCCGCGCGGCGGGTAGTAGTCGGCGACGTAGGCGAACCAGATGCCCAGCCCCGCCGCGATCGAGGGGCAGGCTCCCCAGTGGTGCCCCAGGCTCGACGGGCCGGGCCCGCAGCCCCAGGTCGCCGCGTAGGGGGCCATCGCTTCCCAGATCAGGTTGCCGCCGTTGCCGGGGACGTTCAGACCCACCGTGTCCATCTGACTCTCCACCTTCCAGACCACGATCAGGAGCGGGTCAATACCGAAGCGCTGGGCCAGCGCCAGGATCGCGGCGGCCTCGGCGACGAGCGGGCTATCGGGCTGGAGTGCGGCGATGAAGCGGGCGATGCGGGCGGCGTCCGAGGGGCCGAACCCGAGGTTGTGGATCGTCGGGCGCCCGCCGGTTGTCGCCGCGTAGGTCGTTCCGTTGGTCGGGGCGGGGACGCCGCCACGGGTGGGATTGCCGCCGAGGATCGCGCCGAGGAGCGACCCGATCAGGATGACGACGAGGAGCACAGCGAGGAGCGGTGTCCCCGCCAGGAGGGCGCAGCCGCCGAGACATCCACCGCCCGCCGCCACCTTCATCGCCCATTCCTCAGTCGTCCGCGTCGGCGACAAGGGCGAGCCGCGCCCCTTGCTGCACGGTCGCCGTCGCCTGCCCCTCCGTGTGGCTGGGTAGCAGCGCCGCGCGCGCCTCCGGTGTCAGCGCCGCCAATTCGCGCACCGCCGCCCAGACCGCCGCCGTCGTCGTCGGCCCCCCGCCCGCGTGATGGGCGATCCGCGCGCGCCGCAGCGCCAGTTCGGGTTTGTAGGAGGTGAAGAGCCAGTATTCCTCCGGCGTCACCGTCAGGTCGAGGAGCCCCGCGTCGGCCCCGCCCCGCGCGAGCAAGTAAGCTCCCGCGCGTCGTTCGCGTTCCGCGCCTTCCTTGACCGTCGCCAGCGTCCCGACCAGCGCCTCCTCGTCGGCGGTCAGGTCGAAGACCTCGCCGAGGCGGCGGCGATTCTCCGGCGATTGGCGCAGGAAGAGCTGCACCGAGGCGTTGTCGCGTACCACACGACCGAGCGGCCCATCGTAATCGCCGATCAGCTGCGAGAGATTGAGGAGGGCGAGGCCCGCGTGGCGCCCGGTGCGGTTCTTGTCGCCGACGAAGCGCGCGGTGGCCGGGTGGTCGAACCAGCTCCATCCCTCGTCCATCACGAGCGCCAGGGGCAACGGGTCGCGCCGCGCGATCTGCGTCTCCATGTGCTCCAGGAGGGGCAGCATCGCCACCGCGAAGAGCTCGGGTCGCCGGGTGAAGCCCTGGAAGTTGAAGACGACGAGCGGGGCGTCGGCGCGCACCGTCGTCGGGCCGTCGAGGAGTCCGGCATAGGTGCCACGCCCAACCCAGCGCGCGAGGCGACCGGCGAGCCGCCGCGCCCGCGCCGCGAGATCGGCATCCCCCGCGGCCGCAGCCGGATCGAGCAGGCGGGCGTGCAGGTGGCGCAGGTATGGCCCCGGCTCCCCGGCGGGATGCTCCCGATAGACGGCGCGGCAGGCTGCCTCGAGCGCGGCCCGGTCGTCCTGGTCGAGCGCCCGCCCCGCCTCGCCGAGCATCAGGTCGAGCAGGTCGAGGAGGAAGTCGAGCTTGTCCGGGCCGGGCTCGCGCGCGCCGTCCGGCAGCGCGAAGGGATCGATCCGGTAGCCGGTGCCGAGGCCGAGGCGGTGGACCGCGCCGCCGACCGCCAGGGCCAGGTCGTCCCAGTGCCCCGGCTCGTCGGCGGTCCCCGAGTGGTCGAAGACGATCGCCCGCCCCGGCCAGGCCAGATGTTTCAGCACCAGGGCCTGGGCCGCCAACGTCTTGCCGCTGCCGCTCTTGCCGAGCACCAAGAGCGCGTGGTTGTCGAGGCCGGGATGGAAGAGGTCGAGCGTCACCGCCTCGCGCCCGGGCCGCGCGAAGCCGACCAGATGGCCGCCGGGCGTTCCGGCACGTCCCTGGAGGAAGGGCAGCGTGTCGGCGAGGTTCGTGGTGGTGACGCGATAGGTCAGCCCCGCCGGATTCTGACCGAGCGGCAAGGTCGACTGCCACGCCCGGTCCTGCCAGCCCTGGCAGCGATCGATGCTGGTCCCCCCGGCGTCGCCGAGCGCCTTGGCGACGGCGTGTGCCGCCGGACGCAACCCCTCCGCCGTCGAGGCCCGCACGGCGATGAAGGCGGCGAGTCGGAAGGTACGGAGATCCCCGGCGGCCATCCCCCGCAGTACCTCGGTCGCCTCCTCGAACGCCTCCCGCTCGTCGAAGTCGCCCAGACGTTGCCGGTCGGCCTGCCCGACGAGGACCGCGTGTCGCTGCCGCAGCGTCCGCGTCAGTGCCCCGCGCTCGCGGGCCTTGGCGAGCGGGGTGATGTGCAGCGCCAGGCGGAACGGGATCGCCGCGGCGGTCAGGTCCGCCAGCCAGCCCGCCACCGTCGCCTCGGGGAGGGCGGTGAGGGCGAGGACTTGCTCGTAGCCGCCATCGAGGCGGAGCCACTCGCGGCGGCGCAGCAGCCGACTCTGGCCCAGGCGCTCCCGGAGCGAGCGGGACTCCGCCGGCGGGGCCTCGGCACGCGGGGCGGCCACATCGCGCCCCCATGCGGGGTTGGCGCACTCCCAGAGGAGGTCGATCGTCGCCTGCCGCCCGAGGGGCGTCGCGCGGATATCGAGTTCGGCCAGGCCGTGCGCCAGGGCGTCGGCCAGTTGGCCGAGTTCGCGCACAGCCTGGGCGTGCGCCTCACGCCCCCGCGCCAGCGTCCGCGCCCGCCGGAAGCGCCGGGCCAGCCGCCCGGTCGGGGCGTGCGGTCCGGGGGCGGTGACGATCGCGTAGAAGCGGAGTTCGGGGATGTGCGTCCCGGCGAGTTCGCGGCGGTAGGCGGCGTCGAGATCGCGCACATAATCGGCGAGGGGACCGACGGGCGGGTGGTATTGCGCCAGGTGTCGCGGCACCCACTCCTCGCCCCGCAACGGCCGATTGACGACGACGAGTTGAAGCTGCGCGCCGGGGGGCAGGACGCCGAGCGCCGCCCCGAAGCGCGTGGCGGTCGCCTCCGCCACCATCGCCCCCTGGATGCGCGGGTTGATCCCGGTGCAGGCGAGCGCCCGACCGTACCGCCCGTCGTCCGTGACGAAGTGGGCCTCCTCGACCGCGAGCACGGGGAGGAGCGCGCCGAGCGGGGTGTGGCGCGGCAATGCGGGGCGCTCGTGGTCGGCGTGGCGATATGGGCGCTCAGGCATCGGGCGGATCCTCCTCGCGCGGGGCATCGTTGTAGAGGCGGAAGCGCAGCGGGCCGCGTCGTGGCGCGCCCGGCAGGTGCTCGCTCGGCGTCGTGAGGGTATGCCAGGCGCGGCGCGGGAGGGTCGCCAGGGCGCGGCTCCCGCCCTCGCCCACGCCGCCGAAGCCGAGCGCCAGCCCGACGACCGTGGCCCCAGCGACCACGCGCGGCATCAGCGGCAGGAAATCGAGCCAGGCCAGGGCGAGCCAGACGGTGGTCACCGCCGTGATCGCGAGCGCCCATTGCGCCAGCGTCAGCGGGCCGAGCTTCAGCGGATCGTCCAGGTGGCGCGGCGTGCGATGGGGGGTGCGCGGCATCGGATCCGCGCCTACTTGGCGACGCCGCCGCCCGCCGCCACGAGGGCCGACCAGGCGGTGGTGATGATGAAGGGGGCGAACGCGACGAGGAAGAGCCCGACGCCGACGCGCGCCAGCTTCTCCGCCCCCTCGCGGTGGCCGAGGAAGAACTGGACGGCGGCGGCGACGAAGAGGATGATCCCGAGGCCGACCATCGGCGGGACCAGGAGCTGGTTGTAGACGTTGAGGAAGAAGTCGTTCATGACCAGGGGAGTGACGCGGACCATCGGAACCTCCTTCGCCCTCGCGGGCTCACATCTCGGCCAGCCGCGACAGGACCGCGACCAGCAGTCGCTTGATGGCCCGCCGGGACGCGACCGGCAGCGCCTCGATCGTCAGCGTCCCGTCGGCGAGCAGCCGCCGGAGCGCGGGGCTGTGCGGCAATTCGGCGACGGCGTTGAGGCCGGAGGTGGCCGCGCGGATCTTCGCGGGGTCCACCGGGTCCGCGCGGCCCGCGTGACCGACGCCGTTGAGGGCCAGGGTGATGTCTTCGAGGGCGCGGGCGCGCACCTCGGCGCGCGCGCTCTCGGCCAGCACCCCCCGGTAGTCGTGCTCGTAGCGGCTCGACGCCAGGTACTCGACCGCGCCGAGGGTCATCCGCATCGTCGCCTGCTCGGGCCAGCCGACGACGACCAGGTGATCGGCATTGCGGATCGCGTACTGGTTGAGAACCTGCGTGAAGCCCGTCCCGCAATCGAGGAGCAGCAGGCCGTAGTGGACCGACAGGAGTTGGAGCACGCGGTCGTAGTCGCGCGGGGCGAGCCGGGCCATCACCTCGGGATCCTTGGGGACCGTCAGCACCGGCAGTCGCCCGAACATCGTCTGGTAGCCCTGGAGGAGGCCGATCCCGGCGCGATCGATCGCGGTGTAGTCGCGCAGGACATCCACGATCGTGCGGGCGATCGGCTGTCCCAGGAGTTCGCTGAGGGTGCCCCAGTCGGGGTTGACCTCGCAGAGGACCGGGCGCGCGCTCGGGTACTGCGCCAGCACCAGGCCGAGGAGGAGCGCCGTGGTCGACTTCCCCGCACCGCCCTTCGGGCCGATGACGCCGACGATGTGCGGGCGCGTGGCGATCTGTCGGAGCAGCGCCTCGATCCGCACGTCGTGCTCGGCCTCGATCCGGCCCGGTTGCGTCGCCTCGCGCACCAGCCGCTGGGCGCGCAGATGCCACGGGAGGACCGGCACCGGTGCCCGACGGCGCAGATCGGGGAACGTGACAACCGGCGCTGGCGCTCGTTGGCGAAGGTCCGGTAAGTCGAGCGACTCTGTCGCGGACGGGCCCGGCACGGCGGGTGTGTCACCTTCATTAAGCGTCCGGATCGCCACGTCCATTCCCGTGACGGGTTCCACCGGTTGCCTCCGTTGTGAACGACTCGCTGATCCTCGTGGCCTCGTAGGGGCGAGTACAGGCGCGTTCGGACCACCGCCGTTCAGGCCAGCAGCGATCGGTGGTTGCTCGGGCGACGGATCAAGATTCGGCTGCTTCACCATCGTGGGCTCCTCAGGCTTCGCTGCGGACTGACGGCCATCGAGCTTGGTCCATATGCAAGGATAAAAATAGACAAGTGATCCGTAAACGTGTATGATAATAGCGCACCCTGGCGTCCGTGTCCAGGGGTGCCATAGCGGTTTCGTCCATAATGGCGTATAGTGCTGGAGTTGACAGGAGGAACGACGAAGAGGGAGTGCGTCTGTGCCGGAGGAATACCCTGGTGGTTCATCGCTGCCAAGCCTGGCCGACAAGCTCGACCAGCTCTTCAAGACTGTCCACTCACCGCGCCGCCGCGAGTACACCTACGAGGAGGTCGCCGAGGGTATCCGCCAGCGTGGGCTGGGAACGATCTCGGCGACGTATATCTGGGAGTTGCGCACCGGCCAGAAGGACAACCCGCGCAAGCACCACCTGGAGATGCTGGCCGAGTTTTTCACCGTGCCAATCAGGTACTTCTTCAACGACGACGAGGTAACGGCCCAGATCCACTCCCAACTCGCCCTCCTCGCGGCGATGCGCGACGCCAAGGTCCGCGACATCGCGGCCCGCGCAGCCACCCTGTCGCCACTGGCGCTTGACACAATCACCGAGATGATTACGCGGTTGCAGCAGATGGAGGGCGTGGATGCGACATCCGGCAAGGAGGGAGAGGGGCGGGCAGGTGACCGAGAGGGGCAGGACTGAGAGCATGCGAGAGATGGGCCATGAAGGACAGCGATTACCACATTTGGTACGATCTGCTCCGACGCTTGCGCCGCTTGCGTCGGGGACAGCTAGCGAGGAGCAACAGCGGCAGACCCTGGAGGCCATCCACCAGCGCTGCATCGCCCGGGTAGCGGAACTCGACGTCCCGGTGCCGTTCACCATCGAGCGCTTCCTCGAACTCCTAGCCGCGCGCCGCCAGCGTCCCATCCACCTCCATGTGCAGCCGATGCCGCCTGGCCTCTCCGGCTACGTCGCCCACGGTGAGGACGCCGATCACGTTTATTGCGACTCGGCGCTCGATCCCTTCGGTCGGGAGCAGGTCATCCTGCACGAGGTCAGTCACCTCATCTGTGGGCACGTCGCCGAGCAGGCGGACAGCGCGATGCTGGTACAGGCTATTCTCCCCCAGTTACCACCGGAACTGGTGCGCAGCGTTCTCGCCTGTGCCCGGTACACGACCGCGCAGGAGATTGAGGCGGAGTTGCAGGCGACGGAGATCCTGCGGACGGCCGAAAGCCTGCGCCGGGTGAAGGCGGCCGACAACACCGAGGAGGCGGCGCGCCTGCAACGACTCAACCGCTTCTACGCTCGGGGAGGTAGGCGATGACATGGACGCTCCCTGGCTCTGCCCTCGCGCTCCTGATTTGGGCAGGGTTCTTCCAGCAGTTGCATCGTGTACACTGGCGGCTGACTGGTAAGGGCGAGCGTGCCTTCTGCCTCGTTCTCCTAGCCGCCGGAATCGTCTTCACATTCACGATCCCGCCCGTCGCGGCGACTGTCGATCGCGCCCTCGCGTTGCCTCACTTCGAGCGTTATCTCATCGCCTGCGTTGCCCTCTTCGGCTCGTGGACGCTCTACCCGTTCGTTGAGCACTACTGGGGCGTGTCGCGCGACGAGGCCCGGTGGTTGCACAGCCCGTGGCTTATGATCGGGGCAATCGGTGCGCTGACGATCCTGTACGGCGTCAGCGTTCAAGCCGGTCTCGACCAGACCGACACGAGCCTGCACGTCGTCTACGAGGCCCATCTCATCGCCCTCGGGTACCTGGGTCTGACGGCCGCGCGCATGTTTCTCTTCGGCTGGCGCTCGGCGCGGCTACTGGCCGATCCCGCGTCACGCCAGCGAGCGCACCTTTACACCGTTGGGTGGGGCTTGGCCGTCGCCACCAACATCAACGCCACACTGTCCGCTACACACAATCGGTTCGCGACCTTGATCTACACGACGCCTGATCCGTTGACGGTGACGACCGTTCTCCTGGTCACCGGCGTCGGGCTGTTGAGTTGCGGTCCGCTCCTCGACGCGCGCGACTGGTGGCAGCGGCGCGGCGAGCATCGGGAGTTAGCCGGATTCTGGGAACTCGTCTATCGGACGGCGCCGGATATCGCCCTCATCCCACCCACACCGGGCGTCAGGGGCAAGTCCCTTGGGGACGACCTCGATTTCGCCTTCTTCCGGCGGGTGATCGAGATCCTCGATGGGCTGATGACCTTACGGGCCTACGCCGATCCGGCGATCGTGGACTACGCGCGCGTCCTCTGCCGACGCGATGGCCTCGGCGAGTTCCAAGCGCGCGCGACCGTCGAGGCGGCTGGGTTCGCGGTGGCCCTGCGTGCGCGGGAGCGTGGCGCGAAGCCGCAGGTCATTATTCAGGGCGCGCGCGAGGGTGGGGCACGGGATCTGGCCGAGGAGGTCGCGTTTCTGCGCGCCGTCTACCGCGCCTATCGCCGGTCCCCAATCGTCGCGGCGGCCCTGCGCGCGGCTGACGCCAGGACGAATGGCGGTGAGGAGGTGGGGCAGCATGGGCTATGACGTGATCGTCGTCGGGGCCGGGCCAGCCGGCAGCACGACGGCGCGGGAGTGCGCCGCGCGCGGCCTGTCGACCCTCCTGGTCGACAAGGCGGAGTTTCCGCGCGACAAGCCCTGCGGCGGGGGGGTGACGATACGCGCCGCGCGCCAACTGCCGTTCGACCTCGCCCCGGTGATTGAGCGCACGATCCGTGGGGTGCGCTTCAGCCTGCGCCAGTCCAGGCCGTTCACACGGCGCGGCGAGGTGCCGCTGGTCTACATGACCCAGCGTCGGCACCTCGACCAGTACCTGCTGGAGCGCGCAGTTGCGGCGGGCGTCACGCTGCGCGAGCGCGCGCCGGTGGAAGCGGTGGCGCGGGAGGGGCGACGCATCGCGGTCAGGGCTGGCGGCGAGTCATTCGAGGCACTGGCACTGGTCGCCGCCGACGGGGCGAACGGTCGGACCGCTGCGCTTGTCGGCATCCCCTCGCCGCGCTGGATGGGGGTCGCGCTCGAGGCCAACATCGCGCCGTCGGCGGGGATCACCGCACGGTGGGAGGACGTCTTCGCGCTCGACCTTGGCGCGTTGCCGGGCGGGTACGGCTGGGTCTTCCCCAAGGGCGACCACGTCAACGTCGGCGTCGGTGGCTGGACGCACACCGGCCCGCTGCTGCGCGCGACGCTCGACCGGGTGACTCGCCACTACGGCCTCGACCCCCGGGATTACCAGAACCTGCGAGGCCATCGCCTGCCGATGCGCCGCCCCGGCGCGCCTCTCGCGGACGGCAACGTGGTCCTCGTCGGCGACGCCGCCGGCCTGCTCGACCCCTTCACCTACGAGGGCATCTACGCCGCGATCTGGAGCGGACGCACGGCGGCCGAGCATCTGCACGCTTACCTCGGCGGCACGGCGGTCGATCTCGCTGGCTACGAGCGCCAGGTTGCGAGCGAACTCTTGCCCGATCTTCAGATCGCCGGCCGGATCGCCGATCTCTTCGAGTTGACGCCGCGGTTCTACTTGCAGTTGGCCAAGCTCCGCCCCCTTGGCTTCCGCGCGATGAGCCGATTAGCCCTCGGGGAGCAAACTTACGCCGGGATGAACCGGTCGCTCGGACCGCTCTCGGTGGGCTGCGACCTCACCGTCGATCTCCTCCGTACCATGCCAGCGCTCCAGCGCTGCGTGGATCTCGCGGACCCACGCCCGCCGACGCGGTTCTTTCGCGCGGCGGTTCAATAGTACACGGAATGTACTCGTTGCCCGGTGGATTGTAGGAACGCGGTGAGCGTGCTGTTGAGTGTGCAGGAGGCAAGGGGCGCGTCTCGGAAGTCGCGCAGGGCGATTGGGTTCGTCTCCATACAGACAAGTGTGCCATCGCCGCCGGACACGATGCCACTGGCAACTCGCTATAGGATGCGGCACAGTTAAGTCACAGGTTTAAGCCGACGGGGCGATGATCGCGTCGGCGACCCACCGTGCGACGTCGGCGGGGTAGGGGGCGGGAAGCCCTAGGACGATGTGCCGGAAGCCGGCGTCGAGCGCCTGGCTGATCGCCTCCCGGGTGGTGCCTGGCCGGTCGTAGGAGAGCGGCAGGTACATCGAGCGGGTGATCGCGGCGGGATCGCGACCGATCTCGGCGCAGTAGCGGTCCAGCAACGCGCTACGGCGGACGGCGTCGGCGATGTCGCCACCGGGGATGTTCCACACGTCGGCGTGCGCGGCGACGACGCGCAATGTCCCGGTGGCGCGACCGCCGATCACGATCGGCGGGTGGGGGCGCTGGACGGGCTTGGGGTTGCCGAACGCCCCGCTGAGCTCGTGGTAGGGGCCGTGGAAGTCGAACGGTTCCGCCTCGGTCCACAGCCGCCGGATGATCGTGCACGCCTCGGCGAGGCTCCCCACCGCGTAGTCCGCGTCGTGGTACGGGAGGCCGTGCGCCGCGTATTCGCGCCGGGCCAGCGGGACGCTGGGGCGCGAGCCCGCGCCGATGCCGAAGTCGAGCCGTCCGTCGGAGACGATGTCGACGGTCGCGGCGATCTTCGCCAGCAGCGCGGGCGGGCGAAAGCGGTTGCTGGTCACGAGCAGGCCGAGGCGCAGGCGCGCGGTCTGGGCGGCGAGGGCGGCGAGGGTCGTCCAGCCTTCGAGGATCGGCCCGTTCGGGTCGCCGCCGATCGGCAGCAGGTGGTCGAAGAGCCAGGCGTGCGCGATCGCCGGGATCGCGTCGGCCTCTTGCCAGACCCGCAGGATGTCGTGGTAGCCGACCTGCATCGGCGCGGTCATGATCCCGAAACTCGGCCGGGTCGGGTGCGACATGGGGGTTACTCCTTTTCGTTGCTGTCGGTTGATCGTCGTCCCAGCGTCGTCGCCACGCGAAGCCGGTCGCGACGGTATCGACGGCGCGCCTCACCGCGTGGAGGGCGCTTCTCGGCGCGTCACTTGGATTCGATGCGGCCCAGCGGATCGGGCGCGTCCATGAACGCGGCACGCGCTGCGGGCCAGGCGGATTCTTCGGGGTAGAGCGCGGTGCGGAGGTAGGCCCATGTGAGCCGCTGGATCGCCGCCACTCGTGCGGGGTGCTCGTCCGTCGTCTCCGCCGCGTCGTACCCGGCAACCCCGCCAAGCGAGTGTTCCGCCCCGAACAGGGTCAGGAGGCTCTTGGGGCCAGGGCTCAGGGAGTACGCGTCGGCACGCCAGTCCGCACGGTCGGTGAAATTGGGGTTCACGTCTTTATCGCCCACCACCACCAGGGCCGGCGTCGTCATCGCAGCGAAGCTGGGACCCTTCAGGAAGGGGAAACGCTGCGCCGCGACGGCGGTGAGGTCGGCACCCCGGCCCGGCGCGGCGAGCAGCACGCCCGCTTTGATGCGGGCGTCGGCCAGATCCACTGCCGTGCCGTCGTGGGGATCGGTCGCCCGCATGCCCAGCAGCATGGCTGCCGTGTGCCCGCCCAAGGAATACCCGGCGGCGGCGATGCGGCTGCGGTCCAGGCGCCCGCTGAGCTCCGGGACGGCGGCCTCGACGCGGTCGAGCTGATCGAGGATGCGCCGCATGTCCTCGACGCGCGACCGCCAGAACAGGGGTCCCTCGGGTCCGTTCCGGTCGACGCTGATCGTGCTCGAGTCGAGATGGGTGGGCTGGATCACGACGAAGCCGCGCGCGGCCCAGAAGTCGGCGAGCGGGGCGCAGCCGATCAGGGAGGAAAGGTAGTTCGAGTTGCCGTGGCCGTGCGAGAGGAGGATGATGGGGAGTTCGCGTTCGGTCACGGGCGCGGAAACGCGCAGCGGCAAATCCACGGGGCGCCCTGGAACTGACAGGACCACCGGGCTGACCGAGACGACGGGGGCGGGGGCGCTAACGACTGCATCTGCGGTGACGGTGTTTGGCTTGCTCATGAAACGCTCTTCCTTTCGCGCCTTGTCGCGCATTGTGTGGTGCACCGGATGTGGTTCGGATGTGGTTCGGATGTGGCGACGAGCGGGGCGGACTTGTGCCTACGCCGTCAGCGGCGGCGCAGTGCGGGGTCGAGCAGGGCGGGCGGCGTGTCGAGCTTCTCGTCTGCGGCGAGGTCGGTGCCGGGGGCGACGATCGCGTCGATCGCATCGAGCACATCGGCGGGGAGCACGGTGTCCGCAGCGGCGAGCTGCGCGTGCAGGTGCGCCAGGGTGCGGGGGCCGATGATCGCGCCGGTGACGGCGGGGTGCGCGGTCACGAAACCGAGCGCGAGCTGGATCAGCGTCAGCCCGGCCTCGTCGGCGACCTGCACCAATCGCTCGACCGCGTGGAGCCGGACACGGTTGGCGGGGATGGCAGTGTCGAAGCGTTGCGGCATGACCCCCGCGCGATTGGTGGTGATGTCCTGGCCCGCGCGGATCGCGCCCGACAGCCAGCCCGAGGCCAGCGGGCTCCACACCAGCACCCCGAGCCCGTATTGCTCGGCCACGGGCAGGCCATGGGTTTCGATCCCGCGCTGGAGGATCGAGTAGCTGGGCTGTTCGGTGACGTACCGGCCCAGGTGCCCCTCCCGGGCGGCCCACTGGGCCTGCACGAGGCGGTAGGCCGGGAAGGTTGAGGAGCGAAGTACCGGATCTTCCCCGCGCGCTGCAAGTCGGTCAGTGCCGACAGCGTCTCCTCGTCGCTGGTGCTCGGGTCCCACCGGTGGATCTGGTAGAGGTCGATGTGGTCAACCCCGAGGCGGGGCAGGCTGTTGTCCAGTGCGGTGGCGAGCCAGCGGCGCGAGCTGCCCCGGTGGTTGCGCTCGTCGCCCATCGGCAGGCTCGCTTTCGTGGCCAGCACGATGTCGCCGCGGCGACCGGCGATGGCCTTGCCGACCAGCTCCTCGGACTCGCCGCCGCTGTACATGTCGGCAGTATCGATGAGGTTGATCCCGCCCTCGAGGGCGGCGTCGACGAGGGCGGTGGCCTCGTCCTGGGTGGTGCGCCCGATCTGGCCGAAGTTCATCGCGCCGAGCACGAGCGCGCTGACCTGCACACCGGTGCGGCCCAGGGTACGGTACTGCATGATCGTTTTCCTCCATTGTGGGTGAGGGGTGCTTGCCATAGCTGGCGTTGGCTGCGGCCCTCACGCGCTGCTATACTGAGCAAACGGAACAACGCTCCGTCATTATACGGAGCGTTGCTCCACTTGTCAAGTGGGATTGTGGGGGGCGGTGTGGTGATCGATAACGATGGGCGCGCGGGGAACGCCGCCCCGCGCAAGCGGGCCGACGCGCGGCGCAACGAGCAGGCGTTGCTCGACGCCGCCGCCGCCCTTTTCGTCGCGTCTGGCGTGGAGGTGCCGGTGCGGGACATCGCGGCCCGGGCCGGCGTCGGGATGGGCACGATCTACCGCCACTTCCCGACGCGCGCGGATCTGATCATCGCCGTCTACCGCCATCAGGTTGAGGCCTGCGCCGAGGCCGGTCCGGCCCTGCTCGCGAGCAGCCCGACGCCCCACGCCGCGCTCGCGCACTGGATCGATCTCTTCGTCGATTTCCTGGTCACCAAGCATGGGCTCGCGGCGGCGCTGCGGTCCGACGATACCGGCTTCGCGGCGCTGCACGCCTACTTCCTCGACCGTCTCGTGCCGGTGTGCGCGCAGTTGCTCGACGCCGCGGTCGCGGTCGGCGAGATCCGCCCCGGCCTGGATGCCCTCACGCTCATGTACGGTGTCGGCAACCTCTGCATCGGTGCCGACAACGACCCTCGCTACGATGCACGCCTCCTGGTCGGGCTGCTGATCGCGGGACTGCGCCGACCGTGATAGTCGTAGGCCGGGCGGCATGCTGGCCAGGGTGCCTCCGACCTACAGATGGAGCCGCGCTCGGCAGACCGTCAAGGCTATCGCCGCTTGTGCGCCTGGTCGCGTCCCTGCGCGCTTCGCGCTGATGATGGACAGGTACTCCGCTTATGGTGTGTGGCAGCTGCACCGCAGTGCCTCCTATACCGGAGTTTGGGACCATGGCTCGATCCGCTCGACCTGCACCCCGACCGCTGTCCCCCGTCGCCGGATCCGACCTGTCGCAATTACGAACAGCACGATATAGAGCGTTGGTTGGCATTGCCGGTTGACGTCCGGCTGTAGCACGAGGTAGCCCAGCCCCGTTTTGGGGTTGCCCCGCTGCGGGCTCTTCCGCTGATTCCGTGCACTTCGTCGCTGCGGCCCCCACATTGCCTCCGACCACGGCAGCACCGCTTCTGTCACCAGCGATCAACAGGATTATTATCCTGTAAGGAGGGCATTTCTTAACCCCTCCAAGCGGGGTTTGCGGTGACAGTTGGCGGTCTTGCTGTCGCGCAATGCCTCCGTGAACCGCTAGCGAATGCCGACTCGGGGGTACGCCAAGCCCGCAATACGCCTGCTTGTCGCTCAGTTGTCCGCTCGCCTAACGACAGGAGCGCGCCCTGATCGAGTTAGGAAACGCCCTCCCTGTAAGAACATAAGCACCACTGTTAAGGCGAACTTTTTGTTTGAGACTGTGATCGGACAGAGGGAGTGGCGACTATGGGCAACTGGTAACGGCAATACTTGCTCTCACCTTTCCACCAAGTACCACAGCAATCTTCACAGTCCCTGGACAACCATCAGTCCCTGCTATATCATTCATACATAGGGATATAGAATATTCTTTATCCCTATATGTGGACACAATCGCTGCTGGCTGATTCGGATCGATCCCATGCCCATAGCGAGAGGGCGGGCCGATGCCACGACCAAACGGTGCTCCCAAGTTCGCGGGCTTCTCGACCCCTCACTATACCCCCGTCCCGGATGATCTCTTTGATCGACTGTTGTCGGACCTCTCGGGCGCGGAGTTGAAGGCCCTACTCTATATCATGCGCCGGACGATGGGGTTCAAGAAGAACAGCGACGATATCTCGCTGAGCCAGATCTGCGGCGGTATCACCACGCGTGCCGGCCAGGTGCTCGATCGCGGCACTGGCCTCTCTCGCAGCACCGCGATCGGCGCAATCCGCTCCTTGGAGGAGTGGGGGCTGATCTACGGCGTCCGCAACGCCAGTGAGGCGCACGGTCATGAGGCAACAACCTACCATCTCCACCTTGTCGCGGACCCTGGTACGATTATCGTACCAGGGGGATGGGCCGGAGAACGATCCAGCCCTGGATCGATCGTCGCACCAGCCCTGGTGCGGAAATCGGACCCACAAGAAACAGTCGAACAAGAAACAGGGAAACAAGAAACAGACCCGATCGATCAGATCGATAGGTCTCCCCCTTGCAATGATGAAGCGGGGCGCGAGGCGCTGCGCCTGACGATCGCCGACTTCAGCCGCGAGCTCGGCGACGCTGCCCACGAGCGCGCCAACCTCACGCGCGCCACCAACCTCTGGCGAGCGACCAGGGTCCCGACCGCCGAGTTCATCCAACTCCTCTACGACGCGCGGGCGCTGACACGGCATTACCAGGGCAAGCAGCCACCCGGACGGCGCATCGAGGCGAAAGGAGCCTATTTCTTCGCCATATTGACCCAGATGCTCACGGCGCGCGGCCTGATCCGCCCGACGCGCGACCCGCCCGCCGCCCCGCCGCCGCATGCTGCACACGCCGGACTGGTCGCTATGTCGAAGGGAGAATCGCCGTGATCGAGCGCCTGATGACGACGCTCATAGACGAATTACGTGCCGAAGGGCTTCCCGACCCGCTCGGCACATCGTTCATCCTCGCCGCGCTCTGGGATGATCTCGCCCGCCTCGCCGGAGAGACATCGCCAGTGACCGTGCGGCGGCGCTTCGAGGCCGACAGCCCGCTGGCTGACCCGGGCGGCTGGGGCGATCTCCTCGCCGGATCTGCGCCCGCGCCGTCGCCGACGACCGTCTCGTGATGCCACGTCTTCGCATAGTTTGTCAGGAGGCCCACATGGAACCGCTGTTGCTGACCCCAAAGGAGGCGGCGCGGGCGCTCGGCCTGAGCCAGTCCTACGTCTACGAGTTGCTGGCGAGCGAGACATTGCCGTCGATCACGATCGGGCGTACCCGGCGCATCCCCCGCCGCGCCCTCGAAGAGTTCGTCGCCGCGTGCGAGGCCGCGCAGTGCGGCTATGCGCCGCACCCCGCCGCCTGCCATCGCACCGAGGAAGCAGCGTCGTGATTGGTGAATGTCCGTTCCACTAGCGAGTGCGGTGGCGCGGGCGCATCAATCCGGCGATGCGAAGCAGGAGTGTGAAGATGACCAGCCGACGCGGCCACGGCGAGGGGAGCATCTATCGCCGTGAGAGCGATGGCAAGTGGTGTTGCTCCGTCAACCTTGGCTATGGTGCCGATGGGAGGCGCAAGCAGCGCGTCCTCTACGGCCGGACGCGCAAGGAGGTCGCCGAGAAGCTGAAGGCGCTCGTGCACGATCAGCAGGAGGGGCTCCCGGTCGCCACCAACCGGTTGGCGGTCGGCGAATTCCTCACCCAATGGCTGGCCGAGGTGGTGGAGCCGAACAAGGCACCGAAGACGTATCGTTCGTATGAGCAGAATGTCAGGCTCTACCTGATCCCCGCCATCGGTCGTCACCAGTTGCGCCAGTTGACGCCGCAGCAGGTGCAGGCGCTGCTCAACGCTCGGCGCGCGGCCGGGATGTCGGTCGATTCCGTCACGCGCATGCGCGACGTGCTCCGCAACGCGCTCAACAAGGCGATCGAGTGGCGTATTCTCTCGCTAAACGTCGCGACCCTGGTCACGGTGCCGACCGAGGAGTACCGAGAGAAGGGTGCCCTCGATCCGACACAGGCCCGGCGCTTCTTGGCCGCGACACGCGGACACCGGCTCGAAGCGCTCTTCACGGTGGCGCTCGGCCTGGGGTTGCGGCAAGGAGAGGTTCTCGGGCTCACCTGGGAAGCCATCGACCTCGATGCGGGCACCCTGCACGTCCGCACGAATCTCCAGCGCGTGCATGGTGCGTTCGAGCTACGCCGCCCCAAGAGCGCCCAGAGCCGACGATCTGTCCACCTGCCCGCGAAGCTTGTGCATGCCCTGAAGACGCACCAGACCAGGCAGGAGGAGGAGCGGCGCGTCGCAGCTCCAGACTGGAACGCGCGGGGGCTAGTTTTCTGCACCGCGAACGGCCATCCGTACGATGGGCCGAATGTGACCCGCTACGCCCAGCGCCTGCTCGCGCGGGCCGGGCTCCCCCGGCTCACCTTCCACGAACTGCGCCACAGCTGCGCGTCTCTCCTGGCGGCGCAGGGCATCCCCGCCCACGAGATCGCCCGTCTCCTCGGCCACGCCGACGCCCGGCTGACCATGAATCTGTACACGCATGGGTTCGATGAGGGCCGCCGGCGCGTGGCATCCACGATGGACGACCTGCTCGGTGAGGCGGAGCAATGACACTCGCCGCAGGACTTTGTCTACATTCGTGTCTACACGAACGCAAGAAGAGGGCTCCCGTCCAGGCGGGAGCCCTCTCGTTTTCCGCATTCTATCGCGCTTTTCGGTGGAGCCGACCAGGGGACTCGAACCCCTAACCTGCTGTTTACAAAACAGCTGCTCTGCCAGTTGAGCTAGGTCGGCGTTGATTTCCCGCATCCCGATGCGGTATATAATTTATGGTATGGCTTGCGAGTCCGGTTTTCTTGCCGCTGTCCTCACTATTTTCTGCTCGACACAAATTTCCGCGCCAGAGAAATTATAAGGAAATGCGCGAGAAAGGCAATGGAATGCACGGAATACGAAAAGTATTCGGGGCTAATTACGCGTTTTCGCTATCACCTTCTTGAAGGATGCTTCACAGCCCCGCCGTCTCGCACCCAGGTTTTATGCATCGCCAGTGCACGATCGGGTCTGATGGTGCCCGATTAAGGGCGTCCAGTCGGCGCTTCACCGGCGCAGGCCAACGCATATCTTCGCTGACCTCAGCCCGCGACCCCTACTTTGGTCACGCTCCTTTTAGGGAAATAGGTACGTATGACAGCCTGAACGGGCTACGGCGTACCAGGCTTGTGAGTCGTATCCTGGGGGCGTTGAAGCGCGGCTCGCATGGAGAGGCAGTGATGGCACGGCGCGGACGTCCCAGGGTGTTCTTGCGTTGTGCCGGGGTGTGCTATCCTCCGCCGTCGTGAGTGATGGATGGTGGGGAGAGGGATGATCGACAGCGAGGTGGTCTGCCCGCGATGCGGCTCAACTGCGGTGAGGAAGGACGGCCTCGACCGGAGAGGTGCCCAGGCCCATCGTTGCCGCAACTGTCGGCGCTGCTTCACCGCCCGGAGCGCGACGCCGTTCTCGGGCTACCGCTTCCCGCCCGACGTCATCGCCCTGGCGGTGCGGTGGTACCTGCGCTATCGCCTCAGCTACGCCGACGTGGCCGAGTTGCTGGCCGAGCGCGGTGTTCGGACTAATCCATCGAGCATCTACGCCTGGGTGCAGGAGTTCGCCCCCCTCTACGAGGCGGCGGCGCGCTCCTTCCGCCGCACGGTCGGCGAACGCTGGAGTGTGGACGAGACCGACGTGAACGTCGCCGGCGATTGGGCCTACGTCTATCGTGCGCTTGACGAGCAGGGCCAGATCGTCGACGTTTACGTCAGCGCCGAGCGGGCGACCGCGGACGCGGCGACCTTCTTCCGCCGGGCGATCGAGGCGACGGGCGTGGCCCCGACCGAGGTGACGACCGATTGCGCGGCGGCCTACCCGCCCGCGCTCGCCGCTGTCCTCCCGGGCGTCCTTCACGAGACCGGCAAGATGCCTCAGCAGCGGATCGAGCGCGATCACCAGCACCTCAAAGGGCGCGTCCGCGGGATGCGCGGCTTCAAAACCCTGGCTGGGGCGCGGGTGCTCTGTCGGGCGCACGCTTTCCTTCGCAACCTCCGCAGCGGCTGCTACGATTTCGGGTGGACGCTCGAGGCGACGCCCCTGCCGGTCGTGCCCGCCATGGTGTCTGCCTGGGATGCGCTTACCGCCGATCTGCTGACATGGTAGGTGCCACCACCGCATCAGCATGCGCCCGGACGATGCCGCCATCTGTCGGCTCGCGCCACGGTCACCCCGGCACAACGCAATGGCACCCCCGGGCCTCCTTGTGGGGCAGCAGCGCCGCGCGCGTCACCGCGACTACCTCGGGGTGCAGGCAGGGGACGTCGTAGGTATCGGGCTTCGCGGGGGAGAGCACCATGACTCACCTCATGTACTCACGTTGAAACATGTACATCTGTGCATATATTAGGCGCTGGGCGGATGACGGGCAAGGAGTGGTGCGTACCCCGAGCGCGTCCCACCGCCATCGCCGCAACCGAGCACCGACCGGCATGTTGACCGACTCCTTGTCGGTTCGTGTCGCGCGGGGTATCGTTGCTGCAGGACCGCCGCGGTGGAACGCCGCGTGCGGCGTAGGGCGAGAGTGCGATCCATCCACGGCGAACGGGGACAACGCGCGGGCACGCGGAGGGGCATGCGGGGCACAATAGCGGGACAACGATGGCGGTTGCAGGCCGGGCGCTGGCTCGGGCGGTGCTGCGCGGTCGTTTTTCTCGTCATTGTGACGCATATGGCCTTGATGACCAGCGAGCGGCACGCGACGGTGATGGGCGCGCAGATGGGCGCGATGCCAGTCGCGGGCAGCATCGCACGGTTTGTCCCCGTTCCGTCGCCCCGCCGGGACGTGACCGGTCAAGAAGGGAACCCGGTGACCCCGCGCTCGGTGCTCGGGGATTGCCCGGCGCAGCAGGCGATCCCGCCGCTCATCCTGCTGCTCCTGCTCCTCATCGTCCTACTGCGCATTCTCGCGGCATGGCCGTGCGCCGATTCCGCCGTGCGCACCTGGTGCCGCCGATTCACCCTGCCGCCGCCCCTCAACGCGGCCCGTCGGCGCGCCCTCCTACAGGTCTTCCTGATCTGATCCCGCGCTACGATGATCCGGCCGGTCGCGTGACCGGTCGATTCGGCGTGCCCGGGCTTCCGGGCCATCCCCGCGTATAGAGAGGACAGACCGATGCACCGACTGATGACCGCAGCCTTCCTGGCCCTGCTCGTCGCCTTGCTGCTGGCGATCCCGGTGGCCCCGGTGGGTGCCGCCCCGCCGATGGTGCCCGGCATGGATCAGATGCAGCAGCAGATGGACCAGGACACGGCCAAGCTCCGTGGGCTGAGCGGCAAGGACTTCGAGATCGCCTTCCTGGAGATGATGATCTCGCACCACGAGAGCGCCATCATGATGGCGCAGCTGGTACCGACCCGCGCGACCCACCCCGAGTTGAAGACGCTCGCGCAGAACATCGTCACCTCCCAACAGCGGGAGATCGCCCAGATGCGCGGCTGGCTCCGGGACTGGTACGGCATCGCCAACCCGCCCGCTATGCCGATGGCCGGGATGGACCAGATGATGGCCGCGATGCAGCAGCTGACCGGCGCGGAGTTCGAGCGGGCCTTCCTAATGATGATGCCGATGCACCACATGGGCGCGAGCGGCATGGCGGCGCTGGCCCCCGGGCGAGCGACCCATCCCGAACTGCTCCAGCTGGCACGGAATATCGTCACCTCCCAGGGTCAGGAGATCGAGCAGATGCGCGGCTGGGCGATGGCCTGGTACGGCTTCGATCCGATGCCGATGGACCACGGCGGCATGACGATGCCCGGCCTGCCCAACACGGGCGGCGGCGGCATGGCGCGGGATGACGCAGATTCCCCGGTCGCCCTCCTCGCCCTCGTCGCGGCCCTGGCGGCGCTGCCCGTGGGCCTCCTGCTCCGGCGTCGCCTGGCGCGCGGGATCTGCTAACGACGCGCGGCACACCCCAGAGCGACGAACCCCGCATCTCGGCACGGGCGGCACTACCCGCCGCCCGTGCCCTCGACAACCAAGAAGCCATTATGCACAGCCCCCCGGGGGTATTGACATTCCAATTAAGCCGCGTTATGATAAGCAATCGTAACCCCCCCCTGGGGGGTGGGAGCAAAGAAAGGCAGCTTGATGAAGACGGCAAAAGACGACGCGCTCAAGCGACTCAATTACATCGAGGGCCATCTCAAGGGCATCCGCAAGATGGTCGAGGACGATACCTACTGCGTCGACATCCTCAAGCAGACCTACGCGGTGCAGCGCGCGATCGAGAAGTTCGAGCAGGTGCTCCTGCGCGACCACATCGACCACTGTGTCCCCGACGGCATCCGCGAGGGGCGCGACGAGGCGGTCCTGAACGAACTCGGCGAGCTCTTCACGCTTGCCCGGCGCTAGGTCCGCGAGCTTGTTTCTCCTTACGGCAGCAGGAGATATGCCTAGTGTGCGCACGATAATGACGTATCCGGCTTTTTTGCAACCCCAATAGGAAGGTGCCCGCAATGGCAATCGACATGCGTCCCAAAGAAACCCCTCCCGCAGCCTCCTCGGTCACGCCGATGGGGGAGGCGATCCGGGAGATTAGCCTGCCGCTCACCGGCATGACCTGCGCCTCCTGCGTCCGGCGCGTCGAGCGGACCCTCGGCAAGGTGCCGGGCGTCGCCGCCGCCAGCGTCAACCTGGCGACCGAGCAGGCGACCGTCAGCTACGATCCGGCCACCGTCACGCTCGTCGATCTGGAGACGGCCGTCGAGCAGGCTGGCTACGGCGTCCGGCGCGAGGAGGTCAGCCTCCCCATCACCGGGATGACCTGCGCCTCCTGTGTCCGGCGCGTCGAGCGCGCGCTCGGCAAGGTCTCGGGCGTGGAGTCGGTTGCGGTCAACCTCGCCACCGAGCGCGCGACGGTCGGCTTCTATCCCGGCGCGGCCACGGTCGCCGACCTGCGCGCGGCGGTCGAGCGGGCCGGGTATGGCCTCGCCGAGGACGCGGGCACCGACGACGGGATCGACCACGCCGCCGAGGAGCGCGCCCGCGAGATCGCGAGCCTGCGGCTGAAGTTCGGCGTCAGCCTCGCGGTCGGTCTGACGATCATGGCGGCGATGTTCATCCCCGCCTCCGTGCTCCCGTTCGGGCGGCAGTGGCTCTTCGTGGCGATGTTCCTGCTGGCGACGCCGATCCAGTTCTGGGCCGGTCGGGCGTTCTACCGGGCCGCCTGGGCGGCGGGACGTCACGGCAGCACCAACATGAACACCCTCGTCGCGATCGGGACGAGCGCGGCCTACGGCTACAGCGTCTTCGTGACCTTCTTCCCGCAGGTCATCGCGCGCGCCGGGCTGCAACCGGAGGTGTACTTCGACTCCTCCGTGACGATCATCGCGCTGATCCTGATGGGGCGCTGGCTGGAGGCGCGGGCCAAGGGCCAGACCGGCGCGGCGATCGCGAAACTCCTCGGCCTCGCGCCGAAGACCGCGCGCGTTATCCGCGACGGGCAGGAGTTCGATCTCCCGCTGGAGCAGGTGGTCGCGGGCGACTTGCTGCGCGTTCGCCCCGGTGACAAGGTGCCGGTGGACGGGGTGGTGACCGAGGGACGCTCGGTGGTGGACGAGTCGATGCTAACCGGCGAGAGCCTGCCGGTCGAGAAGGCCCCCGGCGACACCGCGATCGGGGGCACCCTCAACCGGACCGGCTCCTTCACCTTCCGGGCGACGAGGGTCGGTCGGGACACCGCCCTGGCGCAGATCGTCCGACTCGTCGAGCAGGCGCAAGGCTCCAAGGCACCGATTCAGCGCCTGGCCGACATGATCTCCTCCTATTTCGTCCCGATCGTGCTCGGCGTCTCCGCGCTCACCTTCGCGGGCTGGTTCGCCTTCGGGCCGGACCCGCGCTTCACCCTCGCCCTGCAGGCTTTCATCGCGGTCCTCGTCATCGCCTGCCCCTGCGCCCTCGGGCTGGCGACCCCGACCGCAATCATGGTCGGCACCGGCAAGGGCGCGGAGCACGGCATCCTGATCCGGGGCGGCGAGGCGCTGGAAGGGGCGCACAAGGTCGACACGATCGTCCTCGACAAGACCGGCACGATCACGCGCGGCAAGCCCGTCGTCACCGCCATCGTCCTGGCCGACGGCTTCACCGGTTCCCGCGATGACCTACTCGCGCTGGCCGCAGCGGCGGAGCAGGGCTCCGAGCACCCGCTCGGCGAGGCGATCGTGGAACGGGCGCGCGAGTCGGGCCTGGCCCTGGGCGCGGTCGAGTCGTTCGAGTCCGTGACCGGGCGTGGCATCAGCGCCGTAGTCGGAGGCCGCGCGCTGCTCCTCGGCAACGCGGCCCTGCTCCGCGACTGGACCATCCGGGCGGATGCCCTGGAGGGGGCGGCTGACGCGCTGGCCCGGGTCGGCAAGACCCCCATGTACGTCGCCGTGGACGGCGCGGCGGCGGGCCTGATCGCGGTGGCCGACACCGTCAAGCCGGAGTCGCGCGACGCGATCGAGGGTCTCCGGGCTCTCGGGCTCGACGTCTGGATGCTCACCGGCGACAACCGCGCCACGGCGGCGGCCATCGCGGATCAGGTCGGCCTCGCGCCGGAGTATGTGCTGGCGGAGGTCCTGCCGGGCGAGAAGGCCGCGAAGATCGTAGAGCTACAAGGCCTTGGCAAGACGGTGGCGATGGTCGGCGACGGGGTCAACGACGCCCCGGCGCTGGTGACCGCCGATCTCGGGATCGCGATCGGCACCGGCGCGGACGTGGCGGTGGAGGCGAGCGACATCACCCTCGTCGGCGGCGACCTGCGCGGGGTGGTCAACGGGATCGCCCTGTCGCGCCGCACGATCGGCGTGATCCGGCAGAATCTCTTCTGGGCCTTCGCCTACAATGTCGTCCTGATCCCGGTGGCGATGGGGGCGCTCTTCCCGGCGTTCGGTGTCCTGCTGAACCCGATGCTGGCGGCGGCGGCGATGGCGATGAGCTCGGTCAGCGTCGTGACGAACAGCCTGCGCCTGCGCGGCTGGGCTCCGCCGACCACGGTGCGGGAGATCACCCACCCGGCCCTGGGCAAGCGGGCGGCCGAGTGGAGCTACCTCGTCGGCATCGCCCTCCTGGCCCTGGCGATCGGTGTCGGCGCGCTCTGGCTCAGTGCGCGTGGCATGGGTGGCATGGGTGGCATGGATGTTCCGCTCCGATAAGCCTTCAGCGTCCCGGACGCACGGTGCTTGATCAGTACCCGCCGACGCTCGGCAACGCCGCCGCGATCGGGTTCTTCAGCACGATCACCACCGGCCCGATCGTGGTGCGGGTGCGCCGAGACGCCACAACAATGGTTCCACTCCCACGCGCCGGCTGTGGCGCGCGGGCGGGACAGATAACACGCGTCCCGGCAGGAGCCGGGCAAATACCGAGGAGGACACCCCTATGAGCAGCACCCACCCAGAGGGTACCCGGCGGGCGACGCTGACTGCGCCGGACATCTCCTGCGAGCACTGCGTCGCGACGATCAACAAGGCCGTCGGCGGCATGGCCGGCGTCAGTAAGGTCGCGACGAGCGACCAGACGAAGCAGATCCAGGTCGAGTTCGACCCGACCAGGGTTTCGCTGGCCCAGATCGAGGCGACGCTGGACGACGAGGGCTACCCCGTCCAGAAGTAGGTAGGGTTCGGTATACGGGGCCGACGGCCCCGCGGGAGGATGGCTCCGATGGCACACGATGTTGTCTGTGGGATGGACATCAATCAGCAGGATGCGACCGCGCGCGGCTTGACCAGCGAGTACCAGGGTTAGACTTTCTACTTCTGCTCGCCGGGGTGTAAGCGGCGGTTCGACCAGGAACCAGAGCGCTACGCCGCCCAGCAGGCGAAGTAACGCCGACCCGCACGGCCAGATCGGCGCCCCGGTACGGAGCAATACCGCCCGGGGTGCCGTCCTTCAATGCCGGGGCGCGCGGCGGGTAGCGGGCGAGCACCGGCCGCGCGGACCCGCCGGGTCGCCGGTAGTGGCGCTCGCGTGGCCGGATGCGACGGCGAACCGGGGGAATATCATCGTCGTCACGCCCCGGTGACGCGCGGCACGGGAGGTCGCGTGACGAGGCACCGTGGCCGAGGGACGGCAGACGGAGGGAGGGGTAATGTCGCCGTTACAGCAATACGCGCTCCTGCTTGGCCTGATCGCGGGGACGCTCGCCTTCGTCGCGCTCCTCTATCTGATCGCTCGCTCGCTCGGCGCGACGCGCGACGAACCGGGCAAGGACATCCCCTTCACGGGCGGCACCCTGACGCCCAAGCCGGCCTGGGTGCGCTACCACATCCACTATTACGGCCTCGCGCTCCTCTTCCTCGCCTTCGACATGGAGATGGCGTTCATGTATCCCTGGGCGGTCGTCTATCGGGAACTGGGGCTGACCGCCCTGCTCGACATGGGTGTCTTCCTGGCGATCCTCTTCCTCGGTCTCCTCTACGGCTGGAGCCAGGGGGCGTTCAAATGGCAATGAGCGGGGCGCGGATAGGGGGGATGTACCGCCTCCACCGCCTCGTGGCGGTCGCGCTGGCGCGCGACCTCACGGTATTCGTGGTCCCCGGCCCGGAGATCGCACGCGCCCATAATCTCGATCTCATCGCCGCCGGGCTGCGCCCGGTGCCCACGCCCCGGCAGGCCGGTGTACTCCTCGTCGTCGGCGATCTACCGACCAATCTCGCGCGGGCGGCGGCGGTCGCCTACGCCCAGATGCCGCGACCCCGCGCGATCCTGGCCGTGGGTGCCGGCGGAATCGCGCCCTTGCCGGACCCCGATATCGCGGTGTCGCTCGATCAGCGCGCGTTGGAACGGGCGGTCGGCGCGCTGCGCCGGATCATCGCCGACGGTGCCTTCAGCCCGACCGCGCCGACCTTCGACGCCGCCGCCGTGCGGACCGAGACGGAGTATACCTGCCCGATGCACCCCGAGATCGTGCGCGACGGGCCGGGGAAGTGTCCCCTCTGCGGCATGGACCTGGTTCCGCGCGAGCGCCTCGGCGAATCGACAGGGTACGATGCGCTGGCGATGGAGCACGAGATGTCGACAGCGGGAGATGTCGCCGACGGCATGTATACCTGCCCGATGCATCCCGAGATCGTCCGTGATACGCCGGGCTCGTGCCCGCTCTGCGGGATGGATCTGGTCCCGCGCGCGGCCATGCCTGCGGGGGCAACGCACGACGACGCGCCGGGAGAGGGGGCAGGGAGTGACGCGGCGGGCTACAGGTGCCCGATGCACCCCGCGATCACGCGCGGCGCGCCAGGCGCATGTCCGATCTGCGGGATGGCTCTGGTACGGCGCGAGAGCCAGGGCGACGAGGGGTCCGCACGCGCGGCGAGCACCGGTACGGGCGGTTACACCTGCCCGATGCATCCCGAGATCGTGCGCGACGAGTCCGGGGCTTGCCCGCTCTGCGGCATGGCTCTGGTCCCGCGCGAGGAGCCGGTTTCGGGGCCAGACCGGGATGCCGCAGAGGCGACCGTCGGAGCGCCAACGACGGGAGCGTCGCACACCGCCCACGATACCGCCGACCATGGCGCGAAGAAGGTACAGGAGAGCCATACCGCCGAACCACCACAAGCGCATGGTCAGCAGCAGGGCCAGGGGCAACCGCCCACCCGGGTCACGCCACCTGATCGGCTGGCAGGTGGTGAGCGCGATGCTCAGCATGCCGACATGGCCCAGGTGGGGCAAGCTACCGACGACCCGGGGCACCACGGCCACGGCACCTCCCCGACCGTCGGCCATCCTGAGGGCAATGGTGTCGAGGACGGTCATCACGGCGGCGTAGAGACGCCGACCGCGTTCGAGACGATCCCCGCAGATCACGCGGCGACGGACTATGACTCCCACTCGATGCCCGGTGCCACAACCGGGGCGCTCGCGACGGGTGACCTGGGGCATGGTGGGCACGGTGGTGACGCGATGGGCGAGGCCGAGCAGGCGCTGGCCGGGATGGGTCATGGCGGGCATGACATGGGCGACATGGATCACGGCATGGACATGGCGGGCGGCTTCATGTCGATGGTCGCGATGACGCGGGACTTGCCGCGTAGCCGGGACGGTCTGCCGATGGAGTGGCTCGAGGTGCCGTTCGGCCCGCTCTTCCCCGGACTGCCCGGCGGATTGGCGCTCACCCTCACCCTCGATGGCGATGTTGTGGCGCAGGCCCGCCTGTTCGCAGGCGCGGTGAGCCGGGGGTTGGCGGCGACCTTCCCCGGCCCGGCCACGACCTTCCCCGCCCGGCTGGCCCGGCTCGATCCCTTCGCGCCGTTCGCCTATTGTCTGCTGGCCTGGCGCGCGCTGGAGTCCGCTGCGGGCGTGGTAGGCGACGAGCGGGTGGCGCGGGCGCGGGCGGGCACGCTGGAGCGGGAGCGGGCGGTCAGCCACCTCGGCTGGCTGGCGAGCTTCGCCGCGCTGCTCGGCGATCACCGGCTGGCCGAGCGGGCGGCGGCGATGCAACTCGCCCTCCTCCGCGCGACCGACCCGGCCACCCTCGCGCGGCTACGGGACGAGGCCCGCCGCCTGGCCGACCGGACGGCACGGGACCCCTTCCTGCGGCGACGGTTGCGCGGTATCGGGCGTGTGGCCGAGGCCACCACGGTCGAGCGGCGCGGGCCGGTCGCGCGGGCGGGCGGGATCCCGACCGATGCGCGCGCCGACGACCCCGCCTATCTGGCCCTCGGCTTCGCGCCCGTCACGCGCACGGGTGCCGACGCGCTCGCGTCCCTGCACGTCCGGCTCGCCGAGGTGGCCCAGAGTCTCGAACTCGTCCTGGCGGCGGGCGTGACGGACACTATTTTGGCCGCCACCCTGTCCGGCGACACGGCGGGACGCGGCAGCGCCACGGTCGAGACGCCGCGTGGCGCGGCGACCCTGCACCTGCTCCTCGATGGAGGGTCGGTGCGCGAAGCGCATCTGGACACGCCCTCGACCGCACACGGCGAGCTAGTCGCCGCGGCGACGGCGGGGCGGGAGTTAGCCGACGCGCTCGTCGGCGTCGCCGCGCTCGACCTCTCGCCGTGGGAGCTCGACCGATGAGCGACATGTCCACACCGGCCAGTGCGTCGGCACTCACCTGGACGGGAGCGCTCTGGCTCGCCCTCGCCCTGGTGATCGGCGTCTACGTGGTCGCGGTGATCGAGGAGTGGGGCACCACAGGGCGCTTCCGCCCGACCGTGCCACTGCTCGCGGGCTTCGCGACCCTGGCGCGCGAGTCGCTCGTCCCCCGGCGACCGGATCGCCTCCTCTTCGAGACGGCCCCGCCCCTACTGCTGGTCGCCGCGCTCCTCGCCGCGACCGTCCTGCCCCTCGCACCCGGCCTGCTCGTGGCCGATCTGGCGACCGGCGCGCTCTTCATCAACGCGGCGCTGGTCTACGTCGTGGTGGCCCTGATCATGGCCGGGTGGGGGCCGGACGGGGTCTACGCCATGATCGCGGGCTGGCGCTTCCTGGGGCAACTCGTCGCCTACGGCATGCTGATCGTGATGGCGCTCACGGCGGTCGCGATGCGCGCCGCATCGCTATCGACGACGATGATCGTCGCGTCGCAGGCCGCGTTGCCGAACGCCCTCGCCCAGCCGCTCGGCTTCGCCCTCTTCTGGGTGGCTGCGACGGCGGTGGCGTTCCTGCCGCCGTTCGATCTGCCGGTCGCGCCGGGCGAGCTGGCGGGCGGGGTATTCGCCGAATACACCGGGGCACGACTGGCGGTCATGCGCCTCGGGCGCCTGGTGCTGGTGCTGACGCTGGCGACCGCGATCGTCGTCTTCTATCTCGGCGGGTGGTCGGGGCCGCTCCTGTCGCCCTGGGCCTGGACGGCCGCGAAGACTTTCGCCGTGGTGCTGGCGATCTTCGGTTGCGGGCGGCTCATGCCGCGCGTGCGCGGCGAGCAGCTGCTGGCCTGGGGCTGGCAGCTCGGCATCCCGCTGGCGCTGGCGAATATCCTCTGGGTCGGCGTGACGTTGCTCGTCGTACGGTGAGGGAGGACCCGATGCTCGCACAGACCATCGCCGTCGCGCTGTTCGGCCTCGCCGCCATCTGGTTCGGCGCGCGGGTCTTCCTCACCCGCTCGATGGTCCGTTCGGCGCTATCGCTGCTCGGCACGATGGCCGCACTCGGCGGCCTCTTCCTGGTGCTGGAGGCGGAGTTCCTGGGCGTGTTGCAGCTGATGATGATGGGCACCGAGATGGCGATCATGGCGATCTTCATGGTGATGTTCATGATGGACCCCGGCGGCCTCGGCCAGATGGAGATGGCCCACCAGAAGCGGCTGGCGCGCGTCGCCGGGATCGTCGCGGCCCTCGCGGCGAGCGGCCTGGCCCTCCGGGTCGGGTGGGGCGCGGCGACCCCGGCGGTCGCCGACCCGGCGGCGCAGACCCGCCTCCTCGGGCTGGAGATCATGGGGCGCTCGATGCTGATCTTCGAGACGGCCGGGGTGACGATCCTGACGGCGATGATCGCGGCCACAGCCGTGGCGATCCGGAGGCGCCCGTGAGCACCCTCGTCGTCGCCCTGCTCGTCGGCGCGGCCCTCTTCGGCATTGGGATTTACGGCGCGCTGAGCCAGACGAACCTCGTCATGATCATGATGGGGGTCGAGTTGATGCTCGGCGCGGCGATGGTCAACCTCGTCGCCTTCTGGCGCATCCTGCACCCTGCGGCCTACGCGGGGCAGATGTTCGTCCTGATCGTGATGACCGCGATGGCGCTGGAGGCGGCCGTCGGCTTCGGCATCGCCACGGCCCGTTTCCGGGCCAGGGGGTCGGTCGAGATGGAAGAGGCTACGGAGCTGAAGGAGTGACGAGATGGCGGTGATCGACGATGGCGGGATGGGACGCGGCGGCGTGGCGGCGCGCTACCACGCGCTGCGGGTGTGGCGATGAGCCTCGCCGCGCTCGCGATCCTCGGGCCGCTCGCCGCCGCCATGCTCGCGCTGCTCCTCCGGCGCCGGGAGGGGGCGCTCGCCCTGCTCGGCGCGGCGGCGGCGCTCGGCGGCGCGCTGGCCACCCTGGGCCGGGTGGGCGGCGGTGCGCGCTTCGCGGCGACGCTCCCCGGACTGCCGGGTCTGCCGCTCCGGCTGGTCGTCGACCCGCTCGCGGCGGCGCTGCTGACGACCGTGGCGGTCGTGGACCTGCTGGTCCTGATCTATGCCCTCGGCTACATGCGCGGCGAGGCGAGCCAGGCGCGCTTCTACGCGGGGATGTCCTGCTTCGCCGCCGCCATGCAGACGTTGGTGCTCGCGGGCGACTGGATCCTGTTGCTGGCCGCCTGGGAGCTGATCGGCCTCGCGTCGTACCTGCTGATCGGCTTCTGGTACGCGCGACCGGGGGTCGGCGCGGCGGCCACACGCGCCTTCCTGACCACGCGTGCGGCCGATGTCGGCCTCTACGTCGGCGTGCTGCTGCTGACGACGCGGGCGGGCACGACGGAGATCGCGGCGACCCTCGGCCTCGGTGGGACGACCGCGACCCTCGCAGGCCTCGCGCTGCTGCTCGCGGCGATGGGGAAGTCGGCCCAGGTGCCGTTCCAGGGGTGGTTGCAGGACGCGATGGTAGGACCAACGCCGGTATCGGCCCTCCTGCACTCGGCGACGCTGGTGGCGGCGGGGCCGATCCTGCTGATCCGCGTGGCCGCGTTCCTGCCGCCGGGCGTCCTGTTGGTGGTGGGCCTCGTCGGGGGCGTGACCGCGCTCCTGACCGGCCTCACCGCCGTCGCGCAGGGTGACCTGAAGCGGCTGCTGGCGGCCTCCACGTCGAGCCAGCTCGGTTTCATGCTGCTGGCCCTCGGCGCGGGGTCCCCGGGGGCGGCGCTCGTCCACCTGATCGCCCAGGCCGCGATGAAGGGCGCGCTCTTCACCGGCGCGGGGGTCTTCCAGCAGGTGCGCGAGTCGACCGCCTTCGCCGCGCTCGGCGGCGTCGGCCGCGGACAGCGCCGGGTGTTCGCCGGGTTCGCGATCGCCGGGCTGGCGCTGGCCGGGGTGCCGCCGCTGGTCGGCTTCTGGTCGAAGGATGCGATCATCGCGGCGGCCTTCGCCGCACCGACGCGCCTCGTGCTGGCCCCGCTCGGGTTGCTCGGGGCCATGCTGACCGGGGTGTACGTCGCGCGGGCGCTACGCCTCCTCTGGCACGGGTGGGGGCGCGATCGGCCGCTCCGTGGCGGCGGCCCGATGCGGCTGGGTGTGCTGGGACTCGCCGCGCTGGCGGCGACGCTCGGGGCCGTCGTCGGGCCGCTCGCCCGCTTCCTCGGCGTGCGTCTCCCGGAGACGCCGACGGCGCTGGCGCTCGGCCTCGCGGCGGCGGCTTGCGGCCTCCTCGTCGGCTGGTTCGTCCCCGCCGGGCGGCTGCTCGGCCCGGCGCGCGCGTCGGCCGCGGCGGGCTTCCGCGTCGGCAACGGCCTCGCGGGGCTGGTCGTGCGCCCCGTCCTCGCCCTGGCACGCGTGGCCGACTGCGGCGATCGCGCGCTGCATCGGGGCGTGCTGGCGGTCGGGGCGGGGCTGCTCGGCGTCGCCGGGACGGCGGGCGCGACCGACGCGCACATCCACGCCGACGTCACGGAGGTGGGTCGCCTGACGGATAGCCTGGGACGCCTGGCGCGCCGACTCGACGAGCGCGGGATCGACGGGCGTATCGCCGCGCTCGTCCGCGCCACGCGCGCGCTCGGTGCCCGCGCCCGACGGTTACAGAGTGGGCTCGTCCACCGGGAGATGGCGCTCGCCGCCGGCGGCGTCGTGGTACTCGTGCTCGTGCTGCTGCTCGGTCGCCTGGCCGGTCGCTGACCGGTCGGGCGGCGCTCGACGATAGAGGAAGGAAGGCCGACCGTGCCGCTTGTCTCGCTCACTATTTTCCTGCCGCTCCTCGGTGCCCTGCTGCTGATCGCCCTGCCGCAGGTCCCCGCGCGCCTCGCGCACACCGTCGGCCTGGTCGCGGCGGTGGTGACGCTGCTGGGGGCCGTCGGCCTGTGGTGGCGCGGGGCGGGGGCGGGCTTCACCCAGGTCGAGGAGGTTCCCTGGATTCCCTCGCTCGGGGCCGCGTACCGGGTCGGCGTCGACGGGATCAGCGCGCCGCTCGTCCTGCTGACGGCCGGCCTGTTCCTCGCCGCGCTCGCCTTCTCGACCGCGATCCGCGAGCGCCCGCGCGCCTATGTCGCGCTCTTCCTCCTCCTGGAGACGGCCTGCCTGGGGGCCTTCCTGTCGCTCGACCTGCTCCTCTTCTACGTCTTCTTCGAGGTGTCGCTGGTCGGGATGTACTTCATCATCGCCGGCTGGGGCCACGACCCGCGCGAGCGGGGGCGCGCGGCGCTGACGTTCTTCCTCTACACCCTCCTCGGGAGCCTGCCGCTGCTGCTGGCGATCCTCGCCCTCTACCTGGGGGGTAGCCCGCGCACCTTTGACATGCGCGCGATCATCGCCGCCCCGCCCCTCGGTGGCCTCGCCGCCATGCTCACCTTCCTCGCGATGCTCGTCGCCTTCGCCGTCAAGACGCCGCTCGTGCCCGTCCACACCTGGTTGCCCGCCGCCCATGTCGAGGCCCCCACGGCGGGGAGCGTGGTGCTGGCCGGGGTGATGCTGAAGCTCGGCACCTACGGCCTGATCCGTTTCGCCCTGCAGATGACCCCAGGGGCCTTCCGCGACGCGGCCCCGTGGGTCGCCGCGCTGGCGGTCTGCTCGGCGCTCTACGGCGCGCTCGTGGCGCTCGCCCAGACCGATCTGAAGCGCCTGGTCGCCTACACCAGCGTGAATCACATGGGCTACGTCGTCCTCGGCGTCGCCGCAGCGGCGGCGGCGACCGACCCCGGCGCGCGCGCCATCGCGATCGACGGGGCGACGTTGCAGATGGTCAGTCACGGCGTGGTCACCGGCGCGCTCTTCCTCCTCGTCGGGATGCTGCAAGACCGGGCCGAGACGCGCGAGATAGCGGCGTTCGGCGGCCTCCTCGGCATCGCGCCGATCCTCGGGTGGGGGTTCATCCTGGCCGCGTTCGCCTCGCTCGGCCTGCCGGGCCTGGCCCACTTCCCGGCGGAGTTCCAGATCTTCCTCGGCACCTTCGCGGTCTGGCCGGTGGCGGCGCTCCTGGCGGTCCTCGGGATCGTCATCACAGCCGGGCTCTATCTGCGCGCGATCCAGGTCGCCTTCCTGGGCGTGCCCGCCGCGCGCTGGCGCGCGCTCCCGGACCTGACGGCCCGGGAGCGTTGGGTGGTCGGGCCGCTCCTCGCGCTGACCGTGGCGCTCGGGGTCGCCCCCCAGCCCCTCCTCGACACGATCCACCGCGCGGCCCTGGCGCTCCTGCCATGAGCGGCATGGGCGAGATGACGATGGGGCGCGATCTGGGGTTGCTGCTCCCCGTGATCGCGGTGCTGCTCACCGCGGTGGGCGCGCTCGTCGCGGAGATGCTGCGCCGCCCGCGCTGGGCGCTGCCGACCGTCGTGGGCGGTCTCCTCCTCGCCACCGGCCTGGCCACACGCCTCGTCGGGCGGGACACGACGGTCTTCGGCGGCACGTTTCGCGTCGACGACCTGAGCGTCTGGGCGACCTTGATCCTCCTCCCGGCGACCGCGCTGACCGCCATCCTCGTCGCCCCGGAGGTGCGCGGCTCGGACCGCGCGGGCACAGTCTACAGCCTGCTGGCCTTCACCTCGCTCGGTGCGCTCGTCCTGGCGGGGGCGGGAGATTTGCTCTTCCTCGTCCTCGGCCTCCTCCTGAGCAGCCTGGGTGCCTTCGCACTGGTTGCCTACCCGCGCGACGATCGGGCGACCGAGGCGGCACTGAAGTACTTCGTCTTCGGCTCGGTGTCCGGGGCCGCGATGATCTTCGGCCTCACCTTCTGGTTCGGCGCGACCGGTTCGACGCTGCTGGCGGATCAGAGTCGCCTGACGAGCGCGCCGCTCGCGGCGGCCGGGTTGCTCGCCGTCCTGATCGGCCTCGGCTACAAGTCGGCCCTCGCGCCCTTCCACTTCTGGGCTCCCGACGCCTACGACGGCGCGCCACTCGCGGTGGCGGCCTACCTCTCTGTCGTCCCCAAGATCGGGGCGCTGTTCGCGCTGGCGCAGGTGGTGCGCGACCTGCCGACCGGGGTCGTCGCCTGGCCACTCGCGCTCGCGGCCCTGGCCGCCGTCTCGATGACGTGGGGGAACCTCGCCGCGCTGCCGCAGACGAACGTCGTGCGGCTGCTGGCCTACTCCTCGGTGGCGCAGGCCGGCTACTTCCTGCTCGGCGTCGTCGCGCTCGGGCACAGCGACCTCGCGACCCGCGCGCTGATCGTCTTCGCCGCCGCCTACGCGGCGATGAACCTCGGCGCGTTCGCCATCGTCGCCGGGGCGGGGCGCGACCTCGCGGCGTTGCGCGGGCTCGGGCGCTCGTCCCCGTGGGCGGGGGGGGCGCTGGTGCTGTTCCTCCTCTCGCTCGTCGGGGTGCCGCCGCTGGCCGGCTTCGCCGGTAAGGCCCTCCTCTTCGGCGCGGCGCTGGACGCCGGTTTCGCCTGGCTGGCGGTCATCGCGATCCTCAACAGCGTCCTGTCGCTCGCCGTGTATCTCCGCATCGTCGTCGCGCTCTACCAGCCGCCGCACAGCGAGCGGCAGCGGCGTCCGAGCGCCCCGGTCGCGGTCGTCGGGGCGCTCGCCCTGCTCCTCACGATCGGGCTCGGTTTGGCGGTCCAGCTGCTCCTGGTGCGGCTGACCTGATCCCCGCAGCGCCAGAGTCGCGACGCATCAGCCTCGCGAATAGACGTGCGCGAAGCATCCTATCGGAGACTCTACGTGCCGATTGCTCGACTTGACAACGTCCGACAATGTCTACTATGGTTTGTAGTAGTGTGGTCATGGGGCTGACAGGCCCATCGCCACTCCGCACAGGCGCGATCCCCCGTACCGGGGCCGCAACTGGCTCGCGGGACATACGGGTCGATACCACCGGGATAGGCACGAGGAGGAATATTCCTGGCAGTGGCTCGCGCACGGTTGCTCGTTGTCGTGGTGCTGTTCGCCGGACTATGGGTGCTGGATACGGTGCCGCGCACCGGGGCGGTGCCGCTGATCGAAGCCGGTGACACGCCGTGGTGGCGACGAGTGCGGGCGATGCGCTGACGGTGTGGGACGGACCCGGGGTCGGCTATCCCGCGCTGGCGGCTATCCAGGCGGGCACGGCGGTGCTCGTACTCGATGGCCCGGTGGCGGGCGATGACGGCCTGCTGTGGTACCGGGTGGCGAGCGCGGGGCTGGTCGGCTGGTGGGCGGCGGACTGGCTCGCCGCACCGGCCGTGGCGAGCGGCACACGGTATATCGGCGGCACCGACGGTGGTGCCAATCTGCGCGACGAGCCGACGTTGTTCAGCGAAATCCTCCTGACCATCCCGGAAGGGGGGGCGGTCGTCCCCCTTGGCACGAATAGGGTCGCCGATGGGCTCGCCTGGTCCCTGGTTCGCTTCGGCGACGCCAGCGGCTGGGTGCTGGGCACCTTCCTCGCTGTGGTCGCGGCGGGGGGCGAGGGGCTGGTCCTCCCACCGGTGACCGAAGGACCGGCGACGACCGCCAACACGGGCACCTTTGCCAGCGGTGGTAACGCTCGAGTCGCGGGGACGGACGGGTACGACCTACGCATACGCGATGGGATCGGCCCCGACGCGCCGCCCTTCGCGACCGTCGCGGAGGATACGGTCGTCGCGGTGGTGAACGGGCCACCGGCGGATAAGGTCGGCGCGACCTGGTATGGCATCAACTTCGACGGGCTCTACGGCTGGGTCTCAGGCGAGTATCTCACCCCCACGAATGTGCCGACGAGCCGACGAGATCAAGGAAGCGTCGGTATGATGGCGGCCTATGGCGGCGCACCGATGGGACCGGGGACATCCCTGGCGTCGAACCCCGCGCGGGGCGCGGCGATCGTCGCCATGGCGCTGCGATACCTCGGCACGACCTACGTCTGGGGCGGCACCACGCCTGCGGGCTAGGACTGCTCGGGGATGATCCAGTAGGCTCTACCAGCAGGTGACCGGGGTGACCTTCCCCCGCGTGTCGCAGGAGCAGTGGCGCTATGGCACGCCCCTCCGCGCCGACCAGGTCGAGGCCGGCGACCTGGTGTTCTTCGCCGACACCGCCGGGCCGGGGATCACCCACAACGGCATCGCGCTCGGCGATGGTCGCTTCATCCACGCCCGCAGCGCGGCGCTCGGCACGGTGATCAGCCGACTCGACGAGCCCCACTGGGCCGAACATTACGCCGGGGCGCGCCGCCCCTGATCCCTGCTGGTCGTATACTTTTCGGCGGATACTCCCCGCTGGCCTAACGATAACTCGGAGAAGGAACGACGATGGGGAATCGCCACTCCCTGCCGGTCGGGGCCTTGATCGTCAGCCTGATGCCCTTCACCGGGGCTCGCCTTGCAGGCCACACCCGGGGGCCTTGCCGTAACCCCGAGGATGCCCCAGACGGTGGTAAGCCCAACGTGACGGCATCGATCGCGGGCACCCGCCCCACCAGGCTCTTCTGGGGACTCTCGGGAGCCCGAACGGGAATGGCACGCAGCGGCGCGGGTGATTGTTGCCCCACAGCCCCCGCCGTATACTATGGATGGTAGTAGGGATGGTGTCGCTGCGGAGAGACGAGGCGGTGTGATCAGTCGACCACGCAGAATGCCCATGACGACACGGTGCGACGGGCGCACCTTCACCCGCTTGTGCGCGGCGGTGCTCGCGCTCTGCATCCTCCATCACCTGCTCATGTCCACGCTCGGACATGCGCTCGTCATGGGTTCGCCGCACGACGGCGGCATGACCGCCCCACACGCGCAGCCCGCCGCGATGCTGAACGGGCGCGATGCGGACGCGCCTGCGGGGCGCCAACTGCCCTCGATGCCCATGCCGCTCCTGGGCGATTGTCCCGCGCAACAGGGGGTCTTCCCGCTCCTGATCGTGCTGACGCTGCTGCTCGGGCTTGCCGTGCCGACAGGCGAGAGGGGCGGACGTGAGCGCCGCTCGCGTCCGCCCCGCAGCGTGCTGGTCCCGCTCCTGCCACCGCAGCAACGCCGCGCCCTGCTCCAGGTGTTCACCATCTGATCCCCCTAGCTTACCGATGTGACGGTAGTCTGACTGGCATGCCGACGCGTGCCGAGCGCGAGAACACAGGGAGAAGATGACGGTGAATCAGACGCGACGCTCGTTCCTCAAGGCTATGATCGTCCTGCCCGCCGGGGCCGCACTCCTCGCGGCCTGCGGGAGTGACAACAATGGGATGGGCAATATGCCCGGTATGAGCAACGGGGTTATGCCCACCACGACCGTGCCGGGCGGCACCGCAGTCACAACGGGGATGCCCGGGATGGGTGCCGGGTCCATGGCGACCGCGCGGGGGACCGCCACGGGTATGGCCGGCATGCCCGGGATGGGCACCCCCGGCACAGGAGGGGGTATGGTCGAGTACGATCAGGGCTTCATCGATATGATGGTCACGCACCACCAGGCCGCGATCGACATGGCGAAGGTGGCTCAGCGGAAGGGCGAGCACGCGGAGATCAAGGCCCTCGCCAACGACATCGTCGGTGCCCAGGACGGCGAGATCACCAAGATGAAGGCGTGGCGCAAGGCCTGGTACGGCAGCGACCAGATCCCCGCGAGCACCACGGGGGGCATGGCGGGGATGGGTGGCATGAACGTCGATCTCGCGCAACTGGAGAACGCGCAGCCTTTCGACAAGGCTTTCATCGACGCCATGACCCCGCACCACCAGAGCGCGATCGCGATGGCCCGGGAGGCCCAGACGAAGGCGACCCACCAGGAGATCAAGGATCTCGCCGGGCAGATCATCGCCGCCCAGCAGAAGGAACTCGATCAGATGAAGGCGTGGCGCGCCCAGTGGTATCCGGGCTAGCGCCGACGGGGTAGCGCTTGGCCGGCGATGGGGATGCTGGGCGATCCTCATCGGCCAGGCCGGATCCTTGTTAGCGGCAGTGTCATCCTGTAGGTCGGTTCGTAATGATTCCGCACGCGCGGCACACGCCCTGTAGACGCCAGGCGTGTGCCGCGCGTGCGGGGGAAGGAGATCGCTATGCCGGATACCTCGCTACCGCGGTTGCTCGGCTTGCAGGGCATCGCAGTAGGCCTGGCCGCCGCGCTATTCACCGTGCCCCTGATCGGCCTGCCGACGGCGGTGGTGCCGAATCGTTTCTTCGTACGGATGACGCCGACCCGGCCGCAGGATTACCTCTTCCTGGCGCTGACCGCGCTCCTGGTCGGCCTGATCGCGGCGACTTATGCCGCGCCGCAGGGATCGTCGCTGCCCGGGGATGAGGGTCGGCTCGGCGGTGGCGGGCTCCTTTCCTTCCTGGCGATCGGCTGTCCTATCTGCAACAAGCTCGTCGTGCTCGCCCTCGGGCTCGGCGGGGCGATGCGCTGGTTCGCGCCGATCCAGCCGCTGCTCGGCGGCGCTTCGCTCGTCCTCCTCGGCGTCGCGGCCTGGTCGCGGCTCCGGGCGCTACGCGTCGGCTGTGCGCGTTGTGCTCCCTTGTAAGCCCCGGCGGTGTCGCCCGGTCGGCGCCGAGTCGGCATCGGGGAGGCTTTGTGTGTCCGGTGGTGTGATCGTCACCTGGCGTACCCCGACGTGGATGGTATGCGCCTCGTTGCCTACCCCCGGAGGAGCCATGTTCGATCGCGTGAACCTGCTCACCGCATTCCTCGCCGGGTTGCTCTCCTTCTTCTCGCGTGCGCCGACGCCAGGGCGCGTAGTACGGTCGCGTGGTGTGGTGTGCGCATAGTGGACCAGCGCCCGGGGCCGCCTTTCTTCGGCCAACGTGGACCGCACCAGGGCACGCCATCGTTGCGATCGTCGAAATGGGCCTCGCTGCCGATGACGCCTTCTTCGTGGGGGCCAGCATGAGCGCGAGCGCGAGCACGATTGCGCCGACCCCCGCCAGGCTCCCGCTCACCCGCACGCTCCCGTGCAGCGCGATCCCGACGCCGAGGATGATGGCGCTCGCGACGAGCACCAGCGAGCCGAGTGCGCGGGCCACGCCGATACCGCGTGGGAGGTGCGGCCGGATACGCCCGGCCCGGACCTCGCGGCCTTCGAGGAGCACCGAGATGAAACCCTGGACGGCGAAGATGAGTAAGGTCAGCCCCCAGGCGACGACGGCGATTTCCAGGTCCGATAAAGCTTTTGGCATGCCGTTATCCCCCTACCTCTGCCCACCCGATGCGACCCGATGCGGCGGCATCCGCCGTTCTACCACGGATTGCAGTAGATCGACGGTTGCGTTGTCAGCCGACGGGCGGTCGCGACGATCGCCCCTGATCGTGCCATTGCTGCCGTGGTTATCCGGTGTTGTGCCGCACCACGGTGCCCATGGTATGTGTCAGGTCGATGCGCATGGCGGATACGGTATCCGTAGAGTCGGGCCGGGGGAACGGGCAGCCGGGGTCGGTCACGATTAACACGAGGAAGGGTGGGCCGCCGCGGTGCCGGGGTGCCCAGGCTGCACCCCGGCATCGCGGTAGCATCGGGACGGGCGGCGATCACCGTACGGGAACGGCGACCGCCGCTCGTGGACGGTGCCCCACCGATCATTGCGACCGTACGGCGCTTGGGCTACACTCGGATCGGGATCGCGATCGTCGACCGGCAGAGAGGAGCCGTCATCCATGCAGGATCGCCGTCTTTTTCGGCAACTCAGCGACCCGACACGCTCCGGGTCGGAGCGACTGCTCGGCGACCTCGAGAGCGACATCATGGAGGTCGTGTGGGCCGATGGCCGCGCGTCCGTCCGGCAGGTGCTGGACCGGCTCAATGCCAGCCGCCTGATCCATATCGCCTACACGACCGTGCTGACGGTCATGCAACGCCTCGCCGAGAAGGGCCTCCTCGAGCGGAAGCGCACCGGCAACACGGATCACTACGCCGCGCGGCAAAGCCGCGAGGCGTTCTTCTCCGCGTCATCCGGCCAGATCGTGCGCGCACTGGTCGAGGATTTCGGCGACATCGCCATCGCGCAGTTCCTCACGGAACTCGAGCGCATCGATCCCGAGCGCCTGCGGCGACTCCGCGAGCGCGCCGGGCTCGAGGGGCACCGCGATGGGGCCTAACCGTACCTTCGGCACCCTCCTCGGGTGCGCCGTCGGCGGGGGCGGGCTCCTCGGCGCGACCGCGATTCGCTTCTTGCGTGCGGGAATCCCCCTCGTTGGCGAGTCCACGCAGACGCCTACGTGGCACGGTGTGCTGCTCCCCGGCCCCGGCGATCTGCTGATCCACCTTATCAGTTACGGCCTCCTCGGCATCCTACTGGGCGGTGTCCTGCGCGCGTTCTGGCGCGCCGCCCTGAGCGTCCATCGCACGCGTCGTTTCATCGCCGACAGCCCGATCGACTCCGCCGCGCGGGTGCCGTTGCTGCGCCGCGCCGGTGGGCGGGCGGGGCTCGGCGGGCGAATCGATCTCCTGATCGATCCGCGGCCCCGGGCCTTCTGCTATGGGTTGCGCCGCCCGCGCGTCGTGATCACCACCGGCATGCTCGCGCTGCTGGACGAGGGCGAACTCGAGGCGGTCCTGCGCCACGAGGCCTATCACACGGCGCACCGCGACCCGTTGCGCCTCGTCGCGGTCAACGCGCTCGCGGCGATCTTCTTTTTCCTGCCGCTCCTGGCCCTGCTCCGCGATCATTACGCCGTGGCCGCAGAGCTCGCGGCCGATCGGCACGCGGTACGCGGGATGGGTACCAGCCGCGGCATCGCCGCCGCCCTCTACAAGTTGTTGTCGCGCCCGGAGTCTCCGCCCCCTGCGGGCGCGGTCGGCGCGACGTCCGCGCTGCCTTTGCGCGTCGATGCGCTGCTCGACGGGGCGATCTCGGTGCGCCCACGTCTCCGACCCGAGGTGATCGTGAGAACCACCGTGGGCGTCGCGGGCCTCGCGCTCCTGCTCGTCGTCCCGCTCTCCCTCTTCGCCAGCAACGGCTTGCTGTCCCAATCGCACTTCGCCGCGCTCCTCTGCTAACGCCCCGGGCCGCGCCACCCTCGGCCCCATCCGTTCACTTGACAGGATCGCCGACTGCTACTACTCTATGTAGTGGAAGGTGTGCTCCGCGCGATGCCGATTCGCGCGGGGGGACGGGAAGAGTCGGGGGGAGCGATGCCACCGCGCCGTGGACGGCGGAAGACGGTCGACGGCCCGGCGCTCGAGGCCTTCCTCGGGGGGGTGCTCGCGCTCGCGCCCGCCTATTTCCTCGCGGAGGGGATCCTCAGGGCGTATCCCCACGTGACCCATTGGGTCGGCACGGGGCTTGGCATCGCGGGAGGCTATGGCCTGGGCGTGCTTGTCGCTGCCTATAAGGAGGAGCGCCCACCGTTCGGGCGCGGCCCCTCGCAGACCGGGCCGCGAACCGGGGTACGCCCCCACCCGGAAGGGCAGGACGAGCGATCCGCGACCACGAAAAGGCGCACCGGGCGCTGACCGGCCACCCCCCTAAAGGGGACGAAATGAGGGAGGATCGCGGCCCGTCCCGCCAAGACGGTCGCGCCGGAGGTCGCCGCCGATGCTACGACGAATCGTGTTCCTGCTGCTCGTCGCGAGCGTCTTCGCGGCGACGGGCTCGCCCGCAGATGCGGCCGCCGCCTTCCCGGCGAAGGCCGACGCGCGCATCGTCATCGCGCAGGATCAGCAGCGGATGCTGATCTACGAGCGCGGGAAGCTCATCAAGACGTTCCCGATCTCCACCGGCCTGCCGACCGCACGGGAGACCAGCACGCCGACCTGGACTGGGCCGATCGCCGACTACTGGGGCACTTTCTCCTCGTTCGGCACGACGCAGGACGATGGCTACTGGCTCTTCACCGACCGCCTTCCCGACGGCCGTTGGAACGGCGACATCCTCATCCACGGCGCGCCCTACCTGCCAGGTCCGGGAGGCGAGAAGGTGTACGATACCGGCGGGATCGGCGTGGCCCCGATCAGTCACGGCTGCATCCGCATGTTGCCGGAGGACATGATCTGGTTTCGTAGTTGGGATCCACTGGGCGTGACCGTGGAGATTCAGCCCCTCGGCGATCCGGTGCCCACCGGGGGTAAGCTGTTCCTCGGCGCGCTGCTCCTGGGGACCCCCTGACCGGACTCCAGGGGCGCGATGACCGCGCCTCGCTCGACTGCGGGGATTGAGAAGGAGTATCCGATGATCCGCCGCCTCGCCCTGATCCTACTGGCCGCCGTGCTGGCCCTCGGTGCCGTCGTCGCCGTCCCATCCGGTCGGCGCGCCGCCGCCGGGGAGCGCTACTGCCCGCCCGGCGTCCCCTACTGCGCCGAGAACGCCTTCCTCGCCTTCTGGAAGGCGAACGGCGGGCTGGAGATCCTCGG
>JAABUT010000745.1_pt1 | contig 45602 bp, 41 predicted proteins | sample 5559281 | NCBI WGS metagenome assembly JAABUT01 (sample SAMN10711880, study PRJNA513359) | rock metagenome | isolation source: Antarctica rocks | place: Antarctica: Victoria Land, Ricker Hills nord | collected 2016-01-04
CGCCTCGTCGAAGGACAAGTCGTCACCAACTGGAAAGCAGCACTCGCCCAACTCGCCATCACCTACCCCGACCGCATCAACCCCCACCTCTAACCACGACGCCTTACACAGAAATCTTGACAAGCTCTCCGCCGCGGAGGCCGGGTCGGCGGCGATGACCAGCCCCGCCAACTCCGACGTCAACCGGTGATACGACCATTTCATCGCCCGGGGGAGGATCTGCGCCTCGACGACGGCGGCGTCACTGGTCTTCAGGACGCGGGTGGCGCGGACGATCAACCGGGCTTTGGGTTCGTCCAGGACCCCGGCGATCATCGCCGCCCGCGTCCCGGGCAGCCGTTGATCCAAATCCTGCGCCATCCCCAGCTTCGCCGCCGCGGACAGCGCACCGATCCCCAGCGCGCCGGCGACCTCCCGGTCGGTGCACTCTTTCAACGCGTCCAGGTCCGACGCGCCGTACTGCTTCGCCCGGATACCGGTGGGGTCGTCGCGGGCGTCGGGTTCCCCCACCCACACCTGCGACCGACCGTATTCAGCGAGCACCAGCAACTGGGTACCCGGCGGTCCAGCGGGCCAGGCGTTGACACGCCGCCGCGACCTCGACCTGCCCGGCCGGGGTCAGATCCGCGACCACCAAGACACCGATCGCACACGCCAACTCCGGACCCGGGGTGACCAGCAGCGACGGCAACACAACCCTCGAACCAGGCTCGAAAACCGGCGTCGCCAGTGGTGGCAGCGGAAGCTCGGGTTGGGTCGACAACATGCTCCCACCCTAGTCGAACACCCGTTCGAACACAAGAAAACCGTCAAGCAGGCTTGAAGAATCTCCAAGTGGTCGCTAGGTCACGATCAGACGCCGACCGTCAGCTCACCCGGCGGTCGTCGATGGCGTCGCGGTTCCAGTCGATCCCCAAGCCGGGGGTCTCCGGAGCGACAGCATGTCCATCGGCGATCTCGATCGTCGTGTTCGTGATCGCCCGCAGCTGAGGGATGTGCTCGACGAACCGGCCGTTCGTGACGGCGGCGCAGAGGCTGACGTGCAACTCCATCAGGAAATGCGGGCACACGTCGACGTTGAACGCCTCGGCCAGGTGGGCGACTTTGAGCCACGGGGTGATGCCACCGATCCGGGCGACGTCGACCTGGACGATGGAGCAGGCACCGCGTGCGAGGTAGTCGCGGAACTGTGCGAGGGAGTACATCGACTCCCCGACCGCCACCGGGATGTTCGTCGACCGGGCCAGCGCGACATGCCCGGCGACGTCGTCCGCGGGCATCGGTTCCTCGAACCAGGCAAGGTCGAGCGGTCGGTAGGCCTCGGCCCGGCGGCATGCCTCGGAGACGCTGAAGGACTGGTTTGCGTCCACCATGATCTGCAGTTCGGGGCCGAGTTCCTCGCGTACGGCACGAAGCCGAACGACGTCCTCGACCGCGGTCGGCTTCCCGACCTTGACCTTCACCCCGGGCCAGCCGGCCGCTGCCGACGCTTTGGCGCCGGTCACCAGGTCGTCGGTGCTCAGGTGCAGCCAGCCGCCCTCGGTGTCATAGAGGGGCACTCGCTGCCGGGCGCCACCGGCCAACCGCCACAGGGGTTCACCGGCCCGCAGACAGCGCAGATCCCACAGGGCGGTGTCGATCGCAGCCAGTGCGAGCGACGTGATCGCACCAACTGTGGTGGCTCGGGTGGAGGCGAACAGTCGGTGCCACAGGCCGCCGACGTTGCGAGCGTCTGAACCCGAAAGGCCGAGGATCAGTTCCTCGACCATGGCCAGCACGGACCTGCCGCCGGTCCCGATCGTGTAGGAGTAGCCCGTCCCGGTCAGGCCGTCGTCGGTGGTGATGTCGACGAAGATCGTCTCCTGTTTGAGGAAAGCCTGAACCGCATCGGTCCGGACGGTCTCTACCTCGATGTCGATCAGGTAGGCCTTGGCGCTGGTGATCAGGGACACGGGGGACCTCCGGGGTCAGGCTCGACGGACGCGGATGACGGTCACGTCGGTGTCGCGGTGCGCAGGAACGACGGTCAACACCAGGCCGCCGCTCGGAGCGCGCTCGAATGCGGCCTTCGTGCCGTCCGCGATGACGGTGGCCTCGGTGACGATCCCGTCGAGACCCTCGACGACAAGCGGGCCGTCGACAGGCCAGTCCGTCACGTGCAGGTAGGTCAGGTCGTCACCTTTGGCGGTGGTGAATCCCCAGTCCTGGCGAGGGATCGAGGTGCGGACGGTGCCGTAGATCCCGTCGCCGTTGCGACGCAGCCATGCCCCGACGGCCTCGAGGCGCTCGGTGAACTCGGGCTGGATCGTCCCGTCGGGGCGCGGTCCGACGTTGAGCAGCAGGTTCCCGCCCTTGGCGACGACCTCGACCAGCGCCCTGATGATCGTGCCGGTCGACTTGTAGTTGGTGTCGTTCGGGTTGTACGCCCAGGTGTCGTTGATCGTCATGCACGTTTCCCACGGGCGGTCCGGGACAAGGTCGTCGGGAACGTGCTGCTCGGGAGTGGCGAAATCGCCCCACACGCTCGGGTCGAGCAGCAAGCCGGCAGTGCCGGGAACCGCGCCCATGCTGTGATTGCCACCGTTGCGGTCGTTGATCATCAACCCCGGCCAGGTGTTGCGCAACCAGGGGTTGAGCACGAACGGGTCGAACCGCTCCTGCGAGCGAAGGCCGTCGAACCAGATCTGGGTGACGTCGCCGTACCGGGTGAGCAGTTCGGTGAGCTGAGCCTTCATGTAGGCGAGGTAACCGAACCACTCGGGCCGGGTCGCCTCGCCGGCCCAGTTGGTCGAGGCGAGCTTGCTGGTGTCGCGGTAGCCGGTGTGGTGAAGGTCGGGCTGGGAGTAGTAGAACCCCAACGGGAGTTGGGCATTCGCGCAGGCGTCGGCCAGCTCGGCGCAGATGTCGCGGCCGAACGGGCTGTTCGTGATCTTGTAGTCGGTGAAGGCCGAGTCGAACATGCAGTAGCCGTCGTGGTGCTTGGACGTGAACACGACGTAGCGCTGGCCGGCGCGGCGGGCGAGCTCGACGAAGGCGGTCGCGTCGAATCCGGTCGGGTCGAACGTGTCCGCGAGTGCTTCGTAGTCGGGTTGGCTGATCTGCGGATGCGCACCCGGTTCCATGATCGGCCAGGACGCCTCGATACCGGCTTGCGAGTACGGCCCCCAGTGCACGAACAGGCCGAACTTGGCGTCTTTCCACCACTGGGCCGGGCGTTCGGTCATCTCGGGTCCTTGTCTTGTTCGCCCACGATCGGGGCCGGTCACGCCATGAAGAAGAGACTTTCCATCGGGGCCCACAGCTCTCCGGGTGCCGCGGTGTCGACGGGTTGCTGGCACGGATCGGTATAGGTCCACCAGCGCTGGGTTTCCGGGTCGGCGGCCATCTTCGCCTGATCGGCGGCCCAGTCGTCTCCGCTGTACTCCATGTACGAGAAGAGCAGACCGTCCCGGAAGAAGATCGAGTAGTTCGACACATGGCAGGCCGCGAGCGTGGCCAGCACGGTCGGCCAGACCGCCGCGTGCAGAGTGCGGTACTCCTCGAGTTTCTCCGGGCGAACCTTGACGATGCCGCCGAACCGCTGGACGGTACTGGTCATGATGCGATGCCGGTCATGATGCGATGCCGTCCATGACCTACCAGAGGCCTTGCTTGGCGATCCGACGCGCGAGCGTGTTCGCCGTGACGAGCAGCACCAGCGCGAAGACGGACTTGAACACACCGATGGCGGTCGCGTAGGAGAACTGCGGGATCGTCGACTTCAACCCGATCTGGTAGACGTAGGTGTCGATCACCTGCGAGACGCTCGTATTGAGCGGGTTCTGAAGGAGCAGCACCTTCTCGAACCCCGACGTCAGGATCGAGCCCATGTTGAGCACCAACAGGGTGACGGTGACCGGCATGATGCCCGGCAGGTCGATATGCCAGATGCGGCTCAAGCGGGTGGCGCCGTCCACCGTGGCCGCTTCGTGCAACGCCGGGTCGATACCTGCCAGTGCGGCCAGATAGATGATCGCGGAGTACCCGAGGGTCTGCCACGCACCCGACCAGACGTAGACGTGCCGGAAGTAGTCGGGGTTGCCGAGGAAGTCGATCGGCTTTCCGCCGAGTGCGACCAGCCCCTGGTTCACCAGCCCGCCGTTCGGGTCGAGCAGCATCACCATGATGCCGACGACGACGACCGTGGAGATGAAGTGCGGTGCGTAGGTGATCAGCTGCACGCCGCGCGAGTAGAGCTTGGAGCGCACCGAGTTGAGCAACAGGGCCAGCACGATCGGCAACGGGAACAACGCGGCCAGCTCGTAGACGTTGAGGATGAGCGTGTTCTTGATGATCGGCCAGAACAGGTACGAGTGGATGAACGTGTCGAAGTACTTCATCCCCACCCACGGCGACCCCTGGATGCCGAGACCCACGGAGAAGTTCTTGAACGCGATCTGCATCCCGTAGAGCGGGCCCCACAAGAAGATGATCGCGTAGACGATCGGCGGAGCCAGCAGCACATAGAGCTGCCACGAGTGCTTGATGGCCCGCAGGCGGTTCGCGGACCCTGCGCGCCGCTTGCCCGTCGCCGACGCATCAGTCGAAACCGGAGCGATGGGCGGTTCGTCGAGGAGTGCGGGGTTGGTCGTCATCTGGACTCCCTTCTCACTTCAGCGATCCGACGAGTGCACCCTTGACGAAGTGCTTCTGGACGAACGGGTAGGCGATCAGCGGCGGCACGATGGCGACGACGATCAGGGCGTAACGGAGCTTGTCGAACAACTCCTTGCGTCGCAGCAGCTCGCCCGCGTCCATCCCGGCGATCTGGGACGGGTCGACCGAGTTGTTGATCAGCAGTTCACGCAGGATGAGCTGCAACGGGAACAGCGTCTGGTCGGTCAGGTAGATCAGTGCGGTGAACCAGCCGTTCCACTGCGCGACCGCGTAGAACAGCAGGTTGACCGCGATGATCGGCTTGCTCAAGGGCAACGCGATGCGCAGGAAGAACTTGAAGTCGCTAGCCCCGTCCACCTTCGCCGCCTCGAGCATCTCGTGCGGGATCGTCACCTGATAGAAGGTCCTGGTGATGATCACGTTGAACACGCTCATCGCACCGGGCAGCACGATCGCCCAGCGCGTGTTCATGATGCCCAGGTGCTGAACGATGATGTAGGTCGGGATGATGCCGGCCGAGAACAGCGTCGGAATCAGCAGGAAGAACATGATGAAGCGACGGCCGGCGAGGTCGGGCCGGGAGAGCGGATAGCCGGCGAGCAGGGTGAGCGCCGTGCCGAGCAACGCCCCGAACACCGAGTAGAACAAGGAGTTCGCGAACCCGCGCACGATCGCTGACGACGCGAAGATCGTCTGGTAGGCGTCGATGTTGAACCCGACCGGCAGCAGACGCACCGAACCCGAGCTGATCGCCCGCGCCGACGAGAACGACGAGCTGAACACGTATACGAGCGGGTACATGATCGACAGCGTGAACACGGCCAGCACGCAGTAGTTGACGATGTTGAAGGCGCGGTCGGACTTCGCTTCCGCGATGCGCGAAGTCCGACGGCGACCCGCTAGGAGAACTGCCACAGATCAGCCCTTCGGGCGGGCGTCGTACGCAGCCTGGTAGGTCTGGAGATAGGTGGCGATACCCATCTTGTCGATCTTGGAGGTGTAGTCGGCCCACGCGGCGTCGCTGTGGATGTCGAGTTTCCCGATCGAGAAGCTCGCCAGCGACTGCTTGACGTGGTTCGTGAGCACCGTGGCGATGTCGGCGTTGGACGCGGCACCGGCCTCGTCGAAGATGAGCGGCGGGAGCTGCCACTCCTTCTTCTGTGCGAAGGGCTCGTACGGACGGGAGGACTCATACAGGTCCTTCTCGAAGTTCGGGTTCTTCGGGTCCGCGAACTGGCCGAGGCGGAAGTCGTTCGACCGCGCCATCACCGAGTACTGGTTCCACGACGTGCCGACCGGCGCGGGCCAGATGTCGAGGGCGTAGACGGCCTGCTTGCCGTTGATGCCGTTCTGGCCGGCCTTCGCCCAGGTCCAGTTCTTGTTCTGGGTTCCTCCGTAGGCGTCGATCGTGTTCTCGAGTTCCATCTGGAAGTCGGCCCACTGCACGAGGAGCTCGGGGTTCTGGGCCTTCTTCGTGATCTGGATGCCCGCGGTGCCGTAGGGCACGTAGTAGTCCCAGGCGGCGATCTGGGTACCGTCAGGACCCTTGAGCGGGGGCACCGTCACGTAGTCGCGCCAGCGGGCGCCGGTCTCGTAGGTGATGTCGCTGAACGAGCCCCAGTAGTAGTCGCGGGCCACGCCGATACGCGCGTGACCGGGCGTGTTGCCGATCTTCGTCAGCGCCTCGCTCGTCATGGTGAACACGTCCGAGGTGAGGGTGCCGTCGTCGAACAGTGAGCGCAGGTACTTGAGACCCTCACGCCATTCCGGCTTGTTCGCGACGAAAGTGACCTTGCCGTTTTCCAGGCGCAGCCACGGCTGCCCCGGGTTGTAGGTGAACGCGCCCATGAAGAAGCGGTCGATGTCGTTCCCGACACCAGCGGCGAGCGGGATGGTGTCACCGTGGCCGTTGGGGTTGTCGCTCTTGAACTTCTTCAGCAGGTCGCGGAATTCCTCGGTCGTCGTGGGGATCTTGCCGCCGACCTTCTCGACGAACTTCTTGTTGACCAGCGCGCGGCCCGGGCTCACCCGGCAGTGGTAGCAGTCGTTGAGGCCGGTGAAGGTGTAGGTCTTGCCGTCGGTGCCCTTGTTCAGGGTCTTGAGGTCGGGGTAGTTCTTGATCGCTTCCTTCATCTCGACGCCGTAGGTCTCGATGTAGTCGTCGAGCGCAACGAAGACGCCCTGCTGGCCGTAGAGGGACAGCTGGTCGCGGGTGAACGGGATGCCCATGAACGCGTCCGGTAGATCGCCCGACGCGAGCATCGCGTTGACCTTGGTCATGTCCTGCGAGCCGTCGGTGGCGACCGTGACGACGGTCTGGAACCTGATGTTGATGCCGGTCTTCTTGGCGAACAGGTCGGTGAACTTGTTCTTGTTCCAGTCACCGGTGACGACGGTGTCCTGCGGGACGACGACCGTGAAGGTCTTGGTGCCGTCACCGAACGGCTTCTTCGCGGTTGCCTTCGGGCCGATGTAGTCCGAGGGGTAGACAACACCCGCGGTCGGAGCACCGATGGTCGCCTTGGGCGCGCCCGAGACACCCGCGGCGGGGGTGTCGGTGGACTTCTTCGAGCCACCGCAGGCGGCGAGGAAGGCCGGCAGCACGGTGGCGCCGATGCCGTAGCCGACGACGCTGCGGCGCGACAGGCGCCGCGGTTCCCGCGGTCCGGTCTCGGTGGGTTCGATGCTGTCGGACATTGTTGCTCTCCTCGTGGGACAAGGCGGGTGCCGGGACGTATCAGGCGGTGTGGGGCGACGCTGCGTAAGGCGGTCGGTCGCTCGGCGGAACAAGTCCTATAGGATTTCGCTTCCTATAGGATTCTGTTGAGCATGCGCCGGGAAGTCAACAACCGTGTCGGATTCGTGATCTGAGAGAGCGCGTCGTGACCACACCCGGTCAGTCCGTGCCCGCTTCGAGGTCGGCCATCAGCTCCTGTGCGCGCCGGACAAGTGACTGACGATCTGGCTTCCCGGTGGCGAGCATCGGCATCTCCGCAAGCGTGACGACGCGCCGTGGGGCATGCGCGCGGCCGAGGCCGGCTGTGACCCAGGCTCGCCAGTCGTGCGAGGTCGAGGTCGAGGTCGATGTCCTGACCACCACGAACGCGACCACGGCCGTTCCCCACTCGTCGTCGGGTACTCCGACGGCGACGGCATCCGTCACGTCCGGGTGCGCGAGCAACCGCTCCGAGACATGGGGGAGAGCCACGTTCACGCCCCCGGAGACGACGACGTCGTCGGTCCGGCCGAGGACGGCGAGCAGCCCGTCATCACCGATCCGGCCCCGGTCCGCGGTGACGAACCAGCCGTTCGACAGCACGTCGGCTGTGTCGTGTGGCCGCCCGAGATAGCCGCTGAAAACGGTGGGACCGCCGATCCGGATCCGCCCGGTCTTATCGACGGCGACCGCCACCGCGTCGAGCGGGCGCCCGTCGTACACGCAGCCACCCGCCGTCTCGGTCATCCCGTAGGTCGTGACGATGCGGACGCCGCGGTCGCGGGCTGTGGTGAGGAGGGCCGCCGGCGCCGCTGCGCCACCGATCAGCACGGCGTCGAAAGCCGCCAGCGCGTCGGCACCACCCACGGCCGCCATCAGGCGGTGCAGCTGGGTCGGTACCAGTGCGGCGTAGCGCCGCCCGGTCATGCGTGCCGCGGCGGCGGCGATCTCGGCGGGCGGGGCGGACGGCGCGACCACCACCGGCTCGGTCCCCTCGAGCAGCGACCGGGTGATGACCTGGAGCCCGGCGATCCCTGACATCGGCAGGCTCAGCAGCCACTGACCCTCGCCCCCCAGCCGGCGGTGGGTGGCGCTCGCCGACGTGGTCAGGGCGGCGGCGCTCAGGACGGCCACCTTGGGTGCGCCGGTCGAACCCGACGTCGCCATGACCAGCGCGGGGGGAGATTCGGTGTCCTGGCCCGTGTCGGTGGAGGTGGCGTCGTCGAGGATCCGAAGAACCCGATCGCGATCGACGGCAGCCACCGGGAGTATCGGCGGGCCGGTGCCGCGCAGCGCCATGGCCAGGGCACGACGAACGGCGCGCAGATCGCCGGCGTCGACGACCTCCGGGCTGCGGCGCCGTTCGGAGTGGGTCGCCATGGGCCGCCTACGCTACGTGGCGTGGTTCGAGCCGAGACCGCCCCCGCAGGCATCGACGCGTCCGGAGACGTGCTGGTGTTCGCGATCCCGATGCCTACCCGTTTCCGTGGCGTCGAGGTTCGCGAGGGAGTTCTCTGGCGGGGGTCCGCCGGCTGGGCCGAGTGGAATCCGTTCTGGGACTACACCGACGCGGAGGCGCTCCCGTGGCTCGACGCCGCCGACGAGCTCGCGGGCGTCGCCTGGCCGACGCCGCTGCGTTCGCAGATCCCGGTGAACTGCACCGTCCCCGCGGTCGGCCCGGCGCAGGCGCGATCGATCGTCAACGCCGGCCACGGATGCCGCACGGCGAAGGTCAAGGTCGCCGAAGCGGGCCAGAGTCTCGACGACGACCTCGCCCGCGTCGCCGCTGTCCGGGAGGCACTCGGCCCCGACGGTCACATCCGGGTCGATGCGAACGGCGGCTGGTCGCTCCTGCAGGCGCGGACGGCCCTCACCGAGCTCGCGGCGTTCGACCTCGAGTACGTGGAGCAGCCCTGCCGGTCTGTCACCGAGCTCGCCACCGTCCGGTCGTGGGGGCTCGCGCTGGTCGCGGCGGACGAGTCGATCCGGCGTGCGCGTGATCCGCTGGCCGTCGCACGCGCTGGTGCCGCGGACATCGCCGTGCTCAAAGTCGCCCCGCTCGGTGGCGTGCGCGCCTGCCTCGAGATCGCCGAGCGCGCGGGCCTGCCGGTCGTCGTCAGCAGCGCCGTCGACACCTCGGTCGGGCTGGCCGCCGGCCTGGCGCTGGCCGCCGCGCTGCGCGACCTGCCGTACGCCTGCGGGCTCGGCACCCGTGCGCTGCTCAGCGCCGACGTCGTCGCCGACTCCTCGTCCGCGTGGCCGGTCGACGGCCGACTGACGGTCGGCCGCCGTGACGTCGACGCTGCTGCGATCGACGGCGTCCGCGCCGATCCCCGCACGACCGCGCGCTGGCTCGAACGGCTCGCACGGGTGCGCGCGTTGCAGGCTGCGCGTGCGAGCCGGGTGTCGGCATGACCGCCGGCGACCCGGCCGGTATCCCGGCGGGCGGTCGGTCGATCGTGCTGGCGCACGTGCTGGTGGACGAACTCGTGCGTGCGGGCGTTCGGCACGTCGTCCTCGCACCTGGGTCCCGCAGCGCGCCGCTCGCCGCCGCCGTCGTCGCGGCCGAGGCTGCCGGCGGCGTGCGGTTGCACGTCCGCATCGACGAACGCAGCGCAGGCTTCACCGCGCTCGGACTGGCCAAGGCGAGCGGACAGGTGGTTGCCGTCGTCACGACGTCGGGGACGGCCGTCGCCAACCTGCACCCGGCGGTTCTCGAAGCACGTCACGTAGGCGCCAGGCTGCTCCTTCTGACGGCGGACCGGCCGGGCTCGTTGCGTGGGACCGGCGCGAACCAGACCACCGACCAGACGCGGTTCTTCGGGCCGGCCGCGACCTTCGTCGAGCTCTCGTCCGACGAGGGTGGCGTCCGGCCGTGTGCCGGCTGGCGATCGCGGACCTGCCGGGCGCTCGATGCGGCGAGGCTCGGGCCGGTGCAGCTCAACGTCAGGCTGGCCGACCCATTGGTCGGCGCAGTACCGGTGGAGGGGATCGACGACCCGGCGTTCACCGGCCGCACCGGCGACTCCCCGTGGACGCGCGTCGAGGTGGACCCACCGCTGGTTCCGGTGGTGCTCCCCGCATGGCCGTACCGGACGGTCGTCGTGGTGGGGGATGCCGAACCGGCCGCGGGGGCCGCCGCCGTGGCACTGGCCGAGCTCGCAGGCTGGCCGCTGCTCGCCGAACCGTCGGGGAACGCCCGCACCGGCGCGAACGCGATCCGCCTGTACCGGCTGCTGATCGGGGCCGGCTCCGGGCCGGCGGCGGACCTGACGGCGAGCATCCAGCGGGTCGTCGTGGTCGGCCGGCCGACGTTGTCGAGGCCGGTATCGCAGCTGCTCGCCCGGCATGACATCGAGGTCGTCGTCTGTGGCCGGCCGGCGTGGGTCGACGTGGCCGGAACGGCACGGTCGGTCCTGGCCGGTGTGCCGACGATCGTGCCCCGGCTCGCCGGTGATCCCGAGGGCTCCTGGCTCGAGGCGTGGCGAAGGCTCGATCGCGAACTCGCCGCGGCCCTGCCCGGGGCCGAAGCGATCGATGGTCCGGCGATCGCTGCGGCGGTCGCCGAAGCCGCCGCGTCGGCACATGCCCTGGTCGTCGGGTCCTCGAACCCGGTGCGGGATCTGGACCTCGCGCCGATCGCCTCGGCGACCACCGCTCCGGTATACGCGAACCGTGGGCTGGCCGGCATCGACGGCACCCTCTCGACCGCGGTCGGAGTCGCCCTCGCTGCCGGTGAATCTTTTGCCCTGATGGGCGATCTGACGTTCCTACACGATGCGAACGGGCTGTTGATCGGGCCGGGCGAGATGCGTCCGAACCTGCGCGTCGTCGTCGTGAACGACGACGGCGGCTCGATCTTCCACACCCTCGAGCAGGGTTCGCCGGAGTATGCGGACGCGTTCGAGCGCATCTTCGGCACGCCCCAGGGCGCGGATCTGGCGGCGCGGAGTGCGGCCGTCGGGGTACCGCATCGCCGCGTCGACTCGGCTGGGGAACTACGTGCCGCCCTGACCGAACCGATCGACGGCATCGACGTCGTCGAGGTGCGAATCCCGCGATCCGGCCGTCGTGTGGCGGCGGGGATCCTGGCGAAACTCGCCGACTTCGACTGGCCGACTCGCTAGCCTCGGGCCATGATCCACGTCGACGTGCTCACCGATCCGCGCGACTTCGTCGAGCTGGCACGAGCTTTCCTTGATTCCGAGCCGCTGGTGAACAACGTGGTGGCCTCGATGGCCGAACGCCGGGTTGCCGAGGTCGAGGCGGACACGCCGGGTGCCGTCGGAGATAGGTGGTTCGTCGTTCGCGACGACGACGCGATCGTCGGCGCCGCCATGATGACCGACGGCTTTCCGCCTTATCTGCTGGCGATGTCTGACGACGCGGGGGCTGCGGTGGCCGATGCCGTCGCCGAGCGGGTGGGACCGCAGGACCGGGTGCTGGGCGTGAACGGCGAGATCAGTGCGGCGACGGCTTTCGCCCGTGCGTGGGCTCTGCGCCACGGCCTGGCCTACCGCACCGAACGCCGGAATCGTCTGTTCCGGCTGGCCGATCTCGGCATACCGGTCAGTGTCAGCGGGCGTCTCCGCGTGGCCACGACAGACGACGTCGACCTCATCCACGGATGGACGGCCGATTTCCACACCGAGGCGGCGGGCGACGAACGGGTGCCCACTCGTGCGGCGAGCGCGGCGAAGATCGACCGAGGGCTCGCCTGGCTGTGGATCGACGAGGTCGAGGGAATCGAGCAGCCCGTCAGCTACACCGGCGCAGCGGTGCCTGTCCGCGGCGTCCACCGACTCGGGCCGGTCTACACGCCGCCGGCCTTTCGTGGCCGTGGGTATGCGAGTGCGTGCGTCGCGCGGGTCTCACACCTCAAGCGGGCTTCGGGTGCGACCGAGGTGTGCCTGTTCACCGACCAGGCGAACCCGACGTCGAACAGGATCTACCAGGCCATCGGATTCGTGCCGGTGGCCGACACCGTCAACCTCGGCTTCGTGCCCGGCCCGCGTCTCGGGTCTGACGCCGTCATCTGACGCCGTCATCTGACCCGACGGCTCGGTCCGTCGCGAGTGCGGACCTCAGCGGAACGGTCTTGGCCTGCGACTCGGCCAGTTCGGCGGTCGGATCCGAGCCGCCGACGATGCCGCAGCCGGCGAAGAGGCGGAGTTCGCGCGGGTCCGTCGCGGACTGCTGGGCACAGCGCAACGCCAACCCCCATTCGCCGTCACCGTCCGCGCCGATCCACCCGACCGGCCCCGCATAGCGGCCGCGGTCGAGGTCCTCGATCTCGGCGATCAGTGCCTGCGCTGCCGCCGTCGGGGTCCCGCACACCGCTGCCGAGGGGTGCAGCGCGCCGGCCAGGAGAAGGGCGGTCGATGTCGATCCGGCCAGGACGCCGGTGACGTCGGTGGCCAGGTGCATGACGTTGGGCAGGTGCAGGACGAACGGCGCCTCCGGAACGTTCATCCCGGTGCAGAACGGCGCGAGCGCCTCGGCGACCGAGCGGACCGCGTACTCGTGCTCCTCGAGGTCCTTGCTCGATCTGGCCAGCGACGCCGCCAGGGCGAGGTCGTGATCATCGTCACCAGTGCGCCGGATGGTGCCGGCCAACACCCTCGAGGTGATCAGCCCGCCTCGCAGCCGCACCAGCATCTCGGGCGTCGCGCCGATCAGGCCGTCGACGGCGTAGGTCCAGCAGCTCGGATACTGATCCGCCAACCTGGCCAGGGGATACCGGAGGTCGACGGGCTCGGCGGCGAGTGCGCGGACGTCGCGGGCGAGAACCACCTTCTCCAATTCACCGTCGTTGACGCGGGCGACCGCGTCGGCGACCGCGCGCATCCACGACGGTCCGCTCCGGCTGCCGTCGGCGAACACCAGGTCGCGCGGCGCTGGGGGAGCCGGCTGCGGTTCGAGTCGGAGCCGTGCGGGCAGCGTGTCCTGATCGCCGACGGTCGTCAGCCAGGACCGATTCCCAACCCGGCCGACGAGAACCGACGGGACTGTCAGGATGCTGACATCACCGTCGGCGAAGGCGAACGAGCCGAACGCGATCAGCCCACCACCGGGGAGCCCGTCGCCGCCGCGGACCACGGCCCGGTCACGGATGCGGCTCCACCACGAGTCGGCGTCGACGAAACGGTCGGGCCCGGTGCGCTGCAGCGAATCCGCTACCCCCCAACCGACGAACCCTTCGCCGTTACGCAGCCATGTCAGCGGACTGACATTCGGGGGAATCAGTCCGGTCAGGTCACCGGGATCGTCGATCGGCACGGTCCGGGCGACCAATCGCCGGGCCGGCTCGGCGGACAGGCTCGGGAGCGAACTCACGTCGATCAGGGTACGGGCGGGTCGCGACCGCCCTGTACGTCACCGGCTGCGTCAGCCGGTGACCGCCGGCAGCGGGAGGGGGTCGACGCTGCCCGCGCTGCAATAGGTGCCGGGAGTGTGGCCGGTGTGGATGATCCGGAGCTCGTCCGTGCGATCGGTGGCCGGCTGCGGGCGCAGTGAGGCGTCCGGTGTCCAGTCGAACTGACGGACGTCGGGCCGTGCGCGGGCGTGCTCGTCCAGTGCGAGCGGCAGCAACCGAAGCCGGCGGTCGACCCACTCCGCATCCCAGGGGCCCTCGGCGAGGATCTGCTCGGCCGCGCGGAACTCGTAGTAGATCGTGCGGCGGAGCTGATTGCCCAGCGCCGGCGGTGATCCGTGCACGATCATCACGTCGTGTAGGAGCACGTCGCCGGCTGCTAGCGGCACTTCGATCGCGCCGGGGATGTCCCAGCCGTGAGTGTCCTCCAGGCTGCAGATGTCGGCCGCCTGACGGTGCGAACCGGGGATGACGCGGAGGGCACCCGCGCCGGCGACCGACTCGTCGAGGTAGATGTCGACGTTGGTGATGCGGCTGTTGCGCGGATGGACGGCGTCCTGGTGCCAGTGGATGGGAGCACCGTCGCCGGCGTCCTTGAACACCATCGACTCGTACGTCGGCACGAAGTTCGGGCCGGCGAGGCTTTCCGCGATCCCGAGGATCTCGGGCGATCCGAGGAGCTCGAGCGACGCCGGCTCGCCCTTGTCGTGGATGTAGTCGACACGGAACATCACCCGTCCCGACGGCCGGTCGGTGAACTGGTAGTCGTCGCCGTCGGCCGCGCCGTCCTTGTCGCGGCCGGCCGCCATCCAGCGCTCGCCCGCGGTGCGCAACCGGTCGAGCATGTCGGCCGGTACCAGGCCGGGCAGCACCAGGTAGCCGTTCTCGTCGTAGAAGGCGAGCTGCTCGGCGGTGAGATGGAACGGGGCGTTGGGGGAGTCGGCAGGGGAGATGCTCATAGCGGTAACGCTAGAACCGTGCGAACGGGAACAACTCCGCTATCGTCGCCGAATGTTCCAGGATGATCAGATCGTCGACGAGGTCTTCGGGTTCCGCTGCTGGTCGGGTACACCGTCGGTGATGTCGGTCGCTCATCGACATGACGACATCGAGGTCAACGTCGTCGTGGGTGGCGCGCTCGTCTACCTGTTCGGCGGCCGGACCGTCCGCATCGGGGTCGGCCAGATGGGTGCGTTCTGGGCGGTGATGCCGCATCAGCTCGTCCACGCCGATCCGGGAAGTGTCAGTCACTGGCTGACGATACCGATCTCGATGTTCCTCGGCTGGTCGTTCCCCGACGCCGCGCGCTCCTCGTTGCTCGCCGTCCGGCCGCTGATCGGCCCGGCCGGCACCGGTGGAGATGTCGAGGACACGGCCTTCGCGCGCTGGTCGGGCGACCTCGCGTCCGGCTCCGACGAGCGTCGGGGCGTCGCCGCGCTCGAGATGCAGGCGCGGCTCCGCCGGCTCGCGTTGGCCGCGCACCGACCGCCCGGCGAGGAGAGCGATGACGTCGAGGCCGGCTCGTCGCCGGCGATGGTCCACGCGGCGTCGATGGCGCGGTTCGTGGCTCAGCACTACGCCGACCCGATCGGTCCCGTCGACATCGCCGCCGCCGTCCATCTCCACCCGCACTATGCGATGACGGTGTTCCGGCAGGTCGTCGGCACCACGCTCGGGCGCTACCTGAGCGACTGCCGGGTGGCGCAGGCCCAGCGGCTGCTGCTCGGCACGGACCTGCCCGTCACCGAGGTGGCCGTCCGGTCCGGGTTCACGTCGTCGAGCCGGTTCTTCGCGGCGTTCGGCCAGGTCTGCGGCACCTCGCCCGGCGCGTACCGACGACAGGCGATGGCCGACGCGCCGGCACCTGCGTGAGAGGTTGGAGCCATGAGCTTCCCCAGCCGTGAGCGCTCCGGTAGCCGTGCCGACCTCGACAAGCAGCCGGCGGCCGTCCGGGCCATGTTCGACGGAGTGGCCGCACGCTACGACCTGACGAACGACGTGCTCTCGCTCGGTCAGGACCGGCTGTGGCGACGCGCGATGACGAGTGCGGTGGCGGGTGTCAAGGGCGAGACGATCCTCGACCTCGCGGCCGGGACCGGGGAGTCGAGCCTCCCGATGGGTGCGCGTGGGGCCCGGGTGATCGCCTGCGACTTCTCGCTCGGGATGCTGCACGTCGGCAAGGCCGCGCATCCCGACCTCGACTACGTGGCCGGCGACGCCCTGGCGCTGCCGTTCGCGGACGACACGTTCGACGCGGTGACCATCTCGTTCGGGCTGCGGAACGTGGAGTCGACGTCGGGTGCGCTGGCAGAGTTGCTGCGGGTCACCCAGCCCGGTGGCCGGGTGGTGATCTGCGAGTTCTCGCATCCGACGTTCGCCGCGTTCCGGCTGGTGTACGAGCGGTACCTGATGCGGGCGCTGCCGGGGATCGCACGGGTGGTGTCGTCGGCGCCGGCGGCCTACGAGTATCTGGCCGAGTCGATCGAGGCCTGGCCCGCGCAGGCGGAGCTCGCTTCTTTGATGCTGTCGGCGGGCTGGGACGCGCCGGCATGGCGGAACCTCTCCGGCGGGATCGTGGCGTTGCATCGGGGCCACAAGCCTTAGGTGCGTCCTCTGCTCGTGCCAGGGCGCCGATCTCGGGGTCGGTAATGCCGGCGACTACGGTGGTAACCCCGTGCGCGGCATTATCAGCGGACCCGCGGCATTACCGACGGTCGGGTCAGGCTGGTGGTGCCCGGTGCGGTGGTGCATTCCCCACATCGAACGTCGTAGACTGCCGTCCGGGCGATCTCGTGAAGTTCTTCACATGCACCCGAAGAGCAGGGACGATGCCCCGTTCCAGCGGTACGCGACCACAGTTCGGGAGGCACGCGATGTCACGGCCCGCCGATGCGGAAGCCGACGTCATCGTCGTCGGCGCCGGTCCGTCCGGTGCCACTGCCGCCTACCATCTCGCCCGCGCCGGCCTGTCGGTGCTGCTGCTCGAGAAGGCATCGTTCCCCCGCGAGAAGGTCTGCGGCGACGGTCTGGCCCCCCGCGCTGTCGCCCAGCTGGTCAAGCTCGGCATCGACACCGCCGAGGACGCGGGTTGGCGACACAACAAGGGTCTGCGCATCTACGGCGGCGGCATGCGCCTGCATATGGACTGGCCAGAACTCGGCGACTTCCCGGGCTACGGCCTCGTCCGTAAGCGGGCCGACTTCGACGAGATGCTCGCCCGACACGCGCAGGGCGCCGGTGCCCAGCTGTTCGAACGCTGCACCGTCACCGGCCCGGTCGCCGACGAGAACACCGGCCGCATCGTCGGCGTCACCGCGAGACACGGCGACGGCGACGAGGTCACCTACCGGGCGCGCGTGGTCATCGCGGCCGACGGCAACTCCGCCCGGTTGGGCATCGCCCGCGGCCTCGCCCGACTCGACGCCCGCCCGATGGGTGTCGCCATCCGCACCTACTTCACCAGCCCCCGCACCTACGACGACTGGCTCGAGACCTGGCTCGACCTCGGCAACGGCGGGACGAGCGCCATGGGTGGGCAGAGCAGCACCACCATCCCCGGCTACGGCTGGATCTTCGGGATGGGCGACGGCACCTCCAATGTCGGCCTCGGCATCCTCAACACCGACCACTCGTACGGGCGGCTCGACTACAAGCAGCTCCTCCGTCGCTGGCTCGACCACCTCCCGGCGGAATGGCAGTACACCCCGGAGTTCCAGGTCGGTCCGATCCGCGGCGCTGCGCTGCCGATGGGCTTCAACCGCAAGCCGATCTATGACCGTGGCCTGATGCTCGTCGGCGACGCGGCCGGTCTCGTCAACCCGTTCAACGGCGAGGGCATCTCCTACGCGATGGAATCCGCCGAGGTCGCCGCCGACCTGATTGCCTCCGCACTCGCCCGCGACAACGCGGCCGCCCGGGAGATGACGTTGACCCGTTACCCACAGCTGATGGCCGACCGGTTCGGCGGGTACTACACACTCGGCGGCATGTTCGTGCGACTTCTCGGGAACCCCAAGGTGATGTCGGTGGCCACCCGCCACGGACTGCCGCGGCCGTTGCTGATGAAGTTCACCCTGAAGCTGCTCGCCAACCTGTACGAACCCCGAGGCGGCGACGCCGCCGATCGGCTCGTCGCCGCTCTGACGAAACTGGTGCCGGCCGCATGAGCCGACGTGACAACACCGCTCAATTGCAGGACACCACCCGACCCGAGGGGAGCCTTCGGTGGACAACAGCCTTTACCTGCCGGTCATATTCCTGGCGCTGATCGGAGGCGGCTTCGCCGTCTTCTCCGTCGTCGCCGGCGCACTGTCGGGTGGACCCAAGCGCTACAACCGCGCGAAGGCGGAGTCCTACGAGTGCGGGATCGAGCCGAGCCCGCACCCCACCGGCGGTGGGCGCTTCCCGGTGAAGTACTACATCACCGCGATGCTGTTCATCGTCTTCGACATCGAGATCGTGTTCCTCTACCCGTGGGCGGTCGCGTTCGACCGCATGGGCATGTTCGGCCTGGTCGAGATGGTCTTGTTCATCGTCACGGTGTTCGTCGCGTACGCCTACGTCTGGCGTCGCGGCGGGCTCGAGTGGGATTGACCCGGCGTGCAGATGCAATCCGCGTGCAGAAGCAAGTAGTAGGAGAGGGATAGAGCTGTGGGTATCGAAGAGAAGCTTCCGAGCGGTGTGCTCCTGAGCACCGTCGAAGGCCTGGTCGGATATTTCCGCAAGGCCTCGTTCTGGCCGGTGACGTTCGGTCTGGCGTGCTGCGCGATCGAGATGATGACCTACGGCGCACCCGTGTACGACTCGGGCCGCTGGGGCCAGGAGGTCTTCCGCGCGAGCCCGCGGCAGGCCGACCTGATGATCGTCGCCGGCCGGGTCAGCCAGAAGATGGCTCCCGTCGTCCGTCAGATCTACGACCAGATGCCCAACCCGAAATACGTCCTGGCCATGGGTGTCTGCGCAAGCTCCGGCGGCATGTTCAACAACTACGCGATCGTCCAGGGCGTCGACCACATCGTCCCGGTGGACATGTACCTCCCCGGCTGTCCGCCCCGGCCTGAGATGCTCATCGACGCGATGTTCAAGCTCATGGACAAGGTCCAGCACCAGCCGCTCGGACCCAACCGGGTGAGGGCCGAACTCGAACGTGAAGCACGCCAGCTCGCGGCCATCCCGAGCGAGGAGATGAAGGGACTGCTGCGTTGAGCGGCTCCGATCCGAAACTCGGCGCGACACCGCTCGAGAGCAGCGCCGCCGAGGTGGCACAAGAGAACCTCCCCGAGCGCATCCCGACCCCACAGGCCGAGATCATCGACGTCCGGCGCGGGTCCTTCGGGGCCAGTGAAGGCGGCGACACCTCCGGCTACGGCCGGCTCGTCCGCACGATCGCCTTCCCGGGCAGCAGCCCGCGGCCCTACGGCGGCGCGTTCGACCTCGTCGCTGACCGGCTGCACGATGCGCTCGCGGACAAGCAGGTCGACTTCGGCGCGGCCATCGAGAAGATCGTCGTCGACCGTGGCGAGATCACCTTCCACGTCCGCCGTCACCACCTCCCCGACGTCGCCAGGACGTTGCGCGACGACGACGACCTGCGGTTCGAGCTGCTGTCGAGCCTCTCGGGCGTGCACTACCCGAACGACGTCGGCCGCGAGTTGCACGTCTGCTACGAGCTGACCTCGCTCACCCACCGGCGGCGCATCCGTCTCGAGGTGTCGTGCCCCGACGCCGACTCCACCATCCCGTCGGTCGTCCCCACGTATCCCACCGCCGACTGGCAGGAACGCGAGACCTACGACTTCTTCGGCGTCGTGTTCACCGGGCACCCCGGACTCACCCGCATCGAGATGCCCGACGACTGGCCGGGACACCCGCAACGCAAGGACTACCCGTTGGGCGGCATCCCTGTCGAGTACAAGGGCGCCACGATCCCGCCAGTCGACAACCGGAGGGCATACAGCTGATGACCACCACCGACGACACCACAGCGCCGACGAACTCCGCGCAGTACGAGTCGGCTTCGTTCCACCCCACCGGCGGCGTTCCCGACGGCGACGACAGCCGCACGTTCACCGTCACCGGTCAGGACTGGGACACCGTGGCGGACGGTCTCGGCATCGGCGAAGAGCGCGTGATCGTCAACATGGGCCCGCAGCACCCGTCAACCCACGGCGTGCTGCGTCTCATCCTCGAACTCGAGGGCGAGACGGTCCGCGAACTGCGTGCCGGGGTGGGCTACCTGCACACCGGCATCGAGAAGAACATGGAATTCCGCACCTGGACCCAGGGCGTCACGTTCGTCACCCGCTGCGACTACCTCGCACCGCTGTTCAACGAGGCCGCGTACTGCGGCGCGGTCGAGAAGCTCCTCGGCATCACCGACGACGTGCCCCGGCGGGCGCTGGACATCCGAATCATGCTGATGGAGCTCAACCGCATCTCCAGCCACCTGGTGGCCATCGCCACCGGCGGTATGGAGATCGGTGCGCTGACGGTCATGACGATCGGCTTCCGCGATCGCGAGAAGATCCTGGACGTCCTCGAGACCATCACCGGCCTGCGGATGAATCACGCCTACCTCCGGCCGGGTGGTGTTGCGGTCGATCTGCCCGAGAACGGCCTGGACAAGGTTCGCGAGTGCATCAGCTGGCTCGAGGAGTACCTGCCTGAGTACGCGGACCTGTGCAACGAGAACCCCATCTTCAAGGGACGGCTCAAAGGCGTCGGCTACCTCGACCTCGCGGGCTGCCTGGCGCTGGGCGCGACCGGTCCGGTCCTGCGGGCCACCGGCTACCCGCACGACCTGCGCAAGAGCGAGCCCTACTGGGGCTACGACACGTACGACTTCGAGGTGTGCACGCAGGACACGAAGGACGCCTACGGACGCTTCCTGATCCGGCAGGCCGAGATGTGGGAGTCGCTGAAGATCGTGAAGCAGGCCGTCGAGCGGCTCGAGAAGAGCACAGGCGAACCGATCATGGTCGCCGACCGCAAGATCGCCTGGCCCGCGCAGCTCGCGGTCGGTGGCGACGGCCAGGGCAACTCCCTCGAGCACATCCGGCACATCATGGGTGAATCGATGGAAGCGCTGATCCACCACTTCAAGCTCGTTACCGAGGGGTTCCGGGTGCCGCCGGGCCAGGTGTATTTCCCCATCGAGTCACCGCGCGGCGAACTCGGTGTCCATGCGGTGTCCGACGGTGGCACCAGGCCATACCGCGTGCATCTGCGGGACGCATCGTTTATAAACCTGCAGTCCTCGGCCGCCATGTGCGAGGGCGCCATGATCTCCGACGTCATCGTCGCCGTCGCCAGCATCGACCCGGTCATGGGCGGAGTGGACCGTTGATCTCTGAACAGACCCGGCAGGAGATGCGCGTGATCATGGCGCGCTACCCCCAGCCCCGGTCCGCCCTGCTGCCGATGCTGCACCTGGTGCAGAGCGCGGAAGGACTCGTGTCGCCCGGCGGTATCGAGGCGTGCGCCGAGGAGCTCGAGCTGACCCCGGCGGAGGTGGCCGGGGTCGCGACCTTCTACACCATGTACAAGCGTCATCCCGTCGGCGACTACCACGTCGGCGTGTGCACGAACACGCTCTGCGCGGTGATGGGCGGCGACGCGATCCTCGAGCGGCTCGAGGAGCACCTCGGCATCGGAAACGACGAGACGACGCCCGACGGCAGGATCACCCTCGAGCACATCGAGTGCAACGCCGCCTGCGACTACGCGCCGGTGATGACGGTCAACTGGGAGTTCATGGACAACCAGACGCCTGAATCCGCTGTCCAGCTGGTCGACGACCTTCGCGCGGGTACCGAACGCAGTGCTACCCGCGGCGCCCGGCTGTGCACCTGGCGGGAAGCCGAGCGCGTCCTCGCCGGCTTCCCCGACGGCCGCGCGAACGAAGGCCCCACCGCCGGGCCGTCGAGCCTGGCCGGCTACATCGTGGCGAAGGAGAACGGCTGGACCTCCGGCGCGGCTCCGCACGAGGACCAGGACACCTCGGGCGACGCCAACCCCATCACCGACGTCGACTCGACCTACGGCCGCGCGCCGAGCACGTCGGACCAGGCGAGTGCGCAGGCCGACGTCGGCTCCGGGGCCGGCTCCGGTGATCCCGGCGTGCGCGCCGACGCACCGCACGACGACACCGCCGACAACGAAGACTCGGGCACGACCCCGAAGGAGTCCACGTGACCGACACGCTCACCCCGGTCCTGTCCGCAAACTGGGGCACCGACCGCGCCTGGACGATCGACGCCTACCGGAACTCCGGTGGCTACCGGGCGCTGTCGAAGGCGATCGCGATGGGTGCCGCGGACGTCGTCACCGAGGTCAAGAACTCGGGTCTGCGCGGACGTGGCGGCGCCGGTTTCCCGACGGGCGTGAAGTGGGGATTCCTACCGCCGCTGGGCGACAAGCCGCGCTACCTCGTGGTCAACGCCGACGAATCCGAACCGGGCACCTGTAAGGACGTCCCGTTCATGATGGCCGACCCGCACCTGCTGGTCGAAGGCGTCATCGTCAGTTCGTTCGCCATCCAGGCCCGGCATGCGTTCATCTATGTCCGCGGCGAGGTCCTGCACGTCGTCCGGCGGCTCCAGCAGGCGGTCCAGGAGGCCTACGACGCCGGCTTCGTCGGCGAGAACATCCTCGACTCCGGCTACACCCTCGACATCACCGTGCACGCCGGCGCCGGCGCCTACATCTGCGGTGAAGAGACGGCGCTGCTCGACTCCCTCGAGGGCCGCCGCGGCCAGCCCCGGCTGCGCCCGCCGTTCCCCGCCGTCGCCGGTCTCTACGCGAGCCCGACCGTGATCAACAACGTCGAGTCGATCGCCAGCGTCCCCGGCATCATCAACAACGGGGCCGAGTGGTTCTCCTCGATGGGCACCGAGAAGAGCAAGGGTCACGTCATCTACTCCCTCTCCGGGCACGTCACCCGGCCCGGCCAGTACGAGGCGCCGCTGGGGATCACCCTGCGTCAGCTCCTCGATCTCGCCGGCGGTATCCGCGAGGGTCACCAGCTCAAGTTCTGGACGCCGGGCGGCTCGTCGGTCCCGTTCCTGACCGCCGACTCGATGGATGTGCCGCTGGACTTCGAAGGCATGCAGAGCGTCGGCAGCCAGCTCGGGACGCGTGCGTTGTCGATGTTCGACGACACCGTCTGCGTCATCCGGGCGGTCCTGCGCTGGACGCAGTTCTACAAGCACGAGTCCTGCGGTAAGTGCACTCCGTGCCGCGAGGGAACGATGTGGCTGGTCCAGATCCTCGAGCGGCTCGAGCACGGCGGCGGAAGCGAAGCCGACATCGACCTCCTGCTCGACCTGTGCGAGAACATCCTGGGCCGCTCCTTCTGCGGACTCGGCGATGGCGCCACCTCCCCGATCACGTCCTCGGTCAAGTACTTCCGCGACGAATACCTGCAGCACCTCGAACTGGGTCACTGCCCCTTCGACCACGAGGCCTCGCAGCTGTTCTCCACCGCAAAGGCATCCTCATGACGACAACCACCCAGAATCCGGCGGAGCTGGCCGCGCGCGACGACCTCGTGACGCTCACCATCGACGACATCGAGGTCAGCGTCGCGAAGGGGACGCTTGTCATCCGTGCCGCCGAGATGATCGGCATCCAGATCCCGCGGTTCTGCGACCACCCGCTGCTCGACCCGGTCGGCGCCTGCCGCCAGTGTCTGGTCGAGATCCCCGACGCCGGCAACGGCCGGGGCATGCCGAAGCCGCAGGCGTCGTGCACGATCGAGGTGGCGCCCAACATGGTCGTCCGGACCCAGTTGTCGTCCCCGGTCGCGGACAAGGCCCAGCACGGCCAGATGGAATTCCTGCTGATGAACCACCCGCTCGACTGCCCGGTCTGCGACAAGGGCGGCGAGTGCCCCCTCCAGAACCAGGCGATGAGCAACGGCCGGACCGAGACCCGGTTCGACGGCGAGAAGCGGACTTATCCCAAGCCGCTGCCGATCTCCGAGCTGGTACTGCTCGACCGCGAGCGGTGCGTGCTGTGCGCACGGTGCACCCGGTTCTCCAAGCAGATCGCCGGCGACCCGATGATCGACCTGCTCGAGCGCGGCGCGCTTCAGCAGGTCGGCATTTATGAGAACGAGCCGTTCCACTCCTACTTCTCCGGCAACACCATCCAGATCTGCCCGGTCGGCGCGCTGACGAGTGCCGACTACCGGTTCCGCGCGCGGCCGTTCGACCTGGTGTCGACGCCCGGAACGTGCGAGCACTGCGCGTCCGGCTGCGATCTGCGCATCGACCACCGTCGTGGTGTCGCCACCCGCCGGCTCGCCGGCGACGACCCCGAGGTCAACGAGGAATGGCTGTGTGACAAGGGCCGCTTCGGCTTCCGCTACGCCGACGCCGGCGACCGGATCACCCACCCGCACGTGCGCGGCGAGGACGGCGAGCTGCGCCCGGCGTCCTGGTCGGAAGCACTGCGGGTCGCGGCGGCCGGTCTGAGTGCCGCCCGCGGCTCGGTCGGCGTCCTGCCCGGTGGCCGGCTGACGAACGAGGATGCCTACGCCTACTCGAAGTTCGCCCGCGTCGCGCTGCAGACCAACGACATCGACTCCCGGGCCCGGCCGGCGACAGACGAGGAACTCGCGTTCCTCGGTGCGACCGTCGCCGGGCGCGGCCTCGGCGTCACCTACACCGACCTCGAGAACGCCCCGACGGTGCTGCTCGTCGACTTCGAACCCGAGGACGAGAGCCCGATCGTCTTCCTGCGGCTGCGCAAGGCGGCCCAGAAGAAGGGCACACAGGTCTTCTCCCTCGCGTCCTACGCGAGCACGGGCCTCACGAAGATGTCCGGCACGTTGATCCCGGCCTCGCCGGCGGACGAGGCCGCGACGCTGAACACGCTGGCCGCCGCCACCGCTCCGGGCGACCCAGTGCTCGACGTCGTGGCCGCCGCGCTGCGTACCGAGGGTGCGGTCATCCTGGTCGGCGAGCGCGCCGGCACCGTTCCGGGTGCGCTGACCGCCACCGTGGCCCTGGCCGAGGCCACCGGCGCACGGCTGGCGTGGGTACCGCGACGGGCCGGCGAGCGCGGGGCCATCGATGCCGGCTGCCTGCCCACACTGCTCCCGGGCGGACGCCCGGTCGCCGACCCGGCTGCCCGCATCGACGTCGCCGCGGACTGGGGAGTCACCGGTCTGCCCGCGTCGCCCGGCCGCGACACCGTGGGGATCCTGGCCGCCGCGGCTGCCGGCGACCTCGCCGCGCTGGTCGTCGGCGGAGTGGAGCACGCCGACCTCGGCGACGACGCGGCTGTCCTCGCGGCTATCGAGACGGTTCCGTTCCTCGTCAGTCTGGAACTGCGTGCCTCGGCGATCACCGAGCGCGCGGATGTCGTCTTCCCGGTCGCGCCGGTGGCCGAGAAGCCCGGCACCTTCACCAACTGGGAGGGTCGCACCGGAAGCTTCGGTGTGGCCCTGGCCAACAACTCGGCACTCTCGGACATGCGCGTGCTCGCCAGTCTGGCCGAGAGCATGGGGACGCCGCTGGGACTGCCCGACGCCGCCACCGCGCGCGCCGAGCTGGCCGGCCTGAATGACTGGGACGGCGCACGGACACCGCTCGTCGGTTCCGAGCCGCATGTCCCGCTCGCGCCCGGTGAGTACACCGTCGCGACGTGGACCGAGCTGCTCGACGGTGGCCGGCTGCTCGACGGCGCGGACGCGCTTGCGCTGACGGCCCGACCCGCGCGGCTGCGGGTGTCACCGAACACCGCGGCCGCCATCGGCGCCGTCGACGGGCACGGAGTGTCGGTCGGCCGGCGGGGTGGCTCGGTCACGTTGCCCGTCGAGGTCGTGCCGACGATGGTCGACGGCGTGGTGTGGTTGCCGACGAACAGCCGTGAAGGCGGTAACGTGCGTGCCCGCCTGGGTGTCGTGCACGGCACCAGCGTGCGGCTGGCAACTGCCGCCGTCGCTCCCGACCAGGTCGAAGGAGGTGCCGCATGACGACACTCGCCGCCGGTGAACTCGCCGGCTTCGGTCACGACCCGTGGTGGCTGATCCTGCTCAAGGCGGTCGTGCTGTTCGCGATCGCTGTCGTGTTCACGCTGTTCAACATCTGGTACGAGCGTCGTCTCGTCGCGAAGATGCAGCACCGGGTCGGGCCGAACATGCACGGCCCGCAGGGTCTGCTGCAGAGCCTCGCCGACGGCGTGAAGCTCGCGCTCAAGGAAGACCTCACGCCCAAGGGCGCGGACAAGGTCGTCTTCGTCATCGCACCGATCATCTCCACGACGGCCGCGGTACTCGCGTTCGCCGTGCTGCCGTTCGGACCGGTCGTGTCGATGTTCGGGCACAAGACCGCGCTGCAGCTCACCGACATGCCGATCGGGGTGCTCTACGTGCTCGCGGTCGCATCCGTCGGCATCTACGGCATCGTGCTCGCCGGTTGGTCGTCGGGGTCGACGTACCCGCTGCTGGGCGGCCTGCGGTCGAGCGCTCAGATGATCTCCTACGAGGTCGCCATGGGCCTTTCGCTGGTGTCGGTATTCCTGTTCGCCGGCTCGATGTCGACCTCGGAGATCGTGGCCGCGCAGGCGAGCGGAAGCTCGGTGTCGCTCGGCAGCCTCACCATCCACCTGCCCAGCTGGTACGCGATCGTCCTGCTGCCGTCGTTCATCATCTACGTGATCTCGATGGTGGGGGAGACCAACCGCGCTCCCTTCGACCTGCCCGAGGCCGAGGGCGAACTCGTCGGCGGCTTCCACACCGAGTATTCGTCGCTCAAGTTCGCGCTGTTCTTCCTCGCCGAATACATCAACATGGTGATCGTGTCCGCACTCGCCACGACGATGTTCCTGGGCGGCTGGCGTGCACCGTGGCCAATCTCGCTGTGGTCCGGAGCGAACGAGGGCTGGCTCCCGATGCTCTGGTTCATCATCAAGATCGTCCTGTTCATCTCGTTCTTCGTCTGGCTGCGGGGAACGCTCCCGCGGCTGCGCTACGACCAGTTCATGGCGTTCGGCTGGAAGTGGCTGATCCCGATCTCGCTGGTCTGGATCCTGTTCGTCGCCGCTGCCCGGGCGTCTCGCAACACCGGCCACCAGACCGGGTTCTTCGTCGTGCTGGCCGTCCTCGTCGTGGTCGTCCTCGTCGGGTCGTTCGTCCGCGACGTCGTACTGAACAAGGCCGACGCGGAGGCCGCAGTGGCCGAGCAGGTAGCCGCGGACGCGCCGTTCGACGCATTCGCCGGTGGCTTCCCGGTCCCGCCGATGCCGGGTCAGATCCGCGAGCCCGCTGTCATCGGGGCCGCCGTCGGTCCCTACGACGCCGGGTCGGGCTCTGTGACCGTCGACGAACACCGTGTTTCGACAACCGAAGGTAACGACCGTGGCTGATGCCCGTAAGAGTTTCTGGGCCCCCGTCGCGGGGTTCGGGGTCACCTGGAAGACGATGTTCAAGAAGCCGGTGACGGAGGCTTATCCGAACGCTCCCAAGGTGACCGCGCCCCGCTTCCACGGTCGTCACCAGCTCAACCGGCACCCCGACGGGCTGGAGAAGTGCGTCGGCTGTGAGCTGTGCGCGTGGGCCTGCCCGGCGGACGCGATCCTCGTCGAAGGGGCGCAGAACACCGAGGAGGAGCGCTTCTCACCGGGCGAGCGGTACGGCCGCGTCTATGAGATCAACTACCTGCGCTGCATCCTCTGCGGCCTGTGTATCGAGGCCTGCCCGACCCGGGCGTTGACGATGACGAACGAGTTCGAACTCGCCGACGACAGCCGCGAAGCCTTGATCTATGAGAAGAAGGACCTGCTGGCCCCGCTCCTGCCCGGCATGGAGCAGCCCCCGCATCCGATGCGCCTGGGCAACGAGGAGAAGGACTACTACGCGCTCAGCGACGTCGTGACCGAGAAGCCCGAGGGTCTCGTCTACAACGCCGGGCACCCCAAGGGTCGCGTCACTCACAAGGAGGCCGGATGACCCCGCTGACCAGTGCTGACGTAGTGCTGGCCGCCGGCGTCGGCTCCGTTGGGATGACGGCTGCGATCTGGGTCCTCGGACCGATCTCGGTACTCGCTGCCCTCGGCATGATCACGGTTCGCAAGGCCGTGCACTCGGCGCTGTTCCTGGCCGTCGTGATGATGTCGCTGGCCGTGTTGTACGCGGTCCAGGACGCGCCGTTCCTCGCCGTCGTCCAGGTGATCGTCTACACCGGTGCCGTGCTGATGCTCTTCCTGTTCGTCCTGATGCTCGTCGGCGTCGATTCGGCCGACTCGATCGTCGAGACGATCAAGGGACATCGCGCCATGTCCGCGATCGTGGCGGTCGTGTTCGGCGTCATGGTCGTCGTCGGATTCGGCCAGGTCGTGTTCCACAACGCGGCCGGGCTGCAGGCGGCGAACGACCAGGGCAACGTCACCGGCATCGCCTCGCTGCTGTTCACCCGGTACGTGTTCGCGTTCGAGGTCACGTCGGCGCTGCTGATCACCGCCGTCCTGGGCGCGATGGTGCTGGCGCACCGGGAACGGCTGGAGCCCAAGAAGAACCAGCGCGAGTATCTGACCGAGCGGATGCAGGCGTACAAGACTGCCGGCACGCACCCCGGCCAGCGGATCCTGCCGGGCACGCTGGCCCAGCACAACAGCGTCACGACACCCGCTCGACTTCCCGACGGGTCGCACGTCGTCATGACCATCCCCGGTGTCCTGATCGGCGGCGACGCCAGCCCGGAGGCGGTCGAGATCGAGGAGTCCGAGGTCATCAAAGTGGCAACCCGTGCCGACGAGGGCAACCGCGCCCAGCGGGGCGGTGAGCCCGAATGACCACCAACGCGTTCGTCACGCTCTCGGCGCTGCTGTTCACCATCGGCGCCCTGGGCGTACTCATCCGCCGGAACGCGATAGTGGTGTTCATGTGCGTCGAGCTGATGCTCAACTCGGCCAACCTCGCGTTCGTCTCCTTCGCCCGCCAGTGGGGCAACCTCGACGGTCAGGTCGTGGCGTTCTTCGTCATGGTCGTGGCGGCGGCCGAGGTCGTCGTCGGCCTGGCGATCCTGGTGACCATCTTCCGCACCCGCCGTTCGGCTTCGGTCGACGACGCGAGCCTGCTCAAGTTCTGACGAGGGACATGCTGTGACGCCAACTCTGCTCGCCGCGGGCACCGACGCCGTCGGTGTCAGCACCCTGCTACCCCTGTTGATCGCCATTCCCCTCGTCAGCGCAGCGATCCTGCTGCTGATCGGTAAGCGCGGCGACTCGTGGGGACACTGGCTCGGCCTGCTCGCGCCGGTCGTGTCGTTCGTGCTCGCGGTTGCGATGTTCTTCCAGATGCACGGCCGCGCCGCGGACGCCCGGGCCGTCAGCGTGCACATGTGGGACTGGATCCCGGTCGCCGGCTACCAGGTGAGGGCCGGGCTGCTGCTCGACCAGCTCTCCGTCTGCTTCGTCCTGCTCATCCTCGGTGTCGGCTCGCTCATCCACCTCTACTCGGTGGGTTACATGAGTCACGACCCGCGGCGGCGTCGCTTCTTCGGCTACCTGAACCTGTTCGTCGCCTCGATGCTTCTGCTGGTTCTGGCGAACGACTACCTGCTGGTCTTCGTCGGCTGGGAAGGCGTCGGTCTGGCGTCCTATCTGCTCATCGGTTTCTGGCTGCACCGGCCGTCCGCGGCAGTCGCCGCGAAGAAGGCGTTCATCGTCAACCGTGTCGGTGACATCGGCATGGCCCTGAGCGTTATGACGATGATCGCCGTGTTCGGCACGTCGGCGTTCAGCGGTGTCTTCGCGGGCGCGGGCAAGATGACGCACACGACCGCCACCCTGCTCGGGCTGCTCCTGCTGCTCGCTGCCTGCGGCAAGTCCGCCCAGTTCCCGTTGCAGTCGTGGCTGCTGGACGCGATGGAAGGCCCGACACCGGTGTCGGCGCTGATCCACGCAGCGACCATGGTCACGGCCGGGGTCTACCTGGTGGTGCGCTCACATGCGATCTTTGAGATGAGCGCCTTCGCCGGCAACGCCGTCGTCGTGATCGGCTGCATCACGCTGCTGATGGGCGCCATCATCGGATGCGGCAAGGACGACATCAAGAAGGCCCTGGCCGGATCCACGATGAGCCAGATCGGCTACATGATGCTCGCCGCCGGCATCGGCCCGGCCGGCTATGCGTTCGCGATCTTCCACCTGGTCACGCACGGCTTCTTCAAAGCCAACATGTTCCTCGGCGCCGGCTCGGTCATGCACGGCATGGACGACGACGTGTCGATGCGGCACTACGGCGCGCTGATGCGGGCCATGCCGATCACCTTCGCCACCTTCCTGTTCGGCTACCTCGCCATCATCGGCATCCCGCCGTTCGCCGGGTTCTTCTCCAAGGACAAGATCATCGAGGCGGCGTTCGCGCACAACACCCTCGCCGGCATCGCCGCACTGCTCGGAGCGGGCATCACCGCGTTCTACATGACCCGGGTGATGCTGATGACCTTCGTCGGGCACAAGCGCTGGCGGGCCGCGCAGCATCCGCACGAATCCCCGTCCACGATGACGATCCCGCTCGTCGTGCTGGCTCTGCTCTCGCTCGTCGGCGGGTTCTCGCTGGCTTACCTCGGTGGTGGCATCACCGGCTGGCTCGAGCCGCTGGTCGGGTCCGCGGAGGAACACAGCCCGATCTCCGCCGGGCTGCTGCTCGCGCTGACGCTGGTGCTCGTGCTGATCGGCGTCGGTATCGCGGTGCTGATCTTCGGTCGCCGCGAGATCCCCGACACCGCGCCGACGAAGGTCTCCTTCGTCACCCGCGCGGCCCGCGCCGACCTCTACGGCGACGCCGTCAACCACGCCGTGTTCGTGACCCCTGGCTACAAGATGACCAACGACCTGGTGGTCTTCGACGACAAGATCGTCGACGGCGGCGGCCTCGGCCTGGCCGGGTTCGTCGGTGGGCTTTCCGCCGTCGGGCGCCGCCTGCAGAACGGTTATGTCCGTACCTACGCGCTCACGATGTTTGCCGGCGCCGCCGTGGTCACCCTGTCCCTGCTCCTGGTGAGGCTTTCGTGAACCACTCCCAGTTCCCCTGGCTGACCGTCACCGCGGCGATTCCGCTCGTCGGTGCGCTGCTGATAGGCCTGATGCCACGCTCGGCCGAACGGGCCGGGAAGCTCGTCGGACTCGCGGTCGCGCTCGTGACCTTCGTCCTCGCCGCGATGATCGGCATCGGCTTCGTCGCCGGTGACGGGACGCAGTTCAGCGAGACGCACATGTGGATCGCCACCTTCGGTGTGCACTACGCGCTCGGTGTCGACGGCATCGGGCTCGTGCTGATGCTGATGACCGCGGTGATGACGCCGGTGGTGATGGCGGCCTCCTGGACCGACCACGACGACACCGGCAAGTCGCCGAAGGGCTACTTCGCGCTGATCCTGCTCGTCGAGGGCCTCGCGCTCGGGGTCTTCATGGCCACCGACGTGTTCCTGTTCTACATCCTGTTCGAGGCCACCCTGATCCCGCTCTACTTCCTGATCGGCAACTACGGCGGCGCCAACCGTCAGCGTGCCGCCGTGAAGTTCCTCGTCTACAGCCTGATCGGCGGGCTCGTCCTGCTGGCCGGGGTCATCGGGATCTACGCGGTCTCGCTCCGCAACGGGACACTGAGCATGCTGCTGTCGGACCTGGCGAAGCTGCCGATGGCCCAGGGCACCGGACGTTGGCTGTTCGTCGCCTTCTTCGCCGCGTTCGCGATCAAGGCGCCGATGTTCCCGGTGCACGCCTGGCTGCCCGACTCGGCGGCCGCCGGCACTCCCGGCACGTCGGTGATGCTGGTCTCGGTGCTCGACAAGATCGGGACCTTCGGGATGATCCGGTACTGCCTGCAGCTGTTCCCGGAGGCGTCCCGCTGGGCCACGCCGTTCGTGCTGATCCTGGCGCTCGTGTCGATCTTCTACGGCGCCGCACTGGCCATCGGCACCCGCGAACTGCCACGCCTGGTCGCCTACACCTCCATCTCGCACTTCGGCATCATGGTGCTCGGCATCTTCGCGATGACGAGCAACGGCCAAGTCGGGTCGACCGTCTACATGGTCAACCACGGTCTCTCCACCGGAGCGCTGTTCCTGATCCTGGGCTACCTGATCAAGCGACGCGGCTCACCCCGGATCGCGGACTACGGCGGCGTCGACACGCAGGCTCCGGTGCTGTCGGGGATGTTCCTGTTCATCGTCCTCGCCGGCCTGTCGCTGCCCGGGCTCTCGACCTTCATCGGCGAATTCCTCTCACTCGCCGGAACGTTCCAGCGCCACACGTGGGCCGGCGTCATCGCGACCGTCTCGATCGTGCTGGCCGCGCTCTACATGCTGCTGGTGTATCAACGCACCATGACCGGGCCGGCGGTCGAGAAGGTCAAGGGGATGCGTGACCTCTCGGTGCGCGAGATCGCCGCCCTCGCCCCGGTGATCGTCCTCATCGTCGTCCTCGGCTTCTTCCCGAAGCCGCTAATCGACGCCATCACCCCGACCGTGAAGGACACGATGGTCCGTGTCGGCGTGACCGACCCAGCGCCCAAGATCGCTCCGTCCGCCGACGAAAGCAGGGGGTGAGCGCAATGCCGGCAACCTTCACCGTGCCGCACATCGAGTACGGCACACTCTCGCCACTCCTGATCATCCTCGGCGTCGGCACCGTCGGTGTCCTCGTCGAGGCGTTCCTGCCCCGCCGGGTCCGCTACGCGGCCCAGTTCACCCTTGCCCTGCTGGGAATCGTTGCCGCACTGGTCGCGACGATCCTCGTCGCGGGAACCAGGAAGGTGGCCGCTGAAGGTGCGGTGGCCGTCGACGGCGTCACCCTGTTCCTCTGGGTGATCCTGCTGGTGATGGGCGGGCTCGCCCTGCTGCTCGTCGCCGAGCGTGGCGTCGACGGTGGCTCGATGGCGTTCGCCTCGCAGGCCGCCGCGCTGCCCGGTACCGAGCAGGAGCGCGTGGCCGACGTCCGCCGGGTCGAGCAGACCGAGGTCTTCCCGCTGATGATGTTCGCGCTGGCGGGGATGCTGCTGTTCCCGGCGTCGAACGACCTCCTCATCATGTTCGTCGCACTCGAGGTGCTCTCGCTGCCGCTCTACCTGCTGTGCGGGCTGGCGCGGCGTCGCCGCCTGCTCTCGCAGGAAGCGGCGATGAAGTACTTCCTGCTGGGCGCCTTCAGTTCGGCCTTCTTCCTCTACGGTGCCGCGCTCCTCTACGGCTATGCGGGCACCATCTCGTTCAGCGGAATCGCCGAAGTGCTCAACGGCCGAGCCGGGCTCAACCCGCTGCTCCTCGCGGGGACCGCACTCGTCGCGGTCGGGCTGCTGTTCAAGATCGGTGCCGTCCCGTTCCACGTCTGGACGCCCGACGTCTACCAGGGCGCTCCGACCGCGATCACCGGCTTCATGGCCGCGTGCACGAAGATCGCCGCGTTCGGCGCGCTCCTCCGGCTGTTCTACGTCGCACTCGGCGCGTCCCGGCTGGACTGGCAGCCGATCATGTTCGTCATCGCATCCGTCACCATGCTGATCGGCGCGGTGCTCGCGCTGACCCAGTCCGACATCAAGCGGCTGCTGGCCTACTCCTCGATCGCGCATGCCGGCTTCCTGCTCGTCGGCTTCGCCGCCGTCCACGACAGCGTCAAGGCGCCGACCGCGGCCGTGCTGTTCTACCTGGCCACCTACGGGTTCGCCACACTCGGCGCCTTCGGCCTGATCACCCTCGTACGGGACGCGGGCGGCGAGGCGACCCACCTGTCCCGCTGGGCCGGCCTCGGCAAGCGGTCGCCGGTGGTGGCCGGCGTGATGACGCTGTTCATGCTCGCTTTCGCGGGCATCCCGCTCACCAGCGGGTTCATGGGCAAGTGGGTCGTCTTCAGCTCGGCGTGGTCGAACGGCGGTTATTCGATCGTCCTCGTCGGCGTGCTGGCCAGCATCGTCGCGGTGTTCTTCTACGTCCGCGTGATCGTGATGATGTACTTCACCACCCCGGCGGTCGACGGCCCGATCGTCGTCTCGCCGAGCGCGCTGACGACGGTCACGATCACAATTGGCGCCGTCGCTACCGTGGTCCTGGGTATCCTGCCTGGTCCGGTCCTCGACCTCGCTTCGCGAGCAGCCAGCTTCGTCAGCTGAGCGGCCCCCAGCGTCGGTCGGGGACCGCCGGCAAACGGGGAGACGGGTACGTGCGGCGACAACCCGCGCGTGCACACGAGCGTGAGGAGACGTCGTGAGCAGCATGTCCATCGGCGTCCCCGTTACCGACGGCACCCTCGCGGTCGAACTGCGGGAACGCATCGCCGGCGTCGAGAAGGAACTCGCCGACGCCGTCCGCAGCGAGCACGATTTCGTCACCGAGGCGGCCCGGCACGTCATGGAGGCGGGTGGCAAGCGGTTCCGTCCGCTGGTGGTGCTGCTGGCCGCGCAGTTCGGCGATCCCGACGCCGGCGGTGTCGTCCCGGCCGCCCTGGTCGTCGAACTGACGCACCTGGCCACGCTCTACCACGACGACGTGATGGACGAGGCGGATGTGCGTCGCGGTGCCCCGAGCGCCAACGCCCGCTGGACGAACAGCATCGCGATCATGGTCGGGGACTACCTGTTCGCGCGTGCGTCCGACATCGTCTCGGACCTGGGCCCAGCCGCCGTCCGCATCCAGGCGCGGACGTTCGCACGGCTCGTCCAGGGCCAGATCCGGGAGACGATCGGGCCCTCCGACGGCGAGGATGCCTACGACCACTACTTGTCCGTCGTGCGCGACAAGACGGCGTCGCTGGTGGCGACCTCTGCGCGGTTCGGGGCGATGTTCGCGGGCGCGTCACCGGGCGTCGTGGAGACACTGAGCCTCTACGGCGAGCGGCTCGGCATCGCGTTCCAGCTCTCCGACGACGTCCTCGACGTCGCCAGCGAGACCGCCGAGTCGGGCAAGACACCCGGCACCGATCTGCGCGAGGGCGTGCCCACCCTGCCGGTGCTGCTCGCCCAGGCTTCGGACGCACCCGAAGGGGCACGGCTGCGGGAGCTGCTGGCCGAGGACCTGCGCGACGAGACCCGGCTCAGTGAGGCGTTGCGGCTGCTGCGGGCGGACAAATCGATCACCGAGGCGCGGGCCGAGGTGCTGCGCTGGTCGGATTCGGCCCGGGAGCTCCTGGTCGATCTGCCCGACATCCCGGCACGCGCCGCGCTCGATGCGCTGTGCGACCTGGTCGTGGCCCGAACGAGCTGACCTCACCTCGCCGGCTACCTCGCCGAAAGATGCCGAATGCACGCAAGAACGCCGTTTCGAGGGGCATATGGCATCACTCGGCGGACGAGCGGCCGATCGTTGGGGCCGCCGGCGGGTCGGATCAGCTCGAGGTAGGTGCGACGGCGACCAGCAACGCCGTGACGGCGAGGACTCCGAGCGCCAGCGACAGCTCGGCGCCGATCGCCACCGCGAGAACACGGAGGCCGACGGGCGTCGTCGAGGCGTCGAAGTCCTCGATCTCACGTCGAGCCAGCCGGGTCGCATAGGCGCGGCCCTGGTTCCCGAGGAGAAGCATGAGGCCGAACAAGCCGATCTTGATGACCAGCACCAGGCCGTACATCGACGACAGCAGCGGGCGGATCCCGCCGGCTGCGAGCACCGCGTGCAGGAGCCCGGTCACCGTGAGGGTGACGACGCAGACGACGGCGAGGATCGAGAACCGGGGCAGGATCGCGTGAAGGTTCGCGCGGTGCGCGTGGGGCACGGCGACGACGGCGAGCGCGACGAGGCCGCCGAGCCAGGAAGCGGTGGCCGCGACGTGCAGCGTGGTGGCAACGAAGGCCAAGGCCGGCAGGTTGGCCGTGGACGCGTCCGACTGCACCACATAGCTCACTGCGATGGCGGCGGCCGCTGCTCCCGCGGCGAGGCGACGACCGCGCCCGGCTTCGCGGTCGGAGGCGAGATCGGGCAGGAGAGTCAGCACGAGGACCAGGACCGCGATCCGCAGCACCGCTGCCACCGCCCCGGCCCGGCCACCGGCACCGTCGAGCGCACTCCCGTAGGACACCGCGCGGACGACCGGATCGGCGATCGTCGTGAGCATCGCCAGGACCGCGCCGTATCCACCCAGCCGGATCAGGGTGCGATCCCGGAACCCGCCCGGCCAGATCAGTGCCGAGAACGCGATCGTGCCCGCGACGAGCACGTACCCGACGTAGCCACCCAGCCGGAGGGCGCCGAGCGCGGTCTCGGTGGCGACGTCGGTCACCGCACTGGGATATCGAGCTGGACCACCACCGTGGACTCCGACCCGGGCAGTGCCGATCGCACCCGTAGGTGCGGGGGCGTCCCCGCGACACAGGTGCGCTTCGCAACCGGCAGGCCCGGGCAGGTCAGGTTCAGCGTGCCGGTGCCGGCGCTGACGATCCGGACGGGAAGGGTGGTGTCGAAATCCGACGTGATGGGACGGACGTAGGCCAGGGCCCGGCCCACCTTCGAGGGGAACGACCGGACGCTCGTGCCCGACAGCTGGTAGTGCAGGACGAGTGTGGACGTCGTGCCGCCGAGGGGCACGGAGGTCGCCCGGGTCAGCGCTGCGGACGGGACGCGTCCCAACGGCTGACCGTCGTCGCCCTGCACCCGCAGATCCTTGATCTCGGCGTGTGTCTTGTCGAACGTGGCGCCGGCCGCACCGCGGCTGGGCGGGGTGAACACGACCCGGCTGACTCGGGTCTGCAGAACGACGTGCTCGGTCACGTCGAACCCGCCGTCGGCGCGTGGACTGACCTCCATCAGGATCCCCGGCTCGGTCAGCCCGGGGCCGGGGCTGATGCCCGTTCCGTCCGTCCGGATGCCGGCAACAGGTGTCGGCGAGGCTTCCGAGGCGTGACCCGGGCTCCTGACCCGATCGATGCCGAACACTCCGGCGACGACGACGGCGGCGACGACGACCACCGCTGCCAGCGACAGGCCGATGACGCGTCGCGGCCGCGCGGTCCAACTTGGCCACGTCGGATCGAATCTCACTGTTGCCTCGTCTCTGGCTGCCATGCGGTGTGGGCGGGTGCGGTGTCGGTAAGTGGGGTGCCGATGGAAGTGAGCGGGACGTCTTTGCTGTCGTCCGGTCGTCGCGTGGAAGCTCCGGTCATGGCGCGGGGACGTCGAGTTGGACGACCACGGTGGAGGTCGCGGCGGACATCGCGGCCCGCACCGACAACGCCGGTGCGGAGCCCTGGGCGCAGGCGCGCTCGTCCTGCAGCAGTTGGGGGCAGCTGATGTTGAGCACACCGGTCCCGGCGGACGAGATCTGTACGGGGAGGCTCTCGTCGGCGCCCGCGGTGACCGGGCGGAGGAAGGCCAGCGCCCTGCCGGTCGTCGAGGGGATCGACCTCACGCTCGTGCCGGACAGTTCGTAGCGCAGGCTCAGCTGGGTGGTGGGGGTGGCAAGCGGCACGGTCACCGACTTCGTCAGCGACCCGAGACTGGTGGGCGTGAGCGGTTGGCCGTCGCTGTCCTGCATCTGCAGGCCGGTCACGACCGGATGGCTCCTGGTGAACGAGGCACCGGCGGACTGGGTGGTCGGCGGTGTGAGGGCGATGCGTGTGGCCGGTGATCGCAGGATCACGCGTTCGGCCACGTCGAAGACCCCATCTGTGCGTGAACTGAACCTCAGTGAGATCCCGGGTTCGGTGATGCCCGGTCCGGTCGGGGCTGCGGTCGGAGTCGCCGCCGGCTGCCCGGTCGGCGTCCCTGTCCCGGGCTCCGCCGACGGTGTCACGTGCAGGGAGTCGGCGGCATCGCTGTCGGGGATGCGTCCCGGTGTCGGCGCGACGATCGCGAAGATGATCGCCGCCACGACCAGGGCAGCCGCCACCGCGATACCGATGATTCGCCGCGCGGTCGGCGAGACACGGATCGTCGGGGCCATGGCGGCGCACCTCCGGATGTTCGGTTGCTCGGTGAATAGGATGGAAAGCAGGTTCTCGACAGGCTGGGCTAATTGAGGTCGCCGCGCTTATACTACGCAAACACTTGACCAATACACCCGGGTCAGCACTGATTTGTCACAGCTTGGGAAACGTCGAAATCGAGGCCAGAAATGCAGCAGAACGTGTTGTTGTCACTACCGTCAGGCGTGTCTCGGAAGTGGCGAATTGTCGTCGCCGGGACCGTTCTCGCGCTCGCCGTGCTGATGGCCATGGTCGCGGTTCCGCCTGCCGAGGCGGGGAATACTGCGCAGGTCTACTTCGTCCAGGGGTTGCCCGGCCGCAGTGTCGACATCGCCGTGAACGGAAAGAATGTGGCGTGTCACGTCGCCGCAGCCAAGGTCGTCGGGCCATTTACTGTCACTGCGGGAACACCCACGGTTACTATTCGTGAGGCCTCGGGTTTGCTCGTGGAGAAACGGGTAAAGATCACGGCCGGGTCGAATATCGATGTCGTCGTGCACTGGCCGGCTGACACCACCGCGACTCCGGTTCTCACGTGGTTCACGAACGACCTGTCCGCGGTACCTGCGGGCAAGGCATCGCTGACGGTGGCGCACACGGCGCTCGTCGGTCCGGCCGATATCCGCGTCAACGGCAAGGTCCTGTTTGCGAACATCGCCAACGGCGAGTCGCTCAACCTGGTGGTCCCCGCCGCCACCTACACGGTCGAGATCGTGCCTGCGGGCGCGACCGGACCGGTGTTGCTCGGTCCGGCGAAGCTCGCCATCAAGGCCGGATCCATCACCCGGGTGTTCGCCATCGGTAACCCGAAGGCGAAGACGATGACCGTCGCCGTCCAGGTGCTCGCCACGTCGACGAAGGCCGCCTCGGCAGTGCCTCAGACGGTGAACACGGGGACGGGTGGTCAGGCCGAGGCGCTCGGACTGACCGTCCGCCACTGAGTCGCTGATGCGGGCCGCACCCCGCCGTCTGGTTCCGGTACTCGTCGCCCTGGCCGCGCTCTGCGCGTGCGCGGGTCCGGTCGGGGCGGTGGCCGGCGGGAGTTCCGCGGGCAGCGGTCGGACCGGGAACGTCGCGGCGACGTCGGCGGCGACGCCCGCTCCGCTGGCACGCGCCGGCCGGGTCGGAGCGACGCAGCAACAGCGCTACGTACCCACCCGGATCGTCCTGCCCGGTGGTGCGAGTGCGCCGGTGCTGCCGGCCAGCACCGTCGACGGCCAGCTTCGGGTACCCGAGCGGGTGTCCAGCGTGGGGTGGTGGGACGGCGGCGCAGAGATCGGCGACCCGTTCGGCTCGGTGGTGATCGCCGGGCACATCGATTCGATGAACCAGGGCTTGGGGTTCTTCGCGCGGCTGCCGTCGCTGAAGGTCGGCGAAACCGTCACCACGCGCGGCCCGGGGGGTGCGAATGCGGCGTTCCGGATCTACCGGATCGAGCTCGTGCTCAAGGCCGCGCTCGCGACGACCAGCGCCACGTTCGACCAGCAGGGTGACGCCCGGCTCGTTCTGATCACCTGCGCGGGGCACTTCGACCGTGCCCACGGCGGCTACGACAGCAACCTGGTGGTGCTCGCCAAGCCGGCCTGACGCCCCGGCCCGATCGGGGCCGGTCGCACCCCGAGGCTAGGCGAACGCTTTCTGCACCTGCGGCAGCACTTGGGTACCCAGCAGTTCGATCGCCGCCATCACCCGCTCGTGCGGGACCCCGGACCAATCCATCTGCATCCCGTACCGATCGGCGTCGACGAGCTGCCCGACGGAGATCAGCCGCTCGGCGATCTCGTTCGCGCTACCGGCGAAGATCGCCTGCGATCCCCGGGTCATCTCGTCGTAGTCCGACCGGCTCGGGATCGCCCAGCCGCGGGCACGGGCGCCGTACTTCATCGTCTCCAGCCAGTACGGGTAGAACGCGTCCTTGGCGTCCTGTGACCTCTCGGCGATCAACCCGATCGCGCTCATCGTTACGTGCAGCTTCTCGGTAGGCTGCTCGGAGACGAGCCCGGCACGCCGGTAGAGGTCGACGAGAGGCGCGAACCGCTCCGGCAGTCCACCGATGATCGCGTACACGACGGGCAGCCCGAGCGCACCGGCGCGGATGGAAGAGTCCGGGTTGCCACCGGTGCCGACGGAGATCCGCAGATGGTCGCGATAAGGCCGGGGAAGGATCGTCGCATGGTCCAGCGATGGGCGGAACCGGCCGGACCACGTCAGCGGGACCTCGGTGTCGATCCGCAGCAGGAGGTCGAGCTTCTCCTCGTACAGGTCGTCGTAGTCCTCGAGCGCGGCCCCGAAGAGCGGGAACGACTCGGTGAACGAGCCGCGGCCGGCGAGCAGTTCCGCACGTCCCCGGCTCAGTTGGTCGAGCGTCGTGAACTGCTGGTAGAGCCGGACCGGGTCGTCGGTGCTGAGGACCGACACCGCCGTGCTCAGGGTGATGTTGGTCGTGATGCTCGCGGCGGCGGCCAGCACGGTGGCCGGGGTTCGAGATGGCGAAGGTGTCCAGATGGTGCTCACCGAGGCCGTAGAACCCGAGGCCGAGTTCGTCGGCCAGCTTGATCCGCTCGAGGGTCTGCGCGAGCTTGTCGGCCACCGAGACCTGCTCGCCGGTGAAGGGATCAGGGGGCCGGTCGCCGAAGCTGTAGATGCCGAGTTCCATGCCGACAGCCTCGCATCCGACGCCTGAGAGGGTGGCCGACGCTCAGACGGCCGCGGCCGCCGCCCGCAGGCTTGCGCGTCGTGCCCGGAGACCGTCGACCATCAGCAGGGCCAACGCTGCCCAGACGATGCCGAACCCGGCGAGTCGCCAGATCGGCAGCGGCTCGTTCAACACGAAGACGCCGAGCGCGAGCTGGATCGTCGGCGTCATGTACTGCAGCATCCCGATCACCGACAGCGGGATGCGCGTGGCCGCACCGGCGAAACACAGCAGCGGCACCGCGGTGACGACGCCCAGCGACATCAGCAACAGCGTGTGCCCGGCGCCGTGATTGCCGAACGTGCTCTGGCCGGACCCGACGAGATACGCCAGGTAGGCGATCGCGGCTGGGGTCAGGACAGCGGTCTCGACGGCCAGGCTCTGGACCGCCGGTGCGTCGGCCTGCTTCTTGAACAGTCCGTAGCTGCCGAAGCTGAATGCCAGGGCGAGAGCGATCCACGGCAACCCGCCGTGCTCGACGGTCAGCCAGATCACCGCGACGAAGCCGATGCCGAGAGAGATCCACTGCAGCCGCCGCAGACGCTCGTGCAAGACGATCACTCCGAGCAGCACCGACACCAGCGGGTTCACGTAATACCCGAGCGACGCTTGCACGACCTCACCGTTGTTGACGGCCCAGATGTAGGTGTACCAATTCACCGCCAGTACGAGTGCGGCGACGGTGAGGTAGGTCATCCGGCGACGGCTCCGCAGCAGCGTGCCGATGTCGCGGCGGACGGCCGGGAGCAGCAGCAGGATCGCCGAAAGCACCGCCGACCAGAAGACCCGGTGGGCCAGGATCTCGAGCGGCGACGCAGGTTCGGCCAGCGGGAAGTAAAGCGGGAACACGCCCCAGAGCGCGTAGGCACCGAAGGCATAGAGCAGGCCACGGCGAGTCTGATCGACCGGGGGACGCCGCGCCGCGCCGCGGTGTGCTGCCGCGCCCGGCTCGACCGCCTGCTCCTGCGTCAGTCGACCGTCCACGTGTCACGGCCCTGGATCAGTGACGTCATCGCGGCGGTGCTGATCCCGGCGTGTGGCGCCGGCCGGGTGCGCGGAGCGGGCTCCGCCTCACCCCGCGCGGTCTGGATCTGACCGCGGACGACGTCGTCGTAGGCAGCCCGCTCGACCTGCCGGAAGATCCCGATCGGCGCCTGTGTGAGCTTGCCGCCGTCGGTCAGCCGGGACAGCGCGAACGCTGTGGTCGGGTCGGCGGCGTGTGCGTCATGGACCATCAGGTCGGCCTCGGTGGCCTCGCCGGCAGCGAGGTCGACGGTACGGACGGTGCCGTCGGGATTCTGGACGACACCCTTCGTCCCGCCGGCTCCGAAGCGGATCGGCTTCCCGTGCTCGAGCGGGATGATCGCGTCGGCCTTGCTGTCGGCGTCTTTGATCACGTCGAACGCGTCGTCGTTGAAGATCGGGCAGTTCTGATAGATCTCCACCAGCGACGTGCCGCGGTGCGCGGCCGCGGCGCGCAGGACCGACGTGAGGTGCTTGCGGTCGGAGTCGATCGTCCGCGCGACGAAGCTGGCCTCCGCGCCGAGCGCGAGCGAGACCGGGTTGAACGCGGCATCGGGCGAACCCATCGGCGTCGACTTCGTCACCTTGCCCGGCTCCGACGTGGGCGAGTACTGACCCTTTGTAAGCCCGTAGATCCGGTTGTTGAACAACAGGATCGTCAGGTTCACGTTGCGCCGCAACGTGTGGATCAGGTGGTTCCCGCCGATCGACAATGCGTCGCCGTCACCGGTGATGACGAAGACCCCGAGGTCGGGTCGCGTGATCGCCAGCCCGGTCGCGATCGTCGGCGCACGGCCGTGGATGGAGTGCATGCCGTAGGAGTCGACGTAGTACGGGAAGCGTGACGAGCAGCCGATCCCCGAGATGATGACTGTGTTCTCCTTCTTGATGCCCAGTTCGGGCATGAAGGAGACGAAGGCCGCGAGCACGGCGTAGTCACCGCAGCCGGGGCACCAGCGGACCTCCTGGTCGGACACGAAGTCCTTGCGGGTCAGTGGTATCTCGGTTTTCGGGACGTCGCGCAGGGCCGGGAAGCCCAGGTCGATGCTCACAGCTCTCCTTCGTAGGTGTTGCCGTCGGTGACGCCCTCGGCCGCATCGATCAGCTCGGCCAGCTCGCCCGCCAGTTCGCTCGGCGAGATCGGCAGCCCACGGACCCGGGAGTACGAGCGGACGTCGACGAGGTACTTCGCGCGCAGCAGCAGCGCCAACTGGCCCATGTTCATCTCGGGCACGAGCACCGTGTCGTAGCTCTTCAGGATGTCGCCGAGGTTGTTCGGGAACGGGTTCAGATGACGGATGTGTGTGTGCGCGACCTTCTTACCGATCTTGCGGACACGCCGGACCGCGGCACCGATCGGGCCGTAGGTGGACCCCCAGCCGAGCACGAGCACCTTCGCGTCGCCGGTCGGGTCGTCGACGCCGAGGTCGGGGATGGAGTCGGCGATACCGGCGATCTTCGCGGCGCGGGTGTGCACCATCTCTTCGTGGTTGGCGGGGTCGTAGGACACGTCGCCGGTGCGGGCGTTCTTCTCCAGGCCGCCGACGCGGTGCTCGAGACCCTTGGTGCCGGGCACCGCCCACGGCCGGGCGAGGGTCTGCGGATCCCGGATGTAGGGGAGGAACTGCGCGGATCCGTCTGCCTTGGTGGCGTTCGGTTCGGTGGCGAAGGCGGGGTCGATCGCTTCGACGGAGGCCAGATCGGGCAGGTGCCACGGCTCGGACCCGTTCGCCAGGTAGCCATCGGACAGCAGGATCACCGGCGTGCGGTAGGTGACGGCGATCCGGGCCGCCTCGATCGCGATGTCGAAGCAGTCCGACGGCGACTGGGCGGCCAGCACCGGCACCGGCGACTCGCCGTTCCGGCCGAACATGACCTGCAGCAGGTCGGCCTGCTCGGTCTTCGTCGGCAGCCCGGTCGAGGGTCCCGCGCGCTGGATGTCGCAGACGATCAGCGGCACCTCCAGCATGACCGCGAGCCCAGTCATCTCCGCCTTCAACGCAACGCCGGGGCCGGACGTCGTCGTGACCCCGAGCGCACCGCCGAACGATGCACCGAGGGCGGCGCCGATGCCGGCGATCTCGTCCTCGGCCTGGAACGTGGTGATGCCGAGCCGCTTGTGCTTGGAGAGCTCGTGCAGCACGTCGGAGGCTGGAGTGATCGGGTACGAGCCGAGGAACAACGGAAGGTCGCTTGCCCAGGACGCAGCGATCAGGCCGTAGGACAGCGCAAGGTTGCCGGTGATGTTTCGGTAGGTGCCGGGCAGCATCGGCGCCGGCTTGATCTCGTAGGAGACCGCGAACACCTCGGTCGTCTCACCGAACGCGTGGCCCGCTCGGAACGCAGCCAGGTTGGCGTCGCGGATCGCGGGCTTGCCGGCGAACTTCGTGCTGAGGAAGTTGACGGTGCCCTCGGTCGGACGGTTGTACATCCACGAGAGCAGTCCGAGCGCAAACATGTTCTTGCTGCGCGAGGCGTCCTTGCGGGACAGGCCGAAGTCCTTCACAGCCTCGACCGTCATGCCGGTGAGGTCGAGCGCGTGGAGCTGGTAGTCCATCAGCGAGTCGTCGAGCAGCGGGGACGTCTCGTAGCCGACGTGCTTGAGGTTGCGCGTGCTGAAGTCGTGAGTGTCGGCGATGATCGTCGCGCCCTTGGGCATGTCCGCGAGGTTCGCCTTCAGCGCGGCGGGGTTCATCGCGACGAGTACGTCCGGAGCGTCGCCGGGGGTGAGGATGTCGTGGTCGGCGAAGTGGAGCTGGAAGCTCGACACTCCGGCGAGGGTGCCCGCGGGTGCACGGATCTCGGCCGGGAAGTTGGGCAGCGTCGACAGGTCGTTTCCGAACGCGGCGGTCTCGGCGGTGAACCGGTCACCCGTGAGCTGCATACCGTCACCGGAGTCGCCGGCGAAGCGGATCACGACGCGGTCGAGGGTGGTGACGGTCTTCTGGGAGGTCATAGCGGCTTTCGTCGGTATCGGCAAGAACCGTTCCATGGTACGCAGCGGGTCAGGGCACCCTGGCTCGCGTACACGATGTGGACGTGAGTGTCGGATACCCGCGTCACGCCGCCGCTACGCAGATACCAAGCAGCTGCCACGCAGCTGCAACGCGGCGGCTGCGACGCGGCGGCTGCCGCGCGGCACTCCGATCCGTGACCGGGCGTTGGGATACTTGCTACGCACCGAGCGGCCGGGTGCACGCCACGATCCGCTGCGTCAGCTGGGAGGGGCCGTCCGTGCGTCGTGAGTCGAACCGCGCGCTGTCGATCGCCCTGCCGCCCGTCCTGCTGGTGATCGCACTCGTGGCGTGCATGAGCTTCGCCGACCGGTCCGTCGTCGCCGCTGCCGGCGCCCTCATCGGGGTGATCGTCCTCGTCCTGGTGTTGGCGTGGGGGTGGCGGGCGGAGACGGTGGTTCTGGACGCGGTCTCGGCCTACCCGCTCGGGCAGGTGCAGGCGCCGATGCTGTTCGACGAGGTTGTCGCGATGGCCAAGGTGTTCCGCGTCCCGGTGCCGGTGGTGGCGTGCACCCGGACCGATGTCCCGGTGGCGTTCGTGGTCGGTCGGGGTCGCCACCACGCCACCCTGTGCGTGAGCGAGGGGTTGCTGGACCTGCTGACCGGACCCCGGCTCCGGGCGGTTGTCGCCCACGAGTTCGCGCACATGGCGTCGCCGGCGTTCACCGCCCGGAGCATCGCGGCGTCGTGGGCGTGCGGGCTGCTGGCGTTGACCGACGGGCACTGGGTGCTGTCGAGGCTCAACGTCGTCGGGATCGGGGTTCGGGCGCTCGGCTGCGCAGCGGGCCAGCAGTTCTACGCCGATGCGGTGGCCGGCCGGCATCTCGGGGACCCGGCGTTGCTCGCGCGGAGCCTCGAGTACCTGCAAGTCGAACTCGGACGGGAGCGGTTCGCCCCGACTGGCCGCTTGGTGGCTGCGTCGGCGCTGATGGTGGTGAGCCCGTTCGGCAACGACGTCCGGGCGACCTCGTTGGGACTGCAGCCCGACACCCGGGTGCGGGTGAACCGGCTCGAGGCGTTGGCGGGTCGGCCTAAGCGTTGACCGTCCGGCCCTTCCGGCAGCGGGGCCGCCCGGACAAGCGGACCAGCACTGTTCACCACGGCACCACCGATCGGCCGTCCCGTGGTGCTCTAGACGGTATGAGGGTTGAGGCTGGGGCCTCGCTCGCATAGAACGTGGGTTGCGGGCAGGGGTGGGCCCTGGCCGGAGAGCCACATATGCGGGAGGCCCCAGT
>JAABUT010000749.1_pt1 | contig 45507 bp, 44 predicted proteins | sample 5559281 | NCBI WGS metagenome assembly JAABUT01 (sample SAMN10711880, study PRJNA513359) | rock metagenome | isolation source: Antarctica rocks | place: Antarctica: Victoria Land, Ricker Hills nord | collected 2016-01-04
TTAATCGGCGTTGGTGCTTTTGATGCGCACATGGGTGCCGTTGGCGGCCAGATCGAACCATATTATTTGAGCAAAGTGATGGGCACTTCCACCTGCGATATGCTGGTGGCACCCGTTGAAGAAATTGGCGGAACTTTGGTAAAAGGCATTTGCGGCCAGGTTCCGGGATCGATCATTCCGGGGATGATGGGCATGGAAGCCGGGCAATCTGCTTTTGGTGACTCTTACGCCTGGTTTCGTAATGTATTGGTTTGGCCTTTGAAAACGCTTCTTTTATCGACCCAAATTGTGGATCAGCAAACAGCCGAAAACTTAATGCAGGAAATGATTGACAAAATTATCCCGGAATTAAGCAAAGAAGCGGCAAAAATCACTTTAGACGAGAAAAGCGAACTGGCTTTGGATTGGCTCAACGGCCGCCGCACGCCGGATGCTAACCAGGAACTGAAAGGCGTGATTGCCAATTTGGATTTGGGCAGCAATGCGCCTTCCATTTTCCGGGCCATTGCAGAAGCGACCTGTTTTGGTGCCAAAAGCATTGTTGATCGTTTTAACCAGCAAGGCGTACCGGTAAAAGGCCTGATTGGTTTGGGCGGCGTTGCCAAAAAATCGCCTTTTATTATGCAGATGATGGCGGATGTGATGAATATGCCGATCCGTATCCACCGTTCAGAACAAACTTGTGCTATTGGCGCTGCGATGTTTGCCGCAACGGTTGCCGGCATCTACCCAAAAGTGGAAGATGCAATGGCTGCAATGGGGCAAGGTTTTGATGCCGAATATCAGCCTGATCCTGAAAAAGTGGAAATGTATGCCAGTCGTTACAAACGTTATATCAGTTTAGGAAATGCCATCGAAACACAAACCATGAAAATTACCTCATAAAAACAGTATGGCCAATTACGATGAAATCCGACTGAGCGCTTATGCAGCGAACATGCAGTTGCCAAAACTGGGGCTGGTACTTTTTACTTTTGGCAATGTAAGTGCTGCTGACCGCGAACAAGGTGTTTTTGCCATTAAACCCAGCGGTGTCCCTTATGAAGATCTTTCACCGGAAAACATGGTGATTGTTGATTTTGACGGCAATACGGTTGAAGGAGCTTTTCGCCCTTCATCAGATACCAAAACACATGCCGTTTTGTATAAACACTGGCAAGAAATTGGCGGCATTGCACACACCCATTCCACTTATGGCACGGCTTGGGCGCAATCGCAGCGCGATATTCCGATTTACGGAACTACCCATGCCGATCATTGTACGATGGATATTCCTTGTGCGCCGCCGATGGATGATCTGATGGTCCGGGGTGATTATGAACACCAAACCGGTTTTCAGATTATGGATTGCTTGCAACAAAAAGGCATGGATTATCAGGAAATGGAAATGGTTTTGATAGGCAACCATGCTCCTTTTACCTGGGGAAAAACGGCGGCCAGGGCGGTTTATAACAGTGCGGTTTTGGAGGAAGTTGCCCGGATGGCTTATCTCACTGAACAAATTAACCCGGAAGTTGCGCGGCTGAAAGCAGCCTTGATCCAGAAACATTACGATAGAAAGCATGGAAAAGATGCTTATTACGGCCAATAACCCGATGCTTCTTTTATCCATGAAAAATCTGCTTTATTAAAATCAATCCTAAAATCTCTCAATATGATCAACTTAAAAGAACTGGAAGTTTGGTTCATCACCGGAAGCCAGAATTTGTATGGTGAAGAAACATTAAACCAGGTAGCGCAACATTCTACACAAATTGCGGCTGCGCTGGATGCTTCGGCACAAATTCCGGTTCGCGTGGTGTTTAAACCAACCGTTAAATCAACAGAAGAGATTTACAGGATTTGTCAGGAAGCAAATACGGCAAAAAACTGTATTGGCATCATCACCTGGATGCACACGTTTTCGCCTGCCAAAATGTGGATCAATGGTCTAAAAGTATTACAAAAACCAATGCTTCATTTACATACCCAATTTAACAGCGATATTCCCTGGGAAACGATGGATATGGATTTTATGAACCTGAACCAAAGCGCGCATGGCGACCGCGAATTTGGTTTTATCGTTTCCAGGATGCGTATCAACCGAAAAGTGGTTGTTGGCCATTTTGAAGATGCAGAAGCACAGCAGGAAATTGGTACCTGGGCGCGCGTTGCAGCTGGTTGGTACGATTGGCAAGGTGCAAAATTTGCCCGTTTTGGTGACAATATGCGTTTTGTAGCCGTGACCGAAGGCGATAAAGTGGAAGCTGAATTGAAATTTGGCTATTCGGTAAACACTTATGGAATCGGTGATTTGGTTGAGGTGATTAATGCAACATCTGATGCTGCGGTTGATCAGCTCATCGAAGAATATAACGACAGTTATACTATGGCAGAAAGTCTGTTGAAAGGCGGCGCACAATTTTCCTCGTTAAAAGAAGCAGCCAAAATTGAAATCGGCTTGCGTACTTTCCTGCAACAAGGCGGTTTTAAAGGTTTCAGCGATACGTTTGAAGATTTGCATGGCATGGCGCAATTGCCGGGGATCGCGGTGCAGCGTTTGATGGCCGAAGGTTATGGTTTTGCCGGGGAAGGCGACTGGAAAACAGCAGCTTTAGTACGTGCCATGAAAGTGATGGGCAGCGGCTTAAAAGGCGGAAACGCTTTTATGGAAGATTACACTTACCATTTTAATCCTACCAATCCAATGGTTTTAGGTTCGCACATGCTGGAAGTTGACCCGGTTTTGGCTAATGGAAAACCTTCCTGCGAAATTCACCCTTTGGGCATTGGCGGCAAGGCTGATCCTGTCCGTTTGGTGTTTAATGCTGGCGGCGGTTCGGCTTTAAACGCTTCTTTGGTGGATATGGGCAACCGTTTCCGATTATTGGTTAATACCGTAGAAGCTGTAGAAATAGAACACGACTTACCAAAACTGCCGGTAGCACGTGTTTTGTGGAAACCACTGCCAGATATGAAAACCGGTTGTGCAGCCTGGATTTATGCAGGCGGTGCACATCATACCTGTTTTAGTCAGAATTTAACTGCCGAACATCTACAAGACTTTGCAAATATTGCTGGCATTGAATGTGTTTTGATTGACCAGGATACGAAGTTGAACCAATTGCGTAATGAGTTGCGGTGGAGCGAGGTGGCGTATCGTTAAGGTTTTTTAGGTGGTAAAAGAACTATTGGGGTTTAATCCTAAAAAAGATGGGTAGCAATAATCAAATTGCTGCCCATTTTTGATAAGTTCTAGCTTGTACTTTGGTTTGCTGTACTTTAAATGCGTTAAAATTCAAAGATCTAAGTTTCTATCCTCGAACTAACTCGCAGTAGTGTACTTTATATTTATCCTCTTAATTTTGAAGGAAGATTGAAAACATGGTATCAGAAGAAAGACTAAAATTAGTTACACAAAGATTAATGCTGATTAAACGTTTGATACGTCTTAAGGATCATTTTAGAGGAGAGTTTCTATTTGATCCTAAAAATAATTATCATCCATATACTGACTACTCTGCACTCCGAAATTATTTAACATTAACATGCTTTGATATTCTTGGACAATTTAATGAATTTATGACTTTTGAAAAATGGCTAAACGTTAAGAAGCAAAAATATAAAGAGATAATAGTAGAAAGAGACATCATTTTAAAAAATCATGAAACGGAAGAGATGTTACCAATGATGCGTGCAGTCCTAAAGGATTACAACAAAATTTTTAGTGTTAAGAATTCTTTCTATCGCTTCTTAAGAGATGTAATTTCAGATGAAAATAGAGTAAAACTTTTCAGTAGTATAAATGTAATTTCAAACGAAAATATCATTGATAATGATCAAAATAAAAACGTATCAACATTAGGCGTTAAAATTGATCCTGGCACTAAAGCAAAAGAAGATTTTTTATATAGAGTACGTAATAACTTTACACATAAAGGTATTTCAAATAGCGATATGCTTGGCGGTATTGCCAATTGGATTGACGCTGACAAACCAAATATTTTTGAAGGGCAAGAAGTTTGGAGTCAAGTAGATGCAGAACTTTGGACAGTAGGCAACAAAAACTTTCTATTTTCTGTTTGTAGATGGCCATTCGTGTTAATAGAAATTATCGAAGATACTTTGAATGAAATGAATGACGGTTTGCAACTTACTGGTAGGGATTTGTAGCGACAATATTATAGATATATCTACAATCTAAAGATCTCATTTTCAACCATTACGAAGATTTTGCAACTGAACATTTACTTCCTCCAAAGGTTGCTTTGTCATCGCGCCTTTATATTTGCCTGTGTTATCCGTTTTATCTTTATCATTTTCTTCATGCAAACGAATCAACTTTAAAAGCTCTAATTCTTTAAGCAGATTAATTGCCTTATCATCTATAATATCAATTTTTAAAGTTTGCATATAATTGAAATTGTGTTTATAAAATTAGCAAAAAAAAATTCTGATTTAAAATTTAGTATTTTAGTATTCTGATAGAATTTAACTGCAGAACACCTGCAGAATTTTGCAGTCATTACTGATATTGAATGTGTAACGATTGATAAAGACACGAAACTAAACCAGTTACGCAACGAATTGATGTGGAGCGAAGTTGCTTATAAGTAAGATTTTAGGTGGTAAAAGAAGTATTGAGCTATTTGAAGCTGTGGCGATTTATTTTATCGCGGTTTTTTTTATTTTAAGGGAAATTTCATACATTACATATATGAAACTGATTGATGATCTAATTGATTCACTTACCGAGAAGAATAATCGCCTCACTGATATATTAATAAAAACAAAGGTTTTAGCATTTAAGCTCAAAAATAAGCCTCTAATAAATTGGATTGATAGTGAACTGAATGGATATGGAGAAAATGAACTCCCAACGTATAGAATAGTTAACTGTCAAGTTAAAGGTACAATTAGTAATGGCTATCAAAGAGCAAATAATTATCCCATACCTTTATTAGGAATTGATAAAGAATACAAAGATTTATTAGTTCATTCTCCAATATCACAAAGTATATCAACGCTTGATGACTTCGTTCATAGTAACGGTAATCAATCCATGTCAATGATTATTCCAGCTGAACTTTATAACTTCTTAAATCAAAGTTTTGATAGTGGATTTGTCGTTGAATATGCTGCAAAGAATATAAACCGGGCACAAATCGTGGAATTAATAACTGCCGCTCGCACCAAACTCTTAGACTTTCTTCTTGAACTAAACGAAGAAATTGGAGAAAGCGAAGATTTAACTAAGCTTTCTGATCCAAAAAAAGAAAATATTAATTCTTTGTTTAATTCTTCCGTATTTGGTAACAATACAACAATCATTGTGGGAGATCACAATAAACAAAAAGTAAAAATAAACAATACTATCAAAAATGATATTGATAAGCTTTCAGATTTATTTAAATCAAACGGCGTTGAACAATCTGATTTGGAATCATTAAAAAATATTATAGAAATCGATAATCCAGACTATACAAATCACACTTTAGGTAATGAAGTAAAAAAGTGGATGAATAAAATGATGGCAAAAGCTATAGATGGTACTTGGCAAATTGGTGTAGGTGCTGCAGGCTCTCTCTTAGCAGAAGGTTTTAGTAAATATTATGGCTGGACGTAAAGTGAAGTATCAAAATTTTTAACAATTAAATTTATCATATTACTACATACATAACATGATTAATCCTTAACTGATATATTAAATTTATAATCTTTGTCTAGTAACTCCAACACCTTCTCGTCTGTATAATCCCCCACAAAAAACAACACATTATCACCATCTGTAAAATCCTCCTCTTCATGTGCAGTTGTTAAAACCACACATTTCATACCTGCATTTTTAGCGGCCTCCACACCTTTTGGCGCATCTTCAAAAACAATACAATCTTCGGGTTTTACTCCAATGCTTCGGCGGCTTTTAAAAAGGTTTCCGGGTGAGGTTTGCTGATTTCTACATCATCAGCACTGATAATGGCTTGCAAATAATGCCTGATCTTTAAATTATCCAACACAAAATCAATATTAAACGGAATAGCTGCCGAAGCAACCGCCATTTTAATTGCCATCTCATTAGCTTTTTTCAGGAAATCATCCAAACCCGCAATCAACTTTAAATGTGGTTTATATTTGGCCTGATAATCCAGCTCTTTGCGCATAGAATAGGTTTCGATCTCTTCTGCAGAAAACTTATCTTTACCAAAAACCCGTTCCAACAGCTCCGGGTTTTTGCCATACATTTCTTTTTTAACTTGTTCCCGGCTCAAACCGGCATCAAGATCGTTGTTCAAAATATCAAACCAGGCTTGTCCATGATAGTCCATATCGTCAATCATGGTTCCGTTTAAATCAAAAAGAAATGCTTTTTTGCCTTGCTTATTTTCCATCCGGCAATGATAAAGCTTTAGGCAGAATTTAGATCAACACTAATTTTTACCTGCTAAAAGAAGCATTGGCATTAATCCTGAGCCTATTGAAGGATCTTGTGTCAATTTAAACAGGCCCTAAGTATTGATAAATACAAACAACAGGGCTTTATACAACTATTTCTATCGCCTCCAACAATAAAAAATTCATATATTATTTTCAATTTGAATATACAACTTTTTGTAAATCATATCGTTTAAATTTTCATTCTGATTTTAATTCTATATTACTTCTTCCTTTCATGATTTCCTGTAAGTTTTTAATTACGTTTGGGCAGCATGAATTAACCAGCCATGCCATTATATACGACGTTAAATATTACTTTTAAATCAACCCCGACAATTGGGCTTAAAATAAGCGCAACATAGGAGGAGCAAATTATTTTTATTGAGGCATACAGCAAATTAAAATGCTGTGACAAGGTCCTGTAAAAGTGATTTTGAAAGAAACCAATTATAAACGTGATAAATTATGAAAACAAAATCCCTAAACCCTTTTGCCTGTTTCTGGCGAAAGGGGCTACAAGTTGCGTTACTGCTTTTCTCGGTACTGTTTATGAACAGTGCCCACGCTCAAGACCCTCCACAGTATGGAACCCCCTTTGCAGGCGTTCCATATCCCATGGATGTTAACCTATACCAGGTAAATATCCGGCCTTTTAGTGCCGCCGGCAACCTGGCCGGTGTTACAGCCCGCTTGGATAATATCAAGGCAGTGGGCACCAATGTTATCTACCTTATGCCCGTGTATCCCCACGGCACCGATTCCAAAAGCTCTGTCTCCCCTTATTCTATTAAAGACTTTAATTCGGTGGCGGCAGAATATGGTAGCTTAACCGATCTGCGTACCCTGGTAGATGGCGCGCACAGCCGCGGTATGGCTGTAATCTTAGATTTTGTTGTGAACGGAACGTCATGGGACCATCCCTGGACAACCCAACATCCGGATTGGTACAACCGTGACGGCAACAACAACATTTTGCAGCTTGCCTCATTCCCTGACGTAGCCGGTTTAAATTTTGGCAATACCAGCATGAGAACGGCCATCATCAACGCTATGCGCTATTGGGTATTTGCAGCCAACGTTGATGGGTTTCGCTGCGATTTCGCCAATAACCCACCGCTTGATTTCTGGACTCAAGCCATCAATAACCTCAGGGGAATCAGCTCGCACAAACTGCTGATGTTTGCCGAAGGCGACCGCCGCGAAAATTTCCAGACAGGTTTTGACTTCAATTTCGGAGACCAGTTTTACTATAACGCGTTAAAAAAGATCAGCCTTAACGGAGAAAACGTATCAACGGATATTACCAACTCTACTAACTACGAATACACCAACGCAACTGGAAGTCAGCAAATAATCAGGTACACTGATAATCATGACGTGGACGGGTCATCCGACGGTAACGCCATCAAGGTTTTTAAAGGCACGGCCGGTGTAATGGCCAACTTCGTTGTTTGCGCCTACATGCGGGGCGTCCCTTTTCTTTTTGGCAGCCAGGAAGTAGCTTTTAACCAGCAAATCTTTTGGCCGTATACAAATGTAAAAATCGACTGGAGCCAGAATGCCAATATAACCGCCGAATTTAAAAAGGTACTTAATTACAGGACAAGTAGTACAGCTATACGCAGGGGCACAATGACAAGCTATTCGGATGCCAATGTTTGTGCTTTCACCAAAATTTCGGGCACCGAAAAGGTGGTGGTCATGGTTAACCTTAGGAACGCTACATCAAGCTATACGATCCCGCCGGGGTTTGCAGGCAGTTACAAAGATGCTTACTCAGGTAGTGCGGTAACCTTAACTTCAGGCTCGCAAACTTCTTTGTCCGCCTATCAATATAAGGTGCTTACCACCAACCAGAGTGCGGGAACTACTTATTATCAAATTATCAACCGGTATCAGTCCACCAGTTATTTATATGATTCAGGGAATGGTAAAGTTTCTTATGGAACCAGCCCAACAACAGCTAATTACCAGTGGGCTAAAGTTGATGCGGGAGGAGGCTATTTTCTGTTAAAAAACCGCGCCACTGGAAACCTGATGCATGTGGAAGATCAAAATGGTTCTGTTGAATGTACTGCTGGCAATTCGACATGGTATAGTGCGATGTGGTTGGCACCTGCGGCTTCTGGTAGCTGGATCAATATTCAAAACAGGTGGCAAACATCTGAAATGATCCACATTGAGAATCTTACAGGTTATGCCCAATACTCGGGAGCTCAAACAGGTTGGTACAGTGCGATGTGGCAATTTGTGAACCCGGTTACGGGACCGTAAGAAGTTATATGAAATCTTCATATAAAGTTTTTTATACTTGGAGCCTGTTTAAATTTGTACAAGATCCTTCTATATGCACAGGATTAATGGCAATGCTTCTTTTACCCTATAAAAATTGGTGACTGCGTCAATTTAAACAAACCAAAACCAGATGCCTGCCATTTTTTAGGTAATAAAAGAAGCATAGAAAACATATCGGACAAATTTTAAACAGGCTCTCATAATATACTATAATTAGTTAAAATCAATTATTACAAACAAAACCTATAATTATGAAAAAGTTATTTGCTTTATTAGTGATTACATCTGTAATCAGCCTGGTATCTTGTAAAAAGGACAATAATGTAAAACCAGCTATACCACAGCCAACGGTAAAAGCACAAGAAAAAGTCAATACAGGATTATATGATTATCAAAAGGCAATTCTTGTGAAAAGAACACTGAATGTCAACTAAGTATAGGGATACAATTAGTGTATGTTAGTATCTTTAGGCCTTATTGGGAAAGGTAAGAAAAATAGCTTTAACAGGAGGGCAGCGGACTGCATCGGAAGCAGGCTTTCGCTCCGGCGTTGGCCATGCTTTTTGCAAACGCTGCCAGCTTGTCCTTTTAAAGCATGAAAGGCGTACTTCTTTAGCTATCGGCATATATTCCTATCCATCTTGTATAACAAAGCCAGTTGAGTCAGTTCATGAGTACAAAGGATTCAAGGCAGTAATTATGGCGTTGATAATTATAGCTTTAACATAACTTAGCAGTTCGTAAGTTAAGGTAGATTTCTATTTACCGTCCTACTTTTTACCAAACAGAGATGACTATGTTACAGCGCGTTGTTGCTGTTGGTTATTTAAAATCCCTTGCCCCCGAAAACATCTCTTTTTAAAGCGTTTTACGTACCTGTGCCGCTTGTTTTAAGCCGATAAGGGAACTGCAATTTTTCAGTTAGAAAGGTGTTTTCTATCAAGTATTAAATTTATAAAAGAAAAAACCCCAATGCTTCTTTTATCCTATAAAAACTGGTGTTTGCATCAATTTAAATAAACCAAAAACCCAGTGCCATTTTTTAAGAGATAAAACGGTTGAAGTGCTGCGGGCCTTTACAGAACTTAATGCCGCTTTTTTATACCCCTGCATTACGATACCTATGACTTGTCTGATAAACCTTTAAAGGATCTCCATTTTGCTGCTAAAGCCACTTTTTTAACTAAACAACTGATATTGAAAATCGGGCAGCCAATGCAGATATGTTGAATAACTTATCGCTGAGATTTCTTAACTTCTCTACTGGTCGAGATTTGTAAATCCCGCACCTTTGAGCTAAGGATCTGCGATCCTTAAAAGAAACCAATAACAAAAGCGAAGTATTACAGATATATCTACAATCTAAAGATATATTCCCAGCCATTACGAAGATTTTGCAACTGAACGTTTACTTCGTACAAAGGCGGGTTTGTCATCGCGCCTTTATATTTGGCTACAATAATCCGAAGTGCAAATTATTTTATAAACGTATTATTTCTTCAGCAATTCCAGCACTTCCTCATCCTTATAATCCCTCACAAAAAATAACACATTATCATGCTCACCAAAATCTTCCGCTTCGTGCGCCGTTGTTAAAACCACGCATTTCATTCCGGCATTTTTGGCGGCTTCCACACCTTTTGGGGCATCTTCAAATACAATACAATCTGCTGGTTTTGCACCTAATACTTCTGCCGCTTTGAGGAAAGTTTCAGGGTGAGGTTTACTTTTGTCCACATCATCTGCACTAATTATTGCTTTAAAATACTTGCGGGAATTGGTATTATCCAACAAATAATCAATATTAAAAGTAACAGCTGCCGAAGCAATAGCCATTTTAATTTGCTGTTCGTCGGCCTTTTTCAAAAAATCCTCCAAACCATCAATCAGCTTTAAATACGGATGAAACCTGGCTTGGTAATCCTTTCTTTTTTTCATGGAATACCCGTCCATTTGTTCAGGTGTAAACTTCCCTTCTCCAAAAATCCGTTTTAAAAGTTCCGGGGTTTTGCCATACATTTCTTTTTTCACTTCAGCTTCCGTCAAACCGGCACCCAGATCATTATTTAAAATATCAAACCAGGTTTTTCCGTGATAGGCCATATTATCCACCATCGTGCCGTCTATATCAAAAAGAAAAGCCTTTTTTTGCTGCGTGTTTTCCATGTAGGGATTACAAATTTTGGCGCACAAGGTTACGGTGCTAATTTTTACCCCATAAAAGAAGCATCCGTTTTTATTTCTTTTGAAGTGCTTGTTCTGCGAAACGCATCAACTCATCGGCTTTCATAAAACCCATTGTCCCGAGAACCGGCTTGGCATTTTCATCAAAAATAATCAAGGTTGGATAAGCCTGGATTTTCCATAACTGCGCCAGTTGCGGGCCTTGTCCTTTTTCCATATCGATGGAAACATTGACAAATTTATCGTTAAAAAAATCAGCCACTTTTTTATTGTTGAAGGTTTGGAGTTTCAGCATTTTGCAAGGGCCGCACCAAGTTGCGTAGCAGTCCACAAAAATGTATTTTTTTTGTGCCGATGCTTTTTTTACGGCTGCATTCCAGTCATTCTCCAGAAAAATAATTTTTTCGGCAGAAGCTGATTTTGTTGAAACTGAACTTTTAATCGGAACAACAGGTTTTAAAAAAGTAACCGAAAAAAACACTGGTAAAAGAAGCATTGTAAAGTATTTTCTGCTCATGATTTTTTGAAAGGTTAAGGATGAAATAATATACGTTAACAAACAATTTCTGTTCTGTTAGTGTGGCGAAGTTACAACGTTCAAAAAGCGTTCTACTGTATAAGTTGCCAACTGTCCGCTTGGGCCGTTCAGCGTATAATCGCAACCGTGCGTAGCCCAGGGCAAACTTAAAAAATAGTGTTTTACGTGAAGCTGATTGAGTTTTGCGTTGAGGCGGACGCTATGCTGATACGAAACCAGCACATCGTTTTCGCCGTGGATCAATAACGTTGGAACAGACTGATTATCAGCATATAAAATCGGAGAACTGGCTGCATATTTTGCCGGGATTTGTTGGTAAGTGCCGCCCAGATAAGCCTCCATTACTTTATGCGAATCCAGCACCAATGGATTCGACGGAACAAAATAACCAAAGATCATATCCGCCGGGCCATAAAAATCGACTACTCCTTTTATATCCTTATTTTTTAGCGTGTAAGCGGCAAGTAAAGCAATTTGTGCACCGGCCGACCTTCCAAGTAAAACAAAATTATTGGTATCGATTTGCAGTTTTTCTGCGTGAAGTTTTAAATATTGAATGGCATTTTTAACATCTTCAACTGGCAAAGGATTTTTGTATTCCGGTGCTAACCTGTAATCCACAGAAACAACCTGATAACCTCTTCGCGCCAGATAACTGTTCAGTTCCGGCAATTGCTTGTTGTCTCCACCGCTCCAGGAACCGCCGTGGACCACAATCACACAAGGTTTTTTTCCACTGATTTGAGACGGATAAAAATCCATTTGCAAACTAATTTCAGGATAAGTATGATAAGTGAAAGTTTGGAACGGGACAGCTTTTCCATCAATCCCGGAAAACATAGAAAAGAAAGAATAAGGCTTTTTAAGAGAGGATTGTTTTAGATGCAAAACCTCATTTCCAAGTGTTATTTTTAATTCTTCCGGAAGTTTTGAAGCCACATGATAAGCCCGAAAAACAGGTGATAAAAACAGTATCAGCGTAATGATTGCCAACACGTTGCCTGCTCTTTTGTACCAATTTAATTTTGTTCTGATCAAAAATAAAACAAAGGTTACGATGATAAAAACGTAAGGAAACTCGGCAACTAAAATTGCAAGTATCCAAAGATGGTAAGTTGGTGCCGGCACAATGGCCAGCAAGGAAACCAGGAACAACAGGAAAATCAACAGTAAACGGACCATCAGTTAAAAGTAGATGAGTAGATAATTAACCGATACTTCTTTTAGCACTATATTTTTCGTAAGCGTATAATGTGCAAATGGTGCATCAATTTCATCAACGGATAAGTTGGGTCAACTTCAAACCAGCGTTTGGCAAAGTTGGCATCATTTGGTTTTTTGTGGTGGTTGTTTTGGAACAGTTCGCCCAGCATCAAAAAATCCAAAGGCAGCATATTTTTGCTGTGATCGTGGTTATCAAAATTAGAATAACCGTATTTATGTCCGCACCAGTTTACAATGGCTCCATGCAGCGGCCCCATCAAAAAATGGACCGGCAGCAATAAAAACAACCACCAATGTGTAGCAAAAACCACGTAAAAAGCAAGGTAAAACAGGCCGAAAGCAATGCGGCTTACCCAATGATCGCCCATACGATCTACAAAGTTCCAGGTTGGATACCGGTCGCGAAAAGCCGGTTCCGGTTCAATTTTATGCTTTTGATAATCGATGTAAATATTTTTGGTTTTAACCATCATGCCCAAAACGTCTTTTGCAAAATGCGGCGAATGCGGGTCTTTTTCGGTATCGCTGTAAGTGTGGTGCATCCGGTGCAAAATGGCATAAGCACGCGGATTTAAAAAAGAAGAACCCTGGAAAACATACGTCATCAGGTAAAATGTTTTCTCCCAAAAAGGGTTGAGTTTAAACATTTTGTGCGATGCATATCGGTGCAAAAAGAACGTTTGGAAAAACAAGGATAAAAACCAGTGGGATAAAAAGAAAATAAGGATGATCATTTCTAAATTGATGGAAAGCTATATTGAATACGGTAAAATTACAGTTTGGATTTGTAGTAACTGCAATTAAAGCGACACAAATAAAATTAGGTAAAATTTTGTGTCGGAGCGTTCATTATGGATAATTACCCAGAATATAGTTGCATTTTCAAAGTTAATGGCTGAATTAGTTTATTTTTGATTGGATATTTTGCTGTAAAAACAAAATCTACAGTCAAATTTTATAATGTCTGCAATTATCTAATATGAAAGTTGAAAATAAAAATTATATGCTTCAATTTTTAGTCGATAAAAACAGTATTACTACAAATTTTTGATTTATTATTGATAGTTATTTTTTATCTCAGTCAAAAAACGAATATAAATTATGAAAAAGTAATATTTTCTATTTGGTAACATTCAAATTACAAAAAAATAATTTTGTTTATGAAAGATAGTGTTATCTTTACACCATTAAACAAAATAATTTTTTTGTTTAATCAAAATAGTCTTCTCATAATTTAGGTTTATAATTGGTTAGTAAAAGCTCCTGCCCATCAGGAGCTTTACTTTTTAGAAAAAATTTTCCATAAAAAATCCCGGTTTAACCATAAACTGGGATTCTACACAAATATATTTTGAAGAATACTTTAGTTGCTTCTTCCTCTGAAAAGGGATATTAACCAGATAATTACCAAAATTACAACAACTACGGCTATAATGCCCACAGCTGCACCGGCTTTAAATATTCCGCCAATGGCAGCACAGCTGCTCAAAACCATTACGGCAACAACTAACAGGGAAAGGTTTAATTTTTTCATGTGATTTTTTAATTTTAGAACCTAACAAGACCGCTTATTTATTGTTTTGGAAAAAACGCTTGCTATTGTATTGTATCGCTTTAAAGTGCGAATGCTTCTTTTAGCCCTACTTTTTTGTGATGAAGCTTATTTTCGGTTGGATCTTTTGGAAATTACCCAAATCAATAAACCTAAAATCAGGAAAATGGAATAAATGCCCATTTTGAAACCTGCCCGAAACACGCCGCCAACAACAATACAGCTTTGCAAAGTGTTGGTTAAAATTATCAGGCTAAGCAAAAACCGCTTTTTCATGCTGTAAAATTATTAAATTTGACTGATTATAAGCTTTCTATTTTTCAGGATGAAATTATGGAGGAGAATGTAGGTAGCAATACTGTTTTTATAGCATAAAAAAAGGCTTTGGGGAAGTTTTCCCAAAGCCTTTTTGATGTTGTGCTCCTTTTGTGGTTTTAATTAAATGCCATATAATCCGGCTGGCCATAATTATAGCCCATTTCGCCGGGTTTGGTAATCATTTGTTTTACTGCAACCAAGTCATAAATGTAACGACCGGTTTCATGGTTGAGGTGCAAGCGGAAATAACTATGCTTTTTTTGCACCTTCATTTGCCGCGCCAGTTGGATAGAACCATTATTGTAAGCTGCAGCAACCAGTGTCCAGTTGTGAAACTCGCCATACAATTCCTTTAAATACTGACAGGCCGCAACAGTTGATTTTTTTAGGTTCAAGCGTTCGTCTTTAGCCGAATTAACTTTTAAGCCGTAACTACGGGCCGTGCCCGGCATAAATTGCCACAAACCTTTGGCACCTTTTGGCGAAACGCCTTGGTCTAAACCTGATTCTACAATCGGGATGTATTTAAAATCATCCGGGATCCCGTAACGTTTCAGGATTGGCTCGATCACTTTAAATAATTTTGCAGCACGCAGGTGCAGCAGGTTGTCATGCAGCCGTTTAAAGCTGTGTCGTTTTAATGAATGGTTTAGCTTTACGGCCACTTTCGGATCATGAACCGGCACAGGTTCATTGGCAAAATTGAGGGCAGTAACGGCATCAGCAGCCACATCACTATCGCCTTTTGGCTTTGATTTTACTACTGTTTTTTTTAGAGTTGTACTGCAGATAAACAACTTTGACATCACAAATAGCACCACGATTACGGAGCACGTAATTAAGTGTTTTTTGTACATTGTCCTTTTGGTTTTTTTTATAAAATATTGATTAACTGCGGCAAAGATAGATATATATTTCAGACTGTCAAACAGTTACAATTTATGCCCAAAATATAACCTTAAAAACAGCTATAAATACAGCATAAAATAATACGGGTTTTGCTGCCCTAAACCACTGTTATAAAATGGATTAATGTTGCTGATAAAGGCAGAAAAACGTACTTTTGTTTCCCCGTTGAAAAAACGGTTAATTTTCAAAAATGGCTTACAAAAATCAAGGGAACAGTCGTGATGACAAATCCGCCGGATCAGGAAGGACCGGAACTTCTTCCGGCAAAAGTTTTTCTTCTCCAAGAAATACAAATGCAGGCAGCGAAGGCAGTTTCAGGAAAAAACCATCTTCCTTCGGCGCACCAAAAAAATCTTTTGGTACTGCAAAAGAAGCATCCGCAGAAAAAAGATTTAGCAAGCCATCCGCAGAAAGCCCACGTTTTAAAAGCCGCGAAAACACCAATGCTTCTTTTAGCAGGCCAAAAACGGAGGACGGCAAACCAGCTTTCCGCAAAAGCAGCACCGAAGCCAGGCCGTTCAAAAAAAATAGTTTTGCCAAACCCGCTTTTGGGGAAGCGAAACCTTTTAAAAGCAGAAATACGAATGATTTCAGGGAAGGCGGACGCTCCAGGGAAAAATCATACAAAAGTAGTAATTCTGAAGGCCGCCCATACGAAAAGGATTTTGCCGGGAAAGAAAAACGCTATGTTCGGGCGGATGATCCTTCGACCATAAAACCTACCATGCGCTCCCGCAATAAACCTGCGGAAAGTACAAAATCAACCAAAAGCAGTAGCAGCAAAGATGGCCTGATCCGCCTGAACCGCTATATTGCCAACGCCGGTATTTGTTCCCGCCGGAAAGCCGATGAACTGATCGAAGCCGGTGTGGTTTCGGTAAATGGTGAAGTGGTATCAGAACTGGGTGCCAAAATAGATCCGATAAAAGATGTCATCCGCTACAACGGCGAAACCTTGAAGCGCGAAAAAATGGTTTATGTGCTGCTGAACAAGCCGAAAGATTACATCACCACAACGGAAGACCCGCAGGAACGCCGCACCGTGATGCATTTGGTGGAAAAAGCAAGCCGCGAGCGCATTTATCCGGTTGGCCGCCTGGACCGGAACACAACCGGGCTTTTGCTGATGACGAATGACGGCGATCTGGCCGACAAACTTTCGCATCCGCGCAACAGCATCACCAAAATTTACAACGTTGAACTGGATAAAAGCTTGACCCAGGGTGATCTGAATAAAATTGCTTATGGTTTGGAGTTGGAAGACGGACTGATTAAGCCAGACACGGTAACTTATGTGCAAGGCGGCAGCAAGCGTGAAATCGGCATCCAGATACACAGCGGAAAAAACCGGATTGTACGCCGGATTTTTGAACATTTGGGTTACGAAATAGTAAAACTAGACCGTGTGATCTATGGCAATCTTACCAAAAAAGACCTGACCCGCGGCAGATGGCGCTATTTGGAAGAAAAAGAAGTGATCCAGCTGAAACACCTGATGAAATAAAATACCGGCCGCTTGTACACCAAGCGGCTTTTTTTGTACGTTTGATTTTAATCTACCTGCAACATGAACCTGAAAAAACTTTACTGTTCGATTTTATTTTCGCTGCTGATGACCGGCATTTTACCGGCACAAAAGAAGCATCCGGCAAAAGCTTATCACTTGCTGATCGGCACTTACACCAACGGGACCAGCAAAGGCATTTACGTTTATAAATTCAACCTAAAAACCGGCAGCACCACTTTTGAGCAGTCGGCCAAAACCGCAGATCCGTCTTTCATGGCTGTTTCTGCAAATAAAAAATATGTTTATGCCGTGAACGAAAGCCACAATCCGGCGGGCGATAGTGTGACAGCTTTTAGGTTTGATGACCACAGCGGCAAGCTTACTTATCTCAACACACTTCCAACTTACGGAAACGATCCCTGCTATGTATCTGTTGATCAGCGAAATAGAAACCTGTTTGTGGCCAATTATTCCAGCGGCAGCCTGACCGCTTATTCCTTAAAACCGAATGGGCGTTTGGGCGATACCATACAAACGATCCGGCATTTGGGCGGAAGCGTGGATACAAGCCGTCAGAAAACTGCGCACGTTCATGCCGTGGTTTTATCGCCGGATGAAAAATATTTGCTGGCCGATGATTTGGGAACAGATAAAGTGTACGAATACGTTTATCAACCCTACAAAAAACAACCGTTAACGCCTGCTGAACAGCCAACAGTTTCAGTAAAACCGGGAAACGGCCCGCGGCATTTGGTATTCAGTCAAAATGCGAAACACGCTTACCTTGTGCAGGAAATGGGCGCAAAAGTTACCGTTTTTAATTATGTTGGAGGTAAATTAACGCCTGCGCAAACCATTGCAATGGAAGATGCTGCTTTTAAGGGCCAAAATGGGGCGGCGGATATTCACTTGTCGCCGGATGGAAAATTTCTGTACACTTCCAACCGCGGCGAAGCAAACGATATTGTAGTTTTTAAGGTGAACCAAACCTCTGGAAAACTGAATTTTGTGCAGCGGCAATCCTGCCTGGGAAAAGGCCCGCGGAATTTTGCGATCGATCCAAGCGGTAGTTTTTTGATGGTTGCGAACCAGGTTTCGGATGATATTTATACTTTCAAAATCAATAAAACCACCGGAAAACTGATTCAGACCGGCACAAAATTAGAAATTAGCCATCCGGTTTGCCTGAAATTTGTGGCAATGAAATAGCTACCAATTTTATACCGATAAAAGAAGCATCCGATTTTATACCGATAAAAGAAGCATCGGTTTGAAAGCCGGGATTGCGGGTAAAATTTTGCCCGCAATCCCGGCTTTTTTGTTGGGATCAACCCAAAAACTGGCCTGGCTTGATTATGGCTGAATGGCTGTAAACTTGAAATCAACTTGAAAACGAACGAAATAGAATTGCCGGAAACAGAAAAATTAAACCAGAGCTGTTTCTGGAAACTTGATTTATATAGTGGCTTGCTCAGCTGGTCTGACGGGCTTTGCACCTTGCTCGGCCTCCAAAAACCATACACGCCAACGCTGGAGCAGCTGATGTGCTACTATCTGCCCGAACAAAATATCCGCCCCGCTTTTAAGCGCGCTATCCATCAGGGCATTCCGTTTGAGCTGGAGCTGCCCGCGGTTTTAGCCTCCGGAAAAGTGATGATGGTTTGCACAACAGCCAACGCGGTTTATGATGATTATGGTAAATGTGTGGCCATAAAAGGGGTTTTGTACGAAAATGAAAATAATGCATGTCCCTCAAGATCAACTACTAATGTTTCTGAAAATGCGGAAGAACTGCATATCATGCTGGAAAACTTTGCCAGGGTAATTTCGCACAATCTGCGTTCGCACACCAGCAACCTGCAAATGGTGCTCGAATCCATTCACCAAAAAACATCGTCTAAAAAAATGCGCGGTGTGCTCGGCGATATCAAAATCATCAGCACAAACCTCAACCAAACAGTTGGCTACCTCAATACGCTGATTAAAATTTAATCCTACTGTTTTTATCGACCTAAATTTATGATACCGCTTCTAAAAACCGTTGCCCTGGTTGATGATGACCCGATTTATACCAATGCTTTCAAAAATTTACTGGTTTCCTGGCAGATTGCAAATCCGTTTTTATATTTCACCAACGGAAAAGATGCGCTGGATTTTATGCTGATAAAAGAAGCATCCGGGTTGCCTGATATTTTATTATTAGATCTGAATATGCCCAAAATGAACGGCTGGCAATTTTTGGAAAGTTATTTAAAAATCGAACTACAAATTGAAAAAAAGATCAGCATCTATGTGGTCAGTTCTTCCATTTGGGAAGATGATCTGCTTCGTGCCAAAAGGAATTTGCTGGTTACAGATTTCATCAGCAAACCGATTTTTAAAGATAAATTGTTGCAGATCCTGGCCTGATTTGATCTTCATAAAACAAAAACTGTATCAAACTACGTCGTAATTTTTACGTAGTTTTGAAGCTGTTTATGATGAAAAAGCTGTATTTTTTATTTCTTTTGGCGATGTTGTTTATTTGTTTGACGATCAACTCCTGCAAAAAAAGCGATCAAACATCCATCACCGATTTTTTGACCCAGCGGCCCTGGAAACTGGCTTTGAAACAGCGGCTGGCTTACGTCAACAATAGTTTGGTAAAAACTGATACGCTGGAAAGTACCTGCAAACTCAGCCAAACGCTCACTTTCAACACCAATAAAAATTATACTTATCAAAATTTTACCTGTGCAAACAGCACGATCAGCGCGCCCTGGTCTATCACGTCGGATTATTTGTATTTGAACTTGAATTCTGTCATTTCAATCAATTCGGCCAAAGCGCAAAACGTGGCCAGAATCATTAATTTGGGCCAATATTCGTTGATCTTTGATGCAGGCGATATCAACACTATACACAAACCAACTGATTCGGTGATCGTTTTTCGTTACGGATTTATCCATTAACTGATGTTTTGCGTTCTTTGCGGCACATCAATTAGCTGATTTTATATGTCTGCCCCGAACCTTCCTGTCCCGATTATCAAAAAACGGATTGCCATTTTTGCTTCCGGTTCCGGTTCCAATGCACAAAAAATCATGGAATATTTTAAAAACCATACGCTGGCAGAAGTTACGCTTGTTTTGAGCAACAACCCGGATGCTTACGTGTTGCAGCGGGCAGATAATTTTGAAATCCCGACCCATATTTTTAACCGAAAAACGTTTTATCAGAGCGATGAAGTGCTGAAACTCCTGCAAAATTTAAAAACTGATCTGATTGTGCTGGCCGGTTTTCTGTGGTTGGTCCCGCAAAATTTATTGGAAGCTTTCCCCGGAAAAATCATCAATATCCATCCCGCCTTGTTGCCAAATTATGGCGGAAAAGGCATGTATGGCGATCATATCCACCGCGCTGTTTTGGCTGCGCGGGAAAAAGAATCCGGCATCAGCATCCATTTTGTAAACGAACATTTTGATGAAGGCGAAATGATCCAGCAATTTCGTTTTAAAATTGAACCAAACGATCAATTGGAAAATATCCGCTTTAAAATCCAACAATTGGAACATCAGCATTATCCCAGAGTGATTGAGCAGGTGTTGAAGAAGATGAAGTGAGTTTGTGTTTGATGCTGTTTTTATCAGCATAAAAACAGTATTGGAATTAGAAAGAGTTTGATTAAATTTGATTTAAAACCCAAAAGAGAAAAGATGAAAGTTTTAATAGAAATCCCCGACATGAAGCTTCTTTTGGCATGAAAGTTTTAAAAAGCCTTTCGTTTGTTAAAAAAGCAAAGCCAATCTCAGTTGAAAATGTTGGGCTTTGGGAGGATTTAAATGAAGGAGCCGAAGAAGTCCGTTTACACAAGCAAGGGAAAATCAAGCTGAAAACTGCCCGGGAACTTTTAGATGAGTTATAGACTCAGATTTAAAAAAATCACACACAGAAATAATATGAGAAAAATTCTTACCTTTTTAGTCATGGTTCAATTATTTACCTCGTGTAACCTGGACAAAACTCCAAAATGTGGGGATTCGGATGTTGTAAATAAAGCAATTGAACTTTTTAATCAACAAATAAAAGAAAAACTTAAAAATGAATATGTAGACAAGAATTTTAATGAATACGATGCCATTGAATACGCTAAAAATAAAGGTTGGAATACCACAGATTACTTAAAGACTGAAAAAAATCGAATAAATACAGAAGCTGATGAATATGTTAATAACACACTAAAATCAACAGTGCTGAAAAGCATTAGAAGTAACAGCATTAATAAAGAAATTAAATTATGCAGCTGTTCTGCTGAAGTTGCAAATTTGAATTTAAAAAATATTGACGTTGATTACACGGCCCAACAAACAGAAGATAAAGAGAAATCAATTTTTGTAGAATTAACCTATTCAGTTAAATAATGAAAAAGAAAATTTTTTATATCGTTTCGGTTTTGGCTTTATTGACAAAATGTGTTTCTGCTCAATATATAACTAACTATAATCTTGGAAAAGGTTATACATATTTTAAAAGTGTTAATAAAAGTATTTTTTTAGCTGATTTAGGATTTGCTAATAATGGTGGGAGTTACGCTGAATCAAAAATGACCGGTAATCCATTTTACTTAATGAATATAGTTAAAGAACAAGAAATCGATAAAAGTTCATTATTAAATATATTACGACAAAGAAATCCTGACATTGCTACAAAATACGAAGCTCAGTTAGACAAAATAAGTGAAATTTGTAATTCTGGAGAAAAACTTGGAGTAAGTTATTATAAAAGAATATTTCCTGACCCTCGAGAAAATCCATAACTGTACTATAAGTGTGTAGTGACTCTAACTAAAGTTCTTGAAGCGAACTCCGATTATTATAAAGATATCGAGAATGTTAATACTCAAATGCAAATTGAGCAAAACGCCCTTAATGAAACTTATAAAAAAACTACTGATTCTATTATAAGTATTCAAAAACTAAAATTTGTTAAAGAAAAAGAATTGTACACTAATCAATTCGAGATAGCAAAGCAAGATTCTGATAAATTTCAAAAAAAACTGAATAGCATTGTTAAGCCAATTCAAGTAAAATACAGTTCAGTAATTGATTTATTAAAAAGAGAGAAAAAAGCAAAAATAAATCAGCTATCACAAACAAATTTCATTAACAACAAAGCTGCAATAGAAAGCAAATATGATAAATTAATCGATGCAAAAGTTTTTCAAGGAAATGAGGAAATAAAGAATGTTTACAGCAAATTCTCTTTTAATAACGAACAAGTAATGAGTGAATATAATAAAAAATTAAAAGCATTATCGACAAAAATCAACGAGTTGAATAATAAGATTGATGATGTATCTAACAACTTAGATGCAACACTTCCTCCAAGACCTGCTGTTAATGAAGAGAAGTTTCAAGAAAAATTGAATAAGCTTGAAGATGAGAACAAACAGAAGCTATCTTCAATTAAATTTTAGCAAGCTTTCAGAGTAATCTAAATTAATGTTTGAATGCTGTGTTCTAAGCTAGGCTAATGCTTGAAACATAAAATCACTTTTTCCGACAAAACCTCGTCCGAATCCCATACTTCTTTTACCACCCTAAAACCTTTAACAAAACATTAAAATTTTTACATTTGCGGCTCATTTTCAAAGTTCATGAGCCAGCCCGTAAAAATAAAAAATGCCTTAATTTCTGTTTATTACAAGGATAATTTAGAGCCGATTATTCATCAACTAAACCGTTTGGGCATAAAAATTTATTCTACAGGTGGTACGGAAACTTTTATACGAAATCTCGGTGTTGATGTTGTCCCGGTGGAAGATTTAACTTCTTATCCTTCCATTCTGGGCGGCCGCGTTAAAACGCTTCACCCTAAAATATTTGGCGGCATTTTAAACCGTCGGGAACACGAAGGCGACCAACAGCAAATAGCAGAATACGAAATCCCGGAAATTGATCTGGTGATTGTTGATTTGTATCCTTTTGAAGAAACGGTTAAAAAAGCCCTCTCCCCTGGAGAGAGTTTGGGTGAGGTCGACATTGTCGAAAAGATTGACATCGGCGGCATTTCCCTGATCCGCGCAGCCGCAAAAAACTTCCAGGATGTTACCATCATCGCTTCCAAAAATGATTACAGCGAACTGGAAAATATCCTGAAAACACAAAACGGCGAAACAACCTTGGAACAACGCAAAGCTTTCGCCCGCAAGGCTTTCCATATTTCTTCGCATTACGATTCGGCTATTTTTAATTATTTCAACCAGGACGAACCTTTATCGATCTTCAAACAAAGCATCGAGCCTGCACAAATGTTGCGTTATGGCGAAAACCCACATCAAAAAGGTGTTTTTTATGGACATTTGAACCAGCTTTTTGATAAATTAGGTGGCAAAGAATTATCATACAATAATTTAGTTGATGTTGATGCGGCTGTTGCACTGATTGATGAGTTTGATGAACCAACTGTTGCTATCCTGAAACATACCAATGCCTGCGGGATTGCCAGTAAAAACAGCATTTTACAATCCTGGAACGATGCGCTGGCCTGCGATCCGGTTTCGGCTTTTGGCGGTGTAATCATCGCCAACGGAGAAGTTGATGCCGCTACGGCAACGGAAATCAGCAAATTGTTTTTTGAAGTACTGATCGCTCCGGCTTATAACAAAGAAGCTGTCAGTATTTTAACAGCTAAGAAAAACCGCATTATCTTACTACGCAAACCAGTTGAGCTTCCTTCCAAATTATTCAAAACTTTACTCAACGGCGTGATCGAGCAGGACAAAGATTTGGTAATTGAAGGCCCGGCGCAAATGCAAACCGTCACCCAAAAACAACCTACCGAACAAGAACTGAAAGATTTGTTTTTCGCCAATAAAATCGTCAAACATACCAAATCAAACACAATTGTACTGGCTAAAAACAGTATGCTGGTTGCCAGCGGCGTAGGCCAAACCTCCCGCGTGGATGCTTTAAAACAAGCTTTGGTGAAAGCAGAAAACTTTGGTTTTGAGGTAAAAGGCGCAGTAATGGCTTCGGATGCTTTTTTCCCGTTTTCTGATTGTGTGGAAATTGCTGCCGATGCAGGGATCGCGGCTGTGGTGCAGCCCGGCGGCTCCATAAAAGACCAGGATTCGATCAAAATGGCAGATCAAAAAAATATCGTAATGGTCACCACAGGCGTGCGCCATTTTAAACATTGATACTTCGCGATAAATCTGTTCCTGTGATTCTTTTATAGAACAAATTTTCGTAAACTTTGCAGCTTATACTGATATGAAACCAAATGGGTCTATTTAATTTTTTTACGCAGGAAATCGCCATTGATTTGGGCACTGCAAATACCCTGATTATACACAATGATAAAGTGGTGGTGGATGAACCCTCCATCGTCGCGTTTGATCGGACGACAAATAAAATAATTGCCATCGGGCGCCAGGCCATGCAAATGGAAGGCAAAACCCACGATAATATCCGGACAGTAAGGCCATTAAAAGATGGTGTAATTGCTGATTTCAATGCTTCGGAACACATGATCCGCGGTATGATCAAGATGATAAACAAAGGTAAAGGCTGGTTTTTTCCTTCGCTGCGGATGGTAATTTGCATTCCTTCCGGCATTACCGAAGTAGAAAAACGCGCCGTTCGGGATTCTGCTGAAATTGCAGGTGCAAAAGAAGTATATCTGATTTATGAACCGATGGCTGCCGCTGTTGGGATTGGCATCGATGTGGAAGAACCAATGGGAAACATGATCATTGATATTGGTGGCGGAACGACGGAAATTGCGGTAATTGCGCTTTCAGGTATTGTTTGCGATCAATCCATTCGTGTGGCCGGAGATAATTTTGATTCTGACATTGTACAATACATCCGCCGCCAGCACAATATCATGATTGGCGACCGTACAGCCGAAAAAATTAAAATTGAAGTTGGTGCCGCTTTGCCGGAACTGGCTGATCCGCCACCGGATTTTGCAGTTCAGGGCCGGGATTTGATGACAGGCGTTCCGAAGCAAATCACCGTTTCTTATACCGAGATTGCGCATTGCCTGGACAAATCTATTTCCAAAATTGAAGAAGCCATATTAAAAGCATTAGAAATTACGCCGCCAGAACTTTCTGCGGATATTTATCAAACCGGCATTTACCTAACCGGCGGCGGTGCTTTGCTTCGCGGATTGGATAAACGGGTAGCTGCCAAAACTAAATTGCCGGTCCATGTGGCCGAAGATCCGCTGCGTGCTGTAGTTCGCGGCACCGGAACCGCCCTGAAAAATATAGGAACTTTTAAATTTTTAATGCAGTAAAAACAGTATCAGTTGCAAGTTGCCCGTTATGAGTTACCGGTAATTTGCAACCGATAACTCACAACTTAGAATAGAAATGCGTAACCTCTTGATTTTTATTAGCAAGTACAACGCGTTCTTTTTGTTTATTATTTTTGAAATTATTGCCTTAGTTATCTTCATTAAAAACAATGATTTTCAAAAAGCTACTTTCATCAGTTCCTCCAACGAAGTAGTTGGTAACATCTATTTAAAAGTTGATCAGCTTACAGATTACCTGAAGTTAGGCATCACCAATGATAGCCTGGCCCAGGAAAATGCCCGTTTACGCAACCAGTTGAAGTCTTCTTTTTATGTAGATTCTTCCGTGGTAAAAACAGTAAACGATACCATCAACAAGCAGCAATATACTTATATCGCAGCTCGGGTGATCAATAATTCTTTCAACAGAAGAAACAATTACCTCACCATTAACCGTGGCAGCAATGCCGGGATTTTGAAAGGTATGGGCGTGATATGCAGTTCGGGCGTGGTTGGGATTGTTACTTATACCGGCCCTGATTTATCAACCGTACAATCTTTGCTGCATGAAAATACACGCATTAGTGCCATGCTTGCTGATTCTAATAATGTTGGGTCTTTGATTTGGGACAATAACCTCGATCCAACAAAAGCTATGCTGATCAATTTTATGAAGCAGGTAAAAATAAAAAAAGGCACACCGGTTGTAACTTCCGGTTATTCCCTTTTTCCGACAGGCACGATGCTTGGGCACATCAACAATTTGGATGTAAAAGACAGCAATAACGGAACGGGCATAGAAGTAAACCTGTCGGTCAATTTTAGTAATCTGCAATATGTTTATGTGGTAACCAACAAGCTGGCCCAGGAACAGCAGAGTTTGGAGGCTCAGGAAAAACAATGAGCAGGATCATTCTTTTCAACGTTTTACGGTTCATCGTGCTGGTGTTTATACAGGTGTTCTTGCTGAAAAATATTTCTTTATATCATATAGTTACGCCGTATTTTTATATCCTTTTCATCCTGCTTTTGCCGTTTGATATACCCAACTTTCTATTGTACATCCTTGCTTTTATAATGGGCATCACCATTGATGCTTTTTATGATACGCCTGGTTTGCACGCTGCTTCCTGCGTTTTTCTGGCTTACGTCAGGATTATTTTCATCAGCGTAACCGTACAAAAAGAAGGTTTTGACAATGAGCCGGAGCCAACTTTGGGCATTATGGGTTTTCGGTGGTTTTTTTTATATGCCCTGATCCTCACTTTTTTACATCATTTTTTCCTGCTGAATCTGGAGTCGTTCCATTTGTCAGCAATCCTTTTTACCACTACACAAGTTATTTTCAGTACTGTTTTTACCGTACTTTTAATGTTGATTTCCGGTTTAATGTTTTTCAAGAAGAAGGTACGTTAAATGAATAGTTTTTTTGAAAGGCGATATGTAATCCTCGGCATTTTCATTTTGGTGATATTTATGCTAATTGGCCGTTTGTTTTACATCCAAATTGTGGATGATAAATACCTGGCTTTTGCCCAAAACAATGTGCTCCGCAGGTTTATCAAATACCCGGACCGCGGCACCATCCTCGACAGGCATGAGAAAATATTGGTACAAAACGAGCATGTTTACGATATTTTGGTGATTCCGAAAAGGGTCAAAGAATTTGATACACTCGAATTTTGCAAACTTTTACAGATCGACAAAGAAGGTTTTGATCTCCGCTGGGAAAAGGCCAAAAAATATTCTTATTTCCGGTCTTCCATATTTGAAAAACAATTATCGGCCAGACTTTACAATTCGTTTCAGGAACGCCTGTCAGAATTTCCGGGTTTTTCTGTACAGCCGCGTTCTGTCCGTACTTATCCTGATTCTACTGCGGCCCAGTTTCTCGGTTATATCGGAGAAGCAAATCCCCAAATAATCGAAAAGTCAAAGGGCTATTATAACTCCGGAGATTATATAGGAATTAGTGGTGTAGAAAAAGCATACGAATCGGTGCTACGCGGACAACGCGGTGTGGAAAATTCTCTGGTCGATTCGCGGGGTGTGCCCAAAGGAAAATACCTGAACGGCAAATATGATACGGCAGCCGTAGCCGGAGAACGATTGATTTCTTCTTTGGATATCCGTATCCAGAAATTAGGTGAAAAGCTGATGCAAAACAAAGTTGGCAGCATCGTAGCCATCGAACCTTCTACGGGTGAAATCCTGGCATTCGTCAGCAGCCCAACTTATGATCCGAATGAACTGGTTGGCCGCGAACGCGGAAATAATATTTCTGCGATGTACAAAAATCCCTATAGCCCGTTATTGATCCGCCCGATCCAGGCTTATTATCCGCCGGGTTCTTCTTTTAAACCGCTTGATGCACTTATTGCTATACAGGAAGGTATTATTACACCGCAAACTACTTACTACTGCCCAGGCTATTATATTGCCGGTAACCGAAGCATACCCTGTTTTCATAGAGAGCGGCATGGTTTGGTAAACCTGAGCAGTGCCGTGGCAGTATCATGTAACGGTTATTTTGACATGGTATTTGAAAAGCTCATCAATCGTTACGGACCGAAAAATACAGATACTTCATTTACCATGTGGCGCAATAAGGTTATCAAATTTGGTTTAGCCCATAAACTTAATATTGATCTGCCGGGCGAAAATCGCGGCCTTTTGGCTACAGCAAAACGTTATGACAACATGTACCACCGTGGTGGCTGGCGTTCAAGCACAGTAATATCTTTAGGTATTGGCCAAAGTGAAATGCTGGCTACGCCGCTGCAACTGGCAAATATCGAAGCCATTATTGCTAACCGCGGCTTTTATTATCGGCCCCACCTGATAAAAGGGATTGGCGAAAAGGAAATAATAAAGAAAGAGTATACCGAAAAAAATTATGTCGGGATAGATTCAGCTTATTTTGACCCTGTAATTGATGGTATGCAAGCAGTTGTTGAACGCGGTACTGCAGCAGCTTCACGCATAGCAGGTATAGTAATGTGTGGTAAAACGGGTACGGCACAAACCGGCCATGGTGAAGACAATTCTGTATTTGTTGCTTTCGCTCCGCGCGATCATCCAAAAATAGCGATTGCCGTGGTGGTTGAACATGGCGGACAAGGTGCTACATGGGCTGCTCCTATTGCTTCTTTTATCATAGAAAAATACCTGAAAGATTCAATCACAAGGCGGCCATCCGGTATCAACCCTAAAAAATATATGGAGGCCAACCTGATGCCGGCCTTGCCCGGAAGCAAACCGAAGCCATACTATAAACCATTGCCCGTTGATTCTTCCAAAAAAACCCCGGCCGATAGCAATCACAAAAGTATTAAAAATGATACCGGCCAGCATAAACACACCACGCTCAAATTAGCAGCACTTACACCAAAGAAAAAGCAAGATGAATAACCAGCGCAGCTTTTTTTTCAATGTAGATTGGTTTATGGTTGTGCTTTATCTTACTTTATGCGTAATCGGCTGGTTCAATATTCATTCGGCTATTTTTGATGAAGATCATCCAAGCATTATCGATCTGAGCACTAATTACGGCAAGCAATTCATTTATATTCTTTCCGCTTTGGTTTTGGCCACGGTTATCCTGCTGATGGAAAGCCGGTTTTTTAGTGCGCTGGCACCGGCCGTTTACGGTATTACGGTTTGTTTGCTGGTCCTGGTCTTGGTTGTCGGGCGGAACGTTGGCGGTAATCAGGCCTGGATTTCTTTAGGCGGCGGTTTCCGGTTACAGCCTTCCGAGTTTGCTAAATTTGCAACCTGCTTACTTTTAGCACGTTACCTTAGCGGAACCAACATTAAAGTTTCCGATACAACCTCTTTTTTGATCGCTGCGGCAATTATCAGTTTCCCGATGGTGCTTATTATTTTGCAGCCGGACGCGGGTTCTACGCTGGTTTTCTTTTCGCTGGTTTTCGTGTTGTACCGCGAAGGGGTTTCGCCACTTTTCCTGATCGCCATCGCCATCGCCATTGCTGTTTTTATCCTTACTTTATTGCTCAACGAGTACCAATATTATTTCATTGGCATCCTCACGGCAATAGCAGCACTGTTGGCTTATCTTTTCCGCAGAAACCAAACTTTAATCATCACTGTTGTTGCCGGTTTTGTAATTTCTGTCAGCCTGATTTTCAGTGTTAACTTTCTATATCACAACGTTTTAAAACAACATCAAACCGTCCGGATTGATGAATGGCTGGGCATTACTAAGGATTTGCGCGGAATTGGCTACAACGTTAATCAATCCAAAATTGCCATCGGTTCCGGCAAATTGTGGGGAAAAGGCTACCTGAAAGGCACACAAACCAAGTTTTCTTTTGTGCCCGAGCAAAGCACCGATTTTATTTTTTGTACCGTTGGCGAGGAATGGGGTTTTGCCGGAACGCTAACCGTACTTTTGATTTACCTGACCCTGCTTTTCCGGATCATATTTATTGCAGAACGGCAGCGTTCCAACTTCTCCAGGATTTATGGTTACGGCGTGGCTTCGATCATCTTTTTTCACGTTTTTATCAACGTCGGCATGACGATCGGCTTGGTTCCCGTTATCGGAATCCCCTTACCCTTAATCAGTTACGGTGGTTCTTCGCTTTGGAGTTTCACCATCCTGATCTTTATCCTGCTGAAACTGGACTCTAACCGGATGGGGATTATTTAACAATTTTACCCGATAAAAGAAGCATCGCTATCCGGATCTGGAAAGTCTCTTTCGCAATAAATCCATAAACTTTTCTGCAGTTACCGGTTTGTCTTTCCAGTTATTTTTGGCGGTGTAATTCAAGTTCAAAAATTGTTCAGCCTGTTCAAAATTGGTGTAACGGCTCAAAATATTGATCGCTTCTGCATAAGCCAGATTATAACCGTTAAACAGCTCTTTTACAAAAAGCAGTTTGTCGTTCAGGCTGATCATAGATTGCAAATCCTGGACGGTTTTAGGTTGATTTTCAGTTTTTATTTTAGGCTGGTCCAAACCTTTTTGTGCTGCAATCCGGTCATTCAAAGTTAAAACAGCAGGTTCTGTACTTTTTGTCTGGCTGCTTTCATGCAAGTGAAATCCTTGATCAAAACTACTTCTACCCTGCTGCACGTTTAAAGAAATGGTTTCAGGTTCAGGTACATCACGCACCGTTTCTACTTCATTCCGCTCAAAAATATTGCTCTGTAAATCCGGTTCCGATACTGATTTTGGGCCGATAAAAGAAGCATCATGCAAATCCGGTTCCAATACTGATTTTGGGTCGATAAAAGAAGCATCATGCAAATCCGGTTCCGATACTGATTTTGGGCCGATAAAAGAAGCATCATGCAAATCCGGTTCCGATACTGATTTTGGGCCGATAAAAGAAGCATCGTACAAATCCGGTTCCGATACTGATTTTGGGTCGATAAAAGAAGCATCCTCAACTAAAACTTCTACAGGTTCGTTTTGCGGCATTACTTCCGGCAAGATAATCGTTTCCTGCGGCTTTTCTATTTCTTCCAAGGGCGGTTCAATAATTTCTGCAGAAGGATTTCGGATTTGCAAAGGTTCTTTTTCCGCAGAAAGCAATTCCTGCCCATCAAAATAATCAGGGATTTGTGGTTTTGGTGAAACTTCATCCAACTGCAAAACCGGTTTTGAAGATGGCAACAAAGCCTGAACCGATTGATGATTGATCTTTTGCAGGATCCCGATATGATCCGTCAGAAAGTTGGCATTGGCCATAAACAGCTCTAATTCAAGGTCATTGAAACCATTTTCTGCTGCTTCCAGATAATTGTATTGGTCTTTCAGTTCAGCAATTATCCCACCAATTTTTTTTAATATTTCATGCTGATTCATAAGCTGATGCCGGAGAAGATGTTGATAAATCGAATCTCAAAAATAATATTAAATTCTGATATTGAACGCCCAACAAAACCGGCGCAAATGTTATTCAGTGAAGATGTTTTCAGAAGGAAAAATGAGTACGGCGGAAGCATAGAAGTGATTTGCGGCTCCATGTTTTCCGGCAAAACAGAAGAACTGATCCGAAGGTTAAAACGCGCGCAAATTGCTAAACTTTCGGTAGAAATTTTCAAACCGAAAAAGGATACACGCTATGACGAAACGGCAATTGTTTCGCACAATGCCAATACAATACCTTCTACGCCGGTGGAAAATGCTTCTTCTATTTTGCTTTTGGGAAGCAACGCGCAGATTATTGGTATTGATGAGGCACAGTTTTTTGATCATGAACTGCCCGATGTTTGTAATAAACTGGCCAATAAAGGTATCCGTGTGATCGTTGCCGGGCTGGATATGGATTATACGGGCAAACCATTTGGCCCGCTGCCTGCAATTATGGCAATGGCAGAATCGGTAACCAAAGTCCATGCGGTGTGCGTAATTTGCGGTCAGCCGGCATTGTATTCTTACCGGCTGATCGAAAATGACACTAAAATATTGTTGGGTGAAAAAGAAAGCTATGAACCGCGTTGCCGGCGGTGCTTTCTGCTGGGCAAAAAAGTCAGTGCCTGATTTAGCTTTCTTTAGATAATTGTTCTAAGTTTTCCACATCGCCTTTCAAATCTTCCAGGTGCTCAGTCAGCAACTTATGCAGATCAGCCGGCAGGTCTTTTTCATCCAAAACCTCCTGATAAGCAACAACTGCAGCCTGATCGCCGCTGAGACAACTGGAAATAGAAACGCTATCGCTCCGGTTAGATAAAGTTCCTTTGATATCCAGCCAGGCACGGTGCAAAGTTCCGCCAAAATCGCCTTTATGCGCCGGTTTCTCTACACCATTATCACTCAAATAATTTCTGATGGCTTCAGCCTGTATATTGCGTGCCGTTGATGACTGCTCAAATTGTGCCAGCAAATTTTTATCACTCACCATTTCTGCTGCTTTTTGATAGCCTTCTTCGCCATCTACACCAATGGTTACCAAGTGCTCCAAACTGTTAATTATTTTTTGATCCAAGCTCATAATAACTTTATTAAAATATTGACAGGTTTCTATTTATTTTAGTGCTAACTATTGATCGTATATTTAGTTTGAATTGCGTAGTTTTTAATTTTAAAAAATTAGATTTGACAATACTTCTTTTATCGATCTAAAATTATACTTGCATAAAAAAAGTGCTAATTATGAAATCAGCACTTGTAAAAATTTTAAAATTCACTTATTAACTTGCAATAGAAATTTTTTGTTTGTCTTTGATCGAATTTTGGATACAAGTAATCATACTTGCACATGTATTATCCCAGGAGTTTTTACTTAGAAAAGAATCAACTTTGGCCAGCCATTGTTTATTGTCTTTATTGTTTAATTCAAATTCAATTGCTTCAATAAAATCTTCGGCCGTAGAGCCAATATGGACTAATTTATTTTTTCCGTAAGGGTTAACTACATCACGGATTGCAGTAGAAACTACAGGTTTTCCGGCAGCCAAATATTCAGGGGTTTTTGTCGGACTAATAAATTTGGTAGAATCATTCAGTATAAACGGAATCAAAGCTACATCCCAACCTGATAAATATGACGGCAATTCATTATAAGTTTTTTGTCCGAGATAATGGATATTTGGATTTTTTGGCAAATGATCACGGTTAATTTTTAAAACAGGCCCGATCAGCATAAATTCCCAAGTTGGCCTTGCATCTGCAATAGCACGAATCAACTCAATATCAAAACGTTCATCAATTACACCATAAAATCCAAGTTTAGGATTGGATACATTTTTTTGATCTGCCGGCTGAACTTTGTTTGTTCTTGCTTTTACAAAATGTTCTTTTTCAATGCTACTTGGAAAAGCATGAATGTTTGCATGTTGATGTTTTTTGGCTTCATACAAAGAATGTCCGCCAGTAAATACAACATCAGATTTGGCCATCAATTTTTTCTCCAGATCTTTTAATTCTGCCGGTGCATTTTTAAACAAAGATAATTCATCCATACAATCGTAAACAATCAAACCAGGGTTCAATTGCTCTGTAAATGAGAGTGCCATGGGCGTATAATACCAGAAAAGAAAATCTTCGCCATCTTCATTTTCCATAAAATTATCCATCAATTGTTTCATCACCAGCTTCTCTTCTGCCTTAGTTAACCCAGACTGAATATGCGGGACAACAACCCACAAGTTAGGCATTCTTTTGGATATGCTTAAATATGCCTTTTCCTTAGCATCATGTATCGGCTCTTCTAAAAAATAGGTATTGAAAATTTCAGAAAAACGAGTCAATAAATGTTGGGGACGTTGATAAACAAAATCCCATCTGAGGTGTGAAAGGCAAAGCAGGTTTGCTGGTAATTTTTTCATGTTTGTATGCTGGAAAATTATGTAATTAACATATCTAAAAAAGTTTTGTTTGATGCGTATATAATTTTTTTATTCTTTAATCTGAACTAAATAATTTTCAACTTGTATGAATGAAAAACAACAATAAAGATGAAAATACAGTTGCATAATAAGGGTCAAAAACCATGAATTATCGCAGTATTAACACAACAATTTAAATCGGTCTACAAGATATAAACTTTTTTTAAATTTTAACCCTCAAACTCTTTAAAATGATAATATAATGTTGATTTATGCTTGTACAACTTGTGTAAAGAATTTATCACAATAGGAATACTTCTTTTACAAGATAAAAAAAGAATTTATAACAATATTTTTTTAAAAAAAAGATTCTGAATTTTGAACTTTTAAAATTTGATATTGCTTACTGTTTGATCAGCCTAAATAGTAATTTATTTATGCTTTAATTACTTTTAATTAAACGTTGGATTTCATCCAACTTCATCAAAGCTTCTATAGGTGTCAGCGTGTTTACATCCAAAGCATTCAGCACATCACGGATTTTTATAAGTACCGGATCATCAATAGAAAACATTTGCAATTGCATTGCTTGCTTTTGTACTTTTTTAATGCTTTCTTTTATACTTTCGCCGCCGGTTCTTTCTGCTTCTAATTTCTTTAAAATTTCGCCGGCACGGCTTAAAACTTTTGGTGGCATTCCGGCTAATTTTGCTACGTGAATACCAAAACTGTGTTCGCTTCCTCCCGGAACTAACTTCCGCAAAAAAATAATTTTCTGTCCGGTTTCTTTCACTGCAACATTGAAGTTTTTAATGCGGTAAAAAGAGCTTGCCAGTTCGTTCAGTTCGTGGTAATGTGTGGCGAATAAAGTTTTGGCTTTGGCCGAAGGATGGTTGTGCAAATATTCTGCAATAGACCAGGCAATTGAGATGCCATCGTAAGTAGAAGTACCGCGGCCGATTTCATCCAGCAAAACCAAACTGCGGTTGGAAATATTGTTAAGGATACTGGCCGTTTCGTTCATCTCCACCATAAATGTTGATTCGCCGGAACTGAGGTTGTCCGAAGCACCAACGCGGGTAAAAATCTTATCCACCAAACCGATGTGTGCTTCTTTTACCGGCACAAAACTGCCAATCTGCGCCATCAGCACAATTAGGCCGGTTTGGCGGAGAATAGCAGATTTCCCAGCCATATTCGGGCCGGTGATGATGATGATCTGCTGTGATTCGGAATCCAGGAAAACATCATTGGTAATATATTCTTCGCCCAGCGGCAGGTTTTTTTCGATCACCGGATGACGGCCGCCTTTGATGTCAATGCGTTCGCCCAGATCAACAACCGGTTTTCGATAGCTGTTTTTATGTGCCAAATTTGCGAAGCACAACAGCACATCCAGTTTGGCCAAAATACGGGCGTTGAGCTGGATTGGTTTGATGTACGAGCTGATGCTGTGCAGCAAATTCTGGTACAAACGCGTTTCAATGGCAAAAATCTTCTCCTCCGCACCCAAAATCTGTTCTTCATATTCTTTCAGTTCCGGGGTGATGTACCGTTCGGCATTAACCAGCGTTTGCTTGCGGATCCATCCTTCCGGCACTTTCTCTTTATGCGTATGCGTTACTTCCAGATAATAACCAAAAACGCTGTTGAACGCTACTTTTAGCGATGGGATCCCGGTTTCTTCTGCTTCACGCCGCTGTATTTCGAGCAGAAAATCTTTTCCGCCAAAAGCAATTTTACGTAAGCGGTCCAGTTCCTCGTCCACACCGCCAGCAATAACGCCGCCCTTGATAAGCAATACCGGCGGCTCCGGCTGAACTTCTTTTTCAATCTGTTCGCGGATCAGCAAACAAGAGTTTAATTGTTCTGCCAGTTGCTGCAAAAACAGATTATCAGATTGCTCACCTAATTTTTTCACTTCAACAGTTGCCAGCAATGCTCTTTTTAGCTGTATAATTTCGCGCGGGTTCACTTTCTGCAAACCGATCTTGGAAATCAGCCTTTCCAGGTCACCAATTTGTTTGATTTGGTGCAGCAGCTGTACGGCCAATGCTTCGTTTACATACAAAAAATCAACCACTTCCAGCCGTTCTTCAATCGGCTTCAGCTCTTTTAAGGGCATCAAAATCCATTTCCGCAGCAATCGCGCACCCATTGGCGAAGCAGTTTGATCGAGCACATGGAAAAGGGTGATCGCGTTTTCATTAGCCGAATCCAGCAGTTCCAGGTTGCGGACGGTGAAACGATCCAGCCACATGTATTTTTGATGTTCGATGCGGCCCAAACCGGAAACATGCTGCAAATTGCGGTGCTCGGTTTCGTTGATATAATGCAAAGTTACACCGGCGGCCACAATTGCAAGCGGCAACCGATCAACGCCAAACCCTTTCAGGTTCTTCACTTCAAAATGTTTATGCAAAGTTTCCGAACCAAAATCCAACGTAAAAGCCCAGTCATCCAGGCAATACGTATAAAATCCTTCGCCAAAAGCTTCTATAAATTCTTTTTGTTTTTGTTTGGAAAAGACAACCTCGTTCGGCCGGAAACTTTGCAGCAACTGATCTATATATTCCTGATCGCCTTGGGCAACCAAAAATTCGCCGGTAGAAATATCCAGCAAAGCCAAACCGATCTGGCCCTTTTCAAAATGCAGCGTGGCTACGTAATTGTTTGATTTTTGGCTGAGGATATTATCATTGTAAGAAACGCCTGGCGTAACCAGCTCGGTAACACCTCTTTTAACGATGGTTTTGGTAGCTTTTGGGTCTTCCAGCTGATCGCATATGGCCACGCGCTGTCCGGCACGAACCAATTTTGGCAGATAAGTATCCAGCGAATGGTGCGGAAAACCGGCCAGCTCAATCGAAGTGCCCGAACCATTTGCCCTTTTGGTGAGGATAATCCCTAAAATGCGTGAAGTGGTAACGGCATCTTCGCCAAAAGTTTCATAAAAATCGCCCACCCGAAACAGCAATAGCGCACCCGGATATTTAGCCTTGATCTGGCTATGCTGCTGCATTAGAGGTGTTTCTGCAAGATTTTTCTTTCCCAAATTTCAAATCAATTAAGGTGTAAAGTTAATTGATGAAAAGTTTTTTACAGCAGGTCTGAAAAAATACTACTAAAAGAAGCATTGGTTTCAACCTGAAAATAACCACACCAATTTTTACCCGATAAAAACAGCATTGCCAGTTTATCCTCCGCTGCTTTTGCATAGTGTTTTAAAAGGCAAAACACCGGCGCGTTTTAACCAGGCTTCAAACAAAATTGTTATTTCTTTCACTTTTTCGAAGTGCAAAAGAACTTGAAAAATAATTGAATCTAATTTTATTATCATATTTGAACCATGAAACCTGATCTTCAACAAAAATTTAAGGAACTGTTTAACCAACCTGCAACCGGCGTTTTTTTTGCGCCCGGCCGTGTAAATTTAATTGGTGAGCACATTGATTACAATGGCGGACTGGTTTTGCCATGCGCCATCACTTTCGGCACAAACCTGCTGGTGACGGAAAACGAGGAAGGCATTTTCCGTTTCAGGAGTTTGGATTTTGAAGATCAGCTCGACATTCCGGTTCAGGAAAAATATGAAAAGCAAGGCAAAGAATGGTTCAATTATGTACTTGGCGTAATGCAGCAATTTTTAGGGCATAAAAAAAGCATCAAGGGTTTGGACATGCTTTTCCAGGGAAATATCCCGGTTGCTTCCGGGCTTTCTTCTTCCGCAGCATTGGAAATTGTAACGGCGTTTGCATTTAATGAAACTTATAATTCCGGTTTTTCCAAGCTGGAACTGGTGCAGCTGAGCAAACACGTAGAAAATGATTTTATCGGTGTGAACAGCGGCATTATGGACCAGTTTGCGGTTGCTTTTGGTGAGAAAGACAAAGCTATCGAACTGAATTGTGATACGCTGAAATACAAGATTGTGGATTGCAAGTTGCAGGATTATGTGCTGGCGATCATCAACACGAAAAAACCCCGTCAACTTTCTGAATCCAAATACAATGAACGTGTGGCCGAATGCCAGACGGCTTTGAAAGATTTGAACAAAGAACTCCATTTAGATTATTTGTGCGAGATCGATACCGAAACTTTTAACAAATACGAGCATTTGATCAGCAATGAAACCGTAAAAAAACGGGCGCGCCATGTGATTGAAGAAAATGACCGGGTAAAAGAAGCAACGCATGTTTTGGCCGATGGCGAGCTGCACCGTTTTGGCGAGTTGCTGTACGCTTCGCACGCTTCACTCAAAGATTTGTATGAAGTAACCGGGAAAGAGCTGGATACGGTGGTAGAATTTTGCAAAGATCAGCCATCTGTTGCCGGTGCCAGGATGACGGGCGCAGGTTTCGGCGGCTGCGCAATTGCTTTGGTTAAACACAATGCTTTTGATGATTTCGCTAAAAATCTGATTCAGTATTATACTTCGATAATCGGCTATCAACCCGAAGTTTATCATTCTTTAATTGGTGATGGCGTGAAGGCAATCAGCTTTTAGCAATCAGCAATCGGTTATGAACGATGAACCAAAATCCCTGAACCCGCCTTACACCAAACTAAAGCTTGAAGAGTTAAACCGTGTTGATGTGGCAACTTTCCGGCAGCAGGAAAAACTGCCGGTTACGGTGGTTTTGGATAGTGTGCGCAGTATGCACAATGTGGGTTCTATTTTTCGTACTTCGGATGGTTTTGCGGTCGAGCAGTTAATCCTTTGCGGCATAACCGCGCAGCCGCCGCACCGTGAAATCGAGAAAACGGCTTTGGGCGCAACGCAATCTATCAGCTGGACTTATTTTAGTACGATAAAAGAAGCATTGCAACAATTGCGCGATAATGGCTATCAAATTATCGCCGTTGAGCAAGCCGAAAACAGCATCAGCCTGAACCATTTTCAACCCAAAACCAACGAAAAATATGCTTTGATTTTTGGTAATGAAGTAAACGGCGTAAGCGATGAGGCGATGGAAATGATTGATGCCTGTATCGAAATCCCGCAGTTTGGCACCAAGCATTCTTTCAACATTGTGGTTTCGGCCGGGATTGTTTTGTGGGATTTTTTTGCGAAACTGGAGTTGGGGTAGAAAGGGGCTATAATTAAGCAATATACATGCTGTGCTTATTATAAATACCGCAGTATTATTTTATCCTTATGATTTGCTTTATACTGTCCATACCATTTGCATACGGGGAACAACAAAAGCACAACTCCTATCCAAATCAGATAGATAAGCCCTAATTCCACTCCTGATCCTTTTGGCCTTCCATTGTTTAGTTTACCAAAATTTAAATCATGAAAACTAAACCCTTGCATAAATACCATAACCAGCATCAGCAAATGGATGAGGTATAAATGAACAATGAAGTAAAATAATGGGACCTTTCCATAAACGCAAAGCGTATCAGTAACCTTATTCTTTACGCCATCTGTCATCCATAATACCATTAACATAATACTTAGCATTAGTAAAGTAAAAAGTAAGGATGGCGGATACTTGGTTAGGTTTATAAAAGACAATAAAGTAAATAAACTATCCTTTTGAGCCGACCACTTAGAAGGGTCACCATAAATATTAAACAGGCGTAAGAACAAGAATAAGATTAAGGCAACACTTCCTAACTGTAAATATATCTTCTTTCTGATTTCTAAGGGTTTGCTAAATACCTCCCCGAAACTAAAGCCTGCAAGCGTAATACCTACCCATGGCACCAGCGGATAACCTGTAATAAAAGCAAAGTTAGGTGTGGCCATGAAAAGGTTTTGACGGAAAAGTACCGAGAAAATAAAATTAAGCCCCGGGCTTTCTTTAAAAGATATGCTATCTAAAAAATTGTGGCCGAAAATGATGATGATACCAATTAAACCGATTACTCTTGAAGGCATTTTTATTAGCAGCGAAACTACGATTAAACCTACACCAATCGCACAGACAACTTCCATAATCAGTGTGCGAAAATGTATATCAAACCATAAAGCAAAATTAATAATGGTAAAATCCAGGAGAATTAACCATAAACCCCGGCTGAACAAAAATTTTTGGCTTGTTGAAGAAATAGCTTTTTTATAAGAAATATAAGCAGAAACACCCGACAAAAACACAAAAGTAGGCGCGCACAAATGTGTGATCCATCTTGTTAAAAACAAAGCTGCGGTAGTCGTTCGAAAATCAGTTGGATCCTGAAACTGGGAAGTAACATGCATAAAATCACGCACATGATCCAGAGCCATAATAACCATAATAAGCCCTCTGGTTGCATCTATGCAAGTTATACGTTTAGGATTTGCTTCGATTAAAGCTTTATTCATGGTTGATTATTTGATGTCTGATAATAACACAATTAGATGTAATTTTAATATTTAAACTTACTGAATTATTGAAGATGTTTAAACTTTTGGGTTTGGGTTTGAGCCTGTTTAAATTCAGGGCACAAATATATGTAATGCTTCTTTTATGCCTGTAAATTTTGTGCCCATGTTCAATACCGAAACAAAAACCTTTGAATTTTCATGTTTTCGTAGGTAATAAAAGAAGCATTACAGGATTTACGAACTCAGGCCTATCAGATCATTGTGGTTGAGCAGGCAGAAAATAGTGTCAGCTTAAAAAAAATTCAACCTAAAACCGGCAAAAAAATATACGTTGATTTTTGGCAACGAGGTAAACGGCGTAAGTGAGGAAGCGATGGAAATGATTGATGCCTGTATCGAAATCCCGCAATTTGGCACCAAGCATTCTTTCAACATTGTGGTTTCAGCCGGGATTTTTTTGCGGGATTTTTTTGCGAAATTGGAGTTGGGCTAACAAATTTTATAGGCTAAAAACAGCAGCATTATCTAGCCACGAAATCTTTAAACCGATGTATGACATCATTGCCGCAAACCACGCGCAACTGCAAGGAAGTAAGTACATTTCTTTGCGTTGGCGTATAGCTTAAACTGAGCGTTTTACCAGTCATTACCCTATCTATAACACCTGAAGCGATTAGTAAATCCGGGTTAATTTTTTTAACCCATTCGTGATGTCTAACATTGTATCTTGTAAGTTTAGCAGATACTGTATTCCTTCCATCTTTAAATTGTTTGTAATCATTATCAATTGAGAATGGTGCTGTAAGAGAACCTGGTAAAAAAATTTCAAACCTAAAATCCGGGCCGCCTGTAAAGAGTTCACCATATTGTTTGGTTGACATCACTTCACCTATTAATACACGTTGACCATTTCCAGGATTGCAATTGGTACAAGCAATAGCTGTTGATCCTGATGCTATGGTTTCTGTTATGTTTATAATATAGGTAGGATTTGCCCATGCATATTGATCATCTACCAAAACTTCCTGCCAAACACCTGAATTAGGATTCCACACGATACCTTCGTTTACAGCTTCATTATCTACCGGATAAGAAGTGTAGGAATATTGAATGCTTTGATCGACAGGATTGAAATTTTGAGAATATGGAAAATATATCTCTCCTGATGGGTCGCGATCATAAATATCTGGATTATCATAAGTTTTAATATTGCTATTTTGATTATTGGGCTTTAGATGTCCAAACTTAGCATTATACACCATTCTATAACTTGCTATAAAGCTTTTAGAAAAACTTTCACTAACATATCTTTTAAATTCAGGATTGCTACTGTCTGCCGAAAAAAGTTCTTTAAAGGTAACCGATTCAATATTTGTTTCAGTTACTTTTTTTCGTACGATTTCATTGAATTCTTTTCGAAGTTTATCATCCTTAAATACTTCGGCAACTACTTGAGAAGTTTGTATAAGTTTTAATTTCAAAGCTTTTTCATCAGCACTAAGCGTTCTTTTTTCAATAGGTTTTACAGAGGTAGTAATTGGTTTTACATCCTTGGTTTCCTTTTTACAGGAAGAAATAAAAATTGCAGCCAAGGCCACAATCATGGAATAGGTAAAAATTTTAGAATTCATGATTTTTTAAATTTAAAAGATTTTTAATATTTTTTTAAGTTTTAGCCGTAATTTATTTTCTAAAGCATATCTTCCTCCTTTCTTTAGCGGTAAATGGTTATTGTTAATTATATGATTGGGCTAATTAGGTCGAATTGGATTAGCATTGGTTATAAAAAGCATCACCAATCATTATTTAGAAAGATTGCTGCTTATACTTTGAACGTGGGGGTACTAATAGTTCCTAATGTAGTAGTGGTAGGATCTGAATTAGGATTTTTACGACCCGGCTGCAAAGTCCCGTATTTATAAACCGAATTGATTTTAAGGGAATTGATTTTTTGCAAGTTTTTTTTCATAGCACTTATTGATTTTTTCTTTAAGTTTAAGAACTTAAAAAACAGGTAACGAATTTATTACACCAACGCGGTTTTGCTATAGACCAACGGCAGTTTTAAGGGGGATTTAAAGGAAATGTATTATAATTATATTTGGAAAAACGGACTGTTAAAAATAAAGCCCCACTTGGTTTTTTGGACTATTTTCATCAGTTATGAAATAGCCGTCATCTATTTTATGGCTCATGGCTTTTCCCCTTTAATAGATTATATAACCCATTACATTTTAAACATTAGTTTATTTTATGGCAATGCCTATTTGGTTTTGCGCTTTGCTTATGGCAACAAAAACTTCCTTTTTAAAGGAATTGTGATAGGATTTTTTGCATTGATCGTTTACCTGGTACTCAAATATTTATTAAACCTAGTTTTTATTAATAGTGGAATACATACTAAAGATCAGTTAGGGAATGTTACATATTTTTTTAATGCCAGTATATGGCGCGCCATTTATTTTCTTGGCTTGAGCACTGCGTACATATTCATCGTTTCTGCAATGGCGCACCGAAAACAAGTTGACAAACTACAACTACAACAGTTGGAAAGCCAATTAGAAAAACAAAAGCTGGAAAAGAACTTACTTTCCTCCGAAAATGCTTTTTTAAAAGTGCAGATCAATCCCCACTTTGTATTTAACAGTTTAAACTTTATACAAAATTATGTGGCCGCTTATACCGAAAAAGGCAGCGAACTGATCATCCAACTGGCAGAAGTGATGCGCTACGCTTTTGCAGAACCAACGCCCGACGGAAAAGTAAATCTGAGCGATGAGGTAGAACATTTATACAGCTATTTGTACCTAAACCAGCAGCGGTTTAACCATAAACTGTTTATAGATGTACAGGTGAATGGCGATACCGGAAACATCAGGATCATCCCCTTGGTGCTCATTTCCATTTTAGAAAACATGTTTAAATACGGAGAACTGGCCGATAGCTCTACACCTGCAACATTCTGTTTAAATGCAGATGAACATGGCATCAGCTTAGCTACACAGAACAAAAAAGCCAAACGAAAACACGTTTCCAGTACTGGCATTGGAATGAGCAATATGCAAAAACGTTTAGACCAGTTTTATCCCGGAAAATACCAATTGGATGTGGTACAAAACATGAACCATTACAAGTTAAATTTAAAAATTGCCATCCCTGCTGTTTATGAAGTGCTACATTATTGACGACGAACAGCACGCCATTGATACGCTGATCAGGTATATTGATAAAATCCCGGAACTTGCACTTGCCGGAAGTTCCACAAGTTCTATACAAGCTATTGCAGCTTTAAAAAACCTGCCTGCCGTAAACCTCATTTTTTTAGATATAGATATGCCGGATATTTCCGGCCTGGAAGCAATAAACTTGTTGCCTGCCCATGCAAGTATTATTTTTACTACGGCACATTTGGATTATGCTTATGATGCTTTTCAAAACGATGCACTTGATTTTTTACTGAAACCAATATCGTTTGCCCGGTTTACAAAGGCTGTCAGCAAAGCAGAAAGCTGGTTCAACCGCAAACAAAACCTGCAAAGCGTTAAGGAAGTAGAAAAACCTGCTTCGCTGTTTATCAACCCGGGCACCAGGGGGAAAGTTGTACAGCTTAAATTAGAAGATATTGTTTACATAGAAGGTTTAAAAAACTATGTGATAATTTATACGGCAACGGATAAACATGTTACTTATTTAACCCTCACAGAAATGCTGGCCGCCTTGCCCGAAAATCATTTCGCCAGGATCCATAAATCCTTTGTGGTCAATCTTTTAAAGATCAAAACCATTGAAGGCAACCAGATCGAGATGGACAATCAAATTACTTTAAATATAGGCACCGCTTATAAAAACCTGTTTATGGAAATGATCGATTTGGCAACCTTAAAAAGTAGGCGTTGATTGGTGTGGTAAGTAAGTCTCAACTTAGGGTTTGGGTTCAAATCAGTTCCAAATTAATATGCTTCTTTTATGCCTTAATTTTGCGTTTCCATATTATTATGCAAATAAAAATATAGAAAGTTTAAGAGCCTGTTTAAATTTTATCCAATCTATTTTTCATGCTTCTTTTATCATATAAAAAACGGAAATTTTCATGCTTCTTTTATCGGCATAAATTACGAAAACAAGATTTATGGGCATAAAAGAAGCACGATGATTTTTTTCAATATAAATTTAAACAGACTATTAAACAAGCTAAAATTCAATTGGGTTTTAGGGCAGCTTTTTTACCGGTTTGATATTTTAACAAAAAGTAATACAATATCAATTCATGCCGGCGTTGGTTTTCTGCGAACATGCGGTTAATATGCATGTGGATCAAATCAGCTAATAATTGTGCTGTCTTTTCTGCATCTGCTTTTGTCCTTGCCTGCAATATTAAACTTACCTGTTCAAGCATTTTCTGTTGCAATGTTTCCAGCTTTAATTGCGCAAAAAAGTTTACATCTTTCATAAACAAATTCATTTCATTTTTAACAAGCCGGTACTTCTTGTCCATATCCACTTTAAGGGATTTATCTTCTGCAAATTCTGCATAAAAAGTGTTTGTCATCCTGTTCAGGAAAATCAATTGTTTATCAACTTCGGGATAAAAAACAACCATTAATTGTAAAACCGAACGCATGGCAAAACTATAGTCTGGATAAGGCAAACCAGGACTTGGATAGTTTTTCAAAAAATAGATGGTTACCGTACTGCTGTAACAAAAAAAATCTTCTACCAGTTGCATCACATCTGCTCCATAACGTTCCAGTTCCGGCAAATAAGTATCTGCCTGATATTCCTGGATTACATTGAACTGTGGATGGCTGGCAATCTTCTTTTTAAACTTTTCTAAAATAGGGCCAACGTTTTGGCCCTGGATTCTGAAACGCAATCGTAAATGATGACCAGGATCGGTATAACGGACGAAAAACCAGCAGTCAAGCTTAAGCATAATACGAGTGTTTAAAAGCGGAAGTAATAAATCAGATAGAAATTGGTTTGCTACTGATGGATGGCAGTAAATTTTAAGATAAAGCCATTTGCTACCCGGTACAAACGCTCTTTTTACGGTATATAATTTTGTATCCGTCCTGTGCAGCATAGGTTGATAAACATTTTCGTTGGTGTATAAAAAAGCAATGTACTGGCTGATAAAAAGCTTGCTTTTACTTTGGGCCGCACCACAAGTATCAGGAAGTAAAAATTCCTGGACCCTGATTTCCTGTTCTGCTTTTATACAATATAAAAAGAAATCTACTTCATGCCTGCTATCCAAATCAAAAACTAATTGCTGGTCTGATTTTCCTAAAGATATTATTTTTGGCAAGTGCCATTTATTTCTGAAAGCGTTAAAATGCCCATCACTTGTTTCAATGTTCCCGATATATAAACTTGCGAAGTCTTCTTTCTTAAAATGCCAGGTGGCAAGTGCTAAAATTGTGTTTTTATATTCAACGCGTGGATAAAAGTTAAGGCCGGAAACAGAGAACTTAAATTTAATGTTAAATTAGATTGGATACTTTGATGTTGTAAATCGCAGAGGAAACGGAATACCGGTAAATCACTATGGTTATAATTATAAGCCGAACTCAATCTTGGTATAACCCTTTTACCCAGTTTTTTAGATTCCAATATTATTTCATTATTTTCATAGCGAACCCAAAGATCGGAAAGCAACAACT